>WNFJ01064444.1_pt1 | contig 21964 bp, 18 predicted proteins | sample 5400461 | NCBI WGS metagenome assembly WNFJ01 (sample SAMN13153349, study PRJNA577476) | soil metagenome | isolation source: 115 cm saprolite on Douglas fir-dominated hillslope | place: USA:California | collected 2013-09-17
ATGGCTGCGGTCGCGTATCCGGGATGACCGACGTTTTTGGTCCAAAGCAGTGTGTCCCTCAGAGCCAGATATTTTCCCTGTGGTACGGCCCGTCGGTCACTCGAGAGCTGATTCAGTAAATCCGGAACTGTCTTGGGGAAGCAGGGAAAATTACAAGACTCGCTGGCCTGGAAGACCTGCATAGATTTGCCAACCAGGTCTACTAAGAATTGTTTGGCGCCATCTTTGTTTTCCGCAAAGTCCCAGACCGCGTAACACTGTGTTATATGCGGCGGGGCTAGCGAGCCGGAACCTGCACGAAGTGCCGGGCAGAACATGATACGTCCTGATTTCTGCGGTTCTTTTCTCTCTGCTTCCCTCCCCACAGAAATCGAGTTCAGGGTGCACGAGACACCTCCTGACAAAAGCGCCTTGGCGTTTGCGGAGGCCCTCCAGGTCAAGACTTCCGGCCCTTCTGCTTCCTCATAAAGCGCCTTCACGTACTTAAGGCTCTCAACTGTGTTTTTGGAGTTGATCGCGATCTGCCCATGTTCGTTCTGAACGGCGCCGCCGAACGACCATAGGACTGCGTGCAGCGCGATATTGCTGCTCAGTTCCTGCGCCAGGCCAAAGCCGCAAGGAACACCGCTACTGTTCCGGATCATGCGGCCTACGCTGCGCAAAGTGTCATAGTCAAAAGGACCAAAGGGCAGCCCGGCCCCCACCCACGGGTCGCGCAGGCAAGCAAACGGCGCGGGAAGGTAAGAATCGGAAAATGCAAAATACTTCTTAGTACGGGGATTGAGGGTAGACTTATGGGCCAACTCGATGGCTTCGCCCCAATGGTGCCGCAGCGTCCTATAAATCTCCCGATGATCGATAACATCCTTCTCAAAGGCTGGCGGAGGGGATGGAAACATCACCAAATCGTGGCCTTTGCGGAGCGCTGCCTCAGCCGCTGCATGGTAGTGGAGTTTTTCGACATCCACGTGGTCCACGATGACCTTGGTGTCGTGTCGCTCTCCCCACTCCTTGGCCAGCACTTCATCGAACCATTTGTCATATCCTGGCACAAAATGTTTCCACTGCAGGATGCGCAGCTTTTTCCGCCCGGCCTCAGCTCGGTCTGGAAAAAGAAAAAATGGACCCGAGCAAGCGGCCAAACCTGCTAAAGATGTAGCCCGCCGCAGGAACTCGCGGCGTGAAGTCGCGTCTTTGTTTCGGCTACGCATTTACCGTCAATAAAAATAACCCTAGCCACTTCGTTCAGCTAGGGTTATTTCCTGGAGTTTGCGAGAATCAATTCTCTGTGTTCGTTGTTCCCGGGCAAAAGTCTCCGGTGTTCTTGAGGCAATCAAAATTCGCCAGAACTTCAGGTGATACCGGAGTACCGTCCGCTCTCTTTACCGTGACCAGGAAGGCGTCCTTCGAAATGGCCCCCGACCGGGGGTCAGCAATAACCGGTCAAACTACATACCTGGGATCACCGGGTCCGGGATGTTTTGCATGGGGAAGCTCGAACGTTTGGACAAACCCCGCGTCTATTAGACTCTGTATCTGTCCCAACGTTTTGAGGACGGGAGTTCCGTCCAGGCTAGTTCCATTTTGCGCGGCTAAAGCTGCTAGTGCCTGTTGTCCCGCGGGCGTCTGACTCGCGGGCGTAAAAGCCGTCATCTCGATGAGCCACAAGCCAAGCAAATTGCCGCAGAAATATGTGTTCTTGGTTTCAAAAAGGTTATCTTGCCGGCGATTTCCCGGCGGCGGCGCCAGCACGATGCAACTCGCGGCTGCCGGCGTGCCTGGTTGCGTTCCCACCGGGCAAGCGTCGAATCGCATCACGCCGCCCTTGAGTTGCCTGGGGAATATAAACGCTCGGAACGAATTGGCCAGAGTAAAAGCCCTAGCGCCGGCGGCATCGTTGGTGAAGAATCTGTCGTCCGGCACAGGAGCATTGATGCTGTAATAGATGAGATTGCCATCCTTATCGAACCCGCCGGTTGTCTGGGTGGCGCGGGTGCCGCCCATGGCGCCGCCGCGGGTGGGGTCGGTATTCGTGCTGTCTTGAACCCAATTGACAGTGCCGTTCCACTGGCTCGGAAGCGTGCCAAACTCCGCACCTGTATCGGTCCCTGCAGCAAAGCCGATTCGAGAATCTGCCCCAAGGTGATTGATTCCAGGAGACCCTATTTGACAGTTGCTCTGTGTCGCCGGATCGAAGCATATTCCGTTCTTGTTGTAGAAATCATCATTGAAGTCAAACGGCGGCGGAAGCTTGATGGCCGCCCGCACTCTGGCCGGCAGCCAGGGATAAGAAACCGACAGGGCGAACACCAGCACCAGCGCGGTGAGAATGGCTCTCGCAACCAGCAGCCCAAATTCGCGTTTGCTCATACTTCATCTCCTCGTCAGAAACTGCGCGTTTTCGGTTTTTGAGGTAAGTGTCATACCTTGTTTTTCAACCGCGATCGATCGACCCAGGAAATGGATTCGACGATCCACTCCGGATTGGCCTGGCCCGGACACGCGGCCCACAATGCCAGCGGCTCGTTGCCGTAGCGCAAGTTGCCGATATGCTGCGACTTGTCTTTGTCAATCGCCGGATCCGGATAGGTAAAGCCCAGCTTGCGCCGCAAAACTTCGATATCGGCGGTATTGCCCGTCAGGAAAGTCCAGCCCGGCTTGATCCCGTGCATTTCCCTGAATTCTTTGATCACCTGAGCCGTGTCCTCTTCGGGCTTGAGTGTAATGGAGTACATGAAAATGTCGCGTCCCACCCGGGAGCCCAACAGCTTCTGGACCTTCACCAGATTCTCAATGACCAGCGGGCAAATCTCTTCGCAATGGCTATAGAAGAAGTTGATGGTTACAATTTTTCCCTTCACCAGGTCGTCGTAAAACACCACCTTCTTGCCTTCATGCGTGACCAGAGGCAGATTGGGAAGATACCTGCGGCGAACCTTTTCCCGTCCGGAAACCGGAGCAGCAAAGCGACGGCGGGCTTGGTCTCCCAAATCCGTTTGCCGCGAAGTATCGTCGGCCCAAAGTGTACCTGCGGCGCCCGCGATTGGCGCCAGCGCGGAAAACGCCAGCAGCTGTCTTCTTGTTGTAGCGACCATTGCGAACTCTCCTTCTCTTTCTTCCGCTAAGGCGTGATGTTGGTATCGCCGTCGGGCTGGATTTCCCACCGCATCATCATCGCGTGATCCTCGTGGACGGTATTGTGGCAATGCATCGGGTACCGCCCGGTCCAGTCACGGAAGCGGAAGAACAGCTCGACCCGCTCGTTTTGACGGAGCTTCACTACATCCTTGCGGGAGACTTCGTAGTTGATAGGCGTCTCCTTCCGGTTCCGCGTAAGAATCTGATGTTCTTCAAGATGAATATGAATCGGATGCGTCCAGTCGCCGGAGAAGTTCGTCAGCACCCAATGCTCGGATGTGTTTTGTTTCACCGTGAAACGGATGCGGTTGCAATCCATGAAGGTCCCGTTGACGGACCACTGTCCATTCAAGCGATCGAAGCGGAAGTTGCGCACCACCACGGGCTCTTGAGTGGTGTCCGGCAGATCGTAGCCCCTGAAGAGAGCCGGATCTATGCTGCCATCCTCAACATGGCTATCGTCCACGTCGAACCGGAGGACAAAGTTTCCCTGCCCGGCGGGGAGAATATCGTTCGGCGGCGGAGGCGGCCCCTGGCCGGTGGTCTGAGCCAAGCGGTTTTCCAGGAAGATGGACTGGCCTCGGAACTGGCTGAAATCAACAATTACATCCATGCGTTCCGCCACGCCGATCCGCACACTCTCGGTCGGCGCCATCTTGGGCAGAATGTTTCCATCATTCGCCAGCACCCAGAAGGTATTGTGTCCGCTCAGATTGCCGAGATCGGTCAGGAAGAACTCATAGAACCGCGACGGGCCTGCGTTCAACCAGCGGAAACGATAACGGCGCGGCTTGACTTTGAAGAACGGCTGGACCTTGCCGTTTACCAAGAACGTATCTCCCAAAATCCCGTCGAGATTAAAGGTGTCGAAGAAGAGTTGGCCGTCTTCGGGATCGAAGACTTTGTCGGCGAACAGCATGGGGATGTCGTGCACCGGAAACTGGGGCAGCCGGAAACCCTGGTTCTCATGGCCGGTATCGAATTCGTTGAAGAGCAAGTAAAAACCGGCCAAACCCTTGTAGACGTTCTGCGATGTGAAGTCGACGCGGTGATCGTGGTACCACAGCGTGCTCAACGCTTCGTTGATGTCGCCTGTGCCAGGGTGCGTGGACAATATACCCGCCAACACATTGGGATAATGCTGATCGTAAAACTGGCCAATCTCAAAGAAATCGCACGGGAACCCGTCGCTCTCCGAAGGCGTATGGCCGTTGTGCAAGTGGGTGGTGACTGACGGAATCCCAAATCCGTCGTTGTTATCTTTTGGCAAAGCGTTGAAATTGCGCACCAGGACCGGCTGCCCATATTTCGCAACATAGGTAGGACCGGGAGACACGCCATCAAAACCCCAAAAGGTCTGCGTCGGAAGATCCGGCGAAACCGAGGTGTTGAACGCTTGCTGCGTAACTTGATAAAGGACCTTGGGTGGGAATTGAGTCAGGCTCTGGAACGGGCGGGTGCGCCCTTCTCCCGGCAGCGGGTTGACTGAAGGCGCGGGCGAAAGATTGTTGATAGCTTGCTTAATCGGTATGAGAGGAAGCGGCTCGATAAATGGACGCACCGGGGGACTTGCCGGCTGATCCAAGGGGAGTAACGTAGTTGGGGCCGCGGCTCTGGCGCTCAATCCGCTCTTCGCTACCAAAAGACCTGCGCCGGTCAGGAGCCCCATCCTGAACAGCTCGCGGCGACTTAATCCTGCCGCGATGAGCTCCCGCCGGTTCTTCTGCGCGTTGACCATCTCCCTGTAGCGGGCTCTAGAGACTCTCTCTCCAAACACGTTGAAATACATTGCTCCTCCTCGGTCAGAAGCTCTTTCAAAGTTGGACCTGGCTCAACCCGACTCCTAGGCGGATGCTCCACCGGAAGAGCGGCAGCCATCCAGTCACGTTCGTTTCCAGTTGTTTAGGATCGGTCTCGGGTTCGCTGATCTGTTTCGCCGACACGCGGGGAGTTGCGGAATTTCAACCCGGCCTAGAGAAATGCCAGACCTGAGCAACACAACGTTCAGCTTTGCTCCCCACTGTCATCCTCGGGGCTCCCCTGTTCGGCAGAGTCAACGCAAAAACTAAGTTAGTAACACTTAAGATTCAGCAGCTCAGGAAATCTTTCAAACTCCCCAAAACAATAATTTCGGGCAGCCATGGTACACCATCTGTTTGTGGAAAACCGGCTCTTAAATCCTGAATATGTGGCAGAAGGTGTAAACGGTGCTTTTATTTCAGCTACTTGCGGCCTTACCACTAGCCCCGGCCCTCAGAGATGCCGGTAGTGCTGTCCGTATTACCCAAACCCAACAGGATTATTCACTTGACCAAGGGTCTTCTGGGGGTGGACAATGACGCCCAGGAAGCCGTTTCCTCGTCTCCCATATCCTGACCCGACGCGGCTTCGAGAAAGGAGCCGTATGACTGCTGCCATCGGGTTTCCCTTTGCAAACGAGCCGCGTAAGGGCTCCAAAATAGTGATTGACGGTATTTTCGTATGTGCAGACACGAAGGTTGTTGCGTCTGACAATGCGACTTCGCATGGCAGCAAAATGGCTCTGAGTTTGACTCCGGGTAGCAGTCGCCGATTTATTATTGCGAATGCCGCCGAGGACGCACATGCGGCCACAATGTTGGCGGCGGAAATAAGTACGGCGCTGTGCCAGCCGTCTTCAACAACTCTAGAAAGTACAATCAAGCAGCCAATGCAAGCATGGTATTCCGCTTATAGTGGTGGGAGGGCACCGAGCATAGAATTCATCATAGGTACGAGTGTTGACGGTGTGTGCAGTTTGTTTTACGCGTCGCCACCAAATACAGTGCTGTACAAATCCCATCCATTTGCGATTGGCACAGGTGCCCGTGCGATAGAGCCTCTACTTCCAACGCAGGATGCTCCTCTTTGGAAATTGGAATCCACAATCTTAAGAGCTGCCTATTGCATGTATCACGCAAAGAACGAAGAGGGCACTTATGTTGGCGGGAAAACCGATGCTGCGGTTATAGACAGAGAAGGCTACTTTGGCTTCCTCGAACATGAAGAGATGGAGCAAGCTGAAAAAGCATCGCAGGAAGCGGACAAGCTGTTCCGTGTTCTATGTTTAGGATTGTTTTCACGGGAAACCTTAACTAACCAGCGTGCTTTTCTTTCAGATTTCTGTCGATTGTTTACAGAGGCTTCAGCAAAAGCCACCAACATCAAATTTGATTCGCTTAATCTTTGGAACAAAATACAAAAGGGCCGACCGCACTCTAAGAAGTCAGCGTTTCAAAAGTCAACGGGTCCGCAGTAATCATATGGCGCAGCGTATCCACAAACAGATCATCGCGCTTCCGGCGATTGAACCGAAACTCCATTTCTGCAAGGTAAGCGGGGAGATGTTTCGCACTGATCTTGTGCCAAGAACCTACAATGCCGCGCTTCAGCAGAGAGAATGCCGACTCCGCTGTGTTCGTATGAATGTCGCCATCCACATAAACCCCGGAGGTGTGCTTGATGGTTTTGTGCCGGATGCCGTCAATGCCCGACTTTTCAATGGCCAGAGGATAGGCGGAAAAGTCATCAGTAATCAGCACGTCCACATCTGCGCTGATGCACTCTTGCATATATTTCGCCAGCGTGCCGCTTTTGCAGTCATCAGCATGAAAGAATCGCAGTTCGCCGCCCCGTTGCCGGATGCCGATAACGACTTCTTTCGGAGTCCCGCGACCGTGTTTGCTTCCGCGCTTCGGCTTTCCGCCAACATAGGTCTCATCCATTTCCACCTTGCCGGAAAGCATGATACGTTCTGCCGTACTCATCGCCTTGCGGATTCTGTGAAACAAGTACCACGCGGTCTTGTATCCCATGCCAACGGTGCGCTGAAGCTGTTTCGCGCTCATGCCCTTTCGCGCTTCCACGAGCAGGAGAACGGCCAGGAACCATTTCGTAAGCGCAAGGTGCGAGTCATGAAAAATAGTTCCGCTGGTAACCGTGAACTGATATTCGCATCCAACACATTCAAAACGCCCGTAATCTTTCAGCACAGAGACTCGCGTATCTTTGCAGCGCGGACACTCAACACGCCTTGGCCAGCGGAGCCGCTGAAGCAATTCGCGGCAACGTGCGTCAGTCGGATAGAGTCTGTTAACTTCAGGAAGAGTCATAGGGTCACCTCAGAGGCATGAAATGACACAACGGGAGAAGAGACCAAATCGGCAGAAGTCACCCCTTGAACGAGTCCCGACAAGGAAGCTGATTTCGGGGATAAAGAGAGATTTGCGTCAGATGCTCCGCGCTTCAGCGTCTCGGAAGCCAAAGAAAGGTAAGGGGTAACGTTCATGCCAGACAATAGTACGAAATCCGTTACCCTTGGTCAAGTGAATAATCGTGTTACCCAATAACCTGCGGCTTTCGAGCTGTGATAATTGCGTACCCAAGTTGGCCCTGGCGGATCGCGGCCAACGCCGCCTGGGCCATTTGCTTGGCCGTCGTAAGGTCGAGGCCTGGAATATCAATCTTTTTAAGGCCAGCCATGATTTCAACTCCCAAGAGCTTTGTTTGAATCTGGCGCACCATTTCCTGTAGAGCTTGATCGTGTGGTTCAGTGGCCTCAAGGCGGAGGCCCGCAGAAATAAGGCAACGGGCGTAGGTATCGACAGGCTGAGCATCGGCGATGCAAGCGACCCAAGCAAGGAGCCCCTCCAGTTCCTTGGGCAGCGTGGACCCGCGCGTCAGATCACTCATGCCGACCCGGCCGCCCGGACGAAGAACTCTGGCAAACTCGCACCCCACGATTCCCTTTTCGGGAAACGTACAGAACGCACATTCACAGACAACAGCGTCGAAGGAACCTTCTGGGAATGGCAATCTCTCGGCATCCGCGGTCTGAAAACAAGCTAGGTGTTTCAGACCTCTAGCCGCGGACTCCCGGTTCGCGTCCTCGACATTCTGTTTGCTGTAATCGATGCCGATTACCACACACCCAAACTGCTCGGCGAGAAACATCGCGCTTGCGCCCTTCCCCGAAGCCACATCAAGCACACGGCTTGTCGATGTAAGTTGCAGCGACCGACCGAGTCTTTCGGTCAGCTTCAAGCCGCCGGGATGAAAAGAATCCCCTAAGAGCATTTTCGCGATATCGCTCTCGTACAGACGGGCGCAGCACTGCTTCACTTCTTGCGCGTTCACAACGGCCGGCTTCTCACTTGAGGTCATTTGGGCGTGCCTACTCGATCCCGACCAAACTCAAAAGTGATGGGTTGGGGTTCGTAACGGTGCCCATCTGCCCGCGCGCGGCGACGTTCCGGTTCCATCGCTTCAAGCTGGGCTCGCGCCTGCTCGCGATAGCCAAGCGCGTTGTAGGCGCAGAACGGGACTTGCTTGCCGCCGGGCAAGAGAAACTCCTTGCAGCACTTCATCAGATTCTTTTGGTTGAAGGTCCAAGGGTCCATGAAGTCTTGCAGCATGATCATGATCATGTGGTCGGCAAGATCTCCCACCGTCAAGCTCTCAGGTACGCCGCATGCCTGACAGGAGAAGGCGAGTTGGTCGGCTGATTTCTGCGAACCCGCCACCGATGATGACGACCAGAGCCCTTCCAGCGCGGATCTTACTTCGAGGTTGAAGTCGGGCATTACGCGGTTCGAAATGTAATCAAGGTAATCATAAACATTGATGATTCGCGGCAGCGGCGTGACCTTGTCACCCTCGACGAAGGCGTACGTTACGGAATTGCAGGTCGGAAAACAACAGGGGACGGGAACGAAGTCGCTGGCCACGAACTTGCCATCCGTCTGTTCCTCGATGAGCTTCACGATATCGGGAATCGTCATCCGCGTCATGGGATCGTGCTGGACGTGGCGTCCGGCGTGGAATGCCGGCTGGAAATTTATTCCGCAAATGGCCGGATGCTGGATTGCGAAGTCTACAATCTTGCCAATCTCGTGCTCATTAACGCCGCGCTCAATTGCGGGAACGATCGTGACGTTCAGTCCAATTTCTGCCAGACGGTCGAGAGCGCGCAGCTTTTCTTCCAGGATGTCCGGCTCACCACGCAGAATGCGATAGGTGTTTGCATCAAAGCCATCGAATTGGAAGTAGAGGGACGGACGTACTTCGTTCAGTTGGTCCAGGAAGCGGTCATCGCGTGCGATGCGCTTGCCATTCGTGTTAATCATCACAAAGGGAATATCGCGAGCCTTGGCCGCGCGAACGAAGTCGAGAATCTGAGGATGGATCGTTGGTTCCCCGCCGGAGAACTGAACTACCTCGGGACTACCCTCAGTTCGCACCAGATCGTCCAACATCTGCTCGACTTCCTCCAGGGTGAGGCTGAATCCGGGATGCGCGTCGGAGAAGCACAATGGACAATTCATGTTGCAGTTGCTGTTGACCTCAATAATTCCCAGGCAGGTGTGCTGCTGATGGTCGGGGCACAATCCGCAATCGTAGGGGCAGCCGTTCCGGATTTCCGCGCCGCGTGCAAGGGGAATCGTGCCGGGCTTGTTGTATTTGCCGAATGTCGTATAGGCCTCGGCATCGCTGTACACCAAAGCCTCGAACGGCCCGCACTCAGGACAGCGTTTTCGCATATAGACTTTTTTGTTTCGCAAAATCACCTGGGCATCGATAACCTTACGGCAGTTTGGACAAATGCTACGGGTCAGCTCATAAAAAACGTAGTCGGCATCTTTCTTGGCCGCCCTCGCGCCAGATACTGGGTAGGCGCCGGCGACTTCATGAGTGCTCATAATCGTTGCCTCGTTTCTTCTCCGCTGCTATCGGACGACTCTGGATAGCCCGCGTATGATGGTGCCTGATGCTCCGGCCAGCAGATGTTCAATCATGATCTCAGTAGCCATCTGCTGTACCGCGTTTGAGTATGTTGGATAGGGGTGAATGGCGCCGGCCAGCTCCTTGATTTTCAATTTCTGCTTCATCGCAATGATCAATTCCATGATTGTCTCGCCGGCTCGGGCTGCGATCACCGTCGCTCCCAAAATCATCCCGTCGTCTTTCGTAATAAGTTTCATAAAGCCTGTGGTGTCTCCTTCGCAGACTGCACGATCCACGCGATCCATATTCCAGCGGTGCACGCGGACGCTGCCTAGCTCCGAGCGCGCCTGCGCCTCGGTAAGCCCGACATGGGCAACTTCGGGATCAGTAAAGGTCACCCAGGGAACCAGTTCCGTGATTCCTGAAGAACTGCCTGGGAGCAAAGCGTTACGAGCGGCTTGAAATGCCTGCCAGCCGGCGTAATGGGTAAACTGATATCCGCCGGTGACGTCTCCGGCGGCATAGATGTGTCTCACATTGGTTCGAAGGCGGTCATCCACTGGGATGCCACGCTGAGAGAATTGGACGCCGGCTTTCTCCAGTTCCAATCCTTCAACGGTCGGTGTGCGACCTGCTGCGATCAGCAGCAGATCACCGCGCGCCTCTTTATGTTCCGTCTCGATTACGATCGAGTCGCCGTCCTTGCGAGCGGATTGGGCCTGTTCATGCACAAACCGGACTCCCTCATTTTCGAACAGGCTCTGCATCATGGTTTGGGCATCCGGGTCTTCCTTCGGCAACAATTGCTTGGCGACAACTGTGACCTGAGAACCGAGGCGCTGGTAGGCCTGGGCCATCTCCATGCCGACCGGTCCTCCACCAACAACAATCATTTTGTTCGGCAGTAGCTGGTTATGGAAAATGTTCTCGTAAGTGAAATAGGGTACGTCATCCAAACCGGCGATGGGCGGGATGAGAGCATGAGCGCCAGTGGTCAGGAGAAAATTCTTGGAGCGTACAACGCGTTCACCGACTCGCACGGTTGAGGCATCCTCGAACTGCGCCGCGCCGAGTAGTACATCGATTCCCTCCCCTTGAAGTTGTTCGGCAGTCTCAAACTGATATACACCTTGTATCGCACTGCGCACGTATTCGCGCACCTGCGACATATCAACAGCTTGTCCGCTGGTGATGACCCCATAGCGAGAAGCGGTTCGAACCTGGTGAGCGATCCGCGCCGCTTTCAGCAATGCTTTGCTGGGCACGCAGCCGGTCCACGTGCAATCACCCCCGATTCGATTCTTCTCCGCCAGCGCCACCTTTGCTCCAAGCTGTGCGGCAAAGCGGGCAGCCACCAGGCCTCCCGAGCCGGCTCCTATCACAATCAGATCATAAGCGTCTTGGGTCATGCGTTCTCCACTTTGCTCAATGGCAGACCGACCTGAAGTCGCTGCACGAGAATAAGCGCGGTGACTGCCATGGCTAGGGTTCCGTATATCAAGCCATCCACGGCGAACTTGCTCGCCATTGCAGCTGCAATCAGCGAGCCCAGGATGGCGCCGACGCTAAGCAGCACCGAATATATTCCCATTGCCGCGCCACGTCCGGCCTGTGCCCCAATGGCTCCTGCCAGGAGCGTCAGCGCCGCGGGGGTGAAGCCGCTTTCAACCATGATTGAAATGGCCGTGATGCCGCCGATAATCCAGCGGGCTTTCACCGAGCCGGTATGATTCAACAAGAAGAACTCTCCGCAGACTATCAGCATGGCCACGAGCGTGATTCGCAGCGCCTTCTGCATCGAGACGCGTGGCAATACGAAACTCCATGCGGTTACTCCGGTACCGAAAATCAGTGAATAGCCAAGCAAGACCCATCCCACACGCTCCGGATGGTTAACCAAGACACCGTCCAGAAACTGCGTGCCTGACGACCTGTGCGTCAGAAGAAAAATGAAAGTCGGCCCCAGCCAGAGTCCGACGATCGCGTTGACGCAAAGCCACACTGGAGCTAAACGCCGAAGCGAGGGCTGACGAAGAGCTCGAAAGAAGCCTGCTACCGCCTGGTTCTTTCCGTGGCTGCGGCTGCCGACCGCACCCGCATAGAGGAGTCCTGCGGATATTACGTAGACTAGAGCGCTCGCTGCAAAAGCCTGTGTGCCGAATAGGCGCCACAACTGCCCGCCGACGACTCCTCCCAAGGCTAGTCCAGCTAAGAGCGAAACTTCAAAGTAGCTCATCACTTTGGCGCGAAGCCCTGCGCTGTGTTCGGTGACGTCGGTGAGATGGGCAAGCAGCGAGGGCGCTACTGCAGACGCGCCCAGCCCTTCGAGGCTCCTGCTCAAGAAAAAGATGCTCACAAGGCCACTCATGCCGAACAGCTGAGTTGCCACTGCACCGAGCAATGAGCCGGCAGTCATCAAGGCCCGGGGCGCAACAGCATCCGACGCAATGCCCATCGGTACAGCTCCAATTAACTCAGCGCCAAACGAGATCGCACCAAGAGTCCCGACCAGAGCTGCGCTCACCGCGGCTCCGTGATTCGCTAGGTCGGCCAGGTACAAGCCAACCAAAACTCCACTTGTTCCTATGGCAATGCGCTGCAACGCATTTCCGAACATCACGAGAGTCAGATGGTACGTCGCGCGCGTTTGCATTGTGTGGAATGTGAGTTGGACGTCGATCAGCTGGTATGGAGACTGCGCCGGTAAAAAGCCTCCTGAGAGCATGATACAGATGGAGTCGGAAGCCGGGTGTGCATCCAATGGTTTCCACCTCCCAAACACTCACAGGACTGAACGGTCTGCGCGTGTTTGATAACCGACGGCCCGGAACGACCTCTACAATCGTACGCGGCTGGTTGGAGGTTGGATTTCATCAGCGACAGTCTTAACCTCCCTTCCAAGAGAAAAATCGGGAGCACTGAACGATCATCGACAGCCGTGCGTCAGTCGTTAACACTGATTGCGCTGCGGATCGAATGACGCACGCTGGTTCTAAGGCTCGGTATTTCCACCTCTGTTCAGCAGAACTCTGGCTGACGCAATCGGGGCACGATTTCCCCTGCATTGCTTCCCAACCCTCTCCCAAGAAGCGACAGGATCTGCTTTTGATACGGGGAGGTGCTCTCTTTGACGTACTGAAATCGCGTACTCAACGGTTCAATTCTAGCAGCGCACTAGAAGGCAACATTGATCAGGTGGGCTGGCTTAGCAATTAGCAAATAGCAATTGGCCAAAGGCGCACCATCACGCGACGCGTCCTTGTTTGATTTCGCGCTCTTCGCGTTGGTTCGCGGCTGACTTTTCGTCTGCGTCCATCTGCGTTCATCTGCGGCAAAAACCCCTCCGTGCTCCTCCGTGCCCTCTGTGGTGAAAAATCACTTATAGGGCCTTCTAATCCCGAGAGGTCAGTCCAAGCCTTTCCTTGGACTAGCGGAAACCGCGCCAAAGATCCTCATTAAGGATCCGTCCTGTGTAGCCTCACTATGCTATTCGAGTCGTCTTCCTGAGCAGCAAACCCTGCGCTTCAGCTGCTCAGATCGACGGAGAGATTCAGTGTTAAGCCGAGCATCGATGACAATCAGAGAGCTGGTGGTCATGAATGGCCGGGTCGGCGTCGAGCATACGCTGCAGTATGGCCGTAAGCTTTTCGAGTGGGTCTCCGGGGCTCACGTAAGCATCCACCCACGATGGCAGAAGGTCTATGTGTTCGCAGCACCGCAGGACGATCGGAACACGGGAATGAATCGCCCGCAGTCTTCGTGCGAAGTCCAGGGTGGTCTGTTCTCTCGCCCACAGATCAAGCACGACAGCAGCGGCTGAATGCATCACAAGGAACAGTGCCATTGCCTGGTTTGAACTGTTGGTGCTCACAACGTCATAACCAGTGGCGTCGAGCGCTGCCAGTACCGAGTCGCTGCGGGCAGCCTGATCATATATGTAAAGAATAGTGTCACCTGTCATTAGAATTCTCCTGCGTATTGTTCAGCGGGGCGCCAGCCTGGACCAGGATCGTATACGGTCATTGACCTTGCGGTTTTTCCCGTTTCTGGCCCGAGGTCTCTTTCGTATACTTTTCCATCTGAGCCGCCAATGAATGTCTTCACGCCTGAACGACGGTACTCAGCCGGGTAGGCTATAAAGGCGAATCCGCCGGTCATCTTGCCGTTGGAGATGTAGCTCTTTGCTCCACCGGGCGCACGTTTCCCTTGGGCTTTGAGGATTCGAAAGTAGTAGCCGTAATATGGAACTGCAGAGCTGCCCGCTGCCACCTGATCATCAATTCCTGCCTTCGCCAGCCCCTCCGGTATGGCGCTGTCCCCTTTTTGCTCCAATCCACTCCGTGCTTCGCTAACGTCGACAAAACGCGTTGTGAACTCAGGGACGGGGCCCTCGCTCAGTTGCTTGTGCTGTTGCTCTGCCAGGACAAGCAACGGAAAAGTACCAATGACCATATCCTCGTTCTCCCCGATTCGCCGGCAGAGTACTTCGTTCCTCCCGGTTTTCGCGTCGAAACGCCAAACACCGTTCTTGGAGATGAGCGGGACCGGGAAGGGCCAGTTTTCAGCCCCGAGGTACAGAACCGTGGTGTTGTCCGGCTCACGTACCAGACGGTGCATCTCCTGATACTTCTGGACGAACCGTTCGTGTTCCAGTTGGTCCTGCGCATCATCTCCGCTGGAAGCGAGTTCACTCCCCGCCCCGAGAATATCCGTGAGAGCGCCTTCATCGTGGCTTTGGACGGCCAGGAAGAGAGCTCTGGTGGCTGCCTCCGGAGACGAAAACGTCCGTTGCTGCGGTTGCTGAGCAAAAGAGGATTGAGTGTTGCTAATAACGAACACCACTAGAGCCAGCACAAGCCCTGCAGCCATTCGAGCGTTGGAATGTCTGATCGACTCTGTCTTCGCCGTAGACATGATTTCTTGCCTCCTATTTGCATTATCGATTGCGCCCTTGCAGAGCCATCACCATTTGCATCGCAGGAACGCCACGCTTTTGGATTCATTGCACGCCGGTCTCCAAAACTTGAGTTACCGTCAGTGGCACTAATGTTTTCGCGCGCGCATGGCCGCCGGCTCAGAAACGATGACCGTTTCGGAGTGTTCGACAGGGGCGCCGGCTGTCGGCGGGTAAGCATTTATGAGGTATCGGTGTCGAAATACCGCCTTCGCTAGGCATCATCGCTGCGAATATTCGTTCACTCGCGCATTGCCTTCGAGTTGAACGGACGTAGGGCTAATGAGCCCTTCGACTTCGACACACTGTCGAAAGGCCAACGTTTGAACATCTTGTGGATTCAAGGCCAGCCTTCCTGAATCCCCCCAACTCTCGGTACAGCATCGAACCAATTAAAGATCGCTTTGGGCCGATAGTTGCTCCTTCGTTTGATAGTCGCCTCCGTGGCTTGCTGCCATGGCAAGGAGGGCCCTATGTACATGGAAGAAACGAAGCCCGCTCGCCGCCATCGAAACGTTTAATGCGTAAACCGTTTTCGATCAAGGCATCAAAAGGCATTCATATGATATTTCCATCATTTCGATTTCGATGCGGTCCGGGGATCATATTGCGGTTGGGAATCTTTGCGTTTCTATTCTCCTTTGTCACCCTTCACGCCCAGGGGCAGTCTACGTCGCTGCCCGTCCTCCCTGAAGTCAGGTCTCAGCATCACGTGGCAGCTTTGACCCTTCACGCAGTGCGTGTGAGTGATGGTCGGGACAATTTCGCTTTCAACGGGCAGACGATACCGCCCATCATCCGTGTTTCGCCCGGAGACGCCCTGAGAATCACCTATGTGAATGACCTGCCGCACCCATCGGGCGAGCAGTGCTCTCTTGGCCCTTGCATGAACATGACGAATCTTCACTTTCATGGACTAGGCGTTTCTCCAAAAGCGCCGCAGGACGACGTTCTGGACATGATTGCCATGCCGGGGCAGACCCTCAACTATTCGGTTTACATCCCTCTGGGTCAGCCGCCGGGGTTGTACTGGTATCACACTCATCCGCATGGCGAGAGCGAGCAGCAGGTTCTGGATGGCATGTCCGGTGCGATCATCGTGGAAGGAATGGAGCGCTACGCGCCTGCAGTAGCGCGACTCCGTGAGCAGGTGATCGTTCTTCGCGGACGCTCCATTGAACATGATCCGAATGCGGTCGAACTCAGACGCCAGGTTGAAGCCGGAGCTCGATGTGGAGGAGAAGCGGAAGCAGCCGAGGAAATCTATACGGTAAACGGGGCTATTCGCCCGCAAATCGAGATCGCGCCTGGAGAGCGGGAGTTCTGGCGTATTGTGAATGCATCCGCGGACCGCTATGTCGACGTGCAACTGGATGGAGAACCCTGGGAGATTGTCGCGCTGGATGGTACGCCTCTCGCCTATCACAACCACGAACATCCCGTGCGCATGACTGATCATGTTCTGCTCCCTCCAGCGTCACGGCTGGAAGCCATTGTCACCGGCCCACCGGCTGCATCGGTCGCCGCCTTGCGCACTCTCTGTGTTGACACTGGTCCCGACGGTGATCCCAACCCTGCTATGGTCCTGGCGGACATTGTTCCGGCTCCATCTTCCTCGCGGCCACAAACGAGTGGCGTCTCTGGTCGCCGGCCGGCTTCATACAAGCAACCGCAACTCGCGGCGCTTGAATCGAGCCCGCCACAGTTTGTGGCTACCTTCACGGAAGACAAAAAAGGCTTCTACATCAACGGTCAGCGCTTCGAGCCGGATGCCGCCCCTATGACCCAGGCCGTAGTGGGAACATACCAGCACTGGCGCGTCATGAACCAGACGCGAGAGCTGCATCCCATGCATCTTCATCAAGTACACTTTTTGGTTTACGCCGAGAATGGAATAAAACTGCCGAACCCGGAGTGGGTTGATACCGCGAACGTTCCTTATGGTGGTTCGATTGACATGATAGTGGATTTCACAAATCCTGTGATCCGCGGCATGTCCGTGTTTCATTGCCACCTTCTTAACCATGAAGACAAAGGCATGATGGCCAAGATGCTTCTTAAATAGTTTTCCCGCTGCAAGCTTTGAAACATTGCCATAGGGGCGGTGCTCAGCACCGTCTCTGGGCCGTTCCGGAGCACGCCCAACCAACCAGGTGTCGGGGATTATCGACAGACGCCGTCGCAGGCGTCGAAATAGCAACAGCAGCGACGGGTTCCAGTGACACGTCTTTCACATTTTCAAGAACTCAAGCGAGATCCGAAGCCCTCCGAAGATGGCACCGCAAATGCAAGTGACTGCGGTAGGAGGATATTCATGAACTTAAAAAAATCTCTTATCGCAGGACTCTTTCTCACGCTGTTTTGTGTGCTGGCAATGCCCACCACCGCTATAGCTGATGAATACAACCAGGCCACAAAACTAACCTTCAATGAGCCGGTCGAGGTACCAGGCTACGTCCTGGATGCCGGGACCTACTGGTTTACGCTGATGAACAGCGGGGCAGACCGCAACATCGTTCAGATATGGAACGCAGACAGGTCGCAGCTTGTGACGACGATTTTTACAGTCGCCGACTATCGTTTTCAACCCACCGGCGACACGGTAATCAACTTCGAGGAAAGACCTGCCAATCAGCCCGAGGCCATTAAGGCGTGGTTCTATCCCGGCGAAGAATTCGGGCACGAATTTGTATACCCCAAAACCAGGGCCACAGCTCTCGCCCAGCAGAATCATCAGCCCGTGTTATCGATGCCAGACGAGGCAGCGACTGATCCGGCTCCATCCCCACGACCAGCAATGAGAGCGGTGACTGCAAGCGGTGAAGAGATCGAATTATCTGAGATCGTGCAGTCCGAAGAACCGACAGATGACGTGGTTTTAGCCAGCCTGCCCCAGACGGCGAGTTCGCTGCCGATCTGGGCCCTTTTGGGCTTGGTTGCCATAGGCGCAAGCTTCTGCTTCCTTCGGGTGGCCCGCAACATCGCCTGAAGTGCCAAGCTAGTCACACTTTGCGTCCACATGGGCGTCATGTATATCGGTGAATGCAAAACATGAAAAGCGACCGCACGCGCTGGAGACAACAGAGCCTGGTTTGGTGCCAATGCGCCTTCCTGGCTCTGGGACTCCTAGCTCTGGGATATTGCGCAAAGTCGTTGACGCAGACATGGCTCTATCAACATTGGGCGCATCAACAAATGGAAGCCACAAGAGCCAAGCCGTCAGCGCAAGCGTCACAGAGTGGGACTTCTACCCGTAGTTCCGTTGCCAGGCGGCAGGCAGGAACGCCGCTCACGAGCTTGCGCGAGATGTCCCCAATTGCACAACTGGAGATTCCCAGGGCTCATATTTCGGCGATGGTCGCAGAAGGAACATCTCCCCGCGTACTCAGCCGGGCAGTGGGTCACGCCGTAGGTACTTCCCTGCCGGGGCAATCCGGCAACATTACTCTGGCCGCACACCGTGATACATTTTTTCGCCACCTGGGTGATATTCGCTGGGGAGACGTGATTTACCTGAAAGAGCCGGGACTTGAATACCGGTATCAGGTCCGCTTTACCGCTGTGGTCGGGCCTCGAGACACTTGGGTATTGGAACCCACAGGGAAAGAGACTCTGACACTAGTGACCTGTTATCCGTTTCATTTTGTTGGACCGGCCCCCGACCGGTTCGTTATTCGGGCACGCCGGATCCGAGCGGCTGGAGAATGACGGCCTTCCCGGTATTTGTACTCAGCTAATACCGCATCCCCAGATCTCCAGAAGATCCCCAGAAACACTCCCCATAATCTTTGCGTGACACCGCCACAGAAAGAACCGCATATGCGCGGCTGTGCATAAACAAGTTCAGGCATCAAGAACCGCACACGAAGTGAAGTGTCATAAGATTTTGGACTATGTCGAAACTCCGACATAGCCTCTTCATTCCCCAGCCGTAACTATCTCCGATTCAACGTAATTCGATGTCTCTGTTTCAGCTTCGATTTGGCAGATCAATTGCAAATCTTCAGTGTGATGTAACAAAAGACCGCAAGTCATGCCTCGGTCTTCGACTTTCGGAAAAAGGAGAATCATGAAAATCCAGAAAACAATCGTGATTTCAATCGCAATGATCATGTTTTCGACAATTGCCTCCGTAGCACAACAGGTCAAAACAGATTATGACCGCAACGCAAACTTCAGCCAGTACAAGACCTACTCGTGGTCCGGCGTAAAGACCAAAGACCCACTCTTGGTAGACCGAATCAAGAGCGCGGTCAACTCGACCCTGGTCGCTAAGGGGCTGACGCAGGTTGACTCCGGCGGGGACCTGTCGATCACGGCCATGGAGATCACCAAAGACCAACAGACTCTTAACACATTCTACGACGATGGTTTTGGAGGCTGGCGCTGGGGCGGCTTTGGAGACGCGCAAACGACAACTGAGACCTACAAAGTCGGCACCCTAGTCCTCGACCTGTTCGATACCCAGACAAAGAAATTGGTCTGGCGGGGTTCATCCAGCGACACGGTTTCCGAGAACTCTAATAAGAACATCAAGAATCTCAACAAGGGAGTGGAGAAGATGTTCAAGCACTTCCCTCCTGAGGCAAAAGGGTAACGCAACGGTGATTTGATGTCTTTAGCAATGCAAAATCTTCGAACCCAGGGCCCGCGAGGTAAAACGGGCCCCATTTCAAAGGAGGGTTCCATCGTGACCTTCACGAAGAGAGCTTTAACTATCTTACTGTCTGCCTCTCTTGCGCTGGCTGCGTACCCGGGATTCGCGCTTCAGGCGGATCCCTCCACGGTGCCTTTACCGGCCCAGGGTGCGCCCGCGTCCGCAGAAGAGCTTCAGCAACTGGTGGCGCCGATCGCGTTGTATCCCGACGAACTCGTAGCCCAGATTCTTGCCGCTTCCACTTATCCGGATCAGGTGGTGGAAGCAGATCGGTGGGTTCAGCAGCATTCCGATCTCAAAGGGCAAGCGCTCGGCGAAGCGGTGGACCAGCAGCCTTGGGATGCCAGTGTAAAGGCCCTGGTTCCTTTCCCCTCTGTCCTTGCCAACATGGACAAGAACCTCTCCTGGACCTCATCGCTCGGCGATGCCTATGTGAATCAGCAACAGGACGTGATGAAGGCCGTACAGGTCATGCGGCAGCGTGCGCAGACGGCCGGAAACCTGAAAAGTACAGCGCAAGAGAACGTAACAACCCAGGGGCAAACCATCATTGTTGAACCTTCCAATCCTGAGGTCGTATATGTTCCGGAATACAACCCCTGGCTTGTGTACGGAGAACCGCTGGTTGCTTGGCCGGGATGGTATCCGGTGCCGGGCATCTTCTACGCCGGACCCGCAGTCACCTTCGGCTTCGGCTTTGGAATCGGATTCTTTAGCGGTTTCGGCTGGGGATGGCCGCATTGGGGATTCGACTGGCATCATCACGATATCCTCTTCAACCACGACAGATATTTCTCTCATAGCAGAATCTTCGCTGACCGCGGCCGCTTCGACCACGGACATGCGGATTTCAACCGCGGATCCGGATTTCACTCAGAGAGAAATCTCGGAGCGCACGGATTCTCAGGTTCACAGCATGGCTTCGGCGGTCAGCACGGCTTCGGAGATCAGCATGCGTTCGGCGGTCAGCACGTACAACCTGGCACGCGTTCGGGTGCGTTCAGCGGCTTCAATCATGGAGGCGTCACCCGTGGTTTCTCCGCCCGAGGGCATTCGAGCTTTGGCGGAGGATTCCACGGCGGGGGAGGCCACGGCGGAGGAGGTCACCGGTAGCGCTTTCGATCATTTGATGAGCGTTGGCGCGTAACGAGGTCTACATCATTGTCATTCTTTTGAATTGAGGAGTTTGAAAATGGCTTTAGCGAAGACTCATAAACGCGAAGACACTAAATCGTCTGACCGGACTCAGCCGGTCAGCGGCAAGAAGAGCGCAACTATCAAACGGTCGAACAATACCTTGCCTAAGCGTTCTCTTGGTTCCAGCGGACTCGAAATTACGGCGGTGGGATTTGGGGCCTGGGCGCTTGGCGGTGGTGATTGGGCCTACAGCTGGGGACCGCAGGATGACTACGCTTCTGTTGCCACCATGCGGCACGCGCTGGAGGCGGGCGTCAACTGGATCGATACGGCGGCCGTCTATGGCTTAGGTCATTCCGAGGAAGTCGTGGGGCGCTTGCTGCGCGGGTTGCCGGCCTCCGAGCGCCCGTTCGTTTTCACTAAATGCGGGATGGTTTGGGATGACCAGAACCGCATGGCCGAGCCCCGCCGCGTGCTCAAACCGGAATCGATCCGGCGTGAATGCGAGGCTTCGCTGCGCCGGCTGGGAGTGGAGCGCATTGATCTCTACCAGTTTCATTGGCCCGATGAAACCGGAACGCCAGTCGAGGATTCATGGGGAGAGATGGTGCGGCTGGTTGAACAGGGAAAAGTCAGACTCGGCGGAGTCTCGAACTTTGATGTGCCGTTGCTCAAAGCGTGCGACGGGATCCGGCATGTGGACTCCTTGCAGCCGCCGTTTTCGCTGATCCGCCGGGATGCTGCTGCGCGCGAGATTCCTTGGTGCGCCGGGCACGGCACCGGCGTGATCTGCTACAGCCCCATGCAATCAGGATTGCTGACCGACAGCTTCAGCCGCGAACGTGTCGCGAGCTTTGCGCCCGATGATTGGCGGCGCCGCTCTGCCGAGTTCCAGGAGCCGAACCTCAGCCGCAATCTGGCGTTGCGAGATGCGCTTCGTCCAATCGCAAAGCGGCACGGCGCCACCGTGTCTGCGGTTGCCATAGCGTGGAACCTCTCCTGGCCCGGTGTGACCGGGGCTATCGTCGGCGCCCGTTCACCCCAGCAAGTTGATGGCTGGATCGGCGCCGCCTCGCTCGACCTGACCGCCGCCGATCTCAACGAGATCGCGGCCGCGATCGAACGCACAGGAGCAGGCACCGGTCCTACGCTGCCGCAAATACAACATACAACGGAGGCCGCATGAAACCTCTTACGGCAGATCAGGCAAAAGTCGGATTCATTGGCCTGGGTAATATGGGAAGCCGTATCGCACAACGGCTGCTTGAGCACAAATATCAACTTTCCGTTTACGACGTGGATCTCACTAAGGCGAGACCCTTCGCCGCACACGGCGG
>WNFJ01497381.1_pt2 | contig 21956 bp, 10 predicted proteins | sample 5400461 | NCBI WGS metagenome assembly WNFJ01 (sample SAMN13153349, study PRJNA577476) | soil metagenome | isolation source: 115 cm saprolite on Douglas fir-dominated hillslope | place: USA:California | collected 2013-09-17
GGCGGGTCCGGGTGCGCAGGCCGGGCCTGCGCCGGGCGGTGCGCCGCCGGCCCCCGGGCCCGGGTCAGCCGCTGAGCCCGGCCGCGGCCGGCCGTGGCGCACCCGGCCAGCGGCTGGACGCGCTGGAGGACTGGATCGCCCGCGCCGAAGCCGGCCCCGGCCAGAAGACCACCGGCCCCGCCGCCGACTGCATCTCACGCGCCGCCGACGCGTTCACCGCCCTGCACGGCCGGCGCGCCAACCGCGGCGTCGACGACCACGCCCTCGCCGGCCCCGCCGGTCTTGCGGGCCTGCTCTACGCGCTCGACGCCACCCCCACCCCCGTCGCCGACCCCGGCACCCTCCGCGACGCCCTCACCCGCGCCCCCGGCGCCGCGGCCCTGGTCATCGCCCGCCCGCCGGCCGGCCGCGCGCACGTCTACTGGCTGGTGGCCGACGGCCGCGGCGGCGTCGTCGTGCTCCGCTGGGCCGACACCCAAGCCCCCGGCACGTTCGCCCGCCCCGCCCGCCTCGACGGCCCCGGCCGCGACTGGTGGGCCCGGCAACTGCACGCCCCCGGCACCCGCATCGCCCTGTTCGGCCCTGACGGGCGCCCCGCGACCACCCACGAACTCCTCGGCCAGCCATCCGCCGCGGCCACCTTGGCCAGCCGCACAGCCGACGCCCTGCTCGACCCACCCACCGGCCCACGCCGCCCCGGCGCACTCCCGCACATCGCCAGGATTCCGATCAGACACATCGTCACCCCCGCGCCCACCGAACACGCCCCGGCGCCCCTTCCTGAGGACGTGGCCGCGCTGGAGGCGTCGAGGCTGCGCAGGGAACAGCTTGGCCATGAGCGGGAGCGGCGGCGGGCGGAGCTGTACCGCGGCCTGGTCGAGCAGATGCAGCTTCGGGTGCTCGACGTGCCGGGCAACGGCGACTGCTACTACGCATCGATCATCGAGATGTTCGGGGCCGACCGGCTGCGGCCGTTCACTGATCAGGTCAGAGAGCCCGGTGAAGAAGATACGCCGCCGACCCCCGCGTTGCTGCGGCGGCACCTGGCCGGGGTGCTCGAAGCCGACTTCGAACGGGCCAACAGCGGGCAGCCGGCACTGTACGCGGCGTTCTTCCCGGGCACCACGACCGGGGATGACGCCGCGCGCGCCGCGCAGGCTACCGTGCTCGCGGACATCGGGACACCGCCGCGGTGGGACAACGACGCCGGTGACCGGGTGGCCGAGGTGGCGGCGCGGGTGTGGGGCCTGCCGATGACGCTGCTCGGCCAGCGGTATGTGCGGGACATCGGCCCGCCAGGCGCCGCCCCCGAGAGGTATCTGCTGTACACGGGCTCCCACTACATGGGCACCGCGACGCCGCACCAGCCCCTGACAGCTCAAGATCTGACCCAGCTGGCGGAGGGCCTGCAGCCCCCGCAGGAGACCCCGGCTGACCCGCAGACGCTGGCACGGCACCGGCAGACCTACATTACCGGGTTCGAAACATTGCACGCACGGTTCGCGGACCTGGTGGCCCCCCCGGCGGCCGCTGGGCAGTCGCCGGAAGCGGGCCGCGGGCGGGAGGCCATGCAACGCTTCCACGGCCTGACCGGAGCGTCGCTGAACCAGGCCAACGTCGACTGGCTGGGGCGCTGGTACGCGCGCCTGCGGGACGTGATCCACAACCTGGAACGAGATTTCCCGCCGCTACGGTATCCCCCGCAGCCGCAGCGGCCCCCGGCTGCGCCCGCTGACACCGCCCCGCCCGTGGCCGGCACCACACCAACGGTGGAGTCGCCTGGCCCGGCCATGGAGACGCTGCGGGGCCGCATCGCAGTGGCGATCAGGGTGCTGAGGCGGACCGGACACGGGGTGCTGCCGGACGTGGCCGGGCCATCGGCCGCGGCGCTCCGGGACGCGCTGTCGGACCTGCTTGACCAGCTTGACAACCGGGCGACGAACGCCACCGCTGTGGCGGAGCTCGGTAGCGTGGAACAAGCCCTGGCGCGCGTCTTCGCCGGGATCGAGAAGTTCCGCGAGATCCGGGAACGCGACCCGGCGGCCGACCCCCGCCTCACTGCGCGCCCGGACTGGTACAAGGGCCTGACCAGGCGGCTTGCCGAGCTGGCGCCCCGGCTGGAGGTGCTGCCGGTCAAGCCACGGCCGCTGCCGCAAGGGGACGCCGGCACCATCTCAGCCGACGAGACAGTGACCCTGCCGCACGTGCGCAGGCAACTAGGGCAGGCCATCGCGGAGTTCCAGCGCGCCTACCTGATGGCCGCCGCCATGCTGGCCGAAGCGGATACCCGGCAGCTTGCGTTGATCACCGGCGCTGACCCGCTGGAACCGCCGGATCCGGCCAGATCCCCCGCCATCGCCCGGCCCAGCTACACCGATCAGGCGCACGGCGAGTTGCTCGCAGCCAAGCTTGCGCTGGAAAAGGTGCTCACCAGCACCGAACAGCTTGTCACCACGATCGGTAACATCCCGGCCGACGAGGCGGCCCCGCTGCCCGCCGCCGGGGCGGGACCGCTCCCCGGCCTGGTGCTGATGGAAAAGTTCGCCCCGCCCGCCCACCTGTCCGAGGCCAGCCCGGTGCTCGGCAACGACACTGTCACCGACATCTCCGCCGCGGTCATCGCCGACATCCGCCGCCAGGCGCTGGCCGCGCTGCCCACCCGCCAACGGACGCTGACCAGCCAGAACACGATCAACAGCAAGGTCACCGAGGAAGCACTGCTGCGTAACGCCCCCGAACTCATCAGCGACCGCTACACCTTCGAGGTCGGCGACTACCGGGTCCACGTGCGGGCCCGGCCGGTGAACGGGCAGCAGATCTCCAACGCGATCTCGGTGCGCAACAAGAGCATGGAAAACAGCCGCCTCGCCAGCGACCGTCACCGCGGCCACGGCATGTTCGCCGACATCAACACCAACCTCGCCTACTCGGCGGACAAGGTGGTCGGCAACTGGCCGTTCCAGATGGGCGGGCACGAGGGCTACTTCGGCCTGTTCATGCTGGTGACCGGCGAGCACAACGAGACGTCCACCACCCGGGCGATGACCGTCCGCGAGAACACGATCAAAAATTCCAGCTACGTCAGTTACCTGTTCAGCTACGGCGCCTACGTCGAGGTCACCGCCGAGTACCCGGACGGAACGGTGGCGCCCCGTGCCGGGGGGCCGGAGGGCAGCGCCGCCGAGCCACACGCCGACGCCGAGCCACACGCCGACGGGATCCGCATCCTGTCCTCGCGGGAGACCTTGCGTCCGCTGGATCAGGCCGCGTCACAGGTATCCCAGGCGGTCCACGCCCCGCCCCCCACCACGCCGGCAGTGGCCCCGCCGAGGAGCACCGTGGCGGAGCCGGGGGCCGTCGCGGCCGCGCCGGACAGTAGCGCGGCGGCGCCGGAAGCTCCTGTGCCCGAGGCCCCCACGCCCGGGGTGACGCCCGCCACGATCAAACCCCGGTATGGGGACTCGGCTGGGACGGCACGGCAACCGGTCCAGGTGCCAGGGAACTCGGCCATGGAGGCGTTCAACCCGGCGGCGCAGATCCGCGAGCTTATTCAGGGTCATATGGAAGATGTCGCCCCGCCCGGGTCCTACGCCCGGCGGCTGCTGGACGCTCACCTGACTATGCGGGCACTGAAGGAGCAGGTGCCGTCGGCGCTGGACCACGGCGGGCACGAGATCTTCTTCGGCGGGCCCGGCGGGCCGCCGGTGTCGGTCACCTGGTGGCTGGAACTGTACGCGGAAGACGTGCCGATCCTGGCCGACGACGCGACCTGGATGGACCTTGATGACCGGCAGTTCCGCAGCTCCAGCAAGTCCATCGCCAATGCCGACGCGATCGACATCCCGCCGGGGCTCATGCTGTGGGCAATCCCGGTCAACCTGTTCGGCCTGGACTGGCTGGAACCGTTCCTGTTCTTCTGGCCGACGCTGGACGCCGAGCAGAGCCGCTCCGGCGCCGGGATGACCACCACCAAGCTGGCCGGAATCCGCTATACCGGTGAGCGGACCGCGCTGACCCGGATGCAGGCGGTGATCCGGCTGGCCCGCTCGGACCAGCCGCGTGTGCAGACGCCGCCCCAGCAGCTTAACGCGCCGGCGTTCCTCCGCTCCCTGCGCAAGGACGCCGCCGAGTGGGCTGACCTGCCGCCGCTGCCCGGTGACGTAGGCTCGGCCAGCCGGCCCGCGCCGGTTCTGCGGGCACCGGAGAACATCGCCGCCAACCTCGGCTCGCTGACCCGCGTCAGCGAGCTGACGGACGCCGACGGGCAGGCCCATCCCGGCGGGAAGACCGACGCTGGCGGGGAGACCGGGACTGGCGGGGAGACCGGGACTGGCGGGGAGACCGGGACTGGCGGGGAGACCGGGACTGGCGGGCAGACCGGGACTGGCGGGCAGACCGGTGTCCACGGGCTGTACAGCACCGCGGAACAGATTCTGCAAACGTACTACCCGGGGTTCCTGCCGGACCCGGACGGCGATACGGCGTACAGCGAGCGCATGCCCGGCGCGTGGGTGGAGAACAAGTTCGCCCATGCGAACCAGCGGCAGCTCAAGGAGGGCCTGAAGGCCAGCACCATCCGGGCCAACCTGCGCCAGGCGGCCACCAGCGAGGGCTACACGATCCCGGTCTCCAAGGTCATGGCCTTCGGGCGCGGCACACAGTGGGTGGTGGCCAGGGTCCGCGCCAGGTTCGGCGAATTCGCTCCCGACGGCACCTGGGTGCCCACACAACCCACGATGTCGGCCTGGCTGCCCGACAGCGAGCTGGACGCCTGGACCGGCGAGGACCAGGACACCATCGCCGCCCAGCTCCGAATCGCCGGGCTGTGGGCCGGCCCGCAGGCTGTCATCGGCGTGGGCGAGGCGTTCAAGCAGTTCCATAACGGCATGCTGGACGGCGTCGAACTGCGCCCGATGTATCACCAGCGGCTCGCGAAGGTCACCGGCGCCGCGACCGGTTTCGCGACCAGGGGGCTGTCTGGTTTCAGCATCGATGACCTGGCCGAGTTCGAGGGCCCGGTGACGCTGTTCCTGGCCCCGCCCCCGCCGATGCTGCCGGACGGCACTTCCGCGCAGCGCTTCGCGGGCGACGCCGCGCCGGTGACGGGCGTCGCCCAGCCGCCGCTGCGGCCAGTCGATGAGACCAGCGCGGACACCCAGGCGCTCACCGCATGGAACCCCAACCCGCCGCCGGTCCCCGGCAGCGTGGAAATCACCATGCCCGGCGCGTTCCCTGACGACCCGGTGGACTCGTACGCGCCGGCGCCGTGGCTGCCCGCCGAGCACCGGGCGGATCCGGTCCCGGCCCGGTACAAGGTCATCCTCCCGACCGACCTCACCTCCAAGCAGGTACCGGACGGCAACGGGCAAGACATCTGGGTTCCCTACGACCTGGGCAGGACCGACGACGACGGGAACCTCACCGGGCTCGAACCCGGCGCCCCCCCGCTGATCTTCACCGCGACGCCGGATAACCCGTTCCCGCCCCACCTTTCCGTGGAGGTCAGCGGCGACGGGGTCACCCAGGCCATCGTGGAGGCGTTTCGCCAGATGGGGTTCGCCCACCTCGACGTGCACACCCGCCACCAGATCGAGATGGCGGTGCAGCAGGCGGTCGCGGCCACCTCCACCCTGCGCGAGGGCGACGGCTACACCGAGATCTGGAAGAACGAGATCGCTCACGTCACCATCGCCGACGTCGGCCACACGGTGTGGGGCTCGGCCGCGATCCGCCTGGTGGTCGATCAGGTGGAGACGGTCGCCGTTCCCCTCGGCTACGGCGTCTACAGCGACGCCGGGACGGTCGCCGTCACCGACATCATCGACGAGAAAACCGGCGCGAGCCTTCGCGACTGGTCGTTCAACGCTGGCCTCCGGATGCGGTTCCCGCTGAAAGTCGGCACGCCATTCCCCAACGCTTTCCAAGAGACCAACGACGACCCTGCCACCAACACCCCCTACACCTTCACCTACCAGCCGCAGTACTTCTACCGGACGGAGAAGACCACCGGCACCGTCGCTGAAGACGCCGGAAACGACGGCCGGATGGGCCTGAACATCACTCCTGTCGCGGTCGGCGTCGTCACCGCCCGCTTCCTGATCCAGGTGAAGACCTGGCACCAGCGGTTCAGCCTCATCACCTACTCCGCGCAGGAACACACGCCGGTGGTGCCCACCACCGGCCATACGGTGCTCGCCGCCAAGGAAGCCACAGATCTCGGCCTGATGCCGGCCGCGCTCGCGGTCAAACCTGACTTCACCATCCCTTACCGGCTGCCCGCCGGCACCGAGGGCACGCTGCGCAACGAGACCATCTCCCGGCCCCCCGACGCCAGCGCATTCGTCACCCGGCTGCTCGCCACCATCGAGCGCCACTTCGGCGCCTACGCCAAAGAACTGGTGGCCGAAGAGGTCTCCAAGGTGGTGGGCCCCCTCAACACCCAGGCCTTCCTGGCCCAGATGGCCAACGGCGGGCTGCCCATCGACGTGCCCCTCACCAACCGCTACCGCGTGCCCCTGCCCGCCACCGGCCGGGCCCTGCCCACCCCGCTACCGTCCAACCGCACGATCCGGATCGTCATCACCGCCCGGCTCGCCGAGCCGCAGTTCCGCGGCGTCATCGCGACCAAGCACTACCTGCGCATGCAGACCGGCAAGGAGAAACTCCAGGAAGAGTCGCGCAACCGCGCCGCCCGCCACGCCATCGACCCGGTCCGGTTCTGGCAGATCTTCAATCGCCCGCCCGGGGAGGAGAAATCCGTCTGGCCCGCGTCGTCGGTCTCCCACTGGCCCGAGCATCTGCCCTCCATCTGGCACAACCTCAACTGGACCTGCTACGGGCAGACCCAGCGCAAGACCGGCGGATCCCAGTGGCAGGAGGACACCAAGGGCCACGTGTCTGACACCCAGAGCCACGGCGCGGCCGAGTTCAAGCGCCGCGTGTTCTTCTCGGCCACCATCACCTGCGACTCAGCCCCCCCCGCCATGATCGACGCTGTCACGCTCGGCTTCTTCCAGGGCAGCCAGCGCATCGAGGTCCCGGAAGACCCCAGCGAGGGCGTGTTCGTCGAGACCCGGCACGACACCTGGCTGCTGGACGAACAATCCCACCCCACCCTGGCCGACCAAGGGGTGCCCCCGCCCGAACCGCGTGTCCCCGCCGCCGCTCCGCCAGTCCCGGCACCAGCCGCCGCTCCGCCAGTCGCGGCACCACCGGACGCGGTCATGCCCTCCTGGGACCCGCCGCTCCCCCAGATCGCCAAGCGTTCCTTGTCCCCGGGCGCCGACTTCGCGTCGCTGCGCAACGGGCTGAACCTGGCCGCCGCGCTCACCACCACCCCGGGCCTGCTGGACGACATCCACGTCGTCTGGCCCGGCTGGCTGGCTGATCTAGGTGCCAAGGTCACCCGGCTGCTGCTCGCTGAGGCTATGCCCTACCCGCTGACCTGGCGGCGGCTGCTCTTCGGGCCCCAGGGGCCCACCTTCGCCCGAGTATGGGGCACCCTCGCCGCGCTGGGGAATAATTACCTGGCCAGCCCGCCCCCCGGCGCGGGCTGGTTCAACCCCCGCAGCCTCGCCTTCCGCCAGGCGGCTATCGTCACCAGCCCTGCCCACGTGAAAAGCCATCTGCCGGACATGCTCACCGGCAAGAACACCACCGCCGTCATCCTTCCCGGCCGGTTCCGCTGGCCGCTCGCCGATCTCGAAATACTCGCCGACCTGACCGCCATCCACGAGGGCCGCACCACCCACGACGTGATGGGCAGAGAATTCCACGCCAACGCCGACACCGTCATCGACACCACCGACGTGCTGGCCGGGAACTACGTCGGCAACTGGGTAGAGCTCGCCGGCCAGCTACCCCACCTGCCCTACGACTACAACAACGCCCTCGGGCCGCTGATCGGCCACGACCACATTTGGTGGGACACCGCCACCGCGGGCTCCCGCGCCCGCTACGCGCAGGAGTTCGGCACCAAAAAGACCGGGCTCGACTACACGCAGTTGTTCCTGCAACTCCAGTACAAGGTCGGCGTCAAACCGCGCGCGCCCTGGTACGACCCCCTGCGGCTAGTCACGTCCGCCTGCGAGTACTTCGAGGACGACCAGATACGCCAGATCGAGATCTGGGTACCCACCAGGGACAAATATATCTGGCTCGGCCTGCAGCCCGTGGCACCCACCACGCCGCCGGACCCGCCAGTGGCTACCGCGCCGCCCGGCCCGGCATCGAAAGCCCCGGCACCGGCGGAACCAGCCCATCGGCCCGACCGGTCGGCCGAGCGCGAGCGGCTGCCGCCGCTGGCCATGACACCTGCCCGGCGGGGATCGGCCCATAGCCGCCGGGGACGGGCCCATCGCAGCTGAATCTAGTTCAGCCCCGGCTTTCCGGCCAGCTTGGTGAACGTCGGGTGCGGGCCGGCCGTAGTAGACCCGTGTGAGTCCTCCTCACACGCGCCACCCGGAGTGCGCGCGCGACTCCGAGAGGCGCCCAATCGGGCGGACCGATTGCCCCAGGTGCGCTCAGTCGGCGCGTGGCCGTCCTCCCCGCCTAGAGGCCACGCGCCGGCTCCCCGCGCTGGGCAAGCCGTGCCGAGCGAAGCAAACCGCGAGAGGAGCCTGCTGTGGCCGGTGACCAGACCACTCTTCAGGACTTGGCGAGACAGGCGCGCGAGCTGGCGGAGCGGCTTGTCCTCGTGCAGACCGAGCTGGCTGAGATGGAGGTGACGGGGAGCGCCGACGGCGGGCTGGTGACCGTGACCATGAGAGGCGACGGCGAGCTGACGCGGGTGGCGTTCGACCAGGCGGCGTTCGACCAGGGCGACGCCGAGTCGCTGGCTGCGCTCACCCTCACCGCGATCCGCCACGCGACCGACGCGCTCAAATCGCTCACCGCAGACAAGATGGCCACGCTAACCGCGGACATGGAGGCCACAATAGGCACCAAAGCAACGACCTACTGACGCGACAGGGGAGCGCCGCCGGCCAGTGTTCACCCGCGCTTAACCATGACCGTATACGCACTGGGTGGTCAGGTCATCCGGGATGGTCCGGCCAGCCGCAACAGCAGCCAGTGGCGGCCACTGCGCGCTCTTGCTGGACATCCCCGTCCACCGGATCACCTCAGGAGGGCGACCGGTCCGGCGCCTCATTGCAGGTTCTTCGCGTTCGCCCCTTCCGTCGAGAGGTAATTCTGGTAGGAGGAGCGCATCCGCCCGATCGCCTCGTCCAGCACAGCCATGAGATTGTCGATGACCGAGTTGAAGTTCGTCGTGACCACGACGAAGCTGTCACCGGCTGGACTACGCCAATGGTCCTCGATGTTTTTGAATGTGAACCGGATACTCCGGACTCCGCTTTCGATCGAGTCGCGCTGGAAGGACACCGAGTAGATCGCATCGTGCAGCGCTGGAAGATCCACACTCCATGCCTTCGGGGTCATCACTGTGCTGCCGTCGCCCAGCAGGTACGAGCCGTCGGGCTCCGGCTTGGCGGGCACGATTCCGTTCTTACCGAGGAAGAAGAAAGAACCATCGTCCGCGGTGAAGATCCCGGTGCCCTGGTCCAGGTGTCCGTGCAGCACCGTGCCGTTCGACAAAACGATGGTGGTGCCGTCGGAGGAGAAGAAATCCTTGCCATCCATGTAGCCGTAAAGGACGGTCCCGTTCGGCAGTTTCTTCGTCGTGCCACCCTCGAGGAAGTTCCCGTTGGGGTCGGTGATGCCGTGCTGCACCTGGCCCTGGGGGGTCACGTAGGTGGTGCCGTCCTGGGACAGGAATGACCCGTCCTTGCCGTAGCTCCCCCACAGTGTCTTGCCGTCGACCACGTCGGAGGCCAGGAACGTGCCGTCCGGCAGCGTTTTCCCGTGCTCCACGAAGCCGTTGGGGGTGACGAGGATCTTCCCGTCTTCGGAGTAGAAGGTGCCGTTTTGCACCGATCCGTAGACCTGGTGCCCGTCGATCGTCCGTACTTCCCCGTTTTGCAGGAAGGTCCCGGTGGCCGGGTCGGTGATGCCGTGCTGCACCTGGCCCTGGGGGGTCACGTAGGTGGTGCCGTCTTGGGACAGGAATGACCCGTCCTTGCCGTAGCTCCCCCACAGTGTCTTGCCGTCGACCACGTCGGAGGCCAGGCCACCGGAATTTCCTGATGCCGTCATGGCTTCCTCCATACGGGCTCGGCACCCGACGATGCAAGCTCCCTTTTTGAGGGCGCCGCCCTCCCTGGGTGTGACCGATGACACCGACCGGCCACACCACTTCGCGCAGGCTCAGCCCGTGGCGGCGGCGAGGGCGCGCAACGCATAGAACGTCCTGGACTTGACCGTGCCCTCGGGAATGCCGAGGGCCGCGGCGGCCTCAGACGCGGTCCGGCCGTGGTAGAAGACTTCGATCAGCACCCGACGATGCGCGGGGGTCAGCGACATCAGGCCGCGCCGCATGGTAAGCACCACGAGCAGCCGCTCGATGTCGTCGTGCGCCGCCGGCAGAGTACCCAGGTCCGTGACGATCACTTCGGTCGGCCGGGCCTGCCGTGCCCGGGCGGCGTCGATCGCCACCCGCCGGGCGACCGTGTACAGCCAGGGCCGCAAGTGCGTTACATCGGCGGTGTGGTTTTGCAGGTACCGCCAGGCGCGGAAGAGGGTTTCCTGGAGCAGGTCCTCGGCCTCCCGGCGGTCGCCGAGGGTGACCCGCAGCAGGAACCGGTATAGTTGCTTGCCATGCAGCCGGTAGATCACTTCGATCGGGTCTTCAGGAGCTGGGTCGCTGCTGTCCTCACTTAGGGTCAACATCGGTTCGGCGGCGGCTCTTGGCCAGTCAGCCTGCACGGTCATAGAGGTGACTCCCTTAATAGTGCGTGGCACCCAGCATGTGTCGGGCACAAGGGCGAGACATCCCTGAACTCAGCGAGGTTTGCGGCGGCTGGTGAGTGAGATTCCGCGTGGTCGTTGCGTTGCCGAGGAATCAGCAGCCCCCGCGCCCGATCAGCAACGGCTGGGTTGCTGGCGCGCCTTATCCAGAGTGCTTTTGCGAGCACGCGATGAACGACCAGCCAGTTCCCTCCGCGCAGGCACGCGCACAGCAGGCTCCAGTACCGATCCGCTGAGCCGGCACCGCCGGGGAAACGGAGCCGATGCCGACCACCGCCACAGGGTCAACGAGCTGGCACGTCATGTGCGGGCTCCGTTTCGCGGCACCGCTACCAGCGCCCACGGCGGCGATTCGAGGATCTGCACGACGGCACCCGAGAGCATCACGCCGGGCCCCTGACCCACCATCAGCAGGTGGTCGCCGCGCCTCAGCTCGCCGGTGATGACAAGGTGATCCAGCGCAAGAATCTGGTCGCTGGCGCCGCAGTGGCCGATCATGCGGCCGAACTCCCATGCCGACCGGGACAGCGGCAGGCCGAAAGCGGCCTCGCACATCTGCTCGGTGATGCTCTGGGAATGGTTCATGACGGCGACGCGCGTGACCTCGTCCATCGTGATGTCGGCCTCAGCAAGGATCCGGTCGATCACCTCGGCAAGCCGCTGGTGCACTGTCACCAGCACGCCCGTACCGGTGCCATCGCTGACCACGCGCCGGCGGTACCGTTCGGTGTGGGCGGCGAAGTCGAGCGCGCGGCCTATGGTGATGCCGGGCGGGAACAGCGGCTCGGCGGCGCGGTGCATTTCTTCGTCCGCCGACACCGACGCCGAGCACACCGACAGCAGCCGGGCGAAGCCCGGCTTTGTGTCCAGCACCACCGCACTGGCCGCGTCGCCGGCGATGTAGTCCGAGCCCATCCGCCATCGGTTGGCTAGGGGCGTGCTGTAGTTGTCCGCGGCGACCAGCAGCGCGGCACGACGATCCGGTTCGGCACGCAGGTAGCTGGCGGCCAATTCCAGCGCGGTGAACATCCCGTTACAGCCCTGCCGTAGCTGGGTCGCCAGGGCCCGGTCACCGACCAGGTGGCGCTGCAGATACGCATACGGCGGCCAGCCCTCCGGACCCTGCTGCCAGGTGGAGGCGTACAGCAACAGGTCGACATCGGCCGGGGATAGCCCGCTGCGGCCTATCGCGCTGCGCGCCGCCCGCAGCGCCAGCTCCGGCGCCGGAATGTCCCCGGCCACTGCTGCGCCACCGAGCTGGTGCAGTTCCATGCGTTCCGCCGGGTACCAGCCGGCTGCCGCGGCGTGCTCGACGCTGACCGTTTCGGGGATGCACACCCCCACGCCGCTGATGTACAGGTCCGCTCTCGCCATGTTCTGCCTCTCCGTGTGCCAGGATCGTCCTGGCTGCCCGCGCGACACCGGGCAGCTCGACCACCGCATCGTGGTCCCCCAGAACATGGCGGCTGGTGACGGCGCCCACCGGCAGCGCCGCGGACAGCGAGTGGCCGCCGAGGTCGAAAAAGCTGTCGTGCGGGCCGATTTCTTGTACGCCGAGTAGATACTCCGGGTCCGGCGGCAGGTACGCGGCACCCGCCTTGAGTACCGCCGGTATCGCGATGATGCTCTGTGGCGTGCGAGTGGCCGCCACCGCCACGATGGCGCCGTGGCCGATGCCAGCGTCGACCAGGTCCCGGGCAAGCTGGTTGGCCTGGCTGTTGAGCTCCGCATAAGTCAACTGCTGCGCGGCGGCGAGCGAGGCCACCGCCGACGGTGTCCGGCGCGCTTGTTCTTCGAAGATCCGCGGCAGGGTGGTGGGGAGAGAGCGTGGCTGCATCGTTCCTCACAGCGCTTGGGCGATCATTTCGAGCATGACCTCGTTACTCCGCCGTAGATCCGCTGGACCCGGGCGTCGACGTAGAGGTGGGCCATCGGGTGGTCGGCCATATAGCCATCGCCGCCGAAGAGTTGCAGGCACTCGTCGATGACCTTGCACTGCATGTCACAGCGTGGCCGGCCGCCCCCCGCCGAGGTTGGCGTACGCGGTCGGGTAGCCCCTGGCGTAGCCGCTCATGCTGGGCCAGGCCTTGAGGTTACCGTTGGCCGGCGGCGACGGCGGCTTCGACCAGTCCGGGCTCCAGTGCCACCAGCAACCGATCGGGGCACCGTCCCTGGCACACGCGAACCAGCCCTGCTGGCCAACGGTGATCTTGCCGACCACGTCGCCGCTCACCCTGGCCCGCATGGCCGCCGCGACACCCGTCGTGCTGGCCTCGCCCGAGGCCAGAGCGGCCGCCGCCGCGGCCGCTCCCGCCGCAGCACCAAGAAACGACCGGCGGGAAAATCTCATCCGGGCTCCTTTTCCGTTCTCCAGTGCCCGCGCCCTTTTACGTACGCCGAACCGTGTTCGTTCACCGCTGTGCCGGCACCGGGGCTGTGCGCTTCCCGAAGATTGCGGGTGGAGGCCAGCGGTTGCCGGCTCGCGGCGACGACTCTGACGTCGGCGGCCGAGACCGCCCAGCCGGTGTGGGAAATGCAAGCGTGGACGGCCCAGGCCACCATCGCGGCGATCACGCGGCAGCCGAGGATCTGGCCGTCAGGATCGAACGCAGAGCGTTGCCGCTGGGCGCCGCGTTCAATCTGGCACTCGTCCAGTACGCTCGTGGCCTCTCGGCGCTTGGCCAGGGACGGCACGAGGAAGCGTACGGCCAGTTGCGCCGGGTGTATGAGCCAGGTGACCCCGCCCATCACCACCTGTTCGTGAGCTTTGACGTCGGCGACTTTGCCGAAGCCGCCGCGCACAGCGGTCATCGCGATGAGGCCCGCTCCATAATGCGCCACGTCGAGTCGCTGGCCCGGCAGACCCCTTCGCCCTGGCTCCATGCCACTCTGCTGTATGCCCGGGCAGTGCTCGCCGATAAAGGGGATGCCGAGGCTGCGTTCAAGGATGCCGCCGACGGGGGCTTGGCCCGGTGGCCGTTCCTGGGGGCCCGGCTGCAACTGGCGTTCGGGGAGTGGCTCCGGCGTCAGCGGCGCACCGTGGAATCGCGTGCACCGCTGCGGGCGGCGGCTGTATCTGTCCCATCGGACGGTCGAATCTCATCTGTACCGGATCTTCCCGAAACTTGGGATCACCTCTCGCGCGCAGCTTCTTGACGTTCTCGGCTACCGGGTGCAGGCGCCAGCCTGAGCGATCGGCGGGCATCCCCCCGGCGAGCCAGTTCATCCGCCCCTGAGCGCCCTGCGGGCGATGGCGGTAATGGCGGCTGAGATTTAGCGTTCACACCGCAACGGCCTCACAATTGCAGTGGACGCACTGATGCGCGCAGCATGAGTCCATGGAAACATGAGCGCAAGCGGCAGCGATGATCAAGGTTGACCCCGATGTTCGGACCCCGGTGGTGTGCGATGTTCGTTGGCCGTGAGGACGAGCTTCAGCTGCTCCACGGACTCGTGCGGCAGGTCAAGGGGGGCGAGGGGGGAGCGGTATGGGTCGCGGGCGACCCCGGTATCGGTAAGTCGGCGCTGATCGCTACGGGACTGGCCACAGCTGAGCAGGAAGGTCTCCAGGTCTACTCCGCGACAGTGGACGAGCAGTCGCCGATCTTTCCATTGCAACTGCTGCTCGAGGCGCTTGGCGTGGAGGTGAACGGCGGCGTCGCCGCAGGGGCCGCGGGGGAAGAATTTGACCCTGACCCGGTCAGGGCGGGCAAGGCGGAGATCGTCAGTCAGCTTTACGGCAGCCCCGTCGAACTGGTCACGCCACGTGGTGCCATCGATGCGGTCGCCGAGCGGCTGGTGGCTCTGGTCCACCGGCTCTGTGCCGTCTCACCGGCGGTCATCGTGGTCGACGACGCGCAATGGGCCGATGAGGCGAGCCTCGAGGTGTTGCAGAGACTCGGCAGGGCGCTGCGCCAGCTTCCGTTGCTCTTGGTTGTCGCCGCCCGGTCCGTGCCGACGCGACCGGGGGTGGCGGCATTGCGCGAGGCGCTGGCGCACGTCGGCGCGTTCGCTATCGAGCTGGGCCCTCTCGGCGACGTCGAGGCGGCGGAGATGGTGCGGCAGCTCATCGGCGCCCTGCCCGCCCTACCGGGCCCGGTGCTGGCTGAGCAGCTCACCGCGGCCGGCGGGAATCCGCTGTACCTGCGGGAGCTGACCGACGCCCTGGTCCGGGAGTCCCGCCTCAACCTTGACGCCGAGAAGGTGGAACTGCGGGGACGCCCCAGCGACCTGCCCGCTACGCTGTCGGCCGCGATCGGCCGCCGGCTTGGCTTCCTGTCTGAGCCGGCCATGTCCGCGCTGCGGGTGGCCGCCGCGCTCGGGCCGTCCTTCTCGGTGGCCGACCTCGGCATCGTCACCGGGAACCGCACCACCGAGCTCGTCAAGGTCGTGAACGAGGCAATCAACGCTGGCGTCCTCTTCGAGTCCCAACTGTGGACGCTGACGTTCCGGCACGGGCTGGTGCACCAGACCCTCTACGAGGGGATGCCAGCCAGCCTGCGCGCCGCGCTGCACCGCCAGGCCGCCGGGAAGCTGGCCCGGGCAGGCGCGAGTGCCGAGCGGGTGGCCGTGCAGCTGCTGGCCGCGCCACCGGACGCCGACGCCTGGATGATCGACTGGGTCGCTACTGCCGCGCCGATGCTCGCCCAGCGCGCCCCGCAGGTCGCGGTGGACCTGCTGGAGCGCGCCCGGGACGGGCTCGGCTGGCAGGATCCCCGCCGCGAGCACCTGGACGCCGACCTGGCGATGGCGCAGCTGATGCTCGGCGACAACGAGCAGGTCGTGCGGCTGGCCCGGCCCCTGCTGGGGTACACGCGCGACCCGGCGGTAGCCGGCCGGGTCGCCTGGATCCTCGCCTATGCGCTGCCGCGGATGGGCCGGCTGGAGCAGGCCATCGAGGTGACCGAGCAGGCGCTGGCCCGCGACGGGCTGCCGCCCGTGTGGTCGGCGCGGCTGCGTGCGCGGCGGGCGACATCGCTGTTCGCGGCCGGGCGTTACGAGGCGGCGCGGGCAGAAGCGCAACGGGCCGAGGCCGAGGGCACCCGGGTTGGTGACCGCCTGGCCGTGGGGTACGCGCTGTACACCCTCGCCCGGCTGGAGTTCTCCGGCCGCCCGAACATGGCGGCGGCGAAGGACGCCATCGACCGGGCGCTGGCCGTGCTCGGCGACGACCCGCAGGCCACCGACCTGGTTTTGATGCTGATGGCCAACCTGGGCGGCGCGCTGAGCGCGCTTGGAAATAGCGCTGCGGCCGACCGCATATTCGCCCAGATCGCGGCGCTGGTGGAGCGCGGCACGCGGCACCGCCAGGCTTATGTGCGGGCGTTCAGCGCGCTGTTCGCCTTCTACCGCGGCCGGTGGGACGACGCGCTGGCCGAGCTGGACGCCGCCGCGCAGCTGCCGCTCGACGCCACCTACCGGCAGTACCTGGGCGGCGTCGCGGCGCAGGTGGCGGTCCACCGCGACGACCGGGCGGCGGCGGATACATACCTGCGCGACGTGGAAGACATCCAGCTCGTGGGCGAAGAAGTCCGCATCGAGGTCGAGTTCCTGATGGTCGCCTGGGCTTTCGCGGCCGAACGTGACGATCGTCCCGCGGAGGCGCTGACCCGGCTGCTGGCCATCTTCGACCCGGACGGCACCCATAAGTTCTCCCGGCTGGGCGTGGTCAGCACCCAGTGGCTGCCCGATGTGGTCCGCCTCGCCCTGACCGTCGGCGAGCCAGCCGTCGCGGCCGCAGCGGCGGAGGTCTGCGCGCGGGAGGCCGATTCGCCGACCAGCCCCACACCGGAGGCCGCCGCGCTGCACTGCCAGGGCTTGCTTGACGCGGACACCTCCGCCGTGCGCGCCGCCGCCGGGCTGTTCCACTCCTTTGGATATCCGCTCTTCAGCGCGCAGGCGCTAGAGAACGCCGCGGTGCTGCATGCCGAAAAGGGTGAGGTCAAGGCGGCCCGCACCGCCTATCTCCAAGCAGTCGACATCTACCGCGACCTCGGCGCGGCGTGGGACATCCTGCGCGCGGACACCCGGCTACGCCAGCACAAGATCCGCCGCGGCAACCGTGGCGCCCGCCGCCGGCCGGCCACGGGCTGGGACGCCCTCACCCCCACCGAGCAGAAAATCGCCCATCTGGTCGCCGGCGGTTCGTCCAATCCCGCCATCGCCAGCCAGCTGTTCCTCTCCCGCTACACCGTTGAGTCGCACGTCTCCCACATCCTCACCAAGCTCAACGCGAACAGCCGCGTCGAGATCGCGCGTGCGGCCGCGGAGGCGAGTCCCGGCGATCCCCGCACGCCGTAGGTGGCGCGCCGCGCCGCAGCCGTTAAGGACAACCGCGTGATCAATCCCGCTGGCTCAGCAGGCTTAACGGCTCACGCGGATGCGCCAGATCTGTAGCCGACGCGGCGGCTCGCGATGGATTGGAACATCTTGATGCCGCGATTGTAAGGCACTATGATGCCTTGGTGCGCACCACGCTGACTTTGGATCCCGACGTCGCCCGGCTCGTCGAAGACGCTGTCCATCGCAGGCGGACGTCGACGAAAGAGGTAATCAACGATGCCCTGCGGAGGGCACTGTCCGAGCCGCCGTCGCGCCGGGAGAGGTATCACCTTCCCGTCCATGAGGCGACGCTCCAGCCCGGTTTCGACCTGGCCGGCTTCAACCGCCTGGCGGACGAGCTGGAAGACGACGCGATCCTTGCTGCCGCAGAGCAGCCCTCATCGTGATCATCCCCGACGTCAACCTGCTGCTCTATGCGGTGGTGTCGGCCTTCCCGCAGCACAAGCCCGCCCATGCGTGGTGGGAGGAGACGATCAACTCCTCCGCGGAGATCGGCCTCACCTCCCCGGCCATTTTTGGGTTCATCCGGATAGCGACAAATCCGCGAGTGCTATCTCCGCCGCTGACAGTTGAGGCCGCCACGGGATACATATCCGCGTGGCTCGGCCAGCCGAACGTCAGCCACCTGGTCCCCGGCCCGCGGCACATCGAGATCGCCTTCGATCTCGTGCGCAAAGTGGGGACCGGCGGCAACCTTACAACGGACGTTCAGCTGGCGGCAGCCGCGTTCGAATACGACGTGGACATGTATTCGAACGACACCGATTTCGCCCGCTTCCCCGGGCTGCGCTGGTGCAACCCATTGGCCTGAGCCATTCGGACCAGGGTCTCGATATTCAGAACGGCTGGCGCGGCGGGCACCCGAGGCATACCGCCCGCTGCCTGCCGGTCGGCGTCGCGGCTACCTGCTCATGCCGGGCGCGGCGACGGGAACTCCGACGGAGTGCGCAACATCGAGCATGCGCTTGTCATAGGTCACCAGGAAGGCAAGCGCATCACCGATGGCCGGAGCTCGCGTGCGTAGGGGCAGCCGGTTACGAGCGTGACCAGCGCCGAGGCATCAAGGTAGATCACCGCTCGTCCGGCGCCGCCGCGGCGCCGGTACGGAGCCTCCGGCCCAAAGATGGTCTTTGGTAGGGACACTCCTACCGCTGGCTCCGTACTTGTCGCTGGAAGCTGGCCGGGCCCGCTGGCCGGCGAATTCGCAGGCGACATCGATCCGGGACTGGACGTTGAGTTTGGTGAGGATATGGGAGACGTGGGTCTGGACGGTGTTGCGCGACAGGTAGAGTTCTGCGGCGATGTCGGGGTTGGACTTGCCCGCCGCTATGAGGTTCGCGATCTTGAACTCGGTTGGGGTCAGGGTGTGCCAGGCGGTGACGGGGCGGTGGCGCGAGCTGCGGCGGATGCCGAAGGGGCGCAGCAGCGCATCGGCGCGCCGGATGTCCCAGACGGCGTCGAGATCCTCGTAAACCCGGACGGCACCGGCGTAGGCGGCCCGCGACGCGGTAATGTCGCCGCGTTCGGCCAGCAAGACGGCGGCGCTCTCCAGCACCTGGGCCGACCACAGGGGAACGCCGATGCGATGGTAGTCGTCGGCCGCGGACATGAGCCGGGCGGTGTCAGCGTCTAGCAGGCCGCGACAATGCGAAGCGGCGGCGCATATACCGGGCAAGGGGCTTCGGCTTGCTTCGGCAGAGCAGGCCTGCGTCGCGCTTTCGGCGGTGGCTCGGTCGCCAGCCGCGAGCGAGAGCCGGACCATGTCGGGCAGCCACAAACACTGGCCCGGCGCCAGCTGCCGCAGCCGCCCCGGCGAACCTGGATCAACGACCTCGAGCAACCGTTCGAATGCTTTGCCACGCTGGTCGTCGCGTTCGGCAGCCGCTGCCCGCGCGATCGCGAGGAGGAAGCCGAGATGCCGCGCCTCAGCGACAGCCCGTGGGTCCTCGCTCTGCCGCAGGCATTCGTCCACCTTTGCCTGGTCGTCGCGATGGACCGCGATCAATCCCCGAAGACCGCGCGCTATCAGCTCTCTGGCCGCGTCGAGCGGCAGTTCGCTGGCTGCCTCCAGCTCAGTCACGGCGTCGTCCCAGCGTCCGCTGTAGAAGCCGAGTGAGCCGGCTCGTACGCGCAGCGCGGCCCGCCGCCCCAGGCTCCCCGACCGCCCGGCCAGGGCCAGCGCCTCGCCGAGCGCACGCTCACCCTCGGCGCGGTGTCCCAGGCTGGTGAGTCTTCCGCAACGCATTTCGAGCAGGACGAGCCGGAGGTCGGTGGCCTGCGGTGTCTGCCCGACAAGGGCTAGCGCACGATCGGCCGTGGCCAGGGCCGCCGCTTCGTCCCGCCGATGCCTATGTTCGGCCGCGGATCGGGCGATCAAGGCGCATCCGACGGCGAACGGGTCCCCGGCCTGAGTCCCGTCCGCTTCAGCCTGTGCGGCAGCCGCCTGGCCTTCGTCGAAGCGGGTACATGTGACCATGATCATCGCTTGCAGGGCCCGGAGCCGGGCGGCCCATATCAGCGTCAGGGCGCGTTCGTTCAGCATGTGGCCGCAGACGTCGAGAGCTTCTGCGTATCGCAGCCGGAGCATCAGCGCGTGGGCGAGGACCCAGGCCAGCCGGCCGGCCACCTCAGGCTCCTCGGTATGGGCCAGCAGGGGCCGGGCCAGGGCCTCCATCTCCTGGTAGCGAGATAGCTGGAACAACGCGGTGATGAGGTGAAGGTCCAGCTGAGCGCGGCGTGGATCGGTTGCGGCGATCACCTGGCGGAACCGTTGCAGTAGATCAGCGGCGATATTCGGGCTGCGGAAGGTAAACGTCGGGGCCGCAGCGATAAGCCACTCGAGTGTCCAGTCGTCGGTGACCTGAGGGATGGCCAGCAACTGTTCCGCCACCCGCTCAGCCGGAGCCGCGGCGGCGGCGAGCACGCGCGCGGACTGGTAGTGCAGCGTTGCACGCAGCTCGGGTGGGATAGCGTCGTGCAGTGCTTGACGGATCAATCCATGCCGGAACACCAAAGCTGTGCCCGACTCAGCCAGAATCCCCGCGGCTTGCCCTTCCTCGACCACGGCAATCAAGTCGGTGGCCCCCATGCCGGTCAGCATGCTCAGGTGTTCGACATGAAACTCCTCTCCGAGCAGCGTCGCCATCCGCAACGCCCGGTCAGCGGATTGGGAGAGGAAGTTCAGCCGGGCACAGATCACGGCGCTGAGCGAGGGCGGGCAGACGGCGTCTTCTTCCGCAAGCTCTGCCACCCCATCCCGGACCTCGATCCGGTTCTCTCGCGCAAGGGCGCTCAGGAGTTCGCGGACATACCGCGGATTGCCCCCGGCCTGCCCAGCCAGGCTCAGCAGCCTGGGCCCGGGCGATGCCGTCGTCACCTGTTCCAGCAAGCTGGTCACTTCCGCCTGGCCCAGCGGATCGAGCCGGAGTTCCACTACGTCGGTTTCTGTCATCATTCGGTGCACCTCTGGGCGGACCCGCACCGGCCGAGCGCACGCAATCAGCAACAACGGCAGCTGACTCGCGGCGCGGTTCAGACGTCCCCATACGGCAAGGCTCAGCTGGTCGGACCACTGCATGTTGTCGGCGGCCAGCAGCACTGGGCCGGTGGCGCACAATTGATCGATGAGGATGAGGAGCAGCTCGGCCGCCGCCACGGTGGGATCACCGTCAGGGACCTCTTGGGTGATACTCGTGCCCCACAGCCGGTCGGCGATCTCTGCCCGGCCGGGATCTGTGGTGTCCGGGCGCACACGCATCGCGTTGAGCAGGAGCTGGAGCGGAAAGGCCGCATCCGCTTCCTCCGCCCGGGCGGCGAACACCTGACAGCCGGCCTTCGCCGCGTCGGCTACACAGGCGGCCAACAGCGCCGACTTGCCGATGCCTGGCTCGCCATCGAGCCAGACAGACCGGCCACGCCCCGCAGCCACATCAGTGATCAAGCCCCGCAGCTGGGCAAGTTCGTCGTCCCGGCCGACCAGCATGCCAGGCGATTCCAGCGGAAAGCACATTCTATTGACCCACCGCGCTCACCCGACGGCGCGCACGCCGGACATCTGCCACGGCCGGAACATTACCCAAAGGGTGGCTCACGTTACCTCGCCCGTTAGCGGTGATCAGGCGGAGCGCGGCTGGATGGTAAGTCGCGATCTTGGTGGTGAATGGCGTCAAGTATTGGTCCGGCAGCGAATGAAATCATCCCTGAGCTCAGTGAGGTTTGTGCCCGCAATCTCTGGGAACTCAGTGAGGTTTGTGCCCGCAATCTCTGGGTCTGCCGCGGGTGGCGCTACGCAGAGCGGCCGGGCTCCCCGCCGGGTGCTGCCATGGCACCCCTGCTCGTCAGCCGCGCCGAACCCGGCTTGGTGACGCCGCTGCCGGCGCCGCCGCGTGACCACCGGCGACCTGCGGTGAGCGAGAGGCACGAGCCTGGCGCCATCCCCCGCTCCCGTGGCGATTATGAAGTGAAATCTGGCCTTTCTGCCTATGATCCTCGATGAGGTCGGCTACATCCCGTTTGAGCCCGAAGCAGTCAACCTGTTCTTCCAGGCCCCAGTGCCAGGCTCTATTGAGACTGGCGGGAATGGATGGCCATGATCAAGTCCTGGCCGACTTGGATACATGGCGACCAAGTGGCGCTCGCGATCGTGTAGTTGGATGACGGATGGATGAATGGATGGACCGGAGGTGGTGTGTGGTGTTTGTTGGCCGTGTGGGTGAGCTGGAGTTGTTTGAGGGGCTTGTGGGGCGGGT
>WNFJ01177772.1_pt1 | contig 21954 bp, 13 predicted proteins | sample 5400461 | NCBI WGS metagenome assembly WNFJ01 (sample SAMN13153349, study PRJNA577476) | soil metagenome | isolation source: 115 cm saprolite on Douglas fir-dominated hillslope | place: USA:California | collected 2013-09-17
AGGTTACGTGCAAGGGGACGACCCGAAGCGGATCAACTGGAAAGCCACAGCGAGATATCGCCGGCTTATTGTGAACGAAAACGAGGCCGAGAGAGTTACCGATGTCATGCTCGTCCTTGACACTGACGTTACGTTCTACGAGCCCGCAGAACCAGAACTGTTTGAGCGAGGGGTCAGGGCCGCAGCGTCAATGGCCAGACTTCTCCTCAAGCAAGGCAACAGGGTCGGACTCATACTGCAGGGGGAGGAGCGAGGCGTTGTACCTCCAAGGTTCGGGAAGCGGCAGGAAAGAAACATCCTCTATCAGCTCGCCTCGGCAAGACCCGGAAAAGCGATGATACCCACGAGCTACGTCATCACTCAGCTTGCAGGGCTAATGTTGCCTGCAAAGGCTCAGATTGTAATCGTCTCACCCCTGCTGGACTCTTCGATAGTGGGAGGGATACGTCAACTCGCGGCAACGGGATACAGCATTCTGGTTCTCTCGCCCTCTCCGAATGATCCAACAATGTTTGATTCTGTTCCCGAGGAAATAGCTTACAGAATGTTGATGGTTGAAAGGTCTAACACTCTGCTCGCCCTTGAAAAGATCTGCAGCGTCACTCAGTGGCCGCAGGGTGTTCCGCTTTCACTGGTCCTTCGGAGGGTAAGACAGGTACGTCCTATGATATTGGTATAGGATTCGGTTTTAGGCTTGCGCATCTGGTTGTGAAGCTGCAGTACCTGTTCCTGTCGCCCTTAATCCTCCTCGCCGTTCCTTCAGATGTTCTCTTCGGATTGCAGGTTCCGGCTGTAGTGATTGTTTTCTGTGTTGGGTCGTTGGGAATGTTGCGGAGGAATGAGCTTCTTGCCCGGGGCGCGTCACTAGGGCTATTGGTTGCGATGATCGCGGGGAAGGTCGGTCTGGATATTTTCGGCGGAGCGGCTCCTGATACTGCTGTTCTCTTGTTGGAGTTCGTGGTAGTCATATTTTTCATGGAGGCTGGGAAGGTGGTCATCTCGTTCGAGCAAGCGAATCGAGAGCTCGCCGGGAAACATGATGAATTGTCTCTGAGTCTCGCCGGAAGGCTTGCTTTGTGGGCTCAAGGACAGTTCGCAAGCCAAGCGCGGATTGTAATAGGAGCCTCGGCTCTCTCCCTGGCTTTGCTTGTTCTCGGTGGGTTCAGCAGTATCTCTATCAATCAGCTCGCGTTCTCTGCGGCCCTCGTTCTGGTTGCTGTGGGAGTCCTCCTTTTCCTACTGACCAACCGGCGGGAACCAGACCGATAGCGTCTATATAACGGGGAGCGCACTCTTGCGACGCGAGATGCATTCGCTAAGACCCCCTTATTTCTAGAACGTTTGCTGTCTGATAGTGACAATGGGCGAGTCCGCGTGATCAGGGCACAATTCTGGCTTGGATGGCTTTGCGAAAAACGCGATTAGCCCAGCGTATCTTGGCAGGTGGTTGAGGTGGCCTCCCAGATCGCTGATCAGGGTTCATTTTGGGCTATTCCTTTTGCATCTCTGGAAACGTCTATGCCTGGCGAAGGAGCGAACCTCGGGTTCACGCAACAACCCACGCCAAGAATAGGCTTCTTGGTCCAAACTAGTATTCTGGAAGATGCTAATAGGACACTCTTCCTATCAAGAGTCCGTGAAAGATCCGAGCCTCAAGCAGGCCTTCGACTACATCCAGAAAAACAAGGAGCCCTTCCTCCGAGACTTCCGCACACTCCTCCGACAACCGAGCGTATCCGCCCAAGGAAAGGGCATCGCCGACTGTGCCCGAATCGTCAAGAAAAACATGGACGCCGCCGGAATCAAAACCCAGATTCTTCCCGAAAAAAACGGTAACCCGATCGTATATGGAGAAGTAAAATCGAGATCCTCCAGCAAAACCCTCTTGATCTACGGCCACTACGACGTTCAACCTGTCGAGCCGTTGGAAGACTGGGACTCGCCACCGTTCGATGCGAAATTGCAGGGCAAGAAGATAGTATCGAGAGGCGCCGCCGACAGCAAGAACAATGTTACCAGCTGTATCAAGGCGACTGAGAGTTTTCTGAAATCGACTGGTGATGTCCCGCTCAACTTGAAATTTCTTTTCGAAGGAGAAGAAGAGATCGGCAGTCCCCACCTTCCGGGATTCATCGACGAGAACAAAGAGCGACTGAAAGCTGACAGCGTCGTTTGCTACGATGGAGATTTCGACGAGACAGGTCGGCCAAAGATCAGTTTAGGCGTCAAAGGACTACTCTATGTCGAACTGAGATGTAAAAAGGCCAGAGAAGATCTTCACTCATCCTACGCACCGTTGGTCGATAATCCAGCCTGGCGACTAGTCTGGGCACTGAACACGATGAAGAACCCCGAGGGAAAGATATTGATCAAAGGATGGTACGACGACGTCGAACCATTCACTCCCGCCCAGTCAAAGCTAGTGAGTAAGATTCCATTCCGAGGAGAAAACTATCTCAAAGAATGGGGACTGAAAAAATTCCTCAACGCAAAAACAAACAGAGAGGCATTGAAAAAATACCTGATGGAACCAACATGCACTATCTGCGGATTCAAAACAGGATACATTGGACAAGGATCCAAAACCGTGCTTCCGGGAAGCGCGATGCTGAAGATTGACTTCCGCCTCGTATACAACCAGAACCCGAAAAAACTGCTCGCGGCCCTGAAGAATCATCTGCATCAGCATGGGTTCGACGACGTTCAAGTCAACGCACTAGGATTTCTGGAACCTTCCCGGACGAAACCCTCCGCCCCAATCGCTCAAGCTGCTGCCAGGGCCGCAAAGATAGCTTACGGACGTAGCCCAGTTGTTCTGCCGAGAAACCCGGCCTCTGGCCCAGATTACCTGTTCACAAAACGACTAGGTTTAGACAGTATCTGGACGGGAAGCGGGCCGCCCTCGGCTTACAGCCACGCCCACGCGCCAAATGAATATACGACAACAGACGATTTCATGGCAGGAATACGATACATTACAGCCATAATCCACCAATACGCCAGCATAGCCTGACCACTCTCTACAATCACGAAGCGACCGCCCAGGGGGCGACCGGACTTTGACTGTGGTTCGGGGCATTCATTTTCCACGTTAGAGTCCAAGGTAAGGTTGGCTCTTGAACCGAGCAGGGCAGGTCGAGGTTCAGAACAGGCTAAGCCTCGGTTGGCATACATTATGATGACGAGAAAAGAACTCCAATATCGTAGATTACCTTCAGTCTTTCTGGGATCTTTGCTCCGAACGTATCAATGCGCAGTTTCACGGTCCACCCCTCGCTTGAGCGAGGGACGCAGAAGCTTAGTGGGCGGGTCCCAGGCACAGCCCGAACCAAGAGCGAGATAGCTCTTGGGTGGTCGTCAGGTTGGAAACCTGGGATCCGACATGATCAAAAACGTTGAACGACGTCTAATAATCAGCTGTCACCTTGTGAGGCTTGTCAACCATTCGTTTGTTCTATGCTCTCCTTCCGCGTTTTGTCGACATGTCTCGTGAGTAACTTTCGCACAGCGTCAAAGTTTCGAAAGGTTCTTATTGTTTGGACGACCGTGTGTGTTTTGGTCATCAGGTTGAGGAGTCACGTCAGAAACAAAATAGCTGACGCGCTTCATGGTTGCGAGCGTCAAACCAGCATGGCGAGAGCAAATGGTTTGCTCTCCCGCCTGAGGCTGGGAGACAATTCTAGCTGACGCTAGTCGCCGGCGGTCGAATACCGCTTCTGGCCATGTTGCTGCTGGCGTCAATCGCGCTCGCTTTGCCAGCAACAGCGTTTGTGGCTTCCAACTATCAGTCTCATACTCCTAGAGCGATGCAGGCGTCTCTGGCCAATGCTCCGTTCGACCATATCGTAACTGTAATGCTGGAAAATCAGGGACTTTGTAGCGTTTATGTTGGATGTGGCGGTTCAGGTACATACGAGAGCCAACTAGCGGACCAAAACATTCTGGTAAATACTTGGGGAACAATCAATCATAATAGCGAACCGAACTATATCGCGTTATTAGGCGCGATAAACGATGGCAGCACAAGCAACGACGGCGTCTGTTGCTACTTTGAAACCACACCTAACCTCATAGACAGAATAGAGTCCGGTGGACTCGCATGGCAAGCCTTCGCCGAGGACGCCGGTAGCTCCGGAACCTGCAGCTTCAGTCCGCCGAGAAGTGGCGACCACTTCCCTTTCATCGACTTCTCTGACATGAACACGGCAAGCAGATGCTCCCACTTTCTGACAACAGCATCATCAACCGACCCAGAGTTTCTTGCCGCGCTAAACACACCTAACCCTGCAAATTTCATCTGGCTAACGCCGAATGACAACGACAACGGACATGACACTGGCGTATCAGGAGCTGATTCCTATCTCTCAGCTCTCGTACCGAAAATCCTGAGCAGCACCGAGTTCACAACGACAAAAGCAACCCTGCTATTACTCTATGACGAAGGCTACAGCCAGTGCACTAACACTGGTGGAACTGGAGAGTGCGTCTACGCATCCTTCAGCGGACCGGCAACGAACAAGGGCGTGCAGATCAGCGCGGCCGGCGCGTCTCACTACTCCTATCTATCAACGATCGAAGCGGCATGGGGGCTACAATCGATCAATTCCAACGACGCAGGAGCACCAAACATGCTCGCTGCCTTTGCTACCTCTTGTACCACCAACTGTCCCCCGCCACCTCTCTCAACAAGTTTCACCGCATCTCCATCCACGGCGCTCGTGAATGTCCAAGTAATTTTCACGGCAACGACGACAGGAGGAACAGCGCCCTACACAGTAAGTTGGAATTTTGGCGATGGAACTACCGGAACGGGAGCATCGATCACACACATCTATGCTAGCGCTGGCTCGTTCATGGTAACTGAGACAGCAACAGACTCATCTTCACCCGCTCAGACAGCGGCGAGCTCGAACACACTGACTGTTGGTTCTCCACTAATCTTATCGACGAGCTTTACAGTCCTTCCCACAAGTCCATCAGTCAACTCGCCGGTCACGTTTACCGCGGCGACGACAGGTGGGATCGCACCCTACACGATCAGCTGGAGCTTCGGCGACGGCGCAACAGGAACAGGAACGATTGTAAGCCACACTTACATCACAGCCCAGTCCTTCACCGTAACTGAGACAGCGAAGGATTCGTCCTCAGCCAAGCAAACAGCAACGAGCTCACAAACGATAATGGTCCTACCTTCGCTAAGCGGGAACTTTGGCAGTTGCACAAGTCTTCCTCAGGGCTGGAGTTGTGGTAATTCTGCTCCGTCAACAAGCTCTGCCACGATTGTTAACGGGGTACTTGAGACGCGAGAGTCAAATCCAGGGCTGGGAAACGACACCAACTACTACTACTCCACGACACAAAAAGGAGCGTTTCCTTGGAGTCCATGCAAGGCTCCAGTGTCCGGCGTTATTCCAACTGGACTGACGGATGTGAGTGCTAACTTCACAGTTCTCTCCTACAGTCCGGGCTCAAATCCAAGCTCAGATAGATACCATATCTATGTCGCACTCTACTTCTGGCTTCCCAATGGGCCCGTTTCCGCCGGTGGCTCAACTTACCAGTGTCTTGACACTCAAGTCCGAGTAGAAAACGTAGGGGGAATATTCAGTGCGATTGGTTCTACCGCAACCTACAATCCGGGAGACTCATTTGGCTGGGACCAGGTTACACTACAAACTAGTCTAGGACAATCGGGCACGCTAACCGCCAATGTGGCGCAACAATGCCAAGCTGACTTGGCAGCCTGGGGACTACCAACGAATACTCCTTGTGAACTAGCAGGAATAGAGATTGGAACGGAAGGTTTCCAGTTCCAGGAACTGGACGTGAACTGGTACAATGTGAAACTCACGAATGTCACGCCTCCTGCGTTGACCGCAAGCCTCAGCTTCACACCATCTTCTCCAACCACAGGCCAGGTCGAATCATTCACTGGTAGCGCAAGCGGGGGAACAACTCCTTATGCATACTCATGGAGTTTTGGAGATGGTGCAACGGCCACCGGACAGAACCCAAGCCACACCTATTCCTCGCTTGGGACATACACTGTTGCTCTGACAGTAACCGACGCTAGCAGCCCGCAACAAAGGGCGACTGCGAGTAAGACTGTAACGATAACGGTCCCTGCGCTGAGTGTCTCGTTCATCTTCACACCCTCATCGCCTCAAGTAAACAGCTTGATCACTTTCACGGGGTCCGGCTCTGGAGGAGTAACACCATACGTGTACTCCTGGGCGTTTGGAGATGGCCAGGTCGCATCAGGCGCAAACGCGACTCACACCTATACGACCGCAAGTACTTTCACTGTCACGCTTACATTAACCGACGCCGCTAATACTCAAGTTATTTCGACTCAGAGCCTTACAATCGCTCCACTCCCTATAGCTCCAAGTTTCACTGTGAGCACTAACCCAACGGAAGTCAACCTACCTGTATCCTTTAGCGCTAAAGCTAGCGGTGGCACTCTACCCTACGTCAGCTTCAGCTGGAACTTCGGAGACGGTTCAGCGCCAGGCTCAGGTAACACTGTCACACATTCATACGCTTCTGCCGGAACCTTCAGAGTCACCGTCACAGTAACGGACTCTGCAGGCAAGACGGGAACATCGACGGCTCAATCATTGGTTCTCAACGCCAAGCTCGCCGCGTCTACCATTACCGCTAGTCCAAACCCAGCCAACACTGGACAAACGATCAACTTTATCGCGACAACTTCCGGAGGCGTTACGCCACTAATTTGCAATTGGAACTTCGGCGACGGCGCCACCGGTACCGGATGCTCGACCAACCAAATTTACGGGACCGCAGGTAATTTCACGGCCACTGTAACAGTGACGGATAGTCTGGGCGTTGCAATACCAGAAAGCATCGCGGTGAAAATCACTGCTGCTCCCCAATGCACGGTCAGTCTAGTCTTCGACCCGGCCACACCCGAGGCGACTTCCCCAGTAACTTTCACTGCCTCGACGACCAACTGCATCGGGCCAGTTTCTTTCGCATGGTCCTTTGGAGACGGGAGCACAGGGTCCGGTGTTACTGCGGCTCACATCTATAGCACGAGCGGGACATTCAGCGTCATTGTGACAGCCACTGACTCGTCTTCGCCGTCCCAGATCGCGACAAGCTCGAAACCCATCACAGTTATCACAGTTTTGGCCGTGCCATCTATTACCGCCAGCTCCTAGCAGCTTCTCGGCCGGAATCAATGGTGGTGTCGGAGCGGTCTCTTGCAACTGGGTCTTTGGCGATGGCACAACAAGTACCGGATGCTCCACGACACACGCCTACTCTAATCCAGGAACCTTCATGGTCGTCGTGACCGCTCAAGATAGTCTCGGAGTCACGGCATCAAAAACCGTTTCAGAAGTTATCAACGCGCAGCCAACCGTTAGCTTCACGATTATGCCCACGTCCCCAGTGGTCAACCAGTCAGTGACTCTCACGACAACTACTGCCGATGGAACGAACCCGTTCACGTTCAGTTGGAATTTCGGTGACAGTAGCTCCGCGAGTGGAAACGTCGTAAGCCACACCTACTCCGCCGCAGGGTCCTACATCGTCACCCTTACGGCCAAGGACGCTAACGCCCAAACAGTGTCATCATCTCAGACCCTGCTTGTTACACCATCGCCTCTGACCACTATCATCATGGTGACACCCTCATCAGGCCTAACATTCGGACAGCCCGCCAGCTTCACAGCCTCCGCCTCAGGCGGAACATCTCCTTACACGTTCAACTGGAACCTTGGTGATGGGACCACAGCTTCAGGAAACCCAGTAAATCACAGCTTCAACATGCCCGGGACTTACACGGTCACAGTAACTGTCGCGGATGCCAACGCCAAGACCGCTACAGCAACCGCTAGCATCTTGGTCAATCCGCTTACACTTGCAGTGACGATCAGCGGACCAACGACTGGAACCATGGGCTCTGCGGTCACGTTCACTGCGACTGGATCAGGAGGAACGACACCGTACACGTTTGTATGGACCGCAACAGCTGGCAGTCTAGCTTCAGGCACGGGAGCAAGTTTCTCCTCGACTTACAGTACAATAGGAACTTTCATCGTTTCAGTCACGATCACCGATGCAAACGCGAACACGTCCATTGCTTCGCAGAATGTGACAATCGTAGCCCTTCCAATCTCTGCAAACTTCACTGTCTCGACCAGCCCAACAATTGGCGTTCCAGTTACCTTTGTTGCATCCGCTTCAGGAGGCACTGGTGGATACACATACAGCTGGAACTTTGGCGACAACACAAACGCAACAGGAAACCCAGCCTCGCACACTTACACAACAGTTGGGTCCCTCACAGTCACAATGACCGTTACAGATTCAAGCATGACCCAGACAACCATCACGCAGATCATAACAGTCTCTCCGCTTGCCCCTGCGCCCCTCTCAATCAGCTTTACAATGAGCTCGACATCCGCACAAGCAGGACAACAAGTCATCTTCTCAGCAACTGCGCGCGGGGGGACCTCCCCATACACGTACTCGTGGAACTTTGGCGATTCGTCTGTCTCAACCGGAAACCCGGTCTCGCACAGTTTCGCCGCGGGGAACTACACTGTTACTCTGACGGTTACGGACAGTTCTGTTCCCAGCGAAACGGCTGTCGCCTCCCAAACCCTCACAATCACCACGAGACCACTTACCTTGCTTGTTCCCAGTTCTCAGACTGTCAACGAAGGCTCTCCACTCACTTTCAATGTCTCAGCGACTGGCGATGCCTCACGGACAATCAGTATTGCCTGTGACAATTGCCTCGCCCTTGGAGCAGCTTTCACAACGAATGGCGGCCTCGGTTTCTCGTCTGGGAACTTTACTTGGACACCGTCTGAGGGTCAAGGTTCAATCACTTACCTAGTGAGAATATCTGCATCAGACGGGGCGCTAGTTGTATCGGCCAACGTAAGCATCTTCGTAAATGAAGCAATCGAGCAACCAGTGCTGATCGTCCCGGGAACCATCCACGTGAGCCAAGGAGACATCATTCATTTCATGGTAAATCTGACCGATCCTGATAGCGCAGCGGATAACGTGACCTTGGCGGCGAGCGGATTTCCGAACGGCGCGAGCTTCGATCCTTCGACAGGAATTTTCTACTGGAACGTCAGCTCAGTACAGCCAGGCCCATACGTAATCACATTCACGGCGACCAGCGACGGCTCACCGGCCCTCCAGGATTCGAAGATTGTAACCGTTCACGTTGACAATGGAAACGGCAACTGTTTCTTCTGCAACTTCTTCTCGACCGCCCGAACTGTCTTACACGCTTCGACTTTACCGACCAATCTCTGGCTGCTCCTCGTTGGTAGTACGATTGGATTGACAACCACTCTTGCCGTGATGACTAGGCGGGCCCGTGCACAGCTTCGGGAATCCCGGCGAAAAGTCCGCTACGCGAAGAAAGAGTAGACAATTTTCCTGTTGAGAGCCGTGTGATGATGGAAAAGCCACGTCGTCATCCTGAAACGGTCAAGGTAATTCTCTCTTCTTTGAGTTTCCCATAGGACCGCCTCAGAACTAGAATAACGAGCAGGTAACATATTGTTGTGCCAAGTCCGAACCAGAAGAGATCTCCGTAGACATCCGAACCATTTACACCGCTAGTTTCTAGGAATCCGATCCAACCGAGAGTATTCAGAAACTTGCCGCCTAGATGGTATGCGAGATAGGTTGAGACGAACACGCCCGTCAGTGCATATTGCCACCTCCAGCCTCTTCGAGACCAAGCAGCCCCGGCAAGCCCGATCACTAAAACTGCAATGACTCCCTGGAAGATGAGACCCGATCTGAGAAAATCCAATACCAGGCCAGTGCTCGATCCGTATTGAGCGATCAAACTTGCTGTCGTTCCTTTTGGGTTCACCGCTAGTTCGAGGGCGGCATTAACGGCGAGATATTGCGGGATGGAAAGGAAAAGATTGGCGAGGGTCGCGAGAGCATATATTGCGAGATGTTCGCGGGCATTCACGCCCAATAATTCCCGCATTGACAATGTATTTCCGGGTGACGCGTCTACCGGCCGGCTTCTAAAAGATGGCGCTCGCGGGAGCTGAATAAGACAACTTTCCCAGTTGTTATCACAAGTACGTGGACTTATGTAGCGCAGCAAACGAATCAGCTTTTGTCCCGACAATAGGGATATTTCAGAGTAGGTCGTTAATGACGACCTTCTGCTTCTACATCTAACTCTCGCCTTCACGGTCGGCGGTACGTTAGTCAGTTCCGCGACGCTAATCGCGGAGAGATATGGTAGCGCGCTTGGAGGTCTAGTAGGCGGGCTTCCTGCAATATCCGTAGTCTCATTTCTCTTCATCGGTCTCAACCAAGGACCTGCGACTGCATCGCAGGCAACTGCAGTCTTCCCTCTAGCCCTCAGCTTCACGATGTCATTCCTGTTCGTCTACGCGATTCTTTCAGAAAAGGGGTTCCAGTCCGCGTTTCTCCGCGCGCTACTCGTTTGGGTCGGCCTCTCAACGATAACCGTATTTCTTGATTTAAGAAATCTGATCTTATCGGTCGGAATCTTTCTTCCTGTCGCCAGCCTCTACTTCTATGTATTCAAAGTGAAAATGAAACTTCCCCATGTCGGCAGCGCGCAGATGGTCCACTCTTTTGCGCAAGTAGCATTCAGGGCGCTGGTAGGAGGAAGCATCGTTGCTCGGGCAGTTTTGTCAAGCCAGCTCGGAGGCCCGGAGCTAGGAGGCATAGCCTCATCGTTCCCCGCGATATTCAGCCTAACTCTATTTTTCACCTATAGAACTCGTGGAATGGCCCTGTCGCGAGCATTGACGAAACCGCTTTTGATATCTGCGGGACTAACCGCTTTTCCCTACAGTCTTCTCGTAGGGTACCTCTATCCTGTTCTGGGCGTAGGGTTTGGAACTATGGTCGCATTGCTATGCTCTGCCCCTTTAGTTGCAGTGGCCCACTTTCTGATCAATGTCAGGAAGATTTGAGACTAATGAAAAGCGTTCTCGCGCAAAACGGTAAGTCAACGGCTTGCGTTCGGCTTGCAATTGGGAGCCTTCGGCAGGTCAATATTATTCTCCCGATCTCTTGATAGTTCCATTTTGCTGCGACATATACCGAATGCTATCTTTGGTATATCCTAGGAACGCCTACTTCCTTCTTATACTGGTGTGTTTTTTGTTTCTAGGGGCTTCCCGGGGTCTTAACCTGATGACCACCCAAGAGACCTTCGGGTCCTCTTGGTTCGGGTTTTGCCGGGGAGCCCGTCCCACTTCCCGGCAGAGCAGTCTCGAATCTTTTGTTCGAGTTTAGGTAAGAGAGAATTTCTTTAGTTGCCTTTCCAGATTCCTGGTGGCAGATTTAGTGCGGAGTTTTTCTTACGAAGCCGGAACGCTTTGGGTCGTAGGACTTGCAGCTGGCCTACGAATTCAGGATCCTCGAGCGACCTTCCAAGACGGAAGGAGGACGGGGATAGTTTCCGATCGGAACAACCGCATTAGGTTCGGAAATGAAAGTTTGCCCGTCAGATAACGCCGAGTCGCCGCAGTAGGAGAGGATGAGGGCGAAGAAAATTGTTCGTTGCACACTGGACTCGGGTTGAGACGAAGGACTGGATGTCTCCATTGTTCAGAATTATGCCTAACGCGATTTTCAATATTAAGACTTGTGGTGCAGCAATGCCTCACGATAAGCTACGGATAGAAGTGGTCAGCCGGTGATACCTCTGGCGATTACGAGTGTGGCCTCTGATTGGCTGTACAACTCTTTTGATCGCTTTGGATGGAGGAGTTGCTCTTGCAAAATCTGGGAGTCCTGATTAAGTCTGATTGAAAGCGAAGAGATAGGAGATACGATGAACAAGCAGCCACGATAGATTACGGAGGCATGAGGGATGTGAGCGACGATGCTCCCCCTTTGAAGACTGGTCTTCGCTTAACGTAATAAGCAACCCGAACTGGTTCGATTATCTCTTGCCCACCCGTCTCATCGCGCTAGAAGGAATTGACCAAGCGGGGAAGAAGACTCAGACCAGACTCTTGTCGGCGAGCTTGCGCCGGGAAGGGTTCAAGGTTGGCATTCTAAGCTTTCCAGTTTATTCTACTAGTTCGGGACGGCTGATCCGATCCTTCCTAGCTGGAAGATCTGACACCTCGCCGCATGCGCTGCACATGCTCTATTCCCTCAACCGCTGGGAAAACATGGGCACGATCACTGGGGCACTGAAAAAGAACGATTTCGTCATCTGTAACAGGTACACTCCTTCCAACTTGGCTTACGGTGAAGCAAGGGGCTTGAGCGTCCAATGGCTCGCAGGTCTTGACGCGGGTCTCCCAGAATCTCGCGCGGTCTTCGTCCTAGACGTTCCTATCCCCAAGTCGTTCTCGAGAAAGACCCGGCGTCGAGACGTAAATGAGAGGGACCGAGCATTTCTAGAGAAGGTGCGAAGAAACTACCGGTCGCTTGCCACGATATTTGGATGGCATCTCGTAGACGGCACGAAGCCTCCAAGCGAGGTTCACCAGAGAATACTTCTGGGTCTGCGAAGTGCTTTCCTCTAAGTTAACCAGTTTCGGATGAGCGAGAACTCTACGAAGATTAGTCTCTTGGTCTCTTCGAGAATTCCCCAAATCTTGTGATCTTCTCCGCCATTTCCGCTAGTCGTTTGTTGACCTTGAAATGAACCGAGTCCGGTTCATAGGAGCCATCGTTCTTGAGTTCTCCCGCTCTTACGCCCGTCAAGATTTCAATACCTTCATCTATCGTGCTTACCGGATAGATATGGAACCGTCGTTGTTTGACGGCTTCCACCACTTCTTCGTTGAGCATTAAGTGCTGGACGTTGCTTTTGGGTATGAGGACTCCTTCGTCACCTTTCAGGCCTTTGGCCTTGCATGTGTGATAGAATCCTTCGATCTTCTCGTTGACTCCTCCTATCGCTTGAACCTCGCCCTTCTGGTTTACGGATCCGGTGACCGCGAAGTTCTGCTTGATGGGAAGGTCCGAGAGGGCGGATAGAATCGCGTAGAGTTCGGTGCTGGACGCACTGTCACCGTCGACTCCGCCATAGCTTTGTTCGAAGACGAGTCTACAGGAGACGCTCAAGGGCTTCTCATGAGCGTATTTGTCCTCCAGATAGCCTGAAATTATCAGGACCCCTTTCGTGTGTGTTTGTCCACCCAGCTTGGCTTGGCGCTCGATGTCGATGACTCCTTCTCTTCCTAGACCAATGCTCACAGTTATTCTGGAGGGTTGGCCGAAGTCGAAGTCGCCGAGGCCGATTACGGATAATCCATTTACCTGTCCCGTCTTTGTCCCGGAGGTGTCGATTAGTATGACTCCTCTCTCGATCATCTCCTTAGTCTTTTCATCAAGGAGGTTCGAGCGGTAGATCTTTTCCTGTAAGGCCTTCAGGATGTGTGTGTCCTTGATGTATTTGGACTGGTCTTGGGATGCGTAGAGGTTGGCTTCTCGAACAAGGTCGGCTATCTCGGGGAATTTCGTGGAGAGCTTCGTCTGGTCCTCCGCCAGCCTTGAACCATATTCTACGACCTTCGCTATCGCTGCCGCTTCGAGATGATTCAGTTTCTCCTTCTCGCAGATAGTGTGAACGAATCGTCCGTAAGTTTCCATGTTCTGGTCGTTCCGGTCGATCGTATCGTCGAAATGGGCTTTGACCTTGAAGAGAAGGCCAAAGTCTGGGTCCGCGACGTAAAGCGCTTGGTATAATTGATGGTCGCCGGCCAAGACGATTTTCAGGTTCAAGGGAATAGCTTGCGGCGTGAGACTCTTGGTGCTTGCGACGCCGAGTCTCTGACCCGTTTCTTCAATGGTTATGCTGCCACTCAGAAGAGCTCTCTTAAGCCCCTCATATGATAACTGGCTCGTAAGAAGCTCTCTGGCCCCGAGTATGAGGAAGCCACCGTTAGCTTTGTGAATTGATCCCCCTTTGATCAGAGTGAAGTCTGTCGAAAGAGTTCCAAACTTGGCCTCATTCTCGATTCTGCCGAGAAGGTTCGTTATCGTCGGGTTGTCCTCTGCGATAACTGGCGCTCCTTTGAGTTCGGAGTTGTCAACGATGACATTGACTTGGTATCTTCTATACAGAAGGTCAGACAAGCCAGTCTCTGCGACACTTGGTGGTGAGTCAGCATCCTTCTTCTGTTGCTGTTCCGTCCCACCTGTGGTGAACAACTCAGTGTTTTCAAGAATGTCGTCCCTCAGATCGTCCAGATATTGAATCACGTCAGGCTGATCCTGATAGCGAGAAGTCAGGTTGCTGATCAGGCCGCCCATCGCGTAGTGGACGGTGTCATCCCTGAGTTTCTTCAGCTCATCCAGTGTCTCGGCTTCGAGTTCGTTGACTTTTTTCCCTGCCTTGTCAAGCGCGGTTCTTACTGTCTCTCTACTCTGTTCGAACTTCTTCTTCACGCTCGGGGGCAGAGCGTCAAACTCCTCTTGACTGACGGGCTTTCCCGCACGCATGGGGACTATTCCAATGCCCAGCTGATTCATTCGAACAGCGTAACTGGACTGTTTTGCCACATCGTTAAGCTCGTTGAGAATTCGGTCTCTCTCTTCTACCGATTTCTTGGTTATGCCGTTTGTTCGGGCTGCAAACTCTTCGCTTTGAAGAGCTGCGGGAACGGCTCTCTTGACCTGGTCGATTAGATTCTTCAGATCTTTCTGGAATATCTTGGCCTTGCCGGCTGGGAGTTTGAGAGCTTTCGGCTCGTAAGGATTCTGAAAATTGTTCACGTAACACCAGTCGGGGGGAGTAGGCTTGGTTTTCGCGATTTTTTCCAGATAGCTTCTAGTCGCAGGCCTCTTACCGGTAACTGGAGGACCGGCGGCAAAGACGTTGAATCCTTTCCCTTTCATCTCCATGCCGAATGTGAGGGCTTTGAGGGCGCGATCTTGTCCCACGATTCCTTCGAGAGGGGCTAGTTCTTCGCTAGTCTTGCATTCGACCTTTCCAGGCGGACATTCCAATCGCAGTTTTTCCGGAGGAAGTTCACTTATTGTCAATCAGAGTGTCAGAATTGCGTGGATGAGGGCAGTATGTAAGGAGAACTTGCCTACCGCGCGATGCCACACCGCCGTGAATTTAACCGTAACTAGATAGGTGGTGGAGGCGTTGCATATAGTACCTGACGATCTCGTGACCTTCGCATCATCAACAAGGCCGTCGCAACCCCTCCCACAACAATCGCGGCCCAGATAGGGATGAAGTACCAGTAGCGTTGCAAGATAACCAGCCAGGGGGATTGCGGGCAGTCAAATCCTGAGGTGGATCGTCCCGTGATGAATTGGTTCGCGTTCGAGGACTCGAACGCCCCGTTTGATGTGAAGTTCACCATCTGTCGAGAGGTAGCGTAGTTCGTGAGAGAATACTGGAAGAATTCCGTGTATTGATTATACGGGACGTGAAATTCATCAATCCACATCCACGCTGATGACAAGCCGAAGCCCGCTTCAGAGTAGGTCGCTTGTTTTTCGTCGCCATAATAGGGGCCGCTGTGGTACTGCTCAGTCATGAGCCCCGTGAAGAATCCGTGGTTGTTCGTAGGATAGTTGCTAGTCGGCACGAAATCCCCAGCTCCAAAGGCACCGTAGCTGGTTTGACTCGAGGTATTAGCGTTCCAGTCATGGACATACATAGTAACATTGCTACTTGAAAATCCCATTCTCAATAGCACAGAATCGCCCGGATTAACCGACATGGCCGTGACCATCGGCCCCTTTCCACCTATGCGCAAGCTCGATCCGTTGGAAGAGAACACTTCGTAGATCGCATCGAATCCTGGAAGTGTCGGGACGACGGAGGAGTTGGTGACAATTGGCCACCTCCAAGAAAGTCCAACTTGGTACCAGTAGCCTGCATCAGATAATCCATTGAGGAGGTACCCTATTCCTATTCCGTCTGTTCCGCACTGCTCCACTGCTGTCACATTGAAGGACAATTCGTAGAAGACTTGGGTAAACGACAGGGCGAGTTGCTCATCGTAGAGCGCTTGCCCTGAAGAACCACTGGGAGCGAGTATCCACCCAGGGCTCCGCAAGATGCTAGCTCCAAACAGCAAGAAAAGCAAAACGAATATTCGCAAGCGGGAACCTCGGGCCCAGAACTGGTTTCTTTACTAGCCGGCACCCCTGAGATCAGAACCTGGATTATTTAACCGGAGCTGATCGGGTCTCCGCTTCCTAACTTATACGGATAGAAAGGGGGGGTATCTCAGAAAGAGGCTTGAGCGACATTCTGGAGAGGCCTCCGCCACCCTTCGATAGACGTCTCAACTATGGCGGAAGTCCCCAGAACTTCGTTGAACTGCGCTTTCCTAGCGGCCGGGGACGATTCCCATTGTTGTTTGTGATCCATGGCGGTTTCTGGCAGTCCACGTATGACTTATCGCACATTGGCCACCTCTGTGCGGCCTTCACCAGCGAGAGAATCATTACCTGCAACCTCGAATATCGACGGCTCGGAGATCCTGGTGGCGGCTGGCCTGGAACCTTTCAGGACGTTAGCCTCGCGACAGATCACATTCTGGAAATAATCTCCTCAGACCCACGCGTCGACTTGGCGCGAACAGCCGTCATAGGCCACTCGGCTGGAGGGCACCTCGCACTATGGCTTGGAGGCAAGCATCGAATACCTAAAGCGTCACTGCTACACGGCGCTCCGAAATACCGTCTTGGCAGTGCAGTTTCACTGGCCGGCGTGTGCGACCTAAGGACCGCGTGGAAGCAGGGGCTGGGAAACGGCGTTGTCACAAGACTCATGGGCGGAACGCCCGACCAGTATCCAGACCGATACGATGCTGGCAGTCCCATTGAACTCCTCCCCACTGGAACAAGACAAGTCCTAATCCACGGATCAGTCGACGACATCGTCCCGGCCTCTCAGTCCGAAAGGTTCGTTGAAAGAGCTGGACAACTGGGCGAACATCCCGCCCTAATCAAACTCGATGGCATCGGCCATTTCGAGCTTATTGACCCAGAATCAGACGCGTGGTCCCCAGTCGTTGGAGCTGTTCTGCTCCAATTAGGCTTGAGATAGATGATCAGAGAGATTCAGGAAGATAGGGCTTCAGGTCGTACGGATGGGTACATGCCCCCGCCATGGTTTACACGGAAGAAAGAGCGGTGTCGAAAAGACTCCTCAAGCTTAATTCTCGAATGGTAGAGCTCCAAGGCATCGTCAAAGTGACCATCAGAATGTCAGCGATCACTTGTCCGCGATGCGGCGCAAGCAACGCTCCACAAGCACGATACTGCATGACTTGCGGAACCGCACACAACAGCCTCCGCCACAACCAGCATATCCGTACGCGATGCAGCCCGTCCAGCCATACTACCAATACCAGTATCCTCAAAACGCCTGGGAGGTCGCCCGGACAAACAAGATAAACAACAGCCTAACCGGCCTGCTCCTGCTTGTCATCGGCGTCCTGATCTCGTGGATACCGTTTGCAGGCGCCATCGGAGGAATAGTAGGCTTCGTCGGCGCTATACTCGTTCTCGTAGGACGCGAACCCTTCGGGGAAAACCACGTTCGAAACACAACACTAGCCCTGATATTCTTCATAGTCGGAATTACCGTCACAATATTCGGATTCTTCTACGCCATTGTCTACGGCGTCTCCTCAGCTATCAATGGAGGAAGCTTATCCGGCATCGTCACACTGTTCAGCATCATTTTCGTCATCGGTGGAGCAATCTTCGGACTCTCCGAAGTTCTCCTCACATACTCCCTCCAAAAAAGTCCCGGCAGAACACTTCTCTGGACAGCCTACGCGATTTCGATAGGGCTAGGCTTCGTTAACTTGTTTCTCCTGCCGTTCGGCAGTGGCGGATTCTGGACGCTCTACTTCGGGACAGGGGTATTCCTCTTTACTGGCTTCCTCGCCGCCGTACCAGCCGCGATTTATGGAACGGCATTCTATCTAGCGAGAGAGAGAATCGTCAGGCATGAGATCCCGCCGCCCATGACGCAAGGGTCAACGGGCAAGCCACCCTGGTAGCAATCTCTCCATAACCTCTGGACAGGACAGACTCCAAGCAGGCGTCGCCGTCTGACAGACGACTTTTTGCCTGGTATCTCAACCAACCTCGGTGATGTTGGCCGCCGTCAGCTCGATGGTTATCCTTTGCATTCCGGGTTAAGTACTAAATTCGGATTTGCCAGACTTCGCCCCTATAAGGCTATTAATAGCCTTGACACTAATCCCCTTGGACGGGAGAGTTTCACCTGTGGCCGAGGTTCGGCGTCGAATAGAGCGGATTATTGAGTCGGACCCCACGATTAGGGACGGCCTCTTTCGGGGCCTCATCAACTCCAGAGGCCTAGCGAGGTACATTCTTGAGAATTTTGCCGTGGACTCGACGATGGATGCGGTTGTAGGCATTCTCCGACGGTATCCCCTTGAAGGTGGAAGAAAGCCGGATCATCGACTGGCCTTGAAAGATTGCCACATATCGATGAGGGGCGGAATGGCCTATTGAGACGAGTAGCCGAGTTTGCGGGGACGATCAGATCGACTAGGGGAGAGACCTTTAGAGTTGTCGTCAGCTCGGACTCCGTCCGCATCATCGCGGGACGGGATGCTCTTGACAATTTCAAGGAGGCCTTCCGTCCTAAAGAAATTATCAGATATTCTACCGAGCTCGCCGAAGTCACCCTTCTCCTACCTCACGGACCGGAGAATCTGGGAGGCATCGCTACCGCGATTACCGCGCAACTGACATTGAATGGGATTGATCCGGTCGGTATACTGGTCTGCCCTCCAGAGGATATCCTGATCGTCTCAGAAAGCGAAGCGTCTCGAACCTTCGAAGCCCTACAACAACTCTTGAAGGAAGAAATGAATGGTCCGAGCCGAAAATCCCCGGGAACGCGGAGCAGCAGCCTGCCGAAGCTAGATATGATTCTAGCGATATTCCAGCGTGATGATTCCATCATGAATCCGACTTCGATTTTCTGATCGCTTCCCTTGAAGGTCCTTTAGAAACGCGGTCGGAAAAAGTAATCTGGGCAGATTAGGCATACGGGCAGTTCCGATTTCTCCCTCTGGTTGCCACGAAGCGTCACTCGGGGGTTTCGTAAGGCGAAAGCCCAGAGTCTGTCGGCGTGGGTCTTGGGTGGGTGTGAGAACTGTGTCTGGCCGATCTTCATGATTTCGAACTACTCGACATCCCATCTCGTTACTTAGCTCAGCATCATATGGAAAGTGTAGTCGACCTTCCCATAGGTTGTCAGAGATGGATCATGATGTTGGGTTACCGAAGGTCGCAGTTGTGGATACGGCACCGTGAGATTGTCTTGTGGTGCCGAGGGCAGTATCCAAGAAAAAGCTCACGGTTCCAAGGTTTCGAAAACCTCTTTCTGATCGAAGCTCGAATATTGCAAAGCGAGGAATGTTCCGTCGATTTGGCGTGAGTCCAGCGAAGCGGCTTACTCTTTGAGTGAGACGGCCGAGACGAAAGCGACGGTCACTCCGGTCAGGGCTATCACCGCTCCAACAACCACTCCTAGATTGACAGAGCCAGGGTACACTTGAGTAACCGCAAGGCCGACAAATGACACACTGAGACCGAAGATTGCGATCGAAACGCCCAGTAGCGCAAAGGCAATGCTTCGATAAGGCCGCATTGATCTGAGGGGTTGATCATCGAACCTTATCTATTTGTTGGTGCCGAGGGCAGGATTTGAACCTGCGACTGGGCCGATCTCTCAGGAGACCGTCAGCCCGGTGTCAGATGTTGCCATCTTCAGCCGGGTGCTCTCCCTCGCCTCCCCTTCCTCAGAGGATCAGGCTGAGCTACCTCGGCGGGCCTCGGCAAGCACGACACTTTTCTAGACCAGAATTAAGCTTTCTAGACGACAACTGAGAGATCGGAGACGAAAGGGGACAATGCAAGGTCGAAGTATCAAAGGCCTTAACCACGCACTCCTTTCAGCTTCCTGAACCTTAGAAACGTGTCCACCCGTTGACTGTCGACTCTCAAACGAAAGGACCCGGGCCAAGTTCCGGGTGGTTGTCCAAGCTAGAGACACTGTCAATTCTGTACATTGCAGTATTCCTCACTCGGATCGGGTTTGGCGTCATCTTGGTTCTCTTTCCTCTCTATCTACCGATTCCAAAAACTGAATCGGCGTTTGCGGGTGCCGTTACTGCAATCTATCCACTGGTCGAGGGAGTTTCGGCTCTTCCCGTAGGGGCGTACGTGGATCGCAAGGGGCGAAGAAAGGTGTTCGTGGTAGGTCTAGGGCTTATCGCAATCCTGAGCCTACTAATCGGCCTATCTAACAATCTTGTGCTAGTGGGCAGTGCGCATGGCCTAGAAGGCTTAGCCGCGGCGATGGTAACGGTTGCCTCTCTAACGATGATCACCGACCTGACGGTCGTGACGAACCGCGGAGTTAGTATGGGTGGATTCGACCTTGCCAACCTTGCAGGGTATGGGGTAGGCATAGTCCTCGGTTTTGTATTCAGTGGCGTCTTCGCCGCCGACCTCGGGGCAAGTTTCCTAGTCGTCTCTGCAATTCTCGGGGTCTCAGCTGTTGCTGTATTTCTCATCCTTCGGGAACCTGCCCACATCGCCCATGAACGAAGAAGTCTCAAGGAGATGTATTCAAGCCTCACAAGCGACGTAGCAGCAATCCTTCCCGTATGGTTCGCTCTCACGGTTGTACTCGGGTTCTACATCTTCTTGCCTAGGATTGTCGCCCGGATGGGAAAAACAGATCTTTCCCAGTCTGCACCCGCCATACTTCTTGTGCTAGTGCTTCTCGGAGCGGGCGCTATTCTATTCGGGCGGTTGTCTGATAAATTCGGCCGAACGAAGATCATGGCCGTTGGAGCCTTGGGTGAGATAGGGTTCCTTCTGGTTCTTCCTGAGGTCTTCGGACCGCTGATCAGCATTCCCCCCGGCACGCCTTGGATTGACTCTTACAACAAAGTAGGACCCATCGGCATTGTTGCTGGAGTCTTGTTCTTTCTAGGGTCGGCCTTGGTTCCTTCAATCCTGGCGTTCATAGGGGATAACGCCGCCAAAGAGTCTCGGGGCTCTGCCATGGGGCTGTACAGTCTTATGCTTAGTGCGGGAATAGCAGCGGGACTCGTACTAGCTGGAATAGCCGACGACCTAGGCGGGGTCCCAGCCGTTTTCTACTCTGCAGCCATAATTTTCTCCGGCCTAAGCTTAACGAGTGGATACCTTCTGTATCGCAACAGCCAATTGGGGAATTCAGCTAGTGTTGTGGGCAAGGCTCCCAACAGTTCTGCCTAGGGCGCTTCCCAACAGGAATCTCGTAAGAGATAAGTCTCCTAGTTTCCGACCGCATTCTGGTCTTTCTTGGTAGAGGATTCTGTTCACAATACTCGGGTTGCAAAGAAGCTCGAATGGTTTGGGCTGACCGTAGTCAAGCGGTACTTGACGAAGGGCAAAGATAGCAGGGATCTTCGGGACGTGCACTCCAATCCCGAATTCTATGAAAAGGACATCGATCTTGTTCTCAACCTTCCAAACGCCCAGAAAATGACAATTGATCTCAAGGTGGACTCATACTACGGATCGGATCCAACGCGAAAGATAAGAGGTCTATGCAATCCAGACAGCGGCTTCATTCTACTTGAAACAATTGGCCAGCTCCAGTATGATAGGTCGAGACGGGTTTCAGCAAATGGGACTCTACCCGTTAGGCAAAAAGCGGATGTCCCTGGCTGGTTCTTTACAAGCTCTGCCGATGAGGTCTATTACTACTTCCTCGCCCTGCTCAACACAGAAACTCAGCTAAACCCATTCTACGCGGAATACGTGAAACTTGTCAGTGGCGGCCAACCAACAAATGAGGTTGAAAATCGTCTATTACGAGAACTGCGTGTAGACAGGGACTTGTTAGTGAGCTTTTCACTTTCAGAGGCGAGAGCTTGGTATGAGACTGTTCCTGAAACAGTGTTCCATGGGTAT
>WNFJ01695281.1_pt1 | contig 21931 bp, 19 predicted proteins | sample 5400461 | NCBI WGS metagenome assembly WNFJ01 (sample SAMN13153349, study PRJNA577476) | soil metagenome | isolation source: 115 cm saprolite on Douglas fir-dominated hillslope | place: USA:California | collected 2013-09-17
CGCGCGGAAGCACATTCGACGCGCTGCTGGCGCGGGCGCGCGGCGACGGCCGCGATCCGAATACCGATCTCACCTATCCGCTGCTGATCGTCTACACCTCCGGCACGACCGGAAGGCCCAAGGGCGCGGTGCTGCGACAGGAAGCGCTGTTGTGGAACGGGGTGATGAGCCAGCACATGCATGGTCTCACCTCGGATGATCATGTGCTTACCGTGCTGCCCTTCTTCCATGTCGGCGGCCTCAACATTCAGACCACGCCGGCGCTGCACCATGGCGCCAGCGTGACGATCCATTCGCGCTTCACGCCGGATACGACACTCACAGCCATCGCGCGCGACCGCCCGACACTGACGGTGCTGGTGCCCGCGATCATTCAGGCGGTGACGGACCATCCCGATTGGGCTACGACTGATCTGTCCTCCCTGAAGGCGGTCTCGACCGGATCGACCATCGTGCCGCCGCACCTGATCGAGCGTTTTGTTGCACGCGGAGTGCCGGTGCTTCAGGTCTATGGCTCGACCGAGACCTGCCCGGTCGCGGTCTATACTCGTTTCGGCGGTGATCATTCGCGCGTCGGCTCGACCGGCCTCCCCGGCCTGTGCTGCGAGGCGGCGATCATCGACGAGGCCGGCAATGAGCTGTCGCCGGGCACGCCCGGCGAAATCGTGGTGCGCGGCCCTAACGTATTCTGTGAGTATTGGGGCAATGAACAGGCAACGCGCGAAGCGCTGCACGATGGCTGGTATCGCACCGGCGATATCGGGCTGCGCGACGCCGAGGGTTATTTCTGGGTGCACGACCGCAAGAAGAACCTGATCATTTCCGGGGGCGAAAACGTCTATCCGGCCGAAGTCGAGCGCGTGCTACTGGAGCATCCCGAGGTCGTCGAATGCGCCGTGATCGGCCGGCCCGATCCCAGATGGGATGAAGTGCCGGTGGCCTACGTCATCAGGCGGGCGGGATGTTTTGTGGAGGCGGAGAATTTGAAGGCGCATGTGCTGACGCAACTCGCCCGCTTCAAGGTGCCGCGCGATATCGTGTTCGTCGATGAGCTGCCGCGGACGGCCTTGGGCAAGGTCCAGCATTTCATGCTGAGACGGCTTGACGCGCCGGTACAAGGAGAGGCGTCTTGAAGATCGCGGTGCTCGGCGGCGGCAACGGTTCTTTCGCGGCTGCGGGGGATTTTGCGCTTGGGGGCCACGATGTCAGGCTGTGGCGGCGCGATGCGGCGGAGGTAGCGGAGCATCGCGCGACAGGGTCACGCATCATCCTCAAGGATGCAAACGGCCGACACGACATGCGGCTGGCCTTGGTGACGACTGACATTGCCGAAGCTGTGAGCGATGCCGAACTGATCCTGTGCCCTACTCCGGCTTTCGCGCAGCCCGATATTGCGAGCTTGCTCGCGCCACACCTCAGGGATGGGCAAGTGGCGTTCCTGCCGCCGGCGACATTCGGCTCGATGATCTTTGCAAAGGCCGCCCATGACGCCGGCAATCGCGCAAGCGTAAGCTTTGCCGAGACCGGCACGCTGCCGTGGCTGACGCGCAAGCACGGGCCGTTCGAAGTCGCCATCACCATCCGAGCGAAGCGGTTGCCGGTCGGCGTATTTCCGCTCAAGACTGCGGATCATGCGCTCGACGTGATCGGACGGGCGTTTCCCGGTGTCATCGAACCCTGCGGCGATGCGCTGTCGGGCGCGCTGATGAATGCCGGGCCGATCATCCATCCGCCGCTGATCGTCATGAATGCCGGCCCGATCGAGCATTTTGAGCGTTGGGACATTCACAAGGAAGGCACGCAAGCTGCGATCCGCCGCGTCACCGACGCGCTCGATGCTGAACGCATCGCAGTGCGCGAAGGTTTTGGCTATGGCGCTCCGCACTTTCCGCTGGCGCATCATTACGCGACCGAAGGTGAGCAATGGATGTATGGCCGCGGGTCGCACGATCGCCTGACCGATTCCGGCGACTGGCGCGAGCGCATCGTGCTCACGGAACATCGTTATATGCGGGAGGATCTTCGACTCGGCCTGTCGCTTCTGGTTTCAGCGGCCGAACTCGCGGGTGTCGCGACGCCGCTGGCAAGCGCCTTTCTGGCCATCGGCCGCGCCATCTGCGGTGAGGATTTTTTTAAGGGCGGACGTACGTTGGCAAGTCTCGGTCTGGGTGGCCTCGACCGCCGTCAGCTGCAGACGCTGTTGCGCGAAGGCTTTAATCGATGACCACTGCTCGCCCTGTTATTGCCTGTCTCGGCGCGGGCCGCATGGGGCGCGGCATCGCGGTGGCCTTCGCCTATGCCGGCCATGACGTCATCATGATCGACGTCAAGGCGCGATCCGTGGAGCTGTTCGCGGCGCTCGAAGCTGAAGCACTCGGTGAAATCAAGAAAACGCTGGCAAGCCTGGCCCGGTTCGGATTGCTGGCGGAAAATGACGCCGACGCCGTGCTCGCGCGGGTCTCCGTGGCGCCGGCGCAAAACATGGCGGCAGCGCTGGCCGGCGCCGGCATCGTGTTCGAAGGCGTGCCCGAGGTGGTCGACCTCAAGCGCGAGGTACTGGCTGCGGCCTCCAAATGCGTCGGGCCCGAAATCACCATCGCCTCGACCACTTCAACGATCCTGGTCGATGATCTCTCCGGTGCGATAAAACATCCCGAACGCTTTCTCAACGTGCACTGGCTGAACCCGGCCTATCTGATCCCGCTGGTCGAGATATCGCCGGGCGCCGCGACCGGTCCGGCCATCATCGAACAGGTGAAGACGTTGCTCGAGGGCATCGGCAAGGTACCCGTGGTGTGTGCCGCGACGCCGGGGTTCATCGTGCCGCGCATCCAGGCGCTCGCCATGAACGAGGCGGCGCGGATGGTGGAAGAAGGCGTCGCCAGCGCCGAGGATATCGACAAGGCGATCCGCTACGGCTTTGGGTTCCGCTACGCGGTGCTGGGACTTCTGGAATTTATCGATTGGGGCGGCGGCGATATTCTTTATTACGCGAGCCGCTATCTCGAGGGTGCGCTCGGCAGCGACCGCTATCGCGCTCCCGAAGTGATCTCACGCAACATGCGCGAGGGCCGCATCGGTCTGCGCACCGGCGCCGGCTTTCTCGATTATATCGGCCTCGATGTCGATGCCTACCGCGAGCAGCGACTCGCGGCACTGGTCGATATGCTCAGGCATTTTGGTCTCGCCAGACCGCCGGTGCTGGATCGCGATTAGCCGAAGACGTCCTGCAGCACGCCTTCACGAACCACGGCTAAATTGTCCAGTTCGATCGTTGTACCCATCATGGGCAAATCAAAATGCCCGGCGGTGTAGCGGCCGGCGAATTCATTGGCGCCGGTTGAAAACAGAAAATTGCCGGCGACCGCGCGGAGCTCGGTGCCGTTGGTATCGCGCTGATCATACATCGTCAGCGCCTCGTAGCGTGCGGCCGGATTCATGCCGAACCCGACATGTGACACCGCATAGGCTTCGCGGTCGCCCCATGCCGCGAGATAGGCGCGCATCATGGCCGCATCGGCGCCCTCGCCTTGCAGATCGGTGACGTAATCATTCTTCAACGTCATCCGCACCGGCGAGGTCAGATAGCGCTTGAAGGTGAGATTGATATCGCCGGCCGCCATCACCAGCGTACCGTTGACGGTGCCGCTTTTGGGAAAGCTGACGACGATGCCGCCGGGCCAATGCGCCAGCGTCCCGGGCTTGTCGGTCCAGCCCCAGACGCCCACCGTCGAGGCGCCGACCATGTCGACGTCGAGCTCAGTCCCCGCCTTGGAGGTCACGCGCATCCGCTTTGTTCCGCGCAGCATCTTCGCCGCCGCGCGTACCCGCTTTTCCAATGCCGTATCAGGCACCATGCGCTCCAGCGCCTCGGGATGTTCGTTGGAAATGACCAGGATGCGCGCGCCGGCTTTGAGTATTTCCGGCGTCTCCACCGCGTGCATCAATCCTTCGATGGTGCAATCGACCACAAAGCCCGCCTGCTGGAGCGCGGTGACAACAGGCGCAAGCCGCTGGATCGCCTCGCTGGCGCCGGTGGAGCGGATCGGCACGATCTGTTTGTTACGCGGCGTCGGCATGACAATGTGGAACGGTTTTGCGCCCATCCGCAACAACGCGAGTTCGGCCAGGTGAACATTGAGCGCACGTGACTGCGTCTCCGAAAGGATTGCCGCGGTGTCGCCGGATTTGACCGCGCAGCGCTCGAAGATCTCGCAGAACGCGTCGATCCATTTCGCTTCGATGCGATCCGCCAGCATGTTTTATCTCCGTTCCAAAAATTGCATCAGATCTCCGGAAACCCACGCAGCAGATAGGACCGCAACCCCTGCAACAGGCCGTTGAGAATAAGCCCCAGCAGCGAAATCGTGATCAGTGGCACGAACATGTCGACCGCCTGAAAGGTCCGGGCGGCCGTCACCAGCACATGGCCGAGGCCATCGGTCGAGGTGATCATTTCGGCGAGGAACACCACGATGCAGGAGATCACGAGACCGATCCGGCAGCCGGTGAGGATAGACGGTATCGCCGCCGGCAGCACAACCTTGAACAGGATTTGACGGCGCGGCGTGCCCGCCGCCATCGCCGACCAGATCAGTTTCTGTTCCACCATCGAGGCGCCGTAATAGGTCGAAAGCAGAATCGGAAATAACGCGTCGGCGACAACCAGCGTGATCTTCGATTCATGTCCGAATCCGAGCAGCAACAATAGTGCCGGATACAGCGCGACCTTCGGCAACGGCGCCAGCACCCGCACGATGGGACGCACCACGGCGTTGATGGCGGGACTCGTCGCGGCGAAAAGACCGATGATGACGCCCAGCACCACCGCAATCGAGAATCCTGCAAATAACCGGAACAGCGTGGCGGCGATCTCCTGCTGGAAGGTACCGGTGAAGAGCTGTTGCACAAGACGTGTGAACACCGTCCCGGGCGGCGGCAACAGCGTCGCTGGAGCATAACCGAACGAAGCTATGGCTTGCCACAATGCGACCAGCAGCGCGATCGGAACGATGCCGAGCAGAACCTCCGTTGTGATAGCGCGCGCCTTCATGCAAAGCTCAATGGAATGTCGAAGCTCGGCTCGGACCATTTTACCAGCCTGCCGCGTATCCTTTCAAATCCGGCGTCGAGACCAATGCCCATGGCGCCGATGATGATGATCATCGCGTACACAGTGTCGTATTGTCCCATGTCGAGCGCATTGAACAGGATGTTTCCGGCGCCGGATTGCCGCGCGATCATCTCGCTGGTGACCATGGTGATCAGCGCCAGCACCAGCCCGGTGCGGCAGCCCGTGAGAATTTCCGGCAACGCCGCCGGCAGCACGATCCGGATCATGCGCTGCGCTGCCGACAGCCCCATGGCGGCGCCCGACCACAGCATCTTTTCCTCGACCGCCTTTGCGCCCTGGAAGCTGTGATAGATCACGGGAAGGCTGACGCCGAGGAAGATCACCAGCATCTTTGCGATGTCGCCGACGCCGAGCCAGAGCATGATGATCGGCATCAGCGCCGCCTTCGGCACCGGATAAGTCACCATCAGCAGCGGATTGAAAAACGACGCCACGGCGCGGCTGCGGCCCATCATCAATCCCAGCGGGATCGAGACGACAACCGCCACGCCGAAGCCGATGGCCATGCGTCGCAGCGATGCAAGGATGTTGATCAGGGACTCCTTGTCGCCGAGAATGGAAGGGATCGCGCGGATCGCTTCCAGCGCGGTCGGAAAGCTGTCGGTATTGATGATCAGTGCCGCAACCTGCCAAATACCGAGCAGGCCGAGGCAGGCCAGCAGCGGCGCCGAGCGCGACAGTAGAGCGCGACCGGAAATCATGGCCGTAGCTCGTCTTCGCTGGTGTCATCGATCATGCGCTCGATATCGACGACATATTTCTGATAATGCGGATCGAGCAAAAGCTCCGCCCGGCGGCGCGGACGCGGCAGATCGATATCGACGACTTGCTTGATGCGGCCGGGCGAGCGCGTCATCACGACGACCTTGTCAGACAGAAACACCGCCTCCTCGACGGAGTGGGTGACGAACAGCACCGTCTTGCGGTCGCGCTCCCAGATATTGAGCAGATCGTTCTGCAACCGGGTTCGTGTATGCGCATCGAGCGCGCCGAACGGCTCGTCCATCAATAGCACCGCGGGGTGATAGGCCAGCGTACGGGCCAGCGCGACGCGCTGCTTCATGCCGCCGGACAATTCCTTGGGGTAAAAATGCTCAAAACCTTTCAGTCCAACCATCTCGATCAGCGCGCGGCTTTGCGCCTCGGCTTCGGCTGATTTGACGCCCTGCTGGCGCGGGCCGTACATCACGTTGCCGAGCACGCTCTTCCAGGGAAAAAGCGCGAATTCCTGAAACACCGGACCGCGATCGGGACCGGGCCCGGTAATCGCCTTTCCCTTCATTCTGGCGACGCCCCCGGTCGGGCTGACAAAACCGCCGACGATATAGAGCAATGTCGATTTCCCGCAGCCGGACGGTCCCAGTACGGAGACGAAGGCGCCATCCGCGATGGTCAGCGAGATCTCCGACAAGGCCAGATGGTCTTGACGGCCCGAGGTGCGGAAAACCTGCGAGACCCGATCGATCTCGATCATGGCGATGGCCTGCTTGCGCGCCGGCGCGAATTCCGCCGCAGCGTCGGAGCGCGATGGCAGTACCTTCATTCCCGCTGTGCTTCCTGGCATGGGTCCTTCAGGCACTAGGGGTTTCTCGGTTTGCCGCGGTCAACGGCCCGAGCATAGCGGAAATCCGCAAGCGTTGGCGATCTCGATTTGGCATCACCATCTCATTGGGGACCGGATCGCCTGAGCACCGCGCGCACCGGCGCTGCGTCAAGACCCCTGAGTTTCAACGGCAGCGCGATTAATTCGTAGTCGCCGGGCGTCGCTTCGGCCAATACAAGATTTTCGACAATTCGAAGATCGTACCGCTTGCTGACCATATGCGACGGCAGGCTTTTCGACGTCTCCGGGTCGATCGACGGAACGTCCACGCCGATCAGCCGCGTACCGAGAAGCGCGAGGCGCTCCACGGTTTCCGGAGCCAGCGCCCGGAAACCTGTCGGCCAGGCCAATTCATCGCCCCTGCCCATCAATTTGAAAAGTAGCCGTGGTGGCGCGCTGTCGAGAGCGGATGCGATTTCCTCAAAACCACAGAGAGGACCATTGCCGCGCGCGTCAATAACCCTCGCGGGGCCGATGAAATCGCCGAGATCCAGCATGTCGATGCTGGCGCCCGCGGGATCGTAGTGCAGCGGCGCATCCGCATGCGCGCCGCAATGCGTCGACATCGCGATGCTGGCAACGTTGACGGGACAGTCGGGCCCGATCGTAAATGTCCGGCTAACCGCGAACGCAGCGTCGCCCGGAAAAACCCCCATGCCGACGCGCAGCGCGGGCGATATGTCGATCAGCGCCTTCACAATTGTGTCCTGACCTGCCAGAGCTCGGGGAATAACACGACGTCCAGCATCTTTCGCAGATAAGACACGCCCGATGTGCCCCCGGTGCCTCGCTTAAACCCGATGATCCTCTCGACGGTCGTGACGTGGTTGAAACGCCAGCGACGGAAATAATCTTCGAAATCCACGAGCTTTTCGGCAAGCTCGTACAATTCCCAGAAGCGGCTTGGGTCTCGATAGACCGATGACCAGGCGTTCAGAACGCTGTCGCTTGCGGTGTGCGGTACCGAGACATCGCGTTCAAGAGTGGCTTTGTCGATGTCGAGGCCGCGGCGATGCAAGAGCTGTATCGTCAAATCGTAGATGCTGGGAGCCCGGCGGGCTGCCTCGAGGCGTTCCATAGCGGCTTTGTCGTCCTGGTGAGTATGGATCATCGCAGCATTCTTGTTGCCGACAAGAAACTCGATCATGCGATACTGCCAGGACTGGAAGCCGGAGGATTGTCCAAGCAGCCCGCGAAATTGCGTGTACTCGCTGGGTGTCATCGTGCGAAGCACGTCCCAGGCCGAGTTGAGTTGCTCAAGGATGCGCGATACCCGCGACAATGTCTTGAAGGCCGGTTGCAGATCGTCGGCGGCAATCAATCGGCAAGTGACACTCAGCTCGTGAATCGCAAGCTTCATCCAGAGCTCCGACGTCTGGTGCTGGATAATAAACAATACCTCGTCGTGGGCGGTGGAAAGCGGCTGCTGCGCCTGCAGAATCTTGTCGAGCTGGAGATAATCGGAATAGGATATCTCTTTGCGTTGACTCATGGCGTCTGCGCCCTCACCGCGGATTCACTGCAGCAATCCCCGGCACGATACCTCGTCCAAGCCAATTTGAGGTCCAATTACACGCCAATATTCGGAGCGCCGACGGACGATGTTTTAAACTTAAAACGATAGGCTTTTGCTGTCAATCCGGATTTCCGTTATGCTTCAGACATGTTGTCCGAGAATTTGATCGCGAGGCCCTCATGATCCCGACAGCTGCCTTGACTTCACGCGAGGAGTGCGTCGCGCGCGATGCCGCCGATCCGCTTCGCGGCTTCCGCGATCGCTTCAAGATTCCCGAACGCGTCATCTATCTCGACGGGAATTCGCTCGGCCCGATACCGCGAGCTGCGGCAAGCCTTTTGAATCGTACAATCGAACAAGAGTGGGGCCAGGATCTTATCAGGAGCTGGAATAGCGCCGGATGGTTCGACATGCCCGTCCGGCTCGGCGATCGCGTAGGCGCCCTGCTCGGGGCGGCTCCGGGTCAAACGGTTGTTTGCGACACCACGTCGATCAATCTCTACAAGGCAATCCACGCAGCGATCGGATTGAGGCCCGATCGCGACGTGGTCATTGCCGAGGACGAGTCGTTCCCGACAGACCTGTATATCGTCGAAGGCGCGATGAAGTCCGCGGGTCGTCCGATGAAGAGACGATTGATCGGCACGGATGGCCCGTCGATCGAGGCCCTGCTCGATCGAAATATCGCGGTCGCCGCGCTCTCGCACGTCAATTACCGCACTGGGGCGCTACTTGACATGGCCGCCATTACCAAACAGCTGCACGACGCCGGCGCGCTGGTGGTGTGGGACCTCTGCCATTCGATCGGCGTGGTGGAAATCGCATTCGACCTTGATGCCGTCGACTTCGCGGTCGGTTGCACTTACAAATATCTGAACGGAGGTCCGGGCTCTCCGGCCTTTATTTCCGTCGCAAAAGCCCATCAGGCCGCGGCACAACATCCATTGTCGGGCTGGTGGGGACACGCCGCCCCCTTTGCCTTTGATCGTGATTTCCGGCCCGACGCAGGCATCAAACGTTTTCTCTGCGGAACCCAGCCGATCATCTCCCTCCGCGGTGTGGAGGCCGCCCTTGACGCCATGGAGGGCGTCGAGGTGGCGGCTCTGAGACAGAAGAGCCTCGCGCTCACGGAGCTCTTCATGGCGCGCGTCAGTGCGCTGTTGCCGGATCTTGACATCGTGACCCCGCGCCAGGCCTCGCTGCGCGGCAGCCAGGTCGGGATATCCTTCGATAAGGGCTATGCGGTGGTCCAGGCGATGATCGAGCGCGGCGTGATCGGCGATTTCCGGGCCCCTGACCTGATGCGCTTTGGCTTCGCGCCACTTTATGTTCGCTTCGCGGATGTTTGGGATGCCGCCGAACTACTCGCCGAGTGCATTAACGCGGAGGTTTGGCGTGATCCCCGCTTTAATCGGCAGCTTGAGGTAACCTGAGGCGACTCGAAGCGGCACCTTTTGCGTGCTAATCGAACCACGGCCAATCCGCCGCACCATCATGGGTGACGGCGCCACCAGGCGCCTGCCCGACCAGACGCGCGTATTTGGCGAGCGCGCCCGCGCGATGCCGCGGCGGTCGAGGCTGCCAGGCTTTTCGCCGCTCTGCGAATTCCTTGTCGTCAATAAGAAGATCCATGCGGCGTGCAGCGGCATCGATCCGGATGCGGTCGCCTTCGCACACCAGCGCCAGCGGGCCCCCGATGAACGATTCTGGCGACACATAACCGATGCACATCCCGCGCGTCGCCCCGGAAAACCGCCCGTCGGTGATGAGCGCGACCTTCTCGCCCATGCCCTGGCCATAAATCAGCGCGGTGACGCCCAGCATCTCGCGCATGCCGGGGCCGCCGACGGGGCCTTCGTTGCGGATGACGAGAACGTCGCCTGCGGCATATTTGCGATTGCGCACGGCATCGACGCATTGCTCCTCGTCTTCGAACACGCGCGCGGCGCCTTCGAATGTCAGGCTCTTCAGACCGGCCACCTTGATGACGGCACCATCAGGGCAAAGATTACCCTTGAGAACCGCGACGCCACCGTCCCGCATGATCGGCGCGTTCGTGCGGTAGATAATCTCGCCGTCCGGCGCATTCGCTTCGCCATATTCTTGCGCGATCGTCCGGCCAGTAATCGTCAGGCAAGAGCCATCGATGTGGCCGCTTTCGATCAGCGCGCGGATGACCACGGCGGTGCCGCCGATGTCGTAAACATCCTTTGCGGTATACTTCCCGCCCGGGCGCAAATTGCCGATCAGAGGCGTGCGCGCAAAGACCTCGCCGACGTCGTCAATGGTGAAGGAAATGCCGGCCTCGTTGGCAAGCGCCGGCAGATGCAGCGCGGCATTGGTCGAGCCGCCGGTGGCGGCGACGACGGCTGCGCCGTTTTCCAGCGCCTTCCGCGTCACGATTTCGCGGGGCAACGGCCCGCCCCGCGCGAGCATCTGCATCACAAGGCGACCGGCGCGGCGCGCAACTTGCGCGCGCTCGGCATAAACGCCGGGGATCATCGACACATTGGGCATCGTCAGTCCCATCGCCTCGGAAACCATGCCCATGGTGTTGGCGGTGAACTGTCCGGCGCAGGCGCCGATCGTCGGTAGACACGTCCGCTCGATGCCGGCGAGCGTCGCCTGGTCGATTTCGCCGGTCATGAAGCCGCCGACGGCTTCGTAGGAATCCAGCACGGTGAGCGTCTTTCCCTCGAACCGCCCAGGCAGCGCGCTACCGCCATAGATGAAGATCGACGGCACGTTGCAGCGGATCATGCCCATCATGACGCCGGGAAGCGTCTTGTCGCAGCCGCCGAAACCGATCAGCGCGTCGTAGGCAAGGCCGTGGACCACGGCCTCGATCGAGTCGGCAATCAATTCGCGCGAGAGAAGCGAGAACTTCATCCCCTCATGGTTCATGCTGATGCCGTCGGAAACGGAAATGGTGGTGAATTCCCGCGGCGTGCCGCCGGCCTCCGCGATGCCAGCTTTTGCGGCGTCGACCTGGAAATCATGGGTCATATTGCAGGGCGTCTGTTCGCCCTTCATGCTGACGACCCCGATCATCGGTTTTGCCAATGCCTCGTCGTCGAGCCCCATCGCCCGCATGAAGGCACGGTGGGGCGCACGATCCAGACCATCGGTCGTCACGCGGGATCGCCACTTCTTCATGGATAAAAATCTCTCTCCAGGTCGTCCCGGCGTTCGCCGGTACAACGCGTAGACAAATTCTGTCTACTGTAGCGGCGCGACGATGGTCGGGTGCTTGAACTGCGCGACGTCCATCTTCGGCAGCATTCCCGTCTCAGCATAGATGTCGAGCATCTTCTGGATCGCCGGGAAATTCGGCGCGGCGCCGGGGTCGCGCCCGAAATCATTATCCTTGAGCAGATACGTGTCCAGCACCGGTATCGGCGCCTTCAGCACTTCGTTGACAACCTTGAGCGTCTCTTCTCGATTGGCCAGCGCCTTCTTCATGCCAGAAGTGATATCACGCACGTAAGCCTTTACCAGTTCCGGATTCTTGTCGACAAAGTCGGCGCGGCAGGCTTCCAGGATATGGACGATGTTCGGCATTGCCTGGGAAAGCGAGAACAGCTTGCGCGTGCCGCCCTTGGCCTCGGCCCGCGCCGCGAAGGGCTGGTTCATGTTGACGGCATCGACGCGGCCCTGACGCAGCGCGTCTTCGGAAACGGCGAAGCCGACTTCGACGAGCTTGATGTCCTTTGCCGGGTCGAGCCCGTTCTGCTTCAGAAGCATGTTGAACGGCCCCTGGGTGCCGCCGCCGATCACAGAAATGCCGATGGTCTTGCCCTTGAGATCGGCGATGGTCTTGATCGGGGAATCGTCCATGACCGCCCAATAGACCGAGAAGCCGCCCGGCTTTTCGAAGACATGCTGGGCCACGATATAGGCCTTCAGATTGCCGCCGACCACGCCGTTCGCCAGCGACAGTGGTGCCTGTGTCGCGCAGTCGAGCGCGCCCGCGGCCAGCGCCTGTGTCATCGGCGCAGTACCCTGGAATTGCGTCCATTCGATATTGTAGGTTTTGCCGAGATCGGGAAATTCCGTGGGCCGGCGCATCATCCAATATTTCGATTCCTCGGCCGGAATGGTCCACCCGACCCGGATCGTTTGTTGCGCGTAAGATGAACTTACGCCCGCAAATAGGGCGGCCGCGGCCCCGGCGGCCAAAATCCACTTCGAAGGTATCCGCATCATCCCCGCTCCACTTTTCGACGCCAACAGGCGCCAGCACAAAACTACTTGCGCCAAACCTTTCATGGTTCAAACAATCAGGCAAGCCACCGGGCTTGCCCGTAATCAGCCGGCAAGGGGCGAGATGTGTGGTAAAGCCCGCGTACCGGACAGGGATTTGCAGGCGGCGAAGCTTGGAGAAGTGAAATGGCAGGCATTGGCGGAACGGACGGACAACGCCGAGAAAGGGTCGGCTATCTCGGGCTCGGAATGATGGGATTTCCCATGGCACGGCGCCTGCTGAACGCCGGTTATGAGGTCGCCATCTGGAACCGGTCGGCCGGAAAGGCCACGGCACTTGTCCAGGCGGGCGGGAAGCTCGCTCGCTCTCCGCGTGAGGTCGCCGATACCGCCAGCATCGTCTTCATGTGCCTTACCGATGCCGTTGCCGTGGAGGAAGTGGCGTTCGGCCCCGACGGCCTTGCGAGTGCGGCCGGCTCCGGAAAACTCGTCGTGGATTTTTCGTCGATCCACCCGGACGCGGCACGCTCGACCGCCGCGCGACTAAAGATGGCGAACGGGATGGGATGGATCGATGCGCCGGTCTCGGGCGGCACCATGGGGGCCGAGCAAGGCACGCTTGCTGTGATGGCCGGGGGCGATGCCGCCGATATCGAGAGGGTGCGGCCCTATGTCCTGGCGATGGCGCGACGGCTTACACATATGGGCCCAACCGGCGCAGGCCAGACCACCAAACTCTGCAATCAGGTGATTGTCGGATGCGCGATGGCTGTGCTCGCGGAGGCGACGCGGCTTGCTGTGAACGCCGGCATCGATGCCAAACGGCTGCCGGAGGCGCTGGCCGGCGGCTTTGCCGATTCTATACCCTTGCAACTGTTCGTGCCGCGCATGGCGCAGGGCATTCATTCGCCGCCGCTCGGCCATATCGCGACGATGCTGAAAGATCTGGATACGGTGATCGACGTCGCCCGCGACACATCGAGCCCGGTACCGATGTCGGCGCTGGCCGCGCAATTGTTCAGGCTGGCCAAATCGGCGCGCGGTGCCGATGCCGACGCGCTCGAAATCTACAAACTGTCGGCGTCAAAAGTCGATTGAGGTGCCTGGGCCGATAAAGGGAATTTCGCGGTTCAGAAATTTCGGTTAAGCTCCCGGGTGCACAAGGATAGCTTCAATGTACGGCTCCAACGGCGTCAAGACATCGCTCCAATTTCCGGTCCCCGAACAGATGAAGGCCTGGGTTCTGGGCGGACCGGACGAGCTTTTCCTGCGCGACAAGCCCACGCCCGTTCCCGGGCGCGCAGAAGTCCTGGTCCGCATCGACGCGGTCGCGATCTGTGCGACCGACCTTCAGGTCATTCATGGCGGCGCGCCGGCGAGCATCGGGGGCGGCCTGCCCTTCAACAAGAATTTCACGCCCGGCCATGAGTATATGGGCACCATTGCAGCCCTCGGACCCGACGTCGACGAGTTCGAGATCGGCGAACGCATCAGCGTGGAAATCCATGCCGGCTGCGGCCAGTGCAAGCGGTGCCGCGAGGGGATGTACACCTCCTGCCTCAACTATGGGAAGCCCGAGAAGGGCCATCGCGCCAACGGCTTCACCACCGACGGCGGTTTTGCCGAATACGCGATCAATCATATCAATACGCTGGCGCGGGTGCCCGACACGATGGGCGACGCGGAAGCAACGCTGGTCGTCACCGCGGGGACTTCCATGTACGGCTTGACCGAGCTGGGCGGGCTGGTTGCCGGTGAAAGCGTTGTCGTCATCGGCCCCGGGCCGATCGGGCTGCTTGCCGTCGCCGTTGCGAAGGCACTGGGGGCAAGCCCGGTTATCCTTACGGGAACCCGCGACAAGCGCCTTGCGATCGGCAAAGGGTTGGGGGCCGACCGCGTCATCAATATCGCCGAGGAGGACCCAGTCGATGTCGTCAAGCAACTGACCGGCGGGATCGGGGCGGATTATGTGGTCGAATGCGCCGGCACCGAGGCCACCATCGATCAGGCCATTCACATGACCAATCGCGGTGGGAAAATCTGCCTGGCGGCGTTTCCCCACGACAAGGTGACGACGGATATCGCGCATCTCGTGAAGAACAATATCTATGTCTACGGCATTCGCGGCGAAGGCCGTAGCGCTACCCGTCGGGCAATGGCGCTAATGGCTGAAAAGAAATTCGACGCGACCAAGATCCATACTCATACCTTTGCGCTCGCCGATCTGCCCACCGCGCTACGATACGCCCGCGAGCGGGTCGAGGACGCTATCAAAGTGGTCGTCACTACTCGGCAGGCGAGCGTTCTCGCCAGCGCCGCGGCGGAGTAGAACGCCCGGGACGTCCGTTCATAAACACGTCCCGGCGCCGGCCGAGGCCTTAGCCGCCTGAAACCCTTAGCGGGCAATCATGCGACCCCGCCGAGATAGAGCCGCTTGACGATGTCGTTGCCTCTCAATTCGTCGACCGAATCGGCCGCGACGACGATCTCACCATGGACGATGATGTAACCGCGATCGGCGATCCGGATCGCCTGATTGAAGTTTTGCTCCGCCATCAGCACCGTCAGGTCGAGATGCTGATTGAGCTCGCCGATCTTGGCGATGGTCTGCGAGACCAGGAGCGGCGACAGGCCTACCGAAGGCTCATCGATCAACAACAGGCGCGGCGACGACATCAGCGCGCGCGCGATGGCTAGCATCTGTTGCTGCCCGCCTGACATGGTGCCGGCCAGTTGGTTCTGGAGTCCCTTGAGGGCCGGAAACGTCTCGAAGGCGAGCGCAAGGTTACGATCAATGTCGCGGCGGGCCGCCTTGCGGAAGGCACCGAGCATCAGATTTTCCAACACGGTCAGCTTGGGAAACAACCGTCGCCCCTCGGGAACCAGTGCCACGCCGAGATCGACGATGGCCTCAGGCGACAGCCTGGTCAGATCGTGCGCATTTCCGTCGATCGTTAGCGACACGCTCCCGCGCTGCGGCTGAACCAGGCCCGCGATGCACTTCATCAGCGTGCTCTTGCCGTTGCCGTTGGTGCCGAGCAACGCGACGGTCTCGCCGGCCTCGACGTGGAGACTGACGCCTCGTAGCGCCTTCACGGCGCCGTAACCCGCATCGAGGTCTTTGATGGCAAGGCTAAGTGCCAAGGTAGGCCTCCTGCACCCGCTGGTTGGCCATGACCTCCGCCGGCGCGCCGATCGCGATGATCTTGCCGGCGTCGAGACACATCACGCGCTCCGAAAAACGCATTACGGCCTGCATGATGTGCTCGATCATGATGATGGTAATGCCTTGGCCCGCAAGCTTTATGAGGAGATCAAGCACCTCATCGACTTCCGAGCTGGAAAGACCGGCCATGGCCTCGTCGGAAATCAGCAGCTTCGGGTGGGTCGCCATCGCGCGGGCGAGCTCCATCTTGCGCAATTCAACCTGGCTGAGCCCCAGGGTCGACATGTCCGCCTTGGACGCGAGGCCCGTCTGGGTCAGGATTGACATCACGGTGTCGCGTCGTTGTGCGGTCGGGACGAAGGCGCCGGAGACGCTCGCAAAGTCAAGCGCCACCATCAGGTTTTCGACGACCGTCATGCTTTTGAACGGCCGCGGGATCTGGAAGCTGCGCGCAATGCCCCGGCGCGTGCGGATGTGCGGCGGCAACCGCGTGATGTCCTCGTCACCGAACACCACGGTGCCAGCCTCGGTACGGAAGGCGCCCGAAATGCAGTTGATCAGCGTCGTCTTTCCCGAGCCGTTCGGGCCGATGAGGCCGAACCGCTCTCCCGAGCGAATATCGACGCTGACATTGTCCAGGGCGATGAAGCCGCCGAAGCGCTTTGTGAGCGCGCAGATCTGCAGCAAAGGCGGCTGCGGTCCGCTGGGAGACGTCATGCTTTGCTCCCACTGCGATTGCGGCGAGCCCTGCGGATCAGGCCAATGATACCCTCCGGCGCGACGACGACGAACAGCACCAGCATCACGCCGAGCACCAGCACATTCACTTCCGACGAGATCGTAACGGTCAGCAGTTGTTGCGTCGCGCCCAACACTATTGCGCCGACCACCGGGCCCGCCCAATGCGCCGTCCCGCCGATCAGCGACATCGCGAGCACCGAGACGGAGTAATTCAGATTGAACGCGGACGAGGGGTCCGCGTACTGCAAGTACATGGCGGCGGGTGCGCCGGCCGCGCACATCAGCGCACCGGAGATGACACACGCCAACACCTTTAGCCGAAGGGTCGGCACGCCGGTGCATTCCGCGGCAAGCTCGTCGTCCTTGAGCGCCTGCAGGCCGCGGCCAATCCATGAGGCCTGAATGTAGCGAGCATCTGCACATAGTCGTCGAATGGCCACGTCCCCAGAGGCCGCTGCAGCTGAATCCCGGCCGCGCCGCCGACGTATCGCCAATTCGTCACCGACGTCTCGATGATGATCGTCAGCGCAATGGTCGCAATCGAGAAGAAGATGCCCTGCATGCGCAAGGTCAACAGGCCTAGGGCGAAGCCGAGGAATGCGCCGACGGCTGCGGCGGCCACGATCTGCACGGCAAGCGGCGCACCAAACGCCTTGAACAGAAACACGGCCGTGTAGACCCCGACGCCGAAAAATGCGCTGGTGCCGAAATTCACGTAGCCGGCATAGCCGCCGAGGATGCTCCATGCGACGGCGAGCACGATGAATTGCAGGATCACGTAGCAGGCGAAGAAGGGATATTGGTTGCCGATGACCTGTGTCATCAGCAGGGCGGCGACGAGAAAAAGGGTGGCCCCGATCCAGAAAAGGATGCCGTTACGATTCATGACAGCCTGCCGAACAGCCCCTGCGGCCGGACGGCGAGTACGCCGAGCAGCATCGCGAATGAAATGGCCGGCGCCCAGGACGCACCAAACAGGGTCAGGACGATCGATTCGGCGACGCCAAGGATGATGGCGGCGACGAGTGTGCCGGTCATGCTGCCGAGCCCGGCCATGACTACGACGCAGAATGTCCGCCCAATATACGAGCGGTCGAGTGTCGGCTCGACGGGAGCAACGATGATAAGCAAGGCACCCGCGATCCCGAGCACGGCCGTTGCAATGCCGAACGCCCATTGCTTGATCCGAACCGGGTTGGCGCCCATCAGCCGCAGCGCCTCCTGGTCCTGCGCGACCGCGCGGATCGCGCGTCCCATGAATGTTCGCGACAGGTACAGCGTCAGCAAGATCGTCAGCACACCGGCCACCGCGAACGCGACCACCAGCCGGAATGGAATCCGCATGTCGCCGATCCGCCAGGCCTTGCCGATATAGGACGCGGTGACCGAGCGCTGGTCCACACCGAATTGCAGAATGAGCAGCACTTCTATGATGAACGCGATGCCGAAGAAGAACGCGATGCCGCGCACGCCGGCATCGCTACCGCGCTTTTCGAATGTCTCGTAATACAGGCGGTAGGCGACAAGACCGAACACGAACAGCAGCGGCGTGATCAACAGCCCTGCCAGCAGGGGGTCGATCTCAAAGCGATCGTTGAGGAAATACACGGCGTAGGACGCCATTACCAGAAAGGCCGGATGCGCGACGTGGGGAACGTCGAGCAGACCGAACGAGACGGATAGCCCAAGGCTTACGGCCGCGTAGAAGCAGCCGAGCAGCACACCGATCACCACCGCATCGAGCAGCAGGTCCATTGAAAACAATTCAGGTCCCCCTTGACCCGCCCTTGGGCGGCCGCTTCCCCGGTTGGCACACGCCGGGTTATCCGATTCGTTTGCCCGCGATCATTTGCCCCGATCCCCAGCAGCCGCGCCATGTTCCAAAAAAAACGTGAGGCCTACTTCCGGGCAGCCTCAAAGGGACTGATCAGATCGCCAGACTTGAATTTCTCCGGGAACAGGATCACCTGCTTGCCCGGGCTGCGGAACTGCTCGATGTTCTTGTCGACGACACCGCGGAACTGCGCCTGCAGCGTCGCGGTTTCCTTGCGCTCGCCGTCCGCCGAAAACGCGATCGGGCCAACTATGGTCTTGTGCTCGTTTTCGCGCAGATATTTTGCGATGGCCTTCTGGTCGAGCGACCCCGTCGCCTTGATGGCCTGCTCGACGAGTTGACCGCTGGCGTAGCCGAACGGCGCAAGATAGTAGCCCAGCGGATCGACCTTGGCTTCCACGGCCCGCTTCGCGTAGGTCTCGAAGAACGCCTTGGTCCCATCGTAATACATGCTCGGTTCCGGGAGCCATGAATTGTAGTTGACGACGCCGTTGAGCAACGAGCCCAGGTTTTCCATTACCGCGCCGAATTGCAGGCCAACCATGCCGCCGCCGAAAATCTTGACGCTGTCTCCGATCCCGATCTCATTCACGGCGCGCAGAATTCCCGCCGAATCCGGCGGATAGGATGCGACATAGACGATGTCAGGCTTGGCGGCCTTGAGCGCGCGGATGATGCTGGAGAATTCCACCGTGCTTGGCGGATAGGCCTGGTCGAACACGATCGGCATGTTGAGCCGTTTTGCGACATCCCTCGCGGTCAGCGCCAGATTCTGGGCGAATTCCTGGTCTGCCGCGAGAAGCGCAACGGTTTTGCCGCCGGCCTTCTCGCCAAGTCCGAGGAACGACGCCGCCCAGCTGTCGGGCGGCCCCCACGGCGCATTGTTGAACCACATGTCGTGGCCGACCTTGCTGTTCACTTGGAACGAGAAGTTACCGATCAGCAACAGGCCGCGCGATTTCACGAGCGGCATGATCGGCGCCGTTGGCACGGTTGCGTAGGGCGCGAACAGGAGATCGACCTTGTCGACGTCCAGCAGCTTTGAGTAGATCGCCGGAGTCTCTGAAGCGCTCGACTTGCGGCCGAGCAGGCCACCCTTGGCGTTGACATCGTCCCGCCAGATCTCGATGCCAAGCAGCGAAGCCTTGCCGCCGCCCGCGAGACCGCCGGTTTGAGCCATGCTCATGCCGATTTTGATCGGCGGCTGTTGAGCGCCAACGCTTGAGGTCAACCCAAGCATGGCCGCGCCTGCGCTGGCCGTCGCCAGCAGACGGCGACGGGAAATCGATGCGGATTTGGTGGTCTTCTCGGTCATAGTTCCTCCCCTGGATTTTTTATTCTTGGAATCAGTATATGCGGTTTTTCCGGCTCGTCCTCGCTCAAATTCGTCCCAGCGCCGTCAGGATAACCTGCGGCGTCAACGGAATCTCGGTGATAATAGCGCCGAACGGCCTGAGCGCATCATTCACCGCGTTGGCGACCGCCGCCGCCGCCCCCGCCGTCCCGGCTTCGCCTGCGCCCTTTGCCCCCAATTCCGTCTCCGATGTCGGCGACACCACGTGCCCGACATCGATATCGGGCATTTCGCCGGACATCGGAACCAGATAATCGGCCATGTTGGCGTTGGTCAGTTGTCCCCGCTCATCGTAGATGCATTTCTCGAACAGCGCGGCACCCAGGCCCTGCACGACGCCGCCCCGGATTTGCTCGTCGACCAGCTGCGGATTGATGATGGTACCGCAATCCTCGACCACCCAATGCCTCAGCAGTTTTACGAAGCCAGTGTCGGTGTCGACCTCGAGCCACGAGGCCTGGACGCCATTGGTGAAGGCGAACGGATATTCACGGGGCACGAAATGCCGCGTCGCCATCAGCTCGGGCTGGATACCCGGCGGCAGCGTATCCGGGCGGAAATAGACGATCCTGGCAAGCTCGCGCAGCTCGATACGCGGCGATCCGCCGCTTGCGTTCACGACCGCATTATTGACGATGTCGAGTTCGCCCGGCGAGGATTGCAGGATGGCGGCTGCGACATCCAGGATATTCTTGCGCAGGACCTTGGCGGCCTGCAGCGCAGCCTCGCCGCCAATTCCCGCACCGCGCGAGGCCCAGGTGCCGCCGCCATAGGGCGTGTTGTCGGTATCGCCGAGGATGACGCGGACGCGCTCCATCGACACCCCGAGCACACTGCCGACGATCTGGGCGGTCAGCGACTCCGAGCCCTGCCCCTGCTCGGTGATGCTGGTCTGGCAGATCACCGAACCCTGTGCGTCCAGCCGCACCGCGACGCCATCCTGCGACGAGATACGCGCACCACCGACGCCATAAAACGCCGCACTCGGGTTGGTGACCTCGATAAAGCTTGCAATGCCGATGCCGCGATGGATGTTGCTCTTGCGCAAGGCCGCCTGCTCGGCACGCAGCCTGTCGTAGTCCATCATCGCGAGCAGCTTGGTCATCGCCGCATGATGCGACAACAGCTCAAATCGGAGGCCCGAGGGCGAAACGCAGGGATAGGCGTCGTCGGCGATGAGATTGCGGCGGCGTATCTCCACGGGATCCATCCCGATTTTCAACGCCGCGAGGTCGACCAGGCCTTCCGTCACCGAGCACGCGATCGGGTGGCCAACGGCGCGATATTGGCACATCACGTTTTTGTTCTGGAACACGACGCGGGCCCGCGCGCGATAATTCCTGGTCACATAGGGACCGCCAACCAGATTGACGACCTGATTGGCTTCGATGGCGCTGGTGCGCGGGTACATCGAATAGGGACCGATGCCGGTGAGATCGTCGATCTCGAACGCCATGATCGTCCCGTCGCGCTTGAGGCCAATCCGCCCCTTGCATAGATGATCGCGGGCGTGAATGTCGGTATTGAAACTTTCGACACGGTCGGCGACGAATTTGATCGGTCGCCGCAGCAGTTTCGACAGCGCATAGGTGGCCATTTCGTCGGCGTAAATGTGGACCTTGATGCCGAAGGAGCCGCCGACGTCCTTGCAGACCACACGAACCTGGGAGTCCTCGAGACCGAGATGGAGTGCCGCGATGTTCTGCACCATGTGCGGCGCCTGCGTGCCCTGGTAGATCGTCAGTCTCGCTTCGGCCGCGTTCCAGTCGGCTAGGACCGCGCGTGGCTCCAAGGTCACGCCGGTGTGCCGGCCAAAGATGAAATCCGCCTCCACTACCTCGTCGGATTCGGCAAATGCGGCATCGACCGTGCCGGCGTCAAGGTTTCGCTCGAAGGCGAGATTGTCGCCCAGCGAGGGATGGATCACCGGGGTTTCCGGGTTGAGCGCCGTGCGCATATCCGTCACCGCTTCGAGCTCCTGGTATTCGACCCTGACGATCTCCGCTGCGTCCTCCGCCAGAGCCCGGCTGGTCGCCACGACGGCCGCGACGGCTTCACCCTGCCAGCAGACGCGGTCGATCGCGATGGCGTTTTGCGGTGCGGACTTAAGGCCCTTCAGGTGGGACAGCACGCCTACCCACGGCGTGATCACGGCGCCAAGCTCTTGGCCGGTCACGATGGCGATGACGCCGGGCATATGCCGCGCCTCAATAGCATCGATGCCGACGATTTTCGCATGCGCATGGGGCGAGCGCAGGAACAACACATGCCCCATGCGCGGAAGCTCCATGTCGCTGACGTAGAGCCCGCGCCCCTGCATCAGGCGCTCAAGGTTCGGCCGCGGGACTACCTTGCCGATATACGAGTTCGGCCGATCGAG
>WNFJ01213138.1_pt2 | contig 21930 bp, 14 predicted proteins | sample 5400461 | NCBI WGS metagenome assembly WNFJ01 (sample SAMN13153349, study PRJNA577476) | soil metagenome | isolation source: 115 cm saprolite on Douglas fir-dominated hillslope | place: USA:California | collected 2013-09-17
TGCGGAAGAGGCAGAGGCGCTGCGCAACGCGGGTGTTGCATTTGAGGTCGTGCCCGGGATCAGCTCAGCGCTGGCGGTCCCAGCCTACGCAGGCATCCCACTAACAAAGCGCGGATTGTCCTCTTCGGTGGCCGTGCTCACGGGCGCGCGCGGTGGTGATGGGGCGCCTGAGAACAGTGCTCTTGCGAATCTCGCATCGGTAGACACCCTCGTCGTTTTGATGGGCGCTGCGCATCTGCGTCAGATTGCGAAAGACTTGATGGCCGCCGGACGTTCAGCGCAAACGCCTGCGGCGGTCATTCGTTGGGGAACTTATGAGGGCCAACAGACAGTGACAGGCACACTTGAAACGATTGCTGTTGAGGCGGAACGGGTTGGTATGAAAGCGCCGGCGGTCATCATTGTGGGCGAGGTAGTCCGGCTGCGCGAGCGCCTTAAGTGGTTTGAGCAAAGTCTCGAGAGCATTAAAGACGAAGAGTTGGAGTCGGTGTTCGCGATGGCTTGCTGAAGGAAATTGATATGTCAGTTAGTGCTCTGGCACTTGGACAGGAAACGACGGACGAAGAGCTGAAGGCGATCTCGGATGAGTTCGAGACGGCCCCGCCGGAAGTGATCCTGCGCTGGGCGGGCGAGGAGTTTGGACCGGATATCGCTTTCGCTACAGGCTTTGGGGCTGAAGGCTGCGTGATTATCGCCATGCTCTCAAACATTCGTCCGGGCGCACGTATTTTCTATCTCGACACAGATCTGCTTTTCCCTGAGACTTACGCCTTGCGCGATCGATTAGCAGCGCGTTTCGGCGTTCGCTTTGAACGGCGGGCCACGCGCCTCTCGCTTACAGATCAAGCTCGCGAATACGGCGATCGTTTGTGGGAGCGTCAGCCTAATCTCTGTTGCCAGTTGCGCAAAGTCGAGCCTCTGAAAGAGATGCTCTGTGGACTGCGGGCCTGGGTTACTGCCGTTCGTCGCGATCAGTCACCAACACGTGCGCAGATGGGCGTGGTCGAGCGCGATAAGCAATTTGGACTTATCAAAATCAACCCGCTCGCCGCCTGGTCCGCGCGCGACGTCTGGGATTACATAGCCAGGTACGACGTACCCTATAACGCGCTGCACGACCACGGCTACCCGTCCATCGGCTGCGCGCCCTGCACCACGCCCGTGCAGATTGGGGAAGACCCTCGCGCGGGACGCTGGCGCGGAACAGTTAAGACTGAGTGCGGAATACATTTGAAGACGTGAAGAGGGTGTGTCAGAAGCCCGACCGTGAGGGAGGGCCAGACTCGCGAGCACTCTTGATTCAAGAAAACTGGCGGCGGACTGTTGTGTTGATGCCAATAGGTGACTGCTTCGAGCGTTGCCCTTGCTTACGCGTGGGCTTCTGACACACTACATGCCACTAAACAATTCACGAATGAAGGGAACAAGATGAAACTTATCAAACCACATGGAGGGAAGCTCGTCGATCGCGAAGTTACGGGACCCGAGCGTGAGAGGCTCATTCAAGCGGCGGTCGATATGCCGGCTTTGCGGCTAAACGCGCGCGACATCTCTGAATTGGAGATGATCGCCATTGGGGCCTACTCACCGCTCCAGGGATTTTTGGATCGGTCCGATTACAACTCGGTGTGCGTCCGGATGCGACTGACAAACGGCGTCGCCTGGCCCATTCCGGTGACGCTCTCCATCACCAACGAGCAGGCGAGTACGTTTCGCCAGTTCGAGGACGTAGCGCTGTTTCAGGATGATCATCTGCTTGCCATCCTGCATCTCGCGGAAAAATTTCGCTACGATAAAGAACGGGAGGCGGAACTTATCTATCGCACGACTGACGCTGCTCATCCCGGAGTGCGCACTCTCTATAATCAAGGCGCCTGGTTGCTGGGAGGAAAGATTAGTCTCGTCAATCGTCCGCGCAATCCTGCTTTCCCGGCATATCGTCGAGACCCCGCAAAGACGCGGGCGCTCTTCCAGGAACGCGGTTGGCGACGCGTGGTTGCTTTTCAGACTCGCAATCCGGTTCATCGTGCGCATGAGTACATCCAAAAATGCGCGCTGGAAATTGCCGATGGATTGCTCTTGCACCCGCTGGTTGGCGAAACCAAAGCCGACGACGTGCCCGCGGACGTGCGGCTGGAATCTTACGAAGCGATCCTCGCCGGCTACTATCCTGCGGCGCGCACGATTCTTTCAATCTTGCCGGCGGCAATGCGCTACGCTGGACCACGCGAAGCGGTCTTCCACGCCCTGATTCGTAAGAATTATGGTTGCTCGCATTTCATTGTGGGGCGCGACCATGCGGGAGTCGGCAACTACTACGGTACTTATGACGCCCACCACATCTTCGACGAGTTTGAGCCGGAAGAACTCGGCATAACACCGCTGTTCTTCGATCACACGTTCTATTGTCGATCATGTGGCGCGATGGCTTCCAGCAAAACGTGCCCGCATGAGACCGCCGAACACGTCACGCTTTCAGGCACGAAGGTGCGCGAGATGCTCAGTGTCGGACAAGTGCCGCCGGTTGAATTCACCAGGCCTGAGGTCGCGCGGGTACTAATCGAAGCACTGCGAGCGATTGAGACCGAACAACTGGTTGGAGCAGAAGCTTAAGATACGAATGAAGTCATTGGCTCTGATTTTCTCCCTTCTCCCTTTGGGAGAAGGGCTGGGGATGAGGGGGCTTGGCGTGAGTTGGGTTCGACACTAACGCCCTCACCCCAACCCTCTCCCAAAGGGAGAGGGAGTCATCGGCAAGGGAGAGGGAGTCATCGGCATTTGGCAACGAAGGAATCAGTTAATGCACAACATAATGCACAACATAATGCACAACAGAAAAGGATTCACATTGTGGCTCACTGGGCTATCAGGGGCCGGGAAGACAACCCTCGCGGGAGTACTCGAGCGAGAGATGCGCGCTCGCGGCATGGCTGTCGAGGTCCTCGATGGAGATGAAATACGGACAAACCTCTCCAAAGGCCTGGGTTTTTCCAAGGAGGATCGCGATACAAACATTCGGCGCATTGGCTATGTCTGTCGTCTGCTTTCCCGAAACGGCGTGGCGGCGATATCGGCGGCAATCTCACCTTATCGCGAAGTGCGTGATGAAGTGAGACGGTTGATCGAAGCGGACGGCGCGGCATTTATTGAGGTCTTCGTGAAGTGTCCGATCGAAGTACTCGCAGAGCGGGACGTGAAAGGTCTCTACAAGAAGGCCCTGGCCGGAGAGTTGAAGGGTTTCACTGGCGTCTCTGATCCATACGAGGAGCCGTTGGCGCCGGAAGTTGTGATCGAGTCGAATCGAGAAGCCGTTGAATTCAGCGTGACTAAGATCCTCCACGAACTTGAACGGCGTAAGCTGCTGCGTTTAGAGCGCGACGATATCCTATCGCCGGAATTCCTGCCGGCGGAAAATTATCCCGCCGCCGGCTGCGAAGCGTGACAGCCTCGGGCTGTTTGTTTCTAACTGCTTTTGCGATAATGCCGGCTCTAAACCTTAACTTTGATCAGAATTTCTTATGGACGACAATCCGTCTGAACAAAGCAACCTGCTGCCCGCGGCAACGCTCAGGCATTTACGGGAGCTGCGGCGCACCCTTTTGCATCTTCACAAGACTCTGCTGGACATGGAGCGCGCGGATTTCGAACGGCTCTCTGGACGCCTCACGAGTGGCGAGTTATTGCAGCTCGTTATCAATCATGCGCAGTTTGCGTGGCTGCGTCAGATCTCGGCGCTGGTCGTACAAATGGATGAAATGCTTAGCGCGGAAGAACCGGCGACAAAGAGCGATGTGGACAACCTGCTCGACCAGGCTCGCCTGCTGTTCACCTCGTCGGCGGACGAAACATTTAGAGAAAAGTATCAAGCTGCTTTGCAGCGTGAGCCCGCCGCAGTGATGGCCCACGCGGAAATAGCGAAACTTCTGCGCGCTGAAAAACAAAAATGAACTCGAGTTCGGAGATGAAAAAATGATTCTCCTTAGCGTCGACAAAGCGATCGCGAAGTTGCGCAAAGTGCCTGTGGGATAATCCTGGGCGCCGGAATCTCGAGAGCGGATTGAATGGTCAGACTTCTTACTTCAGGAACGGAAGCGGTCGCAGTCGATGCCGTACTTTTTAACTTTGTATCCCAGGATGCGTTCGGTCGTGTCGAGCAGTTGCGCCGCGCGCTTGCGATTTCCGCGAGTCGTCTTCAAGGCATCCTGGATTAGGTCGCTCTCATAGGCAGCGACGGCATTATCCAGCGAAAGCCGCGTTACCGTACCCGACTTCTCAGCAGTTTGCAGCGTTGGCGGCAGATGATGACCGTGAATCACCCCGGTCTCACAAACCAGCACTGCGCGCTCGATGATATTCTCCAGCTCGCGCACGTTACCCGGCCAGTGATAGCTGGCCAGCATGTCGATCGCCGACGTTGAGATGCGCTTGATGCGCTTGCCGTGTTCGCGGGCGAACTTTTCCAGAAAATGATCGGCGAGCAGAAGCACATCAGACTTACGTTCGCGCAGTGGCGGCATGAAAATGGTAAAGACATTCAGACGGTAGTAGAGATCCTCGCGGAATTCTCCTCCGGCGATGGCCTTGCTGAGGTCCTTGTTGGTGGCGACCACCAGGCGCACGTTAATCTTGATTGTGTCGTTGCCTCCCAGTCGTTCGAATTCCCGCTCCTGCAGCACGCGCAGGAGTTTGATCTGGGTCGAAATATTTAAGTCCCCGATCTCATCCAGAAAAAGCGTCCCGCCCTCAGCGAGCTCGAAACGCCCTTTCTTGCGATTCTGCGCGCCGGTGAACGCCCCTTTCTCATACCCAAACAATTCGGATTCGATCAGCGTTTCCGGCAGTGCCGCGCAACTGACTTTGATGAACGCCTTGTTGGCGCGCAGGGAATTGTAATGAATCGCGTGCGCGATCAATTCCTTGCCGGTCCCCGACTCGCCGCGCAAGAGGACTGTTGTATTTGTCCTTGCGACCTGGGTGACCTGCTCGTAGACCTGGCGCAACGGATGCGAGTTGCCGACGATATGGCTGAAATCATAGCGCTCACGCAGTTCCTGCTTGAGATGGATATTCTCGTCGAGCAAACGCTGCTTGTCTGCCTCGATTAAATGGTCGACTTTGATCGCCTGGGCGATCATCGTGGCGATAATTGAAAGAAACTTCGTCGCGCGGTCATAGTCGCGGTCGGCCTTATATTTCAGGTCGACGCCCAGCGCGCCGACTGTCTTCCGATTGACCTGGATGGGAGCGCAGATGAAAGTCAATTCCTGTCCGCTGCGCGCTGTTTTCCTGAGGCCCAATCGATCCAAAAACATCGGCTCGTTGCTTACCTGCGGCACAACGACCGGCTTGCCTGTTTCGACGACTCGGCCCGTGATCCCCTCACCGATTCGGTATTTGATTCGCCGAACTCCGCTCTCGTCCAGGCCATGAGAGGCGGCTACGCGCAGCTCATCTGTATCAGAGTCGAGTAGCATTACGACCCCGCGCATCATCCCGTGATGACGATCCAGGATTTCGAGGACGCGCGAAATTGCCGCCTTGAGCCCATAGGTGCCTGCGAGTATCTGACCCGTTTCCAGGAAAGTCGCTAGTTTTCGCGCTTCCGCCTGTTCTGGTTTCATCTTTTTAGAAGCAATAGGCGAAGACAGCCAGTCGCGCCTTGCTCTGGAATTATCCGTTTGGGTGTCCCAAAATCAAAACAGTGATCGTAGGGGTCGAATTGGCCAAAGTCAAAATAAGATTTCTTATAAGGGAGTTAATCCGGCTAATCCTGGAGCGACTGACCCGATTAAGAAACAGCCAGGGCTCAAGTTTCGCTGAGATGAGCCTCTGCGTGCTGGTGCAGAATCGCCAGAAAGGCCGCTGCTGCAGGCGAGAAAGTCATCCCGCGACGATGTGTGACCCAAAGCGTCCGCACATAGGTGAGACCCTCGACCGGGACGCTAACCAGGGAACCGCGCTCAAGTTCTTCGTCGACGCACATGCGGGGCACGAAGGCCAACCCAATCTTTCGTTGGACGAAGCGCTTGATCGTTTCGATGGTTGCCAACTCCAGCGTGATATTCAGCGGCGAATGATGTTGGGCGAAAGTCTCCATGACTTTGGCGCGTGAACCGGTCTTGACGTTATGCGCCAGGAACGGTTCCTTCCCGAGCTCCTCAACCTTTACCGAAGTCCGTTTCGTCAGCGCATGTTCGGGGTGCATGATGAGCACGAGCTCGTCTCGCAGAACCGGGAAAGACTCGAGTTCGCCATCTCCGGGCTCGAAAGCCAGAAGCGCGAAATCCACGTTGTGGTCGAGCACTTCGCGCGGCAAGCGCTCCGACGCATGACGAAAGATTTCTACCATCACATTCGGGTAGAGTGCTCTGTAATCCAGAATGAGATGAGGCAGAAGATAAAGCGAGGTACTTTCGTTAGCGCCGATGCGAACGCGCCCACGCTGCAAAGTCTTTAGTTCCGAGACTGCGTTGAAGGTTTGATCGCGCAACGAGAGAATGCGCTTCGCATAATCGTAGACAAGTTCTCCCACCTCTGTGAGCATGGGCGTTTTTTGGGAGCGTTCAAAAAGGGGCGCGCCAATCTCTTCTTCCAAACGGCGGATCGCAATACTAACCGCGGGTTGGGTGCGGTAGACCCGCAAGGCAGCCTTCGAGAAGCTCCCTTCTTCCACCACAGTCACGAAAAACTCCAGTTGCGAAAACTCCATCGATCCGCCGCCACCCTCTTCCTTCTGCGGATACTAACACAGTCAATTTGACTTCCTAGAGCGCCGCTTCTCCTCGTTCTTCGGTGCGAATGCGAATCACGTCGTCTATCGGGATAACGAAAATTTTGCCGTCGCCGAATTTCCCGGTGTGGGCCGATCTCAAGACCGCATTAACGACGAAATCTTCAATATCATCCGGAATAGTCACTTCGACCTTTATCTTCGGGACGAATTCGATCTGATACTCGGCGCCTCGATACGTCTCAGTGTGACCACGCTGGCGACCGTAGCCTTGAACTTCGCTGATGGTCATGCCGTGCACGTCGACTTCCTGGAGCGCAGTTCTAACGGCATCCAGCAGATGTGGCCTGATAATCGCTTCGACTTTTTTCATTTATCCCTCTCCCTGACATCGTTTGCGGCCTGGAGTTCGCCTTGACCGCTTCCACCGTTGTGAGCTTATCGGTCAGCGCGCGTTCGACGGATTCCATCATCTCCTCGGATAGTTTCAGATCGTCGGCGTCCGTTACGTAGAAGACATCGAGCGCGTCACTCTTTTCCGTGGCGATCCGAGCACAGACGATTTCCAGCCCCAACCCAGCCAGGACGCTGGCGATCTTGTAAGCCAGGCCGGGTTCATCGATCGCATGGACCTCGACCAAGGTTGACGATACGGACGTCTCATTGTCGCAGATCACCCGGGGCACGCTGCGAAGCCGAGCTGAAATTACTCTGGTTCTTTTGCGAGGTGCATTCCTCGTACTCCAGCGTTCCACTAAGGCCGCGACGTCCAGCTCGCCGGCTATGGCCTGGCGCAACCCCCGCTCGATCGCAGGGTAACGATGCTCCTCGACGGTGTGACGAGTCGAGGCCTGGCGCAGGATGAATGTATCGATGGCAATGCCGTCCTCGCGCGTGTTGAGCTCAGCGCTTAGAATTTCAATGCCGTTCGCCGCCAGCGTGCCGGCCAGATCGCCAAACAGACCATGTCGATCCCGCGCCGCAACTGTTAGTTCAGCAGAGTTGCTGCCGTGGCGCGCCCAACGGCAGGCAGAGCCTTCGGTCCTGACTGCGTCGATCATTTGGATATGCATCGCAATCGCCGCGGGGGAAGTGATGCGCAGATAGCGCTCAGGCAACAGGGCGAGGTGCCGCTCGACTTCACTAAAAGGCACTGCCGGAGGACCTAACACATTGGCGATTTTTTCTTTTGTTTGTGACAGTTCCACGAGGTTATCGAGACCCGCATCCTCACCGGTCATGAGCTTTCTGGCGCGCCGGTAGAGGTCCCACAGTAACGTTGCTTTCCAATCAGTCCAGACACCAGGTCCCACAGCGTTGAGGTCAGCATAAGTCAGCAGCAAGAGCATGTTCAGCACGTCGAAAGACCCTACTGTGGCGGCAAAATCAGATATCAACTGGGATTCGTTCAGGTCGCGTCTTTGAGCCACTTGGGCCATCGTCACATGTTTTTTGACCAGCAGCACGACCTTTTTCGCCTCGTCGTCTTTCAGACGCAGGCGCCGGCAAACGCGCTCGGCAAGCGCGGCCCCGCTGGCAATATGTCCGCGGCCCTGACCTTTGCCGATGTCGTGCAGCAGCAGCGCCAGATAAAGCAATGTCGGGTTCTCAACTTGTTCGAAGACGGCGCGCAAATGTGCTCGCGGTTTGCTCTCGCTGTTATGCAACTCGTCGAGCGCCTCTATTGCTCTCAAAGTATGCTCGTCGACGGTGAAATGATGATACAGATCGTGCTGCACTAACAGACTGATGCGGCCAAACTCCGGAATTATACGCGCCAACAGGCCAAGGTCGTGCATCGAGCGCAGCACATAACCCGCGCGTCCGCGCCGGCGCAGCAGCTTAAAAAAAGCACTCGAGACTTCGACCGACGCCCGCGATGCCGGACCGATAGCGCGCGAACTCTGCGCGATCACTGCGCGCAAACGATAGTCGAAAGGGACCCGGGCGGCCTGCCCGAGCGCGAACGCGTTGAAGATCGCCAGCGGCTTCTTGTCAAAGAAATCTGATTCGCCGTCGAACTGCAGACGGCCTTTCCTGATTGAGAAGGGTTCGCTTTGGCGGCCGGCATCCGCAGTTCGCTTGCGCCGCCAAGGCGGCGCGCGCGGCTCGTCATCATCGACGCGGGCCGCTACGGCTTCAGTGAACAGATGGAGTTCGCGCCCATGACGGTAGTAATCGCGCATCAGCTTCTCCGAACCGACGAGATGGGCCCCGTGTTTGTAGCCAAACTGCTCGGCCAGCTTCGGTTGCATATCGAGAGATAGCCGCTCCGTCTTTCTCCCAGACAAGAAGTGCGTGGAATGGCGGATGCGCCACAAAAAATCGTAGGCGCGAATTACCTTGCGCGCTTCGTCCTCTGAAACCAGGTCGTGCCCGCGCATCTCAGCCAGCGTCTTGTATCCATGTCGGGCGTGCGCCAGCCACAAGGCCGTGTGAAAGTCGCGCAGACCGCCTGCGGTCTCCTTGATATTCGGTTCTTGCAGACAAACCGCACCGCTGAATCTTGCATATCGGATTTCACGCTCGCGTTGGATGGCGGTAAGAAACGAATTCACCCGTCTGCGCCGATCCTTTTCCAGGGCCTCCTGCAGAGAGTTGTGCAGTCCCTTGTTCCCAGCCAAAAACCGAGTGGTCACAACCGAGGTTCGCAAGTGGGTATCGTCAAGAGCCGCCGTGATGCAATCACCAACCGTACGAAAACTTTGACCCACCGCAAGCCCCGCGTCCCACAACAACTGGAGCAGATTAGCCAGGAGCGGTTTCATCTGGTTCAGCCGTTGGCCGCTATAAAGAAATAGCAGATCGATGTCCGAAAAGGGCGCGATCTCGGCTCGCCCATAACCCCCGACAGCCAACAGGGCACACCCAATTTGCGGACTCTCCACTGAGCCGTTTGACTGGCTTCCGCGAGTGGCATGATGGAATGCGTGCTTCACGACAAGATCGATCGCGAAGCTCCTGGCCGCCGCGGTTTCACAACCCGGTGCTCCAAGGTAGTGGTACATCCTGAGGCGCTGGTCTTCGATCTTCAGAAAACGTCGCAGAGTGCGTGAAACTACTGCGGGATCCGATTCAGCGATGGGCGCCGGGAAGCGAGTCGCGGCATGTGCCAGCACCTTCTCACAATAAGACCGACCAAGAGGAAAAGTCGATTTGCCCTGTGCTCTCATCATTCTCCTTCGACCACCGGCACTATGACGGCAGCATGAAACCAAACCTTACTTAGGAAGCCGGCATCGGGAGAGCAACCCTTGTTCCGCAGTCTTTGCTGCTGAGTCCACACTTTTTGACTGGATCAAAGGAAAGGCAGATGTTCAGAAAATACATTTCTGTTCGGCAAGAGCCGGCCCATTACATAAATGTCGCTCATGTCGATTCCGTTTTGTGTGGTTGAGGGCGATCAAGCGTGTGATTTATAAGGAGCGAAAAATTACAAATTGGGCAAAGGGTCGCGAACGATGTAGATTGAGCACGTTTGATTTCATTCTCGCGAGGTAACGGTCGCTCGGCCCCGGATGGTCCCGCGGCATTGTTCGACGGTCATGATAGGTCTGGCGTCAGAATCGGTTCTTTCTGCTGGGGCAATTGGCTCGTCGGTCCCGCGTAACATTGGTCCGATTAGCGTCGCTATCAGTGTATTTGGCCCGACGAAAGATAGTTCCTGATGGCCTAATGCAAACGCGACACGCTTTAAAAGGGCCATCAACGAGTTTCGTTGGTGGCTTTCTTTATATTCCGAAGCAACGCTTAAGGTAATTCGATTAAGAAATGACACAGCTGGCCGCCCCTTTGAAGCAAGGACTGTACGACCCGCGGTACGAGCACGATTCGTGTGGCCTTGGCTTCGTCGTTGACGTGAAAGGGCGGCGGTCTCGCGTGATTGTCGAGCAAGCCCTCCAGGTGCTCTTGAATTTAGAGCATCGCGGCGCCAGCGGCTGCGAGGCTAACACCGGTGACGGAGCGGGCATCCTGCTCCAGATCCCCCACGAATTTTTCGCGCGACAGTGCCGCCATCGGAAATTCAAATTGCCGGGCCCCGGCGAATATGCGGTAGGAATGGTGTTCCTTCCGGGAAACGGCGCGAGCCGGCGCGAATGCGAACGCCTGTTTGAACGCATCGTCAGGGATGAAGGCCAGCGCGTCCTGGGTTGGCGCACGGTGCGAACGAACGATTCAGGCCTCGGGCCGACAGCCAGAGCTTCAAAACCGGTAGTCAGACAGATTTTCATTCGCCGGGGTGAACGGACTCTTGACGATGCGGCTTTTGAGCGCAAGCTCTATGTAATTCGAAAACGAGTCAGCAAGGGCGCCAAGCGTGGAATTCACGAGCGGGGCATGTTCTATGTCTGCAGCCTCTCGTCCCGCACCATCGTTTACAAAGGAATGCTCACGACTGATCAGTTGACGACTTTCTATCCGGAGCTTTGCGATTCATCGGTCGAATCGGCGCTCGCCCTGGTCCATTCGCGCTTCAGCACCAATACCTTTCCCAGTTGGTCCCGCGCTCATCCCTATCGTTACATGGCCCACAACGGCGAGATTAATACGCTCCGTGGAAACATCAATTGGATGTACGCGCGCGAGAGTAGGTTCAAGTCAGATGTCTTCGGGTCAGACCTGCATAAGGTTTTGCCGGTGATCGATACGGATGGCAGCGACTCAGCGATGTTCGACAACGTTCTCGAGATGCTGACTCTTGCCGGCCGCTCGCTGCCTCATGCAATGATGATGATGACACCCGAACCGTTTAGCCGCGACGAGTCGATGAGCGCAGAGAAGAAGGCGTTCTATGAATACCACTCCTGTTTGATGGAGCCATGGGACGGTCCGGCTTCAATTGCTTTCACAGATGGCATACGGATCGCTGCGGTGCTGGATCGCAACGGGCTCAGGCCGGCGCGCTACTACGTAACGAAGGACGAACTGGTGGTAATGGCTTCCGAAGTCGGCGTGCTCGACATTGCGCCCGAACGCATTTTGCGAAAAGGAAGATTGCAACCGGGACGGATGCTTTTGATCGATACCGAGCAGGGGCGATTAGTCGAGGATGAGGAACTAAAACAGCAACTCTCGGCCGAGCATCCTTACGGACAATGGCTGCAGGATAATCTGATCACTCTCGACAGTATCCCGCCGCCGGAGATCACTCCTGAGTTAGATCACTCCGCCGTGCTCACTCGGCAGCAGACATTCGGCTACACGGATGAGGACCTCAAACTTTTGCTGACGCCAATGGCCCAGGATGGAAACGAGGCCGTCGGATCGATGGGCACGGACACACCGCTGGCAGTGCTCTCTGAGCGGCCACAACTCCTCTACAACTATTTCAAACAGCTTTTCGCACAGGTGACGAATCCGCCGGTCGATGCGATTCGCGAAGACTTGATCATTTCCACCGACACAACCGTCGGGCCGGAAGCCAACATGCTCGAACCCACGCCGGAGTGTGCCCGCCAGATCAAACTGAGTTCGCCGATTCTGACCAACGAGGAACTGGAGAAACTGAAACAACTTGGAGAGGTGGGCTTTTCCGGGTTCAGGTCAATCACGCTGTCGATGCTGTTTCAGTCAGAGCAGGGCAGGCGCGGTCTCCAGGATGCACTTGATCAACTTTGCCGCCAATCGACGAAAGCAATCTCGTCGGGATACGGCATCATTGTGCTCTCGGATCGTGGAGTGACGCGCGAACAGGCCCCGATTCCGGCCCTGCTCGCGGTATCCGCAATTCATCATCATCTGATCAGAGAAGGAACGCGCACCCAGGTCGGTTTTGTTATCGAGAGCGGCGAGCCGCGCGAGGTGCATCACTTTGCGTTACTGCTCGGATACGGAGCGGCGGCAATCAATCCGTATCTCGCTTTCGAAAGTATTCACGACCTGATCCATCAGCGCATGCTTAACGACCTGGAACCTGAGCGGGCCGTGGGGAATTTCATCAGAGCCATCAACAAAGGCGTGGTGAAAGTTATTTCCAAGATGGGTATCTCGACCATCCAGAGTTATTGCGGCGCGCAAGTGTTCGAAGCGATCGGCCTCGATCAGGATTTCGTCGATCGCTACTTCACCTGGACACCGTCGCGGCTCGGCGGTATCGGCCTCGATGTCATTGCCGAAGAAGCGAGGACGAGGCAGCAACGGGCCTTCCCGGATCGACCAATCAGTGAGCAGACACTCGATGGAGGGGGGCAATATAGCTACCGGCGTGAAGGCGAATATCACCTGTTCAACCCCGAGACTATCCACAAACTTCAGCACGCCTGTCGCTCGGGCAGCTACGAAGTCTTTAAGGAGTACAGCAAACTGATCGACGTTCAGTCGCAGCGTCTTTGCACGCTCCGAGGTTTGATGGAACTCAAGTCTGAGCGTAAACCGATTCCCATTGATGAAGTTGAATCCGTCGATGAAATAGTCAAACGCTTCAAGACTGGAGCGATGTCTTACGGCTCGATCAGCAAAGAGGCGCACGAGGCGCTGGCCGTTGCCATGAATCGCATCGGCGGCAAGAGCAACACTGGCGAAGGCGGAGAAGATCCAGCGCGTTACTTCATTGATGCAAACGGTGATTCGCGAAACAGCGCAATCAAGCAGGTTGCGTCGGGGCGCTTCGGCGTGACCAGTAACTATCTGGTTAACGCTCGAGAGTTACAGATTAAGATCGCACAAGGGGCAAAGCCCGGCGAAGGCGGCCAGCTTCCCGGCCACAAAGTCTATCCGGAGATCGCGCGGGTACGGCATTCGACGCCGGGCGTCGGTCTGATCTCGCCGCCACCGCACCATGATGTCTATTCGATCGAAGACCTCAAGGAACTAATCTATGACTTGAAGTGTGCGAACCGGAAGGCGCGCATCAGCGTGAAGCTCGTTGCTGAAGTCGGCGTGGGCACGGTCGCGGCCGGAGTCGCAAAAGCGCGTGCTGACGTCATCCTGATCAGCGGCCATGACGGTGGCACGGGGGCCGCGCCGCTTTCCAGCATTAAGCATGCGGGCGTGCCGTGGGAATTGGGTCTTGCCGAGACTCACCAGACTCTGGTTCTCAATGACCTCCGCAGCCGCGTCATTCTGGAAACCGATGGCCAACTCAAAACCGGGCGCGACGTAGTGATTGCAGCGCTACTGGGCGCGGAGGAATTCGGTTTTGCGACGGCGCCATTGGTCGGTCTTGGCTGCATCATGATGCGCGTGTGTCATCTGAATACCTGTCCGGTCGGCGTCGCAACGCAAGATCCAAAACTGCGAGCGAGGTTCGCCGGCGATCCTTCACACGTTGCTAACTTCATGCATTTCATCGCGCGGGAAGTGCGAGAGCTGATGGCCGAGCTTGGATTCCGCACCATCAATGAAATCGTAGGCCGCACCGAACTCATTGAAAAGCGCAGCACAATAGATCAGTGGAAGACGCACGGGCTCGACTTTTCCCGAATTCTCTATCGGCCAAACGCCCCTGATTCTGTGGGCCGCTTTGGTCAGATCGTTCAGGATCACGGGCTGGCGCAATCGCTCGATGCCACTACTTTGCTCGAACTTTGCCGGCCGGCCCTGCAAGCAAAAAAACAGGTCGAGGCTGCGCTGCCGATTCGAAATCTGAATCGCGCGGTCGGCACGATTGTGGGCAGCGAAGTCACCCGGCGCTACGGTCCGGAAGGCTTACCTGAGGACACCATTCGGCTGCACTTCACGGGATCAGCCGGTCAGAGTTTCGGCGCGTTCCTGCCACACGGGATGACGCTCAGTCTGGAAGGCGATGCGAACGATTACGTTGGGAAAGGTTTGTCGGGCGGGAAAATTGTTGTGTACCCGCCCCGCTCCAGCACTTTTATCGCGGCAGAGAATGTGATCATCGGCAACGTCGCGTTCTATGGAGCAACCAGTGGCGAGGGGTACATCTGTGGAAATGCGGGCGAACGGTTTTGCGTACGCAATAGCGGCGTGTCCGTCGTGGTGGAAGGGGTGGGCGATCACGGCTGTGAATACATGACCGGCGGACGGGTCGTCGTGCTCGGAACAACCGGACGCAACTTTGCAGCAGGCATGTCGGGTGGAATTGCTTACGTGTTTGATGAGCACGGCGATTTCTGGCGGCGCTGTAACCAGGAGATGGTCCAACTCACGGAGTTGGCCGACGAAGAAGAGATCGAAGCAGTCAAAAGCATGATCTTTCGCCACGCCGAATACACGGGCAGCGTTCGCGCTACCGACGTGCTGCTCTTATGGGATGAATGGTTGCCAAGATTCGTCCGCGTCATCCCGAACGACTATCACCGTGTGCTCGAAGCGCAGCGGAAAATGACGCGCGACGGCATGACTTACGAAGAGGCAGAGATGGCGGCCTTCGAATTGAACTCGCACGACCTGGCGCGAGTCGGAGGGAAATGAAGGGATTTCTCCCTTCTCCCTTTGGGAGAAGGGCTGGGGATGAGGGCTTACGAGAGCGGCAATCTGTTTTCTTACTTGTGCGGCGTGGGCGAGAAGTGGCGTTCAAAGACACAATATCAATTGGGATCGACGCGGCGGTAAAGCCCTCACCCCAACCCTCTCCCAATGGGAGAGGGAGAAGAGAAAGAAGTTTGTCGGACTAAATAGTCAATGGGTAAACCTACCGGCTTCATGGAATACACACGCACGCTTCCGGCCGCACGGCCGCCCGCTGAACGTGTGTTCGATTGGCAAGAGTTTCACGAGCACCTGCCCGAGAGTCGTTTGCGCGAGCAGGGTGCTCGCTGCATGGATTGCGGCGTGCCATTCTGCCATACCGGGCAGATCATCAACGGCTCTGCTTCCGGCTGTCCGATCAATAACTTGATTCCCGAGTGGAATGACCTTGTCTATCGCGGGCATTGGCGTGAAGCGCTCGATCGCCTGCACCAGACTAATAATTTTCCCGAGTTCACCGGACGCGTTTGCCCGGCGCCCTGCGAGGCGGCTTGCGTGCTCGGGATTAACGATGCCCCCGTGACAATCAAGAGTATTGAGCAGGCGATCATCGACAAAGGCTTTGAAGCAGGCTGGGTGACGCCAAAACCACCCGCCGTGCGTACCGGGAAGAAGGTGGCCATCGTCGGTTCCGGCCCGGCAGGTCTTGCTTGCGCCAGTCAGCTCAATCGTGCCGGCCACGCGGTGACGGTTTTTGAACGTGCCGATCGACCGGGCGGGCTGCTGATGTATGGAATTCCCAACATGAAGTTGAACAAAAGCGTGGTGCAAAGACGGCTCGATCTGATGTCCGCGGAAGGTATCCGGTTTGTCGTTGGAGTTAACGTGGGGGTGGACTACGACGTCGATCGACTTACGAACGAGTTTAACGCGATCGTGCTTTGTGGGGGCGCAACCAGACCGCGGGATCTTCCGGTCGAAGGAAGAAATCTGAAGGGCATTCATTTCGCGATGGAATTTCTTCACGCGAACACAAAAAGTTTGCTGGACAGCAATCACGAAGACGGGCTTTACCTGTCCGCGAAGGGCAAGGACGTGATTGTGATCGGAGGCGGCGACACCGGCACTGACTGTGTGGGCACGGCTCTGCGGCAGGGTTGCCGGAGTCTCGTTCAGTTTGAGATCTTGCTGCAACCGCCGCCACAGCGGGCACTCGATAACCCCTGGCCGCAATGGCCCAAAGTTTATCGACAGGATTACGGCCAGGAAGAAGCCGTGGCTGTGTTCGGCAGGGACCCTCGGGACTACTCAATCATGACCAAGCGCTTTCTCGGTGACGAGAACGGACATTTGCGCGCAGTGCAAACGGTCGAGGTCGATTTGGACAGTGGAAGCAATGGACGGCCAGGACCTCGTGAAGTACCGGGAACCGATAGAGAGTGGCCGGCGCAGATGATCCTGCTGGCGATGGGATTCCTCGGTCCGGAAACAGAAGGTCTGTTGACTCAACTTGGAGTGCTAATCAACGAGCGTGGGAATGTCGTCGTTAACGAAGATGAAATGACGAGCGTGCCGAAAGTTTTTGCCGCGGGCGACATGACGCGTGGACAGTCCCTGGTCGTTTGGGCCATCGCCGATGGACGCCGCTCTGCCAAAGGCGTTGATAGGTACTTGATGGGAGAGTCGGTGCTTCCTTAGGAAGTCAATTGTCCTGATCCTTTCTCCCTTTGGGAGCAGGGTTGGGGATGAGGGCTTACGAGAGCGGCAATCTGTTTTCTTATTTGTGCGGCGTGGGCGGCGAGTGGCATTCAAAGACAAAGTATCAATTGGGGTCGACGCGACGGTAAAGCCCTCACCCCCACCCTCTCCCAGTGGGAGAGGGAGAAGAGAAAGAAGTTTTTCGGACAAGAATTGGCTAATGGTAAAGACTACCGGTGCCCTCTCGCAAAGGGAGAGGTGGAACAGGAGTCACAATCTCGAAGCCCGCATCCAGAGGTCGGGTGTCAAATTATTAGAGTGACCAAAATGATTGCTGAACAACAAATTTCGGCGTCGCCGGACAGCCCGGCGCCAGCGAGCTTGGATCAAAGATTTCCGCGCGGCGCCGAGATCCTGGTGGAAGCCCTCGTGCATGAGGGCGTCGATTCGATCTTTGGCTATCCGGGCGGGGCAGTGCTGCACATTTACGATGAATTGTGGCGCGTGCGTGACCGCATTACGCATTACCTGGTGCGGCATGAGCAGGGCGCGGTGCACATGGCTGAGGGCTATGCACGCGCATCGGGACGCGTCGGCGTCGCGCTGGTTACTTCGGGACCGGGCGCCACCAACGCGGTCACGGGAATAGCTAACGCCTACATGGATTCGACACCCATCGTCGTAATCACCGGACAAGTCCCGCTCCCTTTGATCGGCACGGACGCTTTTCAGGAAGTCGATACGGTGGGCATCACGCGGCCTTGCACCAAACACAACTATCTGGTGCGTGAAGTGTGCGATCTGGCCGCAATAGTTCACGAAGCCTTTCATTTGGCGCGGACCGGAAGACCGGGGCCGGTAGTGATCGATATTCCCAAAGACGTGTCAGCGGCACAAACAAACTATTCACGACTGGAGAAGATCGGCTTTCCGTGCACTGAGAGAAGATCGTTGCCGGATCCTTTGAGCGTGAATCGAGCAGCTTCGGCCATTCTCAAGGCGCGCCGTCCAATCCTTTACGTTGGTGGCGGGATCGTTAACTCAGGTGCGTCGGCGGAGTTGCTCGCCTTGGCCGAACAGTTGGAACTTCCGGTGACGCCGACGCTGATGGGTTTGGGGGGCTTTCCCTCTTCCCATTCCCTCAGTTTGGGAATGCTCGGAATGCACGGCACATTCGCCGCGAACATGGCGGTGGCTGAAAGCGATTTGCTGATCGCCGTCGGCGTGCGTTTTGATGATCGCGTAACAGGAAAGCTGGCCACGTTTGCGCCGCACGCCAAGGTGATCCACATCGACATCGATCCGGCCAACGTCGGTAAGAATCGAGCGCCAGAGCTTTCGATGATTGCCGATGCGCGAGAGGCGCTCGCTGCCCTGTACAAGGAAGCCGAGTCACGCGGGAAGTTGGAAGTCGAGCAAAGTATTCAGCGGCGCGCGCAATGGTGGGCACAATTGCGTTCCTGGCAGCGCGAGCAGCCTTTGCGCTTCTCGGGATCCCGCGATCAGATCAAGCCGCAACACGTGATTCGCGAGTTGCACCGTCTGACAAACGGGGAAGCGATTATCGCTACCGATGTAGGCCAACACCAGATGTGGGCGGCGCAGTTCTATCCGTGCAATCGGGCGCGTCAATGGATTACCAGCGGTGGTTTGGGGACGATGGGCTTTGGTGTTCCGGCGGCCATCGGCGCGCAACTGGCCTTCCGCGATCAACTCGTCGTCGCGGTCGTTGGCGATGGCGGTTTTCAGATGACGAACCAGGAATTGTCAACGGCGGTGCAATACGATCTCCCGGTGAAGATCGTGATTATGAACAACGGCTACCTGGGAATGGTGCGGCAGTGGCAGGAAATGTTTTATGAGCGCGCATATTCCGAAGTTGATCTGTCGGTCGCTCCTGACTTCGTCAAGCTGGCAGAAGCATATGGCGCGTTCGGAGCGCGGGCGAACCATCCTGACGAGTTGTCCAGCGTTCTTGAAGCCGGCTTGTCGCACAAAGGTGTAGCGGTAATAGATGTCGTGGTTTCGAAGGAAGAGAATGTCTTTCCCATCGTGCCCGCCGGAGCTAATGCGCGGGACATGATGTTTCAGAGTGAAGGAGTTTAGGCATTGCGCCACAACCCGTGTCAGAAGCCCGACCGTAAGGGAGGGCAACGCTAATAAACAAGCCCTTGCTGACGCGCGGGCTTCTGACACTGGTCAACTCGGAATATGAATCATACGCTTTCCATCGTGGTTGCAGATCAGCCCGGCGAACTCTCGCGCATCGTGGGTTTGTTCAGCGCGCGCGGCTTCAACATTGAAACGATTTCGGTGGGCGCGACGCTTGATCCGCAATGGGCGCGCGTCACCATCGTCACGAGCGGCGACGATCGCACGATCGAACAAATCGTCAAACAGTGCGAACGACTGGCGCGGGTCCGTGAGGTGCTGGACGTCACCAGCAGCCCGCACATCGAGCGCGACATGGCGTTGATTACCGTCAACGCCGAACCGGGTGCACAGCGGCAGGAAGTTCTCAGCCTGGTCAGCGTGTTCCGGGCGAAGGTCGTCGACATCTCGCACACACAAATGATCGTTGAATCGTCAGGCAGTAAGGAAAAGGTCGAAGCTTTTATCGATCTCTTGCGCCCGATTGGCATTCATGAAATTACCCGCGGCGGTCGCATCGCGATTGGGCGCTTGTCGGTTTAGACGGTGGTGTCTCAGAAATTCGTTATTGATCGATCTCCGGGACACTAGCCCGACCGTAAGGGAGGGCTCAGTCTCGACAAGTCGCTAACACATGAGCCCTCCCTGACGGTCGGGCTAGCGCCCCGTTGCTATCGGCCGATCTTGTTATTAGAACTGTAGAGTCAGGACACTACCAGGCTGGTGAAAAGACGAAATCGGCTCGCATGCAAGGTACAGATTGAACTCTAAACCTGTTTTGGAATCCACTTGGGAGGAATCGAATTGATGAATATCTATTACGACAAGGACGCCGACGTTGCGGCGCTCCGGGAAAAGAAGATTGCCGTCATCGGTTACGGCAGCCAGGGCTTTGCTCAGTCAAATAACCTGCGCGATTCAGGCTGTCAGGTCACGGTTGGCCTGCGCCGGGAGAGTCCCTCGGTTGCGAAAGCCGAACAGTCAGGCTTGCGTGTGTTGCCGGTGGCGCAGGCAGCCGCCGAAGCCGACATCGTGATGATGCTCGTGCCCGACGAAATGGCGCCGGATGTTTACGCGCGCGATGTCGCCGAATCAATGACGCCGGGAAAGTATCTCGCTTTCTCGCATGGCTTCTCAATTCACTACGAATTCATCAAGGCGCCCGAGGACGTAAACGTTTTCATGGTGGCGCCCAAAGGACCGGGCCACCTCGTCCGCCATGAATACAAACGTGGCGCGGGCGTGCCATGTCTGCTCGCCGTCCATCAGGATCCGACTGCCGACACACGCGAGGTCGGCCTCGCCTACGCTTCGGCAATTGGCGGCGGTCGCGCCGGTATTATCGAAACCAACTTCCGTGAAGAGACGGAAACAGATCTCTTCGGCGAGCAAGCCGTGCTGTGCGGAGGCCTGACGGCGCTAATCAAAGCCGGATTTGAAACGCTGGTCGAAGCCGGCTACGCGCCCGAGATGGCTTATTTCGAATGCCTCCACGAGATGAAACTGATCGTCGATTTGATTTATGAAGGCGGCATCTCTGAAATGCGCTATTCGGTTTCCAATACGGCCCAGTACGGCGACATGACGCGCGGGCCCGTGGTAATCAACGACGAGACGAAGCGTCGCATGAAGGGCCTGCTGGCAGAAGTCCAGTCAGGCGCGTTCGCGAACGAATGGATGAAAGAGAATCGTCGTGGACGCCCTCGTTTTCAGGAACTGGAAGCGCAAACAAAGGCGCACCAGATCGAACGCGTCGGGGCCCGGTTGCGGGAAATGATGCCCTGGCTTGCGCAAGGCCGATTGGTCGACAAGGCAAAAAACTAGAAGAAAGAGGAGAGCCGTGTCCTTTGCTCAAAGCAAATGGGTTTGGATGAATGGTGAAATCATTCTCTGGGAGAATGCCACCACACATGTTTCGGCTCACGGACTGCACTACGGCACCGGCGTATTTGAAGGCGTTCGCTGCTACGAAACGCCGAATGGTCCAGCCGTGTTTCGTCTCGACGCTCATCTTGATCGCCTCTATGCCTCCGCCGAAAGTTGTGGGATGTTGATTCCATTCAACGCTGGCGAACTGGCGGAAGCCATCTGCCAGGTCGTTCGGCGCAATGACTTCCGCGATTGTTACATCCGTCCTCTCTGCTACTACGGCAGTGGAGTCCTGGGTCTGAATCCGCGTGCCTGCCCGGTCGAGGTGGCGGTCCTCGCGTGGCCCTGGGAGACATATCTTGGCGCTGAGGGACTCGAGCAGGGCGTTTCAATTACCATTTCTCCCTGGCGCAAGTTTCACTCCAGCATGATGCCAACAAAAGCTAAGGCCTGCGGCCAGTATATCAACTCAGTGCTGGCCCTGCGCGATGCGCTCGATCGTGGTTACGCCGAAGCTTTGCTGCTGGACGCCGATGGCCATCTCGCCGAAGGTTCAGGCGAAAACCTCTTCCTCGTCCGCGGCAACCAGGTGATCACGAATGATGAGTGCCATTCGATCCTGCCTGGCATCACGCGCGATTCGGTCTTGCGAATTGCGCGTGATCTCGGGTTCGGCGTTGAGGTCCGAACGCTCTCTGTAACGGAATTGCTCACCGCCGAAGAGGCATTTTTTACCGGGACGGCCGCCGAGGTGACGCCGATCAGCGAAGTAGACGGGACGAAGATCGGCGGTGGCGCCCGCGGTCCCGTGACGCACCGGATTCAAAAAGCGTTCTTTGCCGCCGTTCAGAGTCGCGATTCTTCTTATGCAGATTGGTTACATCCGGTCTCTTCGCAACCCGATGCGTTGACGAACGGCTCGTCCCTGGTCTCCAATGTAGCCCACGTGATTCCAATCCAATAACCAACTGGTGAGTGGGAACAAAGATGGCTGACAACAGGAGAAGCAGTGCCGTGACTCAGGGGCTTGAGCGCACTCCGAACCGCTCGATGTTGCGGGCGACCGGTTTTTGCGATGCGGATTTCGACAAGCCGATCGTCGGCGTTGC
>WNFJ01742413.1_pt3 | contig 21930 bp, 20 predicted proteins | sample 5400461 | NCBI WGS metagenome assembly WNFJ01 (sample SAMN13153349, study PRJNA577476) | soil metagenome | isolation source: 115 cm saprolite on Douglas fir-dominated hillslope | place: USA:California | collected 2013-09-17
CGGCGTCGAGCGCGAATACTGCGGCCAGGGCGACAGTGTGACCAGGTGGCGGGCCCGCCGTATCCGGATCCGGCCCGATCTCAACGACGCCCGAGCCGCCCAGGCGCTGGCCCACGAACTCGGTCACGTCCTGCTCGACGGCTCGGTCGCCCATCCGCTGGGGGCCAGCACGGCCGGCTGCCGCGGGATCGAGAAGATGGCAGCCGATTCCGCGAGTTTCGCGGTGTCGGTGCGCCTCGGCGTGGACACGACCGGATACACCTTTCCTTATGTGGCCAGCTGGGCCGGCCGCGACCCGCGCGCCCAGCCCGAGGCGGCGATCCTGGCCACTGGGGAACGCATCGTCACCGCGGCCACGCAGATCACCACCTACGTCGATACCGTCCTGCCGCCGCGTCTCATATGGCACAAGGCCACCACCCCGAACCCAGACACCGCACCCGCCCGTCGCACCGATCCCGTGCGGCAGGAAAGCGCCGCCATCGCGCGTTCTGACACCACCGGGGTTCCGGGCGGCCCGCCATCTCCGGCCGCTGCCACCGGTCCCGTTGCCGCGATCCTCAGCGAGGCGCACCGGTTCTTCGCCGGCCACCTCGACCGGAGCTGGGTACCCGGCTACCTCCGCGACCGAGGCCTCAACGACACCGTGGCCACGCACTGGCAGATCGGCTACGCCTCCGCCGCATGGACCGCGCTCACCGACCACCTCCGCAGCCTGGGCCACGACGCCGCCGCCATCGAGGCGGCCGGGCTGGCCCGCCGCTCCTCACGCGGCACATTGATCGACCACTTCCGCGACCGCGCCATGCTCGCCATCCGCGACCCGCACGGCACCGTCGTGGGCTTCATCGGCCGCGCCCACCCCAGTGCCGACCCCACCGTGCCGAAGTACCTGAACAGTCCGGAGACCGTGGCCTATAAGAAAGGCAACGTACTGTTCGGCCTCTACGAGGCGAGCAGCTTCCTCGGGGCTGGCGCGGTCCCGGTCATCGTCGAGGGCCCATTCGACGCGATCGCCGTCAGCATTGCTGGTGGCGGCCACTACGCCGGCGTCGCACCGTGCGGCACCGCCCTGACCAGCAGGCAGGTCGCAGTCCTTGCCGACGTTGCCGACCTTCGTGAGAACAGCGTCCTGGTCGCCCTCGACGGCGACCGCGCCGGCCGCGACGGCGCAGTCAAGGCATACGACATCCTGCGCGTGGTCACCGCGAAGATGGTGGCTGTCGTTCTGCCCGCCGGCCGCGATCCGGCAGAGATCCTCCAAACTGATGGCCCTTCCGCGCTCGCCGAAGCGCTGCGCCATGGCGCCCAGCCATTGGCCAACCGGGTGGTCGACGCGCGCCTGGACACCTGGGGCCGCCGCCTCGAAGACCCCGCCGGCCAGCTCTACGCGATGCGCGACGCTGCCGCCCTGATCGCCGACATGCTCCCACGCGAGACCGCCGCAGGCATCCTCCAGGTCACTGGCGGACAGAAACTGGAGACATTGGGCGACGACATGCGTTCCCTCGCCGTACCTGAGCTGACCGAGATCGCCGACATGATGCCCGCCGATGTCTCCTGCCAGGTCATCCGCGTCGCCGACCAACTCGGATTCGAGGCTTACTCCGACGTCCTTGCCGAAGTCGTTAACGCCCTCGCCAAGAACGTCACTGCCCCAAAACACCTCACGGTCCGGGCCATCGATGATCTGGACCACGAACACCTAATCCCAACTGATGCGAGCCCCGCCCAGCTGGCGATAAATGCCTTTCCCGGCAAGCCATGCCCAGCGACGCGGATGAGCGCAGAGTCTTTCCGCGCCGAGGCCGACCGCTCGCCGACCGCAGCCACGCAGGGACAGTCACCTACCGTGCGGCGATAGTCAGTTAGACCATCCGTGATCGGACGACGACGGCCATCGTCACCGGCAGGTCATTGGCACACTGAGGCGAGTGCGCCATTCCAGCGTCCGGCAGACGATCTCGACCGGGTACCGGACACGAAGACTTCCGGCCGTCTCGTGGCCGGTTGCCGTTCTGTACCGGAGGTACCCAGAGGCTCACCATTCCGGATCCTGCCTTTTGGCATCGACAACATGATCCGGAACAGACCCCTGAATCTCAGGGATGCCACTGTCTTCCAGTGACGAGTTCCGCGCAGTTCAGTGGGGACGCGTCCCGAGATGGTGAGAACGGCCTCCGGAGCCGTGAGCGCAGGTTCGAATCCTGTCGGGGGCACCACCCGATGACCGGCCTAAAGTCGTTCCGACCTGGCACGATGCCGGGTGCGTGGTCACGCCCGCCCCGCCACCCGCCGCCATCGGGGGCCGCCATCCGCCAGATCCCGCGCCCGTGGGGCGCCCGGACGATCATGCACGGCTCCCCAGCGGGCGGAAACGGTGACCCGGTGCACATCTGGCTCAAAGGGGAAACGGGCGGCGTCCTTGCGCATTTGGCACGCCAGCCCGGTGCAGCTGGAATGCGCCGCCCGCTTTGCGCCCGGCGCGCCTATTATGCGTTTCACTTTCCGCCCTCCTCATTCTCCTCTTCCGGCTCTTTTTTCTGGCGTAGCGGCTGTGGTGCTTTTAGGAGAGGCCATATCTGGGGGTGGCCGGTGGCTGCGCAGGCGCAACGTGGCGTCCATGCGGGCGATCCAGACGTCCTCAAAGCCGGCCACGCACTTGGCGTAGACGCGCATCAGCACCTCGACGCTGTGCCCGGCCCAGGCGGCCACCTCGGTGGCGGGAACGCCGGAGTTGAGGCGCCAGGTGACCCCGGAGTGGCGCAGGTCGTAAGGACGCCGCATGAGCGGGGTGGCGAGCTGCTGCGGTGTCAGCGCCAGCGCCCGCACCTTCTGCCACACCTGCCACCAGGTGGACGGCTGGATCGGGTTCCCGTTCTCGCTGCGGAACAGCCGCCCGTCCGGCCCTGTGCCGAAACGGGCGATGTGCTCACGCAGGAGGGCGACGAGCTCGGGAGGGATGGGCACTTTCCGGACTGCCTTGCGGGAGCGGCCCTTCAGCCCGCGGTCCTCGTGCACCCGGCCATCGTCGGTGAACTCCCGCCCAGCGGCCGAACTCGAATCGGCGAAGATCAGCCATCCCCAGCCTTTCTCCGGCAGGTGGCAGGCGTCCCGCGTCAGGTGCATGACCTCTGCCGGGCGCATCATCGCGTAGAACATGCAGCCGAAGAACGCCACAAAGCGCGGCCCCTGCCGGCGGCCAATGTAGCTGGCCACGGCGAGCATGCCGGCCACCAGCTCGGGCCCGCCGACCGATCTGGGATCCACCGCGTCTTCTGGCCTGGGCGGCGGTGTCCAGCCTTCTGGAAGGTTGCCCTTGCTCAGCGGGTTCTTGCCCAGCCGCTTCTTGCGCACGGCGTACCCCAGTACCCGGTGCATGACCCGCCGCCGCCGCGCGAAGTAGTCCGGCGCCGCCGCCGTCCCGTCCAAGCGCCCGGCGAGGGTATCGAGCACGCCGCAGACCGCTGCGCCGTCTTCCAGCGCGCTCACCGGGCGGGACGCGCGGGCCAGCCAGGCAAGCGCCCGCGTCTCCTCCCCCTCTGGCGCGCGGGCGTGTGCGTTTTGATTGAGCTCCTTGCGCAGCGCGCTGCGCAAGATGGCCGGATCCGGGGCTCCGCCGAGCTCGCGGGTGAGGACCGGGAGCACGGCACTGAGCGTCTCCAGGATCGAGACCCGGCTCTTCGCCGCGGCGCCCTTCCACACCGCGGCCACGAACTCGCGGGCGTGGTCGTAGCACGACACGTCGTGCCGCATCCGGACGAGCGACTCCGGCAGCCCCGTCTCCGGGTCGAACCCCTCCCCGTTGCGGGCTGCGGTGATGAGCTGGGCCTTGAACGACTCGGCGAGCGCCGCCGTCACGAACGGCTCGCGGAACCGCTTGCCGGCGACGGTCCAGCGGACCCGGTAGCGCGCGGTCGCGTCCTTGCGAACCTCGGTCTTCCAGAAACGGACGTCGTAGCTGGCGCCGGTCATGCCGCGCCAGCCTCCATCCATTCCTCCAGCCAGCGCCGCCGGATGCGAAGCGCCCCGTTCCCAGCGAGGCGGACCGCCCGCGGCGCGGTGCCCAGGGCGCGCCACCGTCCGAACGTGCGGCGCCCGATCTTCAGCTCCGCGCAGACCTCGTCGACGGTGAGCCACTCGTCCGCCGTTGATCTTGGCGAGAACGAGGCCGCCCGGCGCCTGGAGGCGGCCGTGTGCCGCGGAGCGCTAGAGGCGGCGGTGTGCCGCCGGGTAGCGGAAGTCGGCATGATGGAGGTGCTCCTGTCCGGCTTGCGGGTTGGCGGGAGTCCGCGGCCCTGGCGTGGTGCTTGGCGGCTTTGCGCCGGGGCCGCTCTGTCGTGTGGATAGCGGGTGATGGGATGGCCCACTATCCGGCGGGCTTGCGTAGCCCGCGGAAGGGCCGGATCACCATTTCCCCGCCGTGTCGGCGGATCAGGACCTTGCGCGGCGGCGGAGGCAGCGCGTCCACCAGGCACTGGCGGACATGCACGTCGACGGATCGGAGATCACCGTTTCCGCGGTCGCTGACAGGGCGAAGGTGCACCGCTCGTTCGTCCACCGGCACGCCGACCTGCACGCCGCCGTGCTCAAAGCCGCAGCCGATGCCACGACCGAACCGTCCCCAGCGTCCACCGCGATCAGCCACCGATCCGTGCTCGCCGAGAACGCCAACCTGCACGAGCACAACCGCAGGCTCGCCCAGCGGATCAGCGATCTGGAAGACCGGCTATCCGAGCTGCTCGGCCAGCAAGCTTTCGAACGCAGCGGCCTCGGCGCCCCAGCCAGCACCGCCGCGATCCATGCCGAACTCGAAGCCCAGCTCCAGACCGTCCTGGACCTCCGGCGGACGCTGGAAGAACGCGACGAGGAACTCGCCGCAGCCCGCGAGACCAACCGGCGGCTGATGAACCAGCTGAACCGGCACGGTCCCTGAACAGCCCCAGCGCATAACAGGATCTGCCACCGGACGAGCCGTACGGGCAGCTGAGCTGGTCACGAGCGCGCTGGGCGGCCCACCTTCATCCACACGAGGATGTCGTAGAGCCTCAGCCACGACAAGGGTACGTCCCCGCTGCCAGTCGCGACCTCGGCGAACTTGTCTGCAAGATCGTCAAACTGACCGGTGCTCCCACACCTCGAGGTTGCCTGCTAGGGAGGGCGGTACCCGCCCGATACGGTGCAGCAGCTGCTCTGCGCGTCCGCGGTCGACAACCCCCGGATTGAGCCGCTGCAGTTGCTCGGTGAGCACCTGGGGGAGGAGCGTGCTGTCCTGACCTCCTCGCATGGCGTCGGCGTCACGACGGGGGAGGCGGGTCCAGCCAACCTCGCTGGCGTAGCAGCTCTGCTCCAGACGCGTAGTACGGCACTGGGTTCGCCCGCTGCCCACAGCGGCGCTCCGTGCCGAAGAAGAACGGCTCATCACCAGCTGAGATCTGCGCCGCGTCGGCTGGAATCGCGGCTGACCGCAAGCCGGCCATCACGAACGCGGCGGACGACGCCGCAATCAGCCTGACCTGCGATGTACCGTGGCTTCGCCGACCGGCAACGTGCGCCAAGAGCCGCCGTTATTTGCGTCGCTGCCGACCGGACGATGGTCGCCCTAGTACATGCAGAACTGGTTGCCCGGGCGCTGGCCGCCAGGAGGCGCAGGGCGCGATGTAGATGGCTGCAGGGTTGCCCGGCTGCAAGCCGGGGAGCGGGTCGATCGTCGGGATAATCCAGCCGCATTGGCAGCAGCGCACATGCTGGCCGGTCGTGCCACTCTGAGTGAGTGAAATTCTTCACCGCAATCGGGCGATTCTGGCTCCCCCAGGCTCCCGGCCGTGTGATCCACGGCAGCCTGACGTTCGATGAGGATGGAATCCAGCTCCAGCTTGACGGGTCGCTCTACCCACCTGCCGCTCCCAAGAACGGGGTCATCACCAGCTCACCGGAGTGGGCGACCGAGCCAACAGTGCACGGCCACCTGCGCCATCCGTACGGCGATGTCACCCTGCTACGGGTGAGCGGCGTCAGCATGCCGGGGCTGAACGCAGAAACCTGGTCCGCGGCTTTCGCTCTCACTGGCGGTCTCATCACCCAAGACACCTTCAGCCAGCTAACCGTGGTGCTCGACTACCTAATGCCGTGGACGCGCCCTCCTGCCATACTTCGCAGCAGCCTCACCGACGCACTCGTCACCATTGATGCTGAGCAGCACGCGCTTGCCACTGCCAAGCTGGATGACGGCACCACTGTCCGGCTGATCACTGGTGCGGACGGGCATCACGGGGACACCGCAGTCCATCTCGATCAGTGGTGTGCGTTTCAGGTCACCGGGAAGCCAAGATCACTCCTGGAGATCCTTGACGAGTGGATACGGCCCTTGCAGGACCTACTCGTCGTATGCCTTGGCCGACCCGTCCGAACCGAAGAGATGCTGGTGAGACCACCGGTCCAGGGCCCGCAGGAGTCGGCCCTGGACGTAGCCTTCAAAGCCGTCCAGTCACCGCGCAGGGACTCACTATCGCACCTGGACAGCTATGACGCTCCTACCCTGCTCACCTACAAGGCATTGCCACTGCCATTCGCGACACTCATCAGAGAATGGTTCCGCCTGTACAGGCGATTTCCAGATGCGGTCATACAGTTCTGCGGACCCTACCATGCCCCGTTCATCTACACCCGTCATTGGTATGGGTCAATCTTCCAAAGTGCCGAGGCGGTCGCCAAAGCGGCAGGGGAAACCCGGGAGAAGCCACGGAGGGAGCACCGTCGGCGGGTCAAAGCAGTGCTGACGGCCTTGGAGACAGCCAAGCTCGACCGGGAGATCGTCTCCTGGGTAGAAAGGCTTATTAGCCGCAACGATAAGCCGCTCGCGCAACTCATCGAGGAGCTGATCATCTCGACTGGTGACGTGGGCGAGCAACTGCTCGCCGCGGTGCCAGATCTGGCCGGTTTGGCCGTAGCCACCCGGACCCATGTATCCCATCCAGGCGTGAAAGGCCCAGAGGTTCTGGTACAGCAACGGCTAGGCCAAGCACTCGCGTGGGTGATACGTGTGCGCCTCCTCGCCGAGCTTGGGATTCCGGTCAGTACGCTCGCCGCCACCACCACTACGAAGCCGTCATTCCTGCACGACGTGCAGGAACTGGCAGCCCTTCACGGGACCCATCCTAAAGCGTCCCGCCCGCGGCGGACCTTCGCGGCCACGGGGTCGCCTGAGCTTGGCCGGCTGCCCCTTAGGCTCAAGCGGCTTCTCCGGAAACTTATCGGCCACCCCTAACTGGCCAATCCGGACAACGCGCTCATCTGACCCTATGAGGGCCGGGCACCTTCCCTGCTCAGGCCCGGTAGCGGGACGCTCCGGGTGAAGGTAGGAGCTCGGGAAAGGAGGCCCGGCAATGTCTGTCTACGTCGGTATCGACGTGCACCGCAAGCGGTCCCAGGTGGCGGTGGTCACCGGAGACGGCAAGGTGCAGCTCAACCGGAACGTGGTGAATGGCTCAGAGCCCATGCTGAGGCTGATCGGCGGGCTGCCGGCGGGGACGCCGGTGGCGTTCGAGGCCGCCTATGGGTGGGGGTGGCTGGTAGAGCTGCTGGAGGATTACGGGTTTGAGCCGCACCTGGTGCACCCGCTGCGGTGCAAGGCGATCGCCTCGGCGCGGCTGAAGAACGACAAGGTCGACGCGGCGATCCTGGCGCAGCTGCTGCGGGCGGACCTGCTGCCCGAGGCGTGGATCGCGCCGTCGGCGGTGCGGCAGCTCCGCGCGCTGCTGCGGCACCGGGCCAGCCTGTTCCGGCTGGGCACCCAGCTGCGGAATCGGATCCATGCGGTGGCGGCTGACTTCGGGTACAACCGGACCGGGCAGTTACTGGACCGGGCCGGGCCGCGGATGGCTCGCCGAGCTGGACCTGCCCCGGTGTCGCGGGAGATCGTCACCGACTGCCTGGCGTCCATCGACGCGCTGGAGCCGGTCCTGAGTCTCACTACACCTGCGCTCCGCGACGCGCTGCGTCGGTGGCCTTGCACGACTTGTGCAGTGCCAGGTCACCAGGACGGCTGGTTACGCATCCAGTCGTGCAGCGCCTCACGAGCTGCCTTGGCTCGGTCCAGGTCGCCGCCGAATGCACCGCCCTCCAGTAGGGGCCAGCCTGGCGCCAGTTCCTTTTCGACCTGAGCGGCGACGTTTCGGTGCTCCTCGAGGAGGAACTCGCCTGTCCAGGGAATGCGACCGAAGGCGGCGCCATCCATCGACACCAGTGATGCCAGGTACTCGAGCCTGTCGCACGCCGCCTCGTAGGCTGCATCGTCAGGCTCAAGCTCTCTCAAAGCATGCCTGCTGGCTGTCCTTATGTGATGACTCCCCGGGTACGGTCCCCTCGCCTCGTCAGCATCGGGGATTACTCTCCGGAAAGGGCTCAGACAGCGGACCGCAGGTTGCGGTGTCTGAATGCCGACGATCGGCTTCCACGTGGGTTCGAGGAGCAGCCTGGCTAGGAGCTTCTCGTGCTCTGCCAGGATCGCGCCGACGCCCATTGCCCATAGGCACATGATCGCCGGGTAGTGCCGCATTCGCTCTGCCAGCCCATTGAATGGATTCTCTGTGAATGGACCTCTTGCGGACATCAGCCGCTGCAGTGACCGCAGCCACAGATAGTCCTGCGCGTCCTCGCCATGGAAGGCACCCGCTGCCAGAAGGCGGGCAACTGTACCTGACTCCGCCTCGTGGGCGTCGCGCTGCCCGGCCACGTCGTAGGGCGCGCCGTTCGTGACCTCGACGAGGGGGTGGCGCGTCCGGTCGTTGACCCGGGAGACCAGCTGTTGGACCTGGCCGTCGACAAGGTCGGACAACTCGATGCGGCGCGTGGGATCAGGCAAGGCTCGTTTGAGCTGCTGGACCGCTATCTCCTCGGTGATCGGGGTGGTTGCGAGCCGGTCAAGCGCTTCCAGCCGGCTTGCCAGGCCCGTGAACAGATCATCGGCCGTCCGGCCGGGGAGGGAGACGGCGCCGTGCTGGGCGATGAGGCGCTGGGCATCATTGCCGATGGTGCCGTAACTGGACCAGAAGAGGGGGTAGCGCCGGGAATGCGTCTCTTCGAGAGCTCGCACCAGGGCCGTGTCCCATTCGGCGGACCAGCCGCTGACGATGAGGCCGTACTCGTCCAGGACACGGCCGAGGTAGGTGGCCAGGGCCTCCGGGTATTCCGCGAGTTCGTCGGCAGTGTTCCGCTGCTCAAGATCAGCGTAGTCGCCATGCAGCTTGATCACGGTGACCTTGGCGTGCGCGAGCGGAGTCGCGCTGGCCAGTTGCCCAGGCCGATGGAGGACCTGCGGTGGGACGCCAGCATCCTCCAGTGCCCGCTCGGTAAGGCGGTCGAAGTTCGTGGTGAGGATGACACGCACGGCACCCCGGGCAACGAGCTGCGCGATGGCACGGTGCGCGGCGCTGAGGACCTTCAAGCCTTGGTCCCGGTCGGCCTCGGTGGGCTCGAAATAGCCTGCAAGCAGCGCCTGGCGCGCGGCCGGAGTCGATGCGAGCGTGCCTAGCAGCCTGGAGTATCCAATCGGTTGCCCATCACCGTGCTCGGCCCACCATGCCTCCGGGTCATCCCCGACTTGGCTCGCCGCGTCGACCTCGTCCGGCTCCTGGGCGGCTGCCACCTTGCGCACAAGGTCAGTGACTACCTGCCAGCCAGTTAGAACGTCGGCACCCGTGGAAACACCTGAACCGAGGAGCAGCGCGTAGACACCCGGGCTGGAGTGGACGCTCATCGCCAGCGCCACCATCGGGTCCAGCGCCGCCCCCGGCGGCGTCACCAAGGGCACATTCGCAGCAGCCTCAGGCTGGGACTGGAGTTGGTCTGCCACACGCGCCAGTATCGCAGCGAACCGGGGCGACCGAGCCGTCGCTGCGCGGTCGATGAGAGCGGAGACAATCAGGACGGGTCCTGCAAGTCGCTAGACATGCAGCTACCGGACGGTGGCCTTACCCAGCGCACTGTTAGAATTGCCATCCACGGGGCGCCATAATGGTCGCCGAAAAACGACTCAACACGACAATGATACGAGTAGCAGGGTGGGCCAGAACTGGGGATTCTGCATCGCTTAGCCCGCAGCGAATTTCCATCGACAAGCAGCGTCGCCGGGTCGCTGGTCACCAGCCAGGTCCGGGCCTACGACCTGCTGCGGATGCTCGGCCGCGACGGGCACCCGTCCGCGCTCGGGCAGGCGCTCGCCGAGTACGGGCGGATCGTCAAGACCCTGCACCTGCTCGCCTTCGTCGACCCCGCCGACGAGGCCTACCGGCGCACCGTCCACCGGCAGCTCACCGTCCAGGAATCCCGCCACCGCCTGGCCCGCAAGATCTTCCACGGCCAGCGCGGCGAGCTCCGCCAGGCCTACCGCGAAGGACAGGAAGACCAGCTCGGCGCGCTCGGCCTGTTCCTCAACACCGTCGTGCTGTGGAACACCAGGTACACCGAAGCCGCCCTCAGCCAGCTCCGGGCCGGCGGCGACGTCGACGACGCGGACGCCGCCCGGCTGTCCCCGCTGGCCGACGCGCACGTCAACATGCTCGGCCGGTACGCCTTCACCCAGCCGTCCGGCACCGGCCTTCGCCCGCTACGGGACCCCGACGCACCCGGCGAGGAGAACTGACTGATGAAGCTGCCGCGCCTCCGGAGAAAGCCCGCCCCCGAAACCGCGGAACCTGCCAGCGCCAGCCCGGCCGCCCCGGTCCTGCAGGTGCTGATCTACTCCAATACCAGCCTGCCCGAGCAGGAGTTCAGCGCCCAGACGGAAAAGATCCGGCGCGTCGCCAGCTACGACGACGACAGCCGCAGCTGGTACACCTGGCTCCCCCTCGACCGCCCCGAACGGGCCGCCGAGATGCTCAGCGCCTTGTTCGACGCTGCCCGCGTGCACGGCACCGCGATCCAGGTACAGGCACAGCCCGCAGGCGAAGACAGCCCTTCGGGGCAAGCGCCATGACGGCCGTCCCCTCCCTGGAGCGGGTGCCGTCACCCGGAGGGGCCTGCTGGATGTGCGGCCTGCCTGCGGTGTGCGGGGAGAAGCTGCCCGGCCGCCGCCGCAAGGCCCGGGTACTGTGCCAGGCGCACGCTGACGCGGTCTTCGGCGCCGAGAACCCGCCGTGGCGGCGCCTGGACGCCAAGACCCAGCGCGACATCGTCGAGGACTGACTGCGCGACATGACCGTCCTGGCCCACGGCGGAGGCCGGCCCATGGGCGAGCTGCTGGCCGAGATCGCCGCGGTCAACGACGTCGGCAGCGAGTCGGTCAGGCTGGTTACGCCCCTGCTGCCCGGGGAGGCCCGCGACCTTCGGGAGACCTTCCGCGCCGAGCACCGGCTCCGCGGCCGCGAGACGATGGTGCACGCCATCGTCACCCAGGTCCTGCTCGACTGGTGCGCCACCGCCTCCGGCCAGGCCCGCGCCGACATCCTCCAGCGCCTGGCCCTGAGGCTCGACGCCTGGCTCGACGAACCGGGCAGCCCTAGCCGGCGCGCGCTCGGGCTGGCCCTGATGCCCCCGGTCATCGCGACGCTGACCGGGTGGGCCGTCCGGATGCTGGTATCTCACCGTGTTATCTCGCGGTGAGATCGACAACCGGCCGGTTCATCCCGAATGCATGGGTCCGTAAAACGATCGTCTACCGGACCCATGTTGCGGATGGTCGCGCCAGCAGCTAGCATGGGTCTGATAACTCTGTCCGTTAATCATAGTCCGCTAACTAGGCCGACGATCCGTTTAACGGACCCATGACGCCACCGGAGGCGCGATGAGCGAGACAGAACACCCCGTCACCACGATCGGCCGGGTCACCGACAAGTACGGCGGGCTGCTCGCCGCGGGGACGTCCTACGGCCTGGTCACGGTCGGCCTCCAGCCCTTCCCCGTGGCGGAGGGCCGGAAGCTCGCCGCGCTGATCACCCAGGCGTGCGACGCGGCCGAGGGCTGGCAGGCGCTCCAGGAGGCCCGGCAGGCCGAGCACGACGCCGCCCGGGCCGGGCAGGGACGGGGAGGCCAGTGAGCACTGTCTACTTCAGCTCGCCGTCGGGGACCGCTGGCCTGCACGGCATTGAGCACGCGCGACTCTGGCACCTGGTCAGGGACATCACCACCGGGATCCTGGCTGTGCGGCGGCCCGGCGGCGGCCGCGAGCGCATGGAGGAGCTGACCGGGATCGAGGCGCCGGAGGACTTCCAGGCCTTCCAGCAGTGGGCCACCGTCATGGAGTACCGGTTCGTCAACCACGCCTCCCCAGGGATCACCTGGCGGGGGGAACCGCTGAACATGCCGGCGTTCGTCGCGAACACCGCGATCGTGGCCGGAGCAGTGCGATGACCACTGCTGGGTCGAGGGCCCCGACCGGGCCTGGCTTGCGGCGATCATCGGCCAGGGCCTCGACGCCGGCGTGTTCCACGCCCGCGTCCTCGACTACGGCGATGGCCAGCTGTTCACGCCGACCGGGTGGGAGGACGTCAGCGCGCTGCTGCTGTCCCCGCGATGACGAACCCGTCATCCTGTCTCATTCCGGCTCCGGCGGGTTCCCCGAGCGCCCGGCCGGATGGCAGCCCGCCCACGACGGTGACGACCGCGCCGACCAGTGGTGGCACGAACTCGACGGGGCCGATCAGTGGCGGATCGCCATGGACGCGCTGCGCGTCCAGCGGCCCTGGCAGCGGCTCGACCCGGACGCCTGGCACAACTACCGGTTCGTCCACGGGCTGAGCGTCCTGGACCTGCTCGCCGACGACTACGGCGAGCGACTCGACAAGGCACTGACCGGCGCCGGGCAGGGAGGCAGCACCAAGTGACTGAGTACGAGTACCGCATCGGTTTCTCCATCCAGCGGCGTGGCGAGGACGATGACGACTTCACGGAGATCGGCTTCGGGTCGTCCGGGGCCTGCGGCGACGTCGATGCCGCCGCCTACGCCGCCGAGTCCCTGGTCCAGAACCGCCAGTGGGAGACCCATCCCGGCATGCCCGACCCCAAGGAATCCGACTGACCATGGCATTCGAGCAGGCCCTCCAACTTGCGGCAGCCCGGTGACTCGGTACGGGTACGCGCGTGTCTCCACCCGCGAGCAGAACCCCGACTCCCAGTTCGACGCGCTCACCAAGGCCGGAATCGAGCCGGGGAACGTCGTCATCGAGAAGATCTCCGGCAAGCTCGCCTCCCGGCCCAAGCTCGACGGGCTCCTGGCCAGGCTGGGACCCGGCGACCAGGTCGTGGTCACCCGGCTGCGCCGCATCGGCCGCAACCACCAGCACCTGCTTGACCTGTCCGCCTGGTACGAGAAGCACGAAGTGGACTTCATCGTGCTGGAGCAGGGCATCGACACCACCACCCCGATTGGCCGCCTGTTCTTCCGGTTCCTCGCCGCGCTGGCGGAGTTCGACCGGGAGGCCATCGTCGAGGGAACCCTGGAGGGACTCGCCGCCGCCCGGGCCCGCGGACGCACTGGCGGCCGGCCGCCGAAGCTCACCCAGGTCCAGCTCGACCAGGCGCAGCGGATGTATGACGAGGGCGGGCACACAGTGGAGGAGATCGCCGACGCGTTCCGGGTCGGGCGGTCCACCCTGTACGAGAACCTGTCGGCCTACAAGGACGACGGCGACTGCATCCTGGTCGTCTACCGCAACACCCGCCCCGGCAAGGTCGACCCTGACACCAGCCGCCGCTACGGCGAGACCGGGCAGGACGAGCGCGTCCAGCTCGAGGCCGACCGCAAGTGGTGGCCCGTCGCCACGGCCCGCCAGCCCCGCCTCAAGGGCATCGTCTACGTCGTCAACGGCACCGTCGCCCGCATCCGCGCCGTCCAGCCCGGCGGCGAGTGGCTGCGCGACGACCGCGGCTACGCCGACATCCCGCTCACCCCGCCCCTCACCGATCTCCAGGTCGCCGAGCGCTTCCCCGCGCTCGGCCTCCGGGTCGGCGACCAGCGCCGCCACGTCCGGGGCAAGATCAGGGAGTACCTGCCACTATGAGCCCAGACTCCGCCGGCCACGTCGGCTTGCCCGACGAAGTCGCCTCCGCCGCCTCGCAGGCGGCTGAGGAACTATTCCGGGTCCTCAGCCCGATGATGACCACCCATCCGTCCCCGCAGGCCTCAGCGCTGTGGCAGGTCGCCAAGCTGCTGAACGCCGTCTCCGGCCGCCTGGAACTAGGCTCGGTCCCCGAGGCCGGGCGGCCGCGCGCCCGGTGGGCCGAGGCCGCCACGCTGGGCTCGGCCATCACCAGGAAGGCGCTGGAGATCGTCGCCGCCGGGATGACCCCCGAGGAAGCCGCCGAGTGGCTGGCGGACGCCGACGCCAGCGACGTGTACGGCACGGCCGCCAGCTACGGCGGCGTCATCGAACTTGTCCCGCCCGACCAGATGGAGACAGGGCGGACCCTGACCGTCACCTTCGACCACCGGCACGTCCGGTCCGTCACCGCCGACCGCGGCCCTGCGCCGGAGCCGCGCCCCCACACCGCCGCCGCCGTGCTGCGCGCCAGCCACCACCTGGACCAGCTCGCCGAGGTGCTCGGCGAGCTGGTGCTCGAGCCATGGGAAGACGGCATCCCGCTCTTCGGCCGGGCCACCAAGGATGTCACCTGCGAGGTCTGCCAGCGCGACGTCGGCGCCGACGTCGCGCGGACGATCCAGGTCGATAAGCCGTGGCACCACGAGGTCCGGGTCTGCTCGGTCACCTGCGCACGGGCAGCCCACGCCGGCGAGCACAACGGGTAGGCATCATCGGTCAAGATCATCGCTAGCGCCAACGGCTGCATGGTTCCTCCCCGGACCCCGTGACGGGGGCCGTGACATCTTCCTGCCGCTCCCGTCTGGACTGGAGATCTTCGAACTAAAGAGCTTCACAGGGCGAATGGACGCCACGCGGCGGAGCCAGGTCAAGCGATCACTGGACCGTGCTGCCGTTCACAATCCAGCCGCGTGGCACCTGGTCGTCCCGCTCGATCACACACCTGGCGAGCGAACGTGGTTCGACCAGCTCACCGCCGCTTTCCCGTTTCCGTGCACATGGCGGGGCAAGACGTGGCTAGACGGGCACATGGCAGGCCATCCTGAGATCTCGTTTCGCAAGGCGCAGGACCACCGGCAGGCGCAACTGGGCACGCTGCGTGCCTCTCGGTGCCGGTCAGTCACTCCTCGGGCGCATGCAGCCTGCATCTGTGACCGTTCGGCGCGGCGATCTTTCACCTAATCGAAGACCTTGACCTGCCGGGCGTAGCGAGCCTCCTGCGTCATTCTAGCTGGCCTGGCTTTCGGCGCTGAACGCGAAGCTGATTTAAATGCGTTACGGCTTGCACTCAGCCGACGTTGCGGGATATGAGCCCGAGCCCCATGACCAGTCGTATCCTGGGTTCGCCGCAATAAACTGCGCGCCTGCCAACTCGTTCATCACGACGCCCAGCCGAACGCTCGTACATTTCGATGTGGAAAGTGAGCACGATTTCGAGTCGTACTGCCCAAACAATTCCGTCTTCCACTGGGCACCTACGTGCCTTCCGCCGTTCATGTCAGTGAACGTCAACATTGCCGTGTTTACGTTGATGCTCGTAACATACCCGACGTGATTGCGTCCAGCAAAATTCGACGTCCTGGGCCAGACGATCAGGGCATGCTCTGCCGGGTAGGAGAAGACTTTCCAGCCTTTCGCTTGCGCATTCGCCTTCCAGTCGATTGCATTGCCTACCCATGCTGGGTAGCGACCTGTGTTCCTGAACCACAGGTAGGATGCGCCACACGTGCAATAACCCTTTGCGCCAGATTTGACAGTCCCGAAGGGGTTGATCGTCGCCGAGCCGGGTGTCCCTTTCGGCGGAAGACTGCACGAGCCCCGCACCGTCTGACCACCCACCCATTTTGGCGGCTGGCACGAGTATGCGTTGAGCACGAGGTGCCCTGAGCTGGCTGCGACGTAGTTTGCCGTCCAGTTGTCTGACGCCCACTTCGTTCCGGTCATACCACATCCCACGTGGACGCTGATGTTCGTGCCCGCAGCAGTTGAGATTGTCCCGTGAGCCGATGGGTAGCGGAAATAACGGACAGTTGCGTCATGTCCCTTCAGCCACCCAGCCCAGCCGCTGCCGCCAGCGCTACTATTCACCCAAATACCAACGACCGGCTTGCCCTGCGTGCATTGGACGGATCCGGTGACGGCAAGGTTCACTGTCGTAGCCCACGCGGGTGTGGCAACACCGACAACTCCGGCCGTCATGAGTAAGATCGCGGAAAGCACCCGCTTCATAACCCCCCCAAATCCCCTTATACTCGATTCATTGGACTCGAACTGCTCGACTGCGGGGAACCGGTTCGCTCCAGTCCGCGGCCCCGGCATCCCACGTGCGTAACTCGGTGCCCATACGACGCCCAACTGCCCGACTCGGTTGCCCGGAACGTACAGCACGGACTGAAGAGATGCAGACGCATCCGGCAAGCCAACCGGTGGCGTCAACCAGATTGACCCAGTTGGCTGGCGTGGATGAGGCCTCACACGATCACCCCCGAAGCCCGCGGCCACACCGTCGGCGCCTGCCTGCGCTGGCTCGCCCGCGACCCCGACACCGCCCTCGCCACCCTCGCCCCCGACTGGCCAGACCACCCCCCCGCCCCAGGCGTCTGCAAGGCGCGTGATGGTTTGAGTGCTTGCTTCGTTGTTGCTGTTCAGGGATGGGGCGCTGGCTGACGGGCAGGTGAGCGGCCGGGATTCGTGCCGCGTTTGGGTCACGTCGTGGCCGCGTTGAGGTAACAGCGGCGGGTGCCGGCGGGTTCGTCCTGGTGACGCCGGTATCTGCGCGTGTCGCTTCCGGATGGGCGGGGTTCCCCGGAGAAGACTGGTTCTTCGCGAAAATCACCGTCTGTTCCGGAGGAACCCCGCAATGGTCCAGTCTGCCACTCCCGTGATGTGCCACGCCCCGGCGCGTGAGGTTGTCCCGGAGGTGCTGCCTGAGGTGCTGCCGGCCATGCCGGCGGTCCCGGAGGTGCTGCCCGCTCCGCCGCCGGTGCTGGTGTTGCCGGGCCGTCTGCCTGCAGATCTGCCGCCTGCGGGGCGTGCCGCGCTGGCTGCGGCGCTGGCGGGACGGTGCCTGGCGGGCGCAGCGGCAGCAGCCCGGGGAGCTGGTGCGGGCAGCGGGGCAGGCATGCTGGGACGAACGCGAGTACGCGCGGCTGCGGGGCCGTGTCTACCAGCTGAGCTACCTGCTGGCGCTGCCGCTGGTGGCGGGCATGGCCGGGGACGACGAGCTGGGCGCGGCCGGCGAGTGGACGGCATCGGCTCCGGGGGAGGTCCTGGTTCAGCTGGGCGCTCCGCGTGACCGCGCCGGGCAGGCAGGCCGCCCGGACGCCACCACGATCGGGCGGGTCCTGGCCTGCATCGACCAGGGCCAGTACGATGCGGCGCTGTGTGCCCGGGCCGCCGCCCGCGCTCGCGCCGAGCGTCCCGGCCTGCGGAAACACCTGCGCATCGACGGCAAGGCGCTGCACGGAGCCCACCAGGACGGCCGCACGCCGATGCTGCTGTCGGGGGTGTGGGACGACGGCACCACCGCCGCCCAGCTGCCGGTCGCGACCAAGACCAACGAGATCCCGGTCTTCCGCCAGCTCCTGGCAAAGATCCCCGACGAGGAGTTCAAGGACGTGGTGGTCACCGCCGACCAGATGCACACGCAGCGGAGACACGCCCCGGATGATCGCCGGCAAGGGCGGGCACTTCCTGTTCACGATCGGGGAGAACCAGCCGAAGCTGTTCGCAGCGGCCGGGGCGCTGTGCTGGGAGTCGGTCGCCGTGGACGCCTGGACCGTCGATCGCGGGCACGGCCGCATCGACGTGCGGACCATCAAGACCCTGCCGCCCACCGGGCGCGTCAGCGCACTGTTCCCGCACGCCGGGCAGATGCTCCTGGTCGAGCGCTACAGCTACGACCTGGACGGGAACCTGCTCAGCGCCGTCGCCGTCCTCGGCATCACCAGCCTGGCCGCGCACCAGGCAGCCCCCGCCGACCTGCTGGCCTACCTGCGCGGACACTGGGCCATCGAGATGCACCACTATGTCCGTGATGTCTGCTTCGGGGAAGACGCCAGCCGCGTGAGGGACGCGTACCAGGCCAAGGCCGCCATCCGCAACACCGTCATCGGGATCTTGCACCTGCACCGGATACCGAACCTCGCCGCGCAGCTGCGCATCAACCACCGCGACCCCTACCGGCTCCCGCTGCAGCTCCTCGGCCTCGCCAAGCCCTGGACGCCGCTGACCGGAAACCACGCCGTGACCTGAACGCGACGACCACCGCACCCGGCCCGGCGCACTCCGCCAGACCCGCCTGGGCACCTTCCACCTGGCCAGCACAAACAAGAACCGGCTGCCCGAACACTAAACGAACGAGAGACCTTGCAGGCACCCTGGGTTCCAGGTGACCTCGGTCCACTCGATCCTTGTGGTGATGCTCACGGTCGACCCCCGGCCAGTGCAAGGCCGCCGCGCAGGGCCAGACGCCTGTGCTCGCACTGCCTTGACGGCCCTAACCGCCGCGGCGCGCTAAACTACACATCCACGAGGAAGGGACGGTGAATATGGCCTTTACCTTTCACCCGTTCCTGAACTCCAGGGCCGTACCCACCCGGCCGAGAGCACCATGGGTCACTATGCGCACCAAGGCCTGGAGCACCCGCGAGGAGCCATGACGGCAAACAGCGGGCAAGGGCTAGCCTCTTGAGGACCGAATCGGAGCCACCGCCGCACGACGGGCGGTGGCCTCCGATGATCTGTTAGGGCTATCAGCAGTTTCCAGCCCGCCACTGGTGCGGAGAAGCTTAAAGAAGTACGGCACGCCCGCGGCCTGGCACTGGTCACGAAGAGACCGGGCCCAATCCGGGTGCATCGGACGTGCCGCGGCCCGGACTCGCCACCCGCGATCACCCACTGCAGCCCATCCGACAGCCACCGGCGGATGTCGAGCTCGCACACCCGCCACGGACGTCGCCGCGAGCTTGCCGAGCCGGACCGGCGCCCACTTCTGCGTCTTCACCGAAACCCCAAGCCACAGATTCGGCAGGAACCGGCCGCCGATCGCGGTCCAGCGCCTCCGGCGACGGGTCATACCCGGCGGCCGCCTTCCCGGCCTGGTCCCAGAACCCGTCATCGCCGAGTAGCGAGCACATCCGGCCCGGCCGCTTGGTCAGCACCTGGAACGTGTGCTGTCCGGCGACCGCGATCACGGCGAACACTCGGGCGATCAGGTCGGCCCGACGGCGTCGCGCCACAAGTCCGACATGCTGTTCAGGAAGATCCGGCGGGGCTTGCACCACCGCAACGGCAGCATGAGCCGTTCCGGCCACAGCCGCACGTCGAAGCCCTGTTCGAACGGAGTCCCGGCAGCCCACGCCACCGCTCGGCGAACGTCTCCGCATAGCAGTGATCACAGCCCTCGGACACCCTCGTGCAGCCCGTCACCGGGTTCCACGTGGCACCCGCAGAGCCGTCGTCGCTGCGAGTCCAGTCGATCTTCGTCGCCGCGCTCATGGGCAGCCACCGCTTCGGGTTGCCGCCAGGCGCAGTGCGCAACGGGAGCCCACGGTCATAGCCGCCGGAAATGCATGCACACGTTGCTGAGCAGACCGGGGAGACTGAATTCCATGACCGCACCGACGGAATCCACCCTGGCCATCCTGATCAACGTTGCCGATCAGATGCCTGGGCCCACCAGAAGCGATCTCACGACCCTGCTCGAACGGGCCGGCCTGAGCAGGTACGCCTCGGGCGGTAAGAACAAGCAGGAGTTGTTGCGCCGGCCGTTCCAACTGGCACGCATCGCCGCTGAGCGTGGAGACGTAGCTGCACACCGCGCCCTGCTGACCTTCATCAGCCTGCTCGTCGCGAGAAAGGTCACCGATCCCGAGAACCCGCCCTTCTGGTTCGGTGATCTTCGCGAAGCCCTGCGTGGCGACGGGTACGAGCTGACGTGGGACCGCGTTAGCGACGAGACGAGACCCACGCCTTTCGGCGGCACCCAAAAGACTGTCAAAGTCAGCTACGAGATCCTGCCAACTGACGCGGCACCGGTCCCACTGGCTCCCGAGATCAGCGCTCTCGAGAAAGAACTCGCCAGGCGTGGCTATGCGACAGCGCTGAACCACTACCAGCAGGCCGTCGATGGTCTCCTGAATCAGAAATACGAGTCGGCCAACGGCGACCTCCGCGCTGCGCTCGAGGACCTTGTCACGCGTCTTGCCGAGGACCACGCCGGCTACCAACGCATTCCCGGGCCGAGCCCAGGGCAGCCGCGGGCAAACCAAGGCGGACCAGCGATCAATCACCTTGTCCAACAGGGCAATCTTCCCGAGCGCGAGGGCGGGAAGCTCCTTCAAGGACTGTGGGACATGATCCACACCAACGGACCGCATCCAGGCCAGTCCGACGCTGATGAAGCCCGCTTCCGGAGCAGGTCCGTTCTCAGCGGCCTGATCAACGAAAGCACGCCCGCCGCCTGACCCCCGAAACCCCGCAAGTCACCAGCCGAAATCCGGTTTTCGAGCGGGACAGGCGGGCCCACTTCAGGCGCGCTGCCGTGCGCGGGCTTGCCCGCCGTGACCGTCAGCAGCGCAGTCAGCCCGAAGCTCAGTCAGCTGGCCAGCGGCATCGCATCCCCGCGGCGCGCCGCTGGCTGATCTGTACGCCGCGCACGTTCGCTGGTCCGCGCGTTCGCCGGCCTGCCGCGCGTTCGCTCCCGGCGTAGCTGGGAACACTTGCCGCCTTGCCCCAGGTTGAGTCGGGTGAAGCCCGCTATCGGCGGGGAACGTTTTACTTGTGCGAAATTCGCTTGCGCAACGTCGCCCGGCGCGCGGGCTAGCATGCGGAAGGGATCGAGCAAGACTTCAGTTGCCCCTCCCCGACCGCGCGGTGAGGGAGCGACGAGATGTTCGAGAGGTTCACCGACCGGGCGCGGAGGGTTGTGGTCCTGTCTCAGGAAGAGGCCAGGATGCTCAGCCACAACTACATCGGCACCGAGCACATCCTGCTCGGCCTCATCCACGAGGGCGAGGGCGTCGCCGCCAAGGCCCTTGAGTCGGTCGGCGTCAGCTTGGAGGCCGTACGCCAGCAGGTCGAGGAGATCATCGGCCAGGGCCAGCAGGCACCGTCCGGGCACATCCCCTTCACGCCGCGCGCCAAGAAGGTCCTCGAACTGTCGCTGCGGGAGGCCCTGCAGCTTGGTCACAACTTCATCGGCACCGAGCACATCCTGCTCGGCCTCATCGGCGAGGGCGAGGGCGTCGCTGCCCAGGTGCTCGTCAAGCTGGGCGCTGACCTCAACAGGATCCGCCAGCAGGTGATCCAGCTGCTGCAGGGCTACCAGGGCAAGGAGCCAGCTGCGGCGGGCGCGCCGTCCGAGACGGCGCCCTCCACTTCCCTCATACTCGACCAGTTCGGCCGCAACCTGACCGCTGCGGCTGGCGAGGGCAAGCTCGATCCCGTGATCGGCCGGGAGAAGGAAATCGAGCGGGTGATGCAGGTGCTGTCCCGGCGCACCAAGAACAACCCCGTGCTGGTGGGCGAGCCCGGCGTCGGCAAGACGGCGGTCGTGGAGGGCCTGGCCCAGAAGATCGTCAAGGGCGAGGTGCCGGAGACCATCAAGGACAAGCAGCTCTACACCCTCGACCTGGGCGCGCTGGTGGCCGGCTCGAGGTACCGGGGCGACTTCGAGGAACGGCTGAAGAAGGTCCTCAAGGAGATCAGGGCGCGCGGGGACATCATCTTGTTCATCGACGAGCTGCACACGCTGGTGGGCGCCGGCGCCGCCGAGGGCGCGATCGACGCCGCGTCGATCCTGAAGCCGATGCTGGCCCGCGGCGAGCTGCAGACGATCGGCGCGACCACGCTGGATGAGTACCGCAAGCACCTGGAGAAGGACGCGGCGCTC
>WNFJ01487191.1_pt1 | contig 21922 bp, 13 predicted proteins | sample 5400461 | NCBI WGS metagenome assembly WNFJ01 (sample SAMN13153349, study PRJNA577476) | soil metagenome | isolation source: 115 cm saprolite on Douglas fir-dominated hillslope | place: USA:California | collected 2013-09-17
CTTGAAGTCCGGACTTCACTCCTGCTCCTTCAAGAATTAAACCGGCTTAAGGACAGCAAGCGCCGGCTTCAGGTTGATGTTTCGCGCTGAGGGGCAGCGCAACTGCGGGCATGTTACTAAAATGTTAACAACTTGGAAATAGAAATTTGCCTCGGCCAAGTCAGGTGAACGGCGTCTGAATAACGTCTGAAAAAAAGGCTCAAATAACTGAGCGGTCTTTAGTCTCCTTTCTCGTCTGCGCATCGAGAGCGGAGGTGGTCTTCTTTATCTAAGTGATTGGGTTTTGGCCTTTTTCAAGAGGGGGCGCGGGGATGCTCCTCCCGAGATCTACCGCGAATTGAGCATTCAAAACTCTTGCTGCCGGAGGCCCGTGGGTCCGTTCCCTCTCAAGTCTTGCCAATCGCAGAACTGCCGCTACCCGATCGGACGCACTGCTTTAGATAGGACACCACCCACGAGTTTCGGTTGGGTGTGAACGATTCAAAGCCTAACCGCGAAGGACGGCAGTCGCTGCCTCGTAACTCTAAGGCTGGTCGGAAATCGGAACGCGAACACTAACCTCTCCGGCAATACAGTTCCACACTTTGAGATTACGCTCCTGGTGATTATCCTGAATTTTGCTTCTCCTGGTGATTATCCTGAATTTTGCTTAGAGATGGGTGGCGAATCGTCGCCCTCTGATGAGATTGCGCGGGACAATTTGTCACCGAAGAAATTCGTTTCCTGAATTGCTTCAGTTTCACTCAGCATGAACAGTGCTTTCAGTCGTCAGTCTGAAGCACTTCAATGCGGCATTGTCGTTGCCTAAGCAAAAATGGATTCCGTCATAGCCTGATCGAGCTAGATCGGTGCTGCCACAGTAACTATGAAAGAACGATCCCTCATGTTGCGCCATTCCAACCGGGCAGCATGGCTCATAGCGATCATCGTCGTATCGACGACGGTAGCGATGATTCTTTCGTGGCGCGCGCCGGGTCTAAACTTCTATGCGCGCGATAGGTTGATGCAGGCGCGTGGGCCAGTACCCGCGCCTGACGATATTGTCCTCGTGGTGATCGATGAGGCAAGCATCGCGCGCTATGGACGATTTCCGTGGCAACGCAGTTTGACCGCGCGCGCTCTCGATATCATCTCTTCGGCGCAGCCAAAGGCCATCGGTCTCGATGTGCTATATAGCGAACCCACTGTTGCCGCGGACGACGCTGCCCTGGCCGATTCAATCAAACATGCCGGAAACACCGTCGTCGCGGCCCAACTTGCTGAGGCAACTGATCAGTCAGGAGCGCCGTCAATACGCTGGCTTCGCCCTCTGCCTCTAATCGAGGATGCCGCGGCCGGCGTCGGTCATGCGAATGTTTCAACCGAAGCAGATGGAGAAGCGCGAGAATTATCTTTACGTAAAGCTGATGACCAGGCGCAAGCACTGTGGTCAATTGCAATCGAGACGATCCGAGTTGGCGAGGGCATCCGGGCCACTAGTGTGCGTGATGTGCGCGGCGGAGTGACTCTCGGAGTGCGCACAATTCCCGTCGAGCCGGACGTTTCTGCTCCCCACTTCGCGTCCAAAAACCCGACCAACCCAGTCGACACCTTACGGTCAGACAGAATGGCGATTGACTACGTCGGGCCACCTGGATCATTTTCACATCTGACCTTCAGCTTCGCGGAGGTACTTGATGGTCAAGTGCCGCCTCAAAGCTTTCGAAGTAAATACGTACTGATTGGGGCGACTGCCGCCACGCTGGGAGACCATGTCGCAACTCCGTTCGTACATACTGCCGGACCCGCAGGCGAACAGCATGGCGAGTTGATGCCGGGCGTGGAAGTCCTGGCCAATTCCATGAATACAATCTTGCGGTCACGTTTCTATCATGAAACTTCGGACTGGCTTGCGGTGTTGTTAGCCGCACTGGTTGCAGCGGCGGTTGTGGGTTTACTCGCGGTCGCGCAAGGGCAATTCGAAAGCGTCAAGCAAATCCTGGTTCTCTTTGGATTGCTCGCGATAATTCTCTCCGTTTCCTACTTCATGTTTGTCCGTTGGCTGATTGTGCCGCCCCTGGTCCCCGCACTCCTTTCATTTGCCACTGCGGCGCCGCTCGCGCTGCTGCGGCGTTCACTCCGGACGAGCGCCGATCTGGACGCGCGAATTGCGGAATTGACTAGCGCCAACGAATTGCTTCTCTTATCAACCGAACGGCCGGCGAGTAGCCTCGGGTCAAATCCGGCGACGCTCATCGCCCATTTGACGGGAAGTGATGCGGTCGGTGTTTATCTTGACAGCGACCGAGCCGGCGGCCGATACCGCCTGGTCGCCTCACACGGGACAAGCATTGCGCCTTCGCTTACTGAGGACGAAGTTTCGCTGGCTGTTTCCGGCGCCCAAGTCGGCGCACATTACGCAATCACTGAAGGTAGCGATTTAGTAAGAACAGAATCTGCGGCGACTATTCCTGCGCACGACTCAGAGCAAGACGATTCGGGCCGATTTGGGCAATTAAGTCTGCGACTGGGAGACGATGACCGTTTCCGTGGAGTCCTGATTCTGCGGCAACTTCCTCAGGACGTGCGCAGTGAGATATTGCGTCTATGTGTTGAGATCGCGACAAGTTGCATCTCGAACGTCGCAGATGAAACAAGCACTGACACTTCAGGCCTGGCTTCATCATCTCGCTGGCGGTTTCCGCGCGGAGTCGAGTGGAAGGCCCGGGCCCTCGGTGTATTGAATCGGCGACTGCTGTCACGGGCTCGCTTTGTTGATCGAGCGCTACGCGCCGTCGAGGATGGTTTGGTGGTCGCTGACATCAACGGCCGCATTGCTTTCGCCAACCGGCGAGCTGCGGAAATTCTTCGCATTCCCGAGCGAGCGCTGGTTGGCAGTGACCTTTTTCAACTACTGGCGGAAACAGAACATCAAGGAGCTGCGGAGAATCTTGAAGTTTGGCGTATGGCGCGCGAGACGCTGCTACACTTGATTATTGGACGAGCGTCAGTCGAGCGTGAAATCACGGTCGGTGAAGCTCCGCGGCGCTATTACACGCTGCGCCTTTCTACGGTGACTTCCGGAGATGACGGCGAGATCCTCGGTCTGGTCGCGGCCTTTTCTAACGTAACCCAACAGCATGAGCTGCAGGAGATGAAGACCGACGTGATGGCTCTCGTGACGCACGAGCTGCTTACACCGCTGACCGCGATTCAGGGGATGAGCGAAGTGCTGGCGCAGTTTGACGTGCAGGAAGAACGCCGGCGCGAGATGCACCGGGTAATCAATGACGAAGCGAAGCGACTGTCGCGCCTGATCACCGAGTATATGGACATCACGAAACTCGAATCCGGCGCGCGTCCATTACAGCTGGCGCCGGTGCGGATGATGCCCTTGATCGAAAGGGTCCTGCTTTTGCTGAGCCCGCTGGCGGCCCGACGCGATATCAGAATCGTGCGCCACCTCGCGCCCGACTTGCCCGCGCTATCAGTCGACGTCGATTTATTAGCCCGGGCGCTCACCAACCTCCTCGCTAATGCCATAAAGTACAGCCCTGCCAGGACTGAAATCATCGTCACGGCCCGCGACGCCGGCGATAGCTTACTTGTCGAAGTGAGCGACCACGGCTATGGAATTTCGGCGGACGCCCTTCCACACATCTTCGAGAAATTCTACCGAGTACCCAGCGTCGAGGACACCGATGTGCCCGGGACCGGTCTTGGCCTCGCGCTCGTCCGTGAAATCGTTGAATTGCATGGTGGTCGGGTGACGGTTCGCAGTGACCCGGGGGTCGGTTCAACTTTCTCAATAAGACTGCCAGTGGCACCCAAAGAAACTTCCCCAGATAAACAGTCCTAGATCGAGCCAGCGAATTAGTTCCGTATTAACCTTTCAAGTGATAGGCTTAACTACTTGAGTACGCTTTGCGATCAGGTGGGCTGGCAACGATAATGTAGCGCGAAGATGTCCAGACATTCTCCACACATTCTCGTAGCGGATGACGAACGGTCAATCCGGCTAACGTTGGAGACTGGCCTCACCCTTAATGGCTTTCGTGTGACGTGCGCGCGCACCGGCCGGGAAGCGCTGCAAGCCGCGCGGGCCTCCAGCTTCGACGCCGTCGTGAGCGATATCTTTATGCCGGACGGTGACGGATTGGACGTCGTGCGGGAATTGCGCGCGATCTCGCCGGCAACGCCAATCATCTTGATCACGGCACAGGGTTCACTTGAATTAGCCGTGCGCGCTGTCTCAGAAGGAGCCAGCGACTTCATAGCCAAGCCCTTCGAGGTCGCCGCTTTGGCGGCCCTGGTTCGTCGTCACCTGGATTCGCGCATCGAGGCCGAGGCGGACACGTCGCCCAGTGACGTCTCTTTTATCAACGAGTTTTCCAACTCAGGATTAGTCGGGCGCAGCGCGGCAATGGTCAACATCTATAAGTTGATTGCCCACGCCGCACGAGCGGATGCGACGGTCCTGATCCTGGGAGAATCCGGCACGGGAAAAGAGTTGGTCGCGCGCGCCATCCATGACTTCAGTCCACGGGCGAGCAAACCTTTCATCGCGGTCAACTGTTCGGGATTGACCGATACCCTGTTGGAGGCGGAGCTGTTTGGTCACACGCGGGGCGCGTTTACCGGGGCAACCGCAGACCGGGCCGGACTTTTCGAGGCAGCTGATGGGGGAACACTCTTTCTTGATGAATTGGCTTCGACGAGTGCTACCTTTCAGGCAAGTTTGTTGCGCGTGCTCCAATTGGGTGAAGTGCGTCGCGTGGGATCGACCCAGGCGCACCGAGTAAGTGTTCGAGTCATCGGCGCGAGCAACGCCCCTTTACCCGAACTGGTAGCGGCAGGAACTTTCCGGCCTGATCTGTTTTATCGTTTGAGCGTCCTGACTATCCAACTCCCACCCCTGAGAGAGCGGACCGGTGACGTCGAATTGTTGGCGCGACATTTCCTGCGCCGGATGAGCGCCCAGGGCGAAGCGGAGCTGCGACTTTCAAATGAAGCGGCCGAGGCTCTCAACGCGTATGCTTTCCCCGGTAATGTACGCGAGTTGGAGAACGCCATGACACGCGCCGTTGCGCTCTGCTCGGGAGGAATAGTTACCCTCGATTGTTTACCGCCGAACATCTCAGCCCGGTATGGCGAGTCATTATCGAGCGCTGACGCCGCTTCTTCAATTGTTGCAGATCGGCCGACAATCGAAGAACTTGAGCGCCGTTACCTTAAACTCACACTGACCGAAGTGAACGGTAATAGGCGCCGCGCCGCCGCGGTTCTGGGGGTCAATCGACGCACTATTCAGCGGCTTATCGCCCGCTATGACCTTTTGGCGCTGACCGAGAAGGAAATCAGATCAGAAGCTGATGACAATCCTGACTCTGAAGAACGGTTTGGCTGAATAACACGAATTTCAAGGTGAAACCAGTCACTCACATTGAAGCCGAAAGCATACGAGCGCGTGTGTCGCCCATCACTCTGTTGATGCGCGGGTTGCTTTTGATAGCGGCTCTTCAGGGCATGCACGATATCGCGAACGCGCAGGGTGGGACCATGGAAGCTCGGGTAACCAGCGTGCGCGGTCACCCACTTATCTCCAGCCAGGCGAGTAGGCCATCCCCCGTTGCGCAAGGACTTGTGATACTTCCCGGTGATGAAATCGACACCCGCGCCGGGGGTCGCGTTGCGGTCGAACTGGGCGACGGTAGCCTGGTCATCGTGCTGCCAGGTTCGCTGGTAGTGATGCAGGACTATCGTAACGCGGGTTCTCTACGCGAGCTGTTGCAGATCACTGTTGGGCGTGTGCGTATTCGTATAAATCATTTTGGCGGCCGACCCAACCCCTACCGCATCAATAGCCCAACGGCTTCGATAGCTGTGCGCGGTACTGAATTCAGCGTAGCGGTCGAGCCACGCGGGGACACTCAGGTTGTCGTCTATGAAGGAATCGTGGAGGTATCCAGTTTCGCGAATCCTCGGCACCGGGTCCTGGTCCAGCCCGGACATGGAGTCATCGTTCGACCAAACGAGGATATTCAATTCTTTGTGCCCGGTCCCAATAACGAGATAAGCACCCGGAGCAAAGGAAAGGGCGCTTCGGGGGGAGACGATGGCGATGCCTCCGGTGAGCAGGTCAGCAGTTCCAGAGAATCTTTACGCGGCGCCGCAGGCGTTCATGAACGATATCTTCAAAGCGTCGTCGAGAGTGGCGAGCTGCCACTGCCGTCCCGGTTCACAGCTTTTCCGGATTCTTACTTTGATAGCGTGGAAAATCCATCTTACGCGACTGAGTTCACGACTACACAGGGACGATTATTTTTAGTCCCCTCTATCGGCGGGACTCAGGAGAAGGAAGGGGCGCGTGCACTCCTGGGATTTGGCGATTCGCGGCTGGTCGATTACAGCTTCTCCCCGCAGGCTTCGGTATTCGTTGCCCTGCCAGAGTATCGGTCGGTGGTTGGAGGGCGCGTCGCTTTCTCTCGCGACGGTTTCAATTCGTTCACCGTGGATGAAAACGTCAGGTTAACGAGCGGAATCTTTCCAGGCGGAACGACCGGCGCGCGTTCAATCGACGGTTCAACTAAAAATAAGCTCTCCACGATATCGCTGATCGCAGCACGAAGATTCGGCAGCGACGGTCGGACCAGTTTCGGCGTCGGTCTTGATTACTTGAAAACCACCGGCACCCTTCTGAACACGACGATCCAAACTGACACGACGGGACTTACCTCCCGCGAAATTGTCGACACAGGCTCTTTTGCCAGACGCACGCGGTTCACATTCGGAGTGACCCGCGAGTTAAGTAGCGGCACGAAACTCGGACTCTTCTATCGCTTTGGATTCGTGACCGCGGAGGATCGCGACCGTTCACGGACACTCAATGGAGCAAAACGATTACTTAACCGCACGAGTGTCAGCGGCCGTTCGTCGGAGATCGGGCTGCGCGTAAGAGGGGCGATTAATCGTCGCCTCTTCTATGGTGTCGAAGGCTCGTACCTGTTCACGAATAATGATGGCCGGACGCGGCGCGCCCGTGTCGTAGACTCGGATTTATTTGGGGGCTCGGCGCGCGCAACCATTGGTCTTGGTGTAGGCTATGTCCCGTGGCGCGGTACCGTTCTTAGCCTTGATGTGGCCGGAGGAATCACACACATCAATGACCGGAGGCTTGAGCGCGCGACCGGCAATCTCCTTGAGAGCGGAAAAGAGAGAGCACGCTTTGTTTCATTGCATGCGGCGGTGCAGGCGGACGTTTGGCGACGCTCGTTCCTCAGTGCGTCCGTACTTTCGGTTACTCAAAGACAAGTCACCGACCTGGTCCTTTTCCCGGACCGTTTTGGTCGTCGGGTGACGAGCGATGGAGGGTTCATCCCGAATGGGCGCGCTCGCGACCACTTCACCGACTACTTCGGTAACTTTGGCGCCGGCTGGCGATTCAACCGCAACTTTCTCGCCGAATATATTCTTTCTACTGATTTCGGTCAGACTTCTCCAAGACACACCCTCCTGCTGCGCTATACATTTAGTCGCGGCGAAGAGAACTCATGGAAATAAGCTCTTCTAAAGCGTGGTGACGTATTGCCACCTTCGCCACGTTCTGGGGGCGTCACTATGTCGCAACCTCTTTGACAGCGCGAGCTTATAGTAAGCCTCTAAGGCGGAATGGTGATTGCACCAGTTAGCTGTTTCCCTTGACAGGAGTCCAGACAATTAAACTGAACGAAGGATGATGATCCGATCATTACTCCTGAAGTATCGTCCGGAGAGTTGGTCGAGATGCTCGGGTTTCGTTATCCGCATCCGCGAGAGGGTGTTTTTATTTTGGGCCTGAGCTATGATAACGATCTTGCAGTCTTATTCAGGCCCGGCCTAACATTTTATTGCAATCGCCCCGGACAAACACGCACACGGTAGCACTTACGCTGACCTGGGATCAGATCGTGTCGAGGGTTATTAGGAGGCGCGCCATAGCCGTTGGAGGGCGCTCAATTTCCGCCTTTATTATGGCGGCTATGTGTTCTTATGCCGCCGTGGCGGTGGCCGCGACTGGCAGTATCAAAGGGGTTGTCACTGCAACGACACAGGCTTCCGGAACGCGCGCGATTCTACTCTCCAACGCGCGCATCACGCTCGTAAATCGCGATTTGCGAAGCCAGGTGATGGTAACCGTCACCGACGACGCGGGCGCTTTTGTGTTTGGCAACCTTCCGGCGGCACGTTACATGTTGACGGCTGAAGCCACCGGACTGCCGACCGCGACCCGCGAGATTGATTTGGCGGACGGCGCAAACCTCACTGTGGAAATTGTGTTGACAACTTCGGTTTCGGAATCGGTCACCGTGCGCGAAGAGGAGGGCCTTCTCAGCACTGCAGAGACCAGTACCTCCAACACTGTTCGTGAGCAAACATTGAAGACCGCGCCATTACGCGCAGAGAACTACCAGAGCGCGCTACCGCTGACGCCGGGTGTGGTGCGCGGACCAGGCGGCGAAGACCATTTGAAGGGAGCCCGAGCCGGGCAAAGCGCCTATACGGTCAATGGAGCCGATGTCACCGACCCGGTTACCGGCCGTCTGGCTTTCGACATCCCCATTGAGGCGGCGGCCAGTGTTCAGGTTGAAGAAAACCCGTACTCGGCTGAGTTCGGACGCCTGACCGGCGGCGCTACCAACCTTGAAACCAAAGGTGGAGACAACAAATTCAAGGTCGCTGCCGCCCGCGTTTTCCCAACGTTTCGCTACATCCTCACGGGCCCGATCGATTCGTTTAGACCACGCGTAACCTTAAGCGGCCCCATCATTCGTGACCGAATGTTTTTCCTGCAATCCTTTGAATACCGTTTCTCCCGCCTGCGCGTCCCGAGTCTTTCGGCTCCGCGTGATGACTCGACGTCAGAGGCATTTAATTCTTTCTCGCAGATCGATCTCACCGTAAACAAAAAGAATCGCGCGAAGTTCGTGGCGGCTTTTTTCCCAGAAAAGTTTCGCCATGTAGGGCTCGACACCTTCAATCCACAAGAGACTACGCCGAACATCAAACAGCGTGGCTCGTTGTTCTCGATCTCGGAGCAAGTCATCTTTGGCGATTTGTCTTTTCTGTCATCGGCATTGAGTTACAAGACCTTTGATGTTGACGTCTTTGCGCTGGGGGGACAGCCGCTTACACTTTCGCCAGAGGTAAATAGCGGGAACTATTTCGCCGATACTCGCCGGCGGTCGCGCCGGTGGCAGTGGCAGGAGACGTACTACGCGCGCTCTTTCAACCTGGCCGGTCAGCACTCATTGAAAATCGGCGCTGAGGTAGATCGCACGAGCATTTCCAGCAGATTTAATTACGACTCAATTTTTGTTCGTCGCCACAATGGGACCCTGGCCCAACGCATCGACTTCACTGGGCCGAGTGCAATTGCGTTGCAAGTCAGCGAGCTTGCAGGCTTTTTGCAGGACCGGTGGGTTGCGAACCGAAAGCTGACAATCGATGCCGGCCTTCGCTTTGACCGCGATGGAATCGCGCGACGCAATAATTTTGCGCCGCGTCTTTCATTCATGTTACTTCCGGTCAAAGGCAACCGCACGATCATTCGCGGCGGGATCGGCCTCTTCTCCGATCGAATGCCGCTGGCTGTCGGATATTTTGGCGCGATCAGCCAGGGCCTTGACGATGAAGAGAGCGATCGCGTAAGTCAGCTTGCTACCTCGACGAGCTTTTCAGACTTGCCGAAGCGCATCGTGACGCGATACGCACCTGATGGAATTACGGCCATCGACGGCCCTCGCCCCTTTAACAACGTAGCCAGGGGACCCTTGCGCAATCTACGCAGCGTTCGCTGGAATGTTCAGGTTGATCAAGGCTTGACCAAGAGGCTGACGCTACGTATCGGCTATCTTCAGCGCGCCACACGGAATGATCTGATTCTCAAGCCAATTACGGTTCCACGTGATGCGGGCATGGTAGTTCTCAGGAGCAAGGGAAGATCGCGCTACCGCGAGCTGCAACTGCTCGGGATCTATCACAACCCTCGCTTAGGCTACTGGAACGCCTCATACGTTTGGTCAAGTGCGCGAGGCGATCTGAACACGGCGGATAATTTCCTAAGCGATCGTCCGGCGTTTGTCATCCGACGAAACGAGTACGGCCCTTTGCCATTTGACGCACCGCATAGGTTTCTCGTTTATGGCGAGTTGAAGTTACCTTTTGACATTAATTTTTCGCCGCTGGTAGAAATACGGTCGGGATTTCCGTTTTCAGCTGTTAATGAGCAACTCGATTTCGTGGGTCGGCGTAATCAAGCGGGACGCTTCCCCACATTCTTCTCGCTCGACGCTCAGGTCACCAAAGGCTTTCGCATCCCTATGTTCGAGAAACACAAGATGCGCGTCGGTGTCGCCGTCTTTAACATTACTAATCACTTCAACCCGCGTGACGTGCAGAATAATCTCGGCAGCCCGCGCTTCGGGCAGTTTTTCAATAGCCTGGGAACATCCGTTCGAGGTAAGTTCGAGGTTCAGTTCTAGCAGGATCCTAAAAAAAGCAAAATCGCCACAGAGACACAGAGACACAGAGAAGAGAGAGGATCAGATTCAATCAAAAATGCCAACAAATCCTTACTCTCTTTGTTCTCATCTTTCTTCGTGCCTTTGTACCTCTGCGTCTCTGAGGGCTAAGCTTAGTTTGTATTGTCGAAAACACGGTCTTCCGAGCGGCTGATGGTGCTGTACGGTGAAGAGGAAAACAAGCATACCTGGAAACTTCGATTGGGGACGCAAGTTACTGCGCGGCGCCGCGTTTGTCGGCATAGTGTTTTTCGGTGCTAATGGTTCGGCGCAGCCCCAGCCGGCCACGGCACCGGATATTCCAAATCCCGCTTCCCAGCCAAGTCCTTCGCGAAGCGATTCTCAACCGCAACAAATACCGCAGCCTGCGGTCAACCTGCGAATAGTAGTAACCGATGCGCGACAGCATTCCCTACCCGGCGCGACGTGCTCGCTAATTGATTCGGGCAGGCCCAAAGCAATCGTAGCGACCGCTGTGACCAATGAAGAGGGCGTCGCAATTTTCACCGCGCTGCCCTCAGGCTCATACACCTTGCGCGTTGGAAACAAGGGTTTTGAGACGTTCATAAAAAATGATGTCGTGGTGAAAGACGGATCACCAACAGAGGTCAAGGTGAGCCTGGCAGTCGCGTCGTTGGCAGCGAGTGTAACGATTCAATCGCCTAACGAAGAGGTCACAAACGTAGAAGCTGGAGCGTCGACTGCAACGGGCAATATACAGCGCAAGTCGCTACAGAGACTTCCTCTCGCCACCGCTCGAGTTGACGAAGCGTTGCCCCTCATTCCCGGTGTCGTTCGTTCCCCCACCGGAGAGATCAGCATCAAAGGGGCGAGTGAACAGCAGAGCGCTTTGCTGGTCAATGGGCTCAACGCCGCCGACCCGGCGAGCGGAAACTTTCGCTTGAATCTGCCCGTCGATTCCGTCGAGGCCGTGCAGGTTTTTCAACATCCTTACATTGCCGAATATGGACAGTTCACTGGAGGTTTGACGCGAGTTGAAACCAGGAGAGGCGGCGATCGCTGGCACCTTGAATTCAATGACTTTTTTCCTGACTTCAGATTCAAAGGCGGACACCTCGTCGGTGTCGCCGAAGACTCACCACGCCTGAACTTCAACGGCCCACTCATCAAAGACCGTCTTTATCTTTCACAATCGCTTGCGTATACCATCGCCAAAACTCCAGTTCGCGGTCTGACATTTCCGGTAAACGAAACGAAAACTGAAAGCCAGAGCTACTTCTCTCAATTCGATCTCCTCTTGAACAAGCATCATACGGTGGCGCTTACCCTGGGATATTTTCCCGAGCGCAACCAGTTTGTCGGTCTGGACTTCTTTCGACCTCAACCGGTCACGCCCAACTACAAGCAGCGCGATTTCGTCTGGACTGTGCGCGATAATTACGAACTGGGAGGAGGTCTTTTGCAGTCCTCAGTTTCGTTCAAACGCTTCGACGCAAATGTCTGGGGACAGGGCACGCTGGATCAAACGTTGACTCCGACGGTCCAACTGGGTAACTATTTCGCAACTCAGGACCGCCGCTCACACCGCATTGAACTGCTGGAAGTTTATCAATTACCCACCCAACACTTCTGGCGCGGCTCGCATGAGATCAAAACCGGCTTTGACTTGAACAGCGTTAGTAATCGCCTGAATTACGGCGCGCGTCCGGTCAACATAGTCCGCGCAGACGGAACGCTGGCTGAGCGAATCGTGTTCGAACACGAGCCCGTAATTCTGGCAAGCAATCGCGAATACGTCGGCTTCGCTCAAGATCGCTGGCTCGTGCGTCCGAACTTGAGTTTCGATCTGGGCCTGCGTTATGAAAACCAGCGTATCGCCAACGAACAGAACCTGGCTCCGCGGGCAGGCTTTGCGTGGTCGCCTTTCGGAAACGATCGGACGGCTGTTCGCGGAGGCATCGGACTTTTTTACGATAAAGTGCCGCTCAATATTCGCAGCTTTGGCCGTTATCCTGGACGTACCGTAACGCGCTATGGCCCGGACGGCCTCACCGTCACCCAACGTCACCGCTTCAGAAATGTTTTGGTGGACACCGCGCCGATTCTTCCGCTTGATTTCAGACATTCAAATATTGAAGCGGGTTTCGTGCCGAAGAATCTGACCTGGAACGTTCAACTGGATCAAATCATTAACAGCCGGCTCAGTTTTCGCGCGAATCTTATTGGCAGCCAGACCGACCACATCTATGTTATCAACCCGGAACTCGACTTTCGCGGCCGGAGCGCGATTGTCTTGCGGTCGGCAGGACACGCCACGTATCGCGCGCTGGAGTTGACGTCGCGTTTTGTCCTCCCCAGAAAGAATGCTCTTTATTTCTCTTATGTTCGTTCGCGAGCGCGCGGTGACCTAAACGATTTCAACAGCTACTTCGGGGATTTTGGTGACCCTGTAGTGCGCCAGAATCAGTACTCAAATCTGCCCTATGACGTTCCCAACCGTTTTATCGCGTGGGGAACTCTGGCGCTACCCCATCGCGTTACGATCGCGCCCATCATTGAGGCGCGCAGCGGCTTTCCCTTTTCCGTCCGCGACGCAGAGCAGAACTTCGTCGGCGTGCGCAACTCTAACCAGACGCGCTTCCCTTCTTTCTTCGCCCTGGACGTAGAGTTCGCCAAAGAGTTTCAGGTCACAAAGAAGTACGCCATGCGTCTTTCGTTGCGTGGCTTCAATCTGACTAATCACTTCAATCCGCGCGACGTCCGGGCCAATATCGCCGACCCTCACTTCCGCGAGTTCTTCGCCTCGTATCGGCGTTACTTCACCGGAGGCTTCGACATTCTTTTCTAGCTAGGGCGACAAAGTGTCGCCCCTGCCAAAGTTTTACGGCGACATTGCGCCGCTGGCTTACTTGTTTAGGGACAGGAGATATAGTATGAGGTACTAATCTATTACTGTCCGAGCACCCTGTGAGCTCAACTTCAAATCAAGTTGCGCGGCACATTCGTTGCTCTTCTTTCGCTGATCCCTTCACTAAAGTTCAGGGCTCCGGTTTCGACAAAGACGCTGCCGTGAAAAAGAGATTGATGCTCAGCAACGCGATCCGGCAGTTACGGCACGGCTTTAACCGGCCGTTTATGGTGATGTTCGAAACCACCCTGCACTGCAACATGAAATGCGGCTATTGCGCGATCTGGCAAAACCAGCAACCTGAAGATCGTGCCGTGCGCGAGCGTGTTTTCTCCCGCATGGACGAAGCGGCCGCGTTCGGTGTTTTTGCCTGGAGCTTTTCCGGCGGCGAGCCGTTGATGAATCCCAACATGCCGGATTATATCGAGTATGCCGCTCGTAAAGGCTTCTACACTTCTATGCCGACCAACGGGTTGGCGCTGAAACGTTACGCCGAAGCTTGCGTCAAGTTGGATCAACTGGAAGTTTCGATCGACACGCTAGATCGTGAGAAGTTCGCTCAGCGCCGCGGCATCGATGGATTGCCGGCGATCCTTTCCGCGCTCGACTACATTAAGGGCAATCTCACTTACAACACAATTCAAATTAACGCGGCAGTCGATCTGGAAAATCTCGAAGACCTTCCGGCCCTGGCCGCCTACTGTCAGGAACGCGGCTTTTTGTTGCATACCGAAGCGGTGCACAACGTCGTTCGCACGACGTGGAAAACCGAAGACGTCGAGATGGAAAACGAAGCGCTTGATAAGATCGCTGGGTACGTGCTGAAGTTGAGGAAAGAATTCAGCTGCGTGCGCTTCTACCAGGGTTATTTTGATTTTTACCGTAACGATGGCTTCTCGAAAAAGTTTCCTTGCCGCTCAGCTTCGCACTTAATCAACATGCGGCCCGACGGCTCGATCCAGTTTCCCTGTGCGTTTGTTTCGCTCCATCGTGGCGCTCCGGAAATGTCTCTCCGCGAAATCTATGAATCACCCGAAGTGAGAAAGATAATCATGCAGTCGCCGAACATGTGGGACTTCTGCAAGGGCTGCAAGATCGGCTGCCCTTATGAAGTGTCCGCCTACCGCAACAGCCCGCTGACCGCATTTCGCTCAGGGTTGGATTTTCTCCAGTTCTCTTAGAACGAGGACGCGGGCCGAAACTTCGCTGATGATCACTGAAGAATCATTGCAGATACGAGAAGCGCTAGGCGAGGCGAAGCCGCACAGGTTCTCATCGCCGGCGGTGCGAGCGCGGAATCTCTTCAAGCGATACAAAGACGGCGCCGAGGCCAATCGCGGAATCGATCTGGACGTTCAGCCGGGAGAATTGATTTCGATCCTTGGGCCCAACGGCGCCGGCAAAACCACCTTCTTACGTCAGGTCACAACAGAGTTGCGACCTACTTCCGGAAGCGTGGAAATCTTCGGCGTGGATGCGGTCACTGAACCGCAGCGCGCGAAACGGATGATGGGCATCACGCCTCAGGAAGCCGGTCTCTTTGATTCACTGACTGTGCGAGAACACTTTGAACTATTCGCTCGCCTGAAGGGCCTCTCAAAAGCGGATGCCAAAGCAGAAACCGCTGAGGTAATCAGATCTTTGGACCTGAGCGCGGAAACGATGAAGCGCGTTCGGACGCTTTCGGGTGGACAGCGAAGACGCGTCCTGATCGGGTTGGCGCTGCTTGGCCGCCCGCCACTGCTCGTGCTTGACGAGCCGACGACCGGACTCGATCCCTCATCACGGCGCGCGGTGTGGGGGGTCATACGCCGTACGGTGACAGACGGCGCCGCCGTCATTCTTTCGACGCACTACATTGAAGAGGCCGAGCGCTTGGGCGATCGTATCGGCATCATTGCCCAGGGGCGTCTGATCGCTTTCGGCACCCTCGATGAACTTCTGGGGCGGCTGGAACGGAGTTATCGCTTGAGTTACCGCGACCGGCTCGATCCGTTTGGCAACTTTCGCGTGTGCTACTTCGCCAGCTTCAGCGACGCCCGCGCCCACGCTGCACGCGAACAACTTTCTGAATACTCAATCGCCCGGGCTTCGCTCGAGGACGTTTACTTCACGCTGACTGGCGAGTGCTTTGCGGAGGGAGAAACCAAAGGATGAAGCGTCTGACCGACATCGGCTGCGTCTTCCGCATTCAACTCATGAGCATGCGCGCTGAGGCCGGACCATTTTTTCTGGCCGCCCTTGTTTTTCCGGCGGCAATGTATTTGTTCACGCGGGCGGTAAGTGGCACAGAGGGGGCTCTGGATCAAAACCGCTCACGCTTTCTCGCGGGTTCGATCGTGTTTTCACTTTCGCTGACTTCGATTAGCTGGCTTGGTTATCTGCTCCTTGAGAATCGGTTCACGGGGCGACTGAAATTGTTTGCCACGATGCCGCTCGCACCTTCTTCGTACATCCTCGGCATCCTTCTCTTCGCATTCGCGCAAGCTGCGCTCGGCACCACCGCGCTGATGCTTATCGGACGCACTTTCGGTGTTCGCATGCGACCAAGCATCCTCATGCTAGGTTCCGTGATTATGCTGACGGTGCTGTGTCTCTGCGGACTCGGAGCCATTATCGCCGCGCGCGCGCGCAGCTTTACCCAGGGTTCTATTTTGACCGATGCGTTGGGAGCCGGACTGGTCCTTCTCGCGCCAATCTACTACACGCCGGAAACCATGCCGCATAGTCTCCGGGTGGTTTCACAATTGTTGCCGACCGCGCTTGCTGCGCGAGCTGTCCAGACGACGCTCGCGGGAGGTCATCAAATCGGCGGTGAAATGATGGCACTTGGATTGATGGCAATCGTGAGTCTCACACTTGGATTCAGACTCACGAAGTGGAGGGAAGACTGAAAGTTCTGGTGCTTACATTGTCGTTTGGCTCCGGTCATGTTCGCGCCGCTCAGGCTGTCGCGGACGAGTTGGGCCGCCACGCGTCTGCTTCGAACATTCTCGTTCTTGATGCCCTCGAAGAGTGTCGGTCGGTGTTTAGGGCGTGCTACGAATGGCCTTACTGGTTAATGCTGCGACATGCGCCGGCGCTTTGGGATCGCCTGGCCGCGGCGCGCATCAAGCAGAAGCACGAGGCCACCGCACCGGCATGGGCTTTTCGCTTCGGTTGCCCGAAGGTGTTCGCTACCATCGAAAGCTTCAATCCCGACGTCATCGTCGCCGTCGAAGTGGGCGCCTGCGAAATGGCCGTCATAGCGCGGCGTCTGGGACTTACGCGAGTGCCCATCCTAAATGTGATCACGGATTACGAGGCGGAACCGATCTGGGTGAAACCAGAAGTGGACGCGTTTGCCGTTCCTGACGATAACGTACGAACCGAGTTGATAGAGTGGGGCGCGCCGGCGAATCGGATTTTTATCTGCGGAATACCGGTCGATCGCGCGTTCGACGCAGCGCCAAATCCCAAAACAATCCGGCGCCGCCATGGAATTAACGACGACGCACCGATCGTGCTCCTAATGGGCGGTGGGATGGGGCCGACGCGAATGGACGAAGTTGCGCGACGACTTGCTGAACAAGAAGTCCCGATGCATGTCGTAGCTATTACGGGAAAGGACAAACGCGCGCGCCGAAAACTTGAAGCTTTGAACGTGAAGCCACCCGTTTCGCTGAGGGTGCTGGGCTGGACCGATCAAGTGGCGGCTTTGATGCAGGCTGCAACAGTTCTGGTAACGAAACCTGGCGGGTTAACAATCGCCGAGGCTGCCTTGTGCTCGTTGCCAACAGTTCTTTTTGATCCGATCCCCGGGGCCGAATTCGTTAATGCCAAAAGGATGGTTGACGCCGGCGCCGCAGTGATTACCAAAGGCGCCAGCGAGACCGTAAACGCAATCGTCTCGTTGGTACGCGACGAACGAACTCGTCGGTCGATGGCCCTCGGCTCCAACAGCATGGCACGGCCGGCTGCGCGGAGAGAGATTGCGCAAATTGCTCTCGACCTCTCGGCGCCGGAAGAAGAGGAGCTGCGCAGGATGACTGCGTGAAGGGTACAGAGGCGGATGACGATGGGGCTATCAGCGGTTCCCATAATTGCCGGCGTAGGCGCGCTCGCTGCGGGCGCGGCTGGCATCTATTACGCAACGTACGCCGTCCGCTCACAGTGGCTCGGCCCAACTGACTGGTGCGGCCGCAGAGATACTGGATCGGTGGCTCTGACTTTTGATGACGGGCCCGCTGCGGACACGGAGCGCATCCTTGACATACTTGCAGAGCACAGGCTTCGCGCCACCTTCTTCATGATCGGCAGGAACGTTGAGCGCTTATCGCAGACTGCGCGCCGCGTCGCCGCCGAGGGGCATGAGATCGGAAATCATTCTTATTCACATCCGATCTTTCTTTATCGAGGCTCGAACGAAACGCGCCGGCAATTGGAACGCGCGCAGGACGTTATCACGGGTGCGACAGGCGTGAGGCCGAGGGTCGCGCGGCCACCCTGCGGCGTGCGCACACCTGGCTACTTCGCTGCGACGAAGGCGCTCGGCCTACGCACCGCGCAATGGGATGTGGCTGGATTCGATTGGAAGCAGCGAACTGCGAAACAAATTGCGCATGATGTACTAATCCGGGCGCGTGCGGGCTCGATCATTTTGCTGCACGACGGCGATAGCGAGGAAAAGCGGGACCGCAGTGAAACGGTCGTGGCGCTGCCATTGATTATTGAAGGATTGAGCGCGCGCGGTTTGCGAATTGTGCCGCTCATGCAGTTGCTGGGAGAAGAGGAAGTGAAACTTGCCGCTTGAGGAAAACCAATAAATGACCGAACTTCAAACACCCAAAGCGATTCTCTTTCTGGATTTTGATGGCACGATCACCCGCCGCGACGCAGTTGATGTGATCCTGGAAACGTATGCGGATCCAAAATGGCTTGCCTTCGAAGCCGAGTGGCGCGCCGGCCGAATTGGATCGCGAGACTGTCTGCAAGCCCAGATGTCGCTGGTGCGGGCGACACGCAAGCAGCTCGATGCATTACTTGATCAGATAGAAATCGACGAAGGCCTGGTGGCGCTGCTGGAAACGTGTGCCGCGCACGATATCCCGGCGCATATCGTTAGTGATGGTTTCGATTATTGCATCCGTCGGATCTTCTCGCGCGGAAATAGACGCGCGACTGCCCTGCCGCGAGACGGGCGCATCTGCGCGGCTCGCCTCGAGGCACGCGGCCGCTTGTGGCGCACCGAGTTTCCTTACTTCCATCAGACCTGCGGGCACGGCTGTGCAACGTGCAAACCGGCCGTGATGCGTCTTCTCAACTCGACGAACGCGCCCGCGATCTTTGTCGGCGACGGCCTGTCTGATCAATATGCGGTCGATGGCGCTGAACTTGTGTTTGCGAAAAACGAACTCGCTCGCTACTGCTCCGAAAATTCCATCGCACACACTTCATACGATCATCTCGGAGACGTGGCCGCGCACGTCGAACGCTGGTTGACGGCGGGAATGTTTCTTGCTGCGGAACGAAAGACGCGAGCGAGCGCCTGAGGTTTTTCATTTTCTAACAGGGGACGATCAGAACTATGAGCACAGTCATCGACGACCGGGTATCGGCAAGTGAGCAGGAACTGCTGGAACTTGAGAGCAAGTATTGTTCGTGGGGCGATACAGTGCATTACCTCGACCCGCCAAAATTCTTCGAGCGCGCCGAGGGCCACTATCTTTACGACCGCGAAGGCACGCCGTATCTCGACTTACAGATGTGGTATTCCGCGGCGAGCTTCGGCTACGGCAATCCTCGCCTGAACAATGCGCTCAAGAATCAGATCGACAAACTGCCGCAACTTGCCTGCCAATATTTACACTCAGAAAAGGTCGAGTTGGCAGCGGCAATCGGGCGGCTGAATGAGTCAAAGTTCGGCCTGGATGGTCGCGTGCATTTCAACGTGGGCGGTGCGCAGGCGATTGAAGACTCGCTTAAGATCGTACGCAACTCGACCGGCAAGAACCTGGTTTTCGCTTTCATGGGCGGCTATCATGGTCGCACGCTGGGTGCTTCGGCTATCACGTCGAGTTACCGCTATCGTCGCCGCTTCGGCCACTTTGCGGACCGCGCTCACTTCGTTCCTTTTCCATACTGTTTTCGCTGCCCTTATGGCAAGAAGCGCGAAGATTGCGGCCTCTATTGTGTCGACCAGTTCGCGAAGAATTTCGACACCGAATACAACTCCTTCTGGGATCCGAAAGCCGGCGAATCAGAGTTCGCGGCTTTCTATGTTGAGCCGATTCAGGCGACCGGTGGCTATGTCATTCCGCCGCCCGAATACTTCCCGGCCCTGAAGAAAGTTCTAGACGAGCGGAACATTCTGCTGGTTGATGACGAGATTCAGATGGGCTTTTAGCGCGACGGAAAGTTCTGGGCCATTGAGAACTTTAACGTCGAACCGGACATCATCGTTTTTGGTAAAGCGCTGACCAACGGCTTGAACCCACTCTCCGGCCTCTGGGCGCGCGAAGAGCTGATCTCGCCGGAAGTTTTTCCGCCCGGCTCGACCCACTCGACCTTCTCTGCAAATCCGCTGGGTACTGCTGTTGCTCTGGAAGCGGTGCGGATGATGGAAGAAGAAGACTACGAGGAAATCACGCAGCGCAAAGGTGCTTATTTTCTGGCGCAGATCAGGGATCTTCAACGACGCTATCCGAAGGTGATAGGCGATACGGACGGCATGGGCATGGCGCTGCGCATTGAGATTTGCCAGACGGATGGTTTTGAGCCGGACCGTGAGTTAACCGATAAGATGTTCGCCGAGGGCATGAAGGGTGATCTCGATGCCCGGGGGCGCAGGACCGGTTTAGTCCTGGATATCGGCGGTTACTATAAGAACGTCTTTACGCTGGCCCCGTGCTTCGATATGACGGAGGAAGAAATCGACATTGCCATTGAGCTGTTTGAGCAGTTAATTCGCCGTTGTGCTCCGGAAAGGATCTGACAAACTGGTTCTTACATGCTGACAAACATTATCGAGCAGATCGAGCGGATGATCTTACATATGGAGCCGCACCGCTCCGTGCGTTTCCTGAACGCTGCGCCTGCGTGGTCGCTTCCCAAAATTCAGCGCGCCCGCTTCCGACGGACACTGCGGCTGGCCGCGGAACATTCTCCATTCTACCGGGAGCAGTTTCGCCGGCGTGGTATTGACGTGCGCCGCATCGAACATCCATCTGAGCTGGGCGACTTCTACACTTCCGGTGAAGACCTGCGCACGCATGGCGCTGAAGCTTTTCTAACCGGTCGCCCGAGTACGGCCTTTGAAACGACCGGCACGACCTCCGCGGCGCCCAAGCGAGTCTTCTTTTCCCAACGTGAGCTTAGCGAGATGGGCCGCACCTCCGCGATTGGTCTTTATCATTTGGGAATTCGCCCAGAGGATCGAGTCTTGAGTGCCTATGATTGTTCATTCTGGGTTTCGCTGGCCGTGTTGCGGATGGCAATGCAATATTTAAACTGCTTCCACGTCGAGGCAGGTAAGATTGAGCCGCGGGCGTTTTACGAACGGGCGCGCGAATACCAGCCGAATGTGATATTTGGCGAGCCTTCATGGCTCGTGCGCCTGTCGGAGTTGGCGCGCGAAGGTGGCACGTGGCCCCTCAAGCTGCTTTTCGGGGGCGGCGAGAATATCACCGAAGAAGCACGGCAGGTCGTCGAAAGCACCTGGGGCGCGCCGCTCTACCTCAGCTACGGTCAGACCGAATCGTTCGGCACGCTCGGCGCGGAGTGTGAGCGCAAGGATGGTTATCACCGCAACGATCTGTTCTTTTTCTTCGAGACTCCTGAGACGGATACTGACGGTTATGGCGAGCTTGTTTATACGACCCTCGTGCGGGACGTAATGCCATTAATCCGTTATCGATCAACCGATTTGACGTCTTTGGTTGACGAGCCCTGCGCCTGCGGTCTATTTGCCAAGCGGATCGCGAAGATCCGCTCGCGGACTGATGAAGTGGTTGTGTGCGGCATGGGTAACGTTGGGCCATGGGTTTTCGCGGAAGTCTTGCGCGATGTGAATGGCCACGGTGCGGACTGGCAGGCCGTGATCAAACATGACGGTCGGCGGGACGTTGTCGAGTTGCGCCTTGAGCTCGAACACTTCGATCATCAACCAGACGTGGAACGGGCTGTACTCGACAACCTGCGCGCGGGTTTTGCGGACTTTTGGAAGAACTATGAAATGAAGCTCTATGAGTTTCGGGTTGTCCCGTGCGAGCCCGGGAGCTTACGGAATGGCCGGAAGTTGAAAAGGGTTTTGGACCAGAGAGAAATGGCTTTGACGCGCAAGCCGTGATCAAGACCTGTTTTATAGACTAATGCTATTACCATCCGTCTACTGTCTTTACGAGACCGGAGTGAAGACATCCTTCCACTGGCGACAAGCTTTGCCGAGCATGTGCGCTCCTCAAATTCTTCGGCGACCTTTCTCTTCAAGCTCAGGATATCCTTAAGCAGTGTCGTAGATTTGGATGAGCAGGTATTG
>WNFJ01648520.1_pt3 | contig 21908 bp, 21 predicted proteins | sample 5400461 | NCBI WGS metagenome assembly WNFJ01 (sample SAMN13153349, study PRJNA577476) | soil metagenome | isolation source: 115 cm saprolite on Douglas fir-dominated hillslope | place: USA:California | collected 2013-09-17
TCTTTGAGCCTCAATAGCTCCCGCCACTCCTCTCCGTATTGGATCTCCCAGTCCTCCCGATTGAACGATATGGACCCAATCGGATAGCGCGTTCCGCCCATGGCGCGCGCCTTCTCGAAGAGACGGCGATTGCGCGCAAGCATGGTCGACTCGAAAGCAGGGTCGGGCCCCGGAACCGCGTTCGCCGTCAGGATGTCGAAGAGGAAGATCCAGTCGTCGGCGTTGGGGACGCGCAAGAAGGGGCGTGTGAGGTTCGACGCCTTCTTGGCGAAAAGGAGGAGAAAGCCCGTCGGTCCCACGTCCGGCGGCGTGAGCGCGGCGGTGACCTCGCTGACGTATGGTTCGACTGTGCTGTTGGGCAAGAAGACATCGAACCATGGGTGCAGCACGCCGTTCCATAGGCCAATCTTCTTGAAGAAGTCGATCGCGCTGTCGACGCGCAAGACGTAAGGCAGGTACGGGATGTCCTGCGCTTGCACGGCACCGGCGCTGACGCTCAGCCCACGAAAGAGGTGCGCGTTGTCCGGCGGGCTTGCAGGGTCGAAATACGCTGCTGCGTTGAGTTGGTAGAGGAAGCCGCCTTTGCCATTCGGTATTCCGAAGTTAAAGAGCTCGCTCAACTCGCCCCGATCAAGGAGCTTGCGAAAGTCCGCGAAGAACGCAGCGCTGTCGGCGTACACAATCGTGTAAGCGCGGACCAAGGACGGGGCGGGAACCAGATCGATAACGGCGCGGGTGATAATTCCACACTGCCCAAGCCCTGCGAGCGCGGCCTCGAAGAGTTCTCGGTGATGGTGGGCCGAGCAGCGCCTCGCCTCGCCTTCGCCTGTGACAACCTCGAGCTCCTTTACGTGGTCCACTTGTGCGCCGACCCCGAAGGTCGCGGAAATTCCGCCAACGGAAAGCGTGCCCCCGATGGAGAGGCCAGTAAACCCGGTCAGCGCCGGCGGTGAAAGCCCGTGAGGAACAATCGTCTGCAAGAGGTCCTTCCACAGAAGGCCTGCATCGACGTCGGCGGACGTCGGTCCGAACGAATGAATGGCCTTGAGCGTGCCCATCTCGATGACGAGCCCGCCGAGGACCTGCGATTGGCCGAACGTCGTATGCCCCTGACCGCGCGCGGCTACTTTGATTTCATGACGGCGGCAGAAGCGGACCATCTTTTCGATGTCCTCGACGGAACCCGGTCGAAGCACCGCCACCGGCGTGTTGTGGATGATGTTTCCGACATCGACCGCGTCGGCCGCAAGCGACGCGGGATCGGTCAGAAGCTGTCCATCGAGCGGTGGAACACCACTAAGGGGCATCGCCGCATTTGCAACACCGACCCAATGGCGTGTCGTAGGGTTGAAACCCACGACGGCCGTGGCGCCCAGACCTGCTAAGAAATGACGTCGAGCGATCATAATTTGCCCTCCTCCGCCCGCATCGAGTGGAGACTCAAGATGCGCACTGCGCGGTACTTGTGCCTACATAGCCCCGTCTACGTGCGGACCGCAAGGCACAAACTGGCTCGGGCGCGCTGAACACTATCGATGTGCAGGCATCCGCTCACACCAGAACGACTGCTCAGCGTGTGTCGATTGTGAAACATGCCCGAAACCTAATGCGCCCTCGTACTGCCAACTGAAACATCACGTTCCCGTGGGAGGTTTTTTGCCCTGTGATGAGCTCTGCGCCCCGGCTCCGCCGACTAAAGAAGTGTGACGTTTGTCCCGTACCGTGGCGTGCGATGTGTGTGGTAATTTCTAGGTTGAGCACGGGGTGTGTTGGATGTGCTCTGGCGTCGATCGATCACGCCGGACACATTGGCGTTCGCGCGTACTCCGTGGGGTAGCCCTATGTCGGTGCTGTCACTGCCGGGGAATTCGAGAGAGACGGTTGCGACGATCGCTACGCAACGGTTTGAAAGCATTTGGGAAGCGGTCCACGGCGTTCCCTGCCCGGCCGAGGTACGTTCCGTCCTTTCGCGGATGATCTTGCCGTGGGGTGCCCGAGCCCTTTCTACGGCTCCGATGTGGCCGTCGGACATCGGCAACGACAATTCCCCCTTTGAATTCTCTGTTGTTCTTGCACCTGCAGCAGAGATACGGCTCGTGGTCGAGGCGCAAGCAACCGTCCCCGGATTCCGTGCAACACGTGACGCGTGCCTTCGCCTCAATGCCGCCCTCGCTGAGTTCGGGGCGGACCTCAACGGTGTAGAGGTGCTTCGCGACATCTTTCTTCCTGATGTCCTGCACGCGCGCTTCGCACTCTGGCACGCCGTTACCCTCGCCCCGGGGCGACTGCGACCGAAGGCATATTTCAACCCGCAAATTCTCGGCCCAGGGCATGCCAACAAGTTGGTTGAATCCGCGCTGACGCGGCTCGGCATGCCTGACGCCTGGCCGACGATCGTTTCGGCGCTGCCAAATGCGCCTCGCGGCCAAGACATCCGGTATTTCGCGCTGGACATGGATCAACCCGGGCTGCCACGCGCCAAAGTCTATCGATACCTTGAGGGCGCTACTACAGACCATCTGGAGCAGTTGGCAGCACTCCGACCGGACTACGTGCGCGGTGAGGTCACTGAATTCTGCAGAGCCATGACCGGCGCAAGCGTTGCTTTCACGTCGCGGCCCCCTTGCGTTTACATGGCGTTCTCCCGAGCAAGTCGGCATCCGTCTGACGTCACATTGCAAATCCCGATCGGCCACTATGCATCGAACGACGGCGTCGCGCGGGAGCGCATCTACGCCTACCTTCGAACCCGCGGGCTGGACGCAGATCTTTACGACCGAGCCCTGCGCGCGGCAGCCCATCGGCCGCTGGAGGCAGGCACCGGCCTCCACTCGTACGTGTCATTGCGAACGGGAGTGACCCCTGCCCGTGTCACCGTTTACTTTGCGGCGGAGCTTTACGGCGTCCAGTCGGCTCGACCCTCGCTGTCCGGTCTCTTTGAACGACGCGTGCTTCCCTTCTAGCAAATCTGCACAGTTCGAGAAGGCGCTCGGCGGAACACGCTATCCTATCGGATCCATTCGGTTCGGCCGGGAGGACCGTGAGGACCAATACGGGGAGGAATGGCGTGAGCTGCTCCGGCGAACGCCCGTTCGATCCCGATGGTATATTGACGCTCGGTCCGGGAGCTAGCTACTAGACACGGAGTGAATCTTGGCAAGGATCAGTAACATACCGATGCCGAAGCCGAAGCGAAACATGGTGGTTCGCAAGGTCGACTCAACATTCATTCTGGTCCAGAACGAAGAGAGTCCGACGGACAGCGAGTGGGATGACTTTCTGACGATGATGAGAAGAGACGGGGCAGAACTTGCGAAACGCAAGGTTCTGGTCATCACGAATGGGGGAGGCCCGGACGCCAATCAGCGAAAGCGCCTGGCGGCGACTATCAAGGATGCTCGATTCCCCACGGCAGTGGTCTCTGACAGCATTAAGGTCCGCTTCGTGTCCTCTACTGTCGCCCTGTTTCACAGGGACCATCGGTCATTCGCCATAGATGAAATGCAGGACGCGTACGACCATTTGCGATTGACCCCGGAAGAACGGTCACGCGCTGATATTGCAATCAAGGACCTGTCGACCCTGCTGGGGTGAAGGTTGTCATTGAGAGGTGAGCCATGAAGACGATTTTTGACTATATCAACCATCGCTCGACCGCCTTCACTGATAAGCCCCTATTCCGGTATTTGCGAGACAAGAAGATAGATTCAAGACAACGTCTCCAATTTGTACCATGGACGGCTCATTTTGTGATGACGTTTGCGGACCTCTACCATTTCTTTCTAACGGAGCCCGCGCCACGGGATCGCTATCAGGAGCTTGTGAACACACATCTTTCTGAGGAGGGAAGTCACTGGAAGTGGTTCCTCGCTGATCTCAGGAATCTTGACTTGGATCCGACGTTGCGATTCACCGATGCTCTGCGTGTTATCTGGAGCGATGAGACAATCAAGACGCGGACGTTGGCCTACGAGATGTGTAAGTTGAGCGCTGGGATGAACTCGCTTCAAAAGCTGGTCATGGTTCTTGCCATTGAGGCAACGGGGAGGGTCGCACTCGAGGCTGCAGTGCCCACCGGGTGCGAGGTGGAGGCGACCACTGGAAGACGCCTTGTTTATTTTGGCGGGCATCACTTGGACACAGAGCGAGAGCACACGGTGGAGGCGCGCGGAGTCCACCTCTCCCTCGAAGAGACGAAGCTAGCGGACCCGATTCGCGCAGAGTTGCGTTTCATCGTGGATCAAGTGTTCGACCGCTTACCTGGCGCAAGGAAATCGCGGACTTGCTGAGAGCGTCCAAACAATAAGCCCCGCGAGCGGCACCGTGTAGCCGACACGGTCGATGGCTGCCTGAGCTGCCGTAGGCGGCACGCTCAGATCGGCCCGAATGCTTGACACGGGTTGCGGCGGAACCTGCCTATCGATGCGCTCCGAGACGAGACGGCCTGGCGCTTCATCGCGCGAGCTCCTTCTACCCCGGTCCCACCATCTTCTCCGCGCGCACGTACTTGTCGAAGTCCTCGGCCTTCACGAGGCCCAGCTCCGCGGCCGCTTGGCGCAGCGTGATGTTCTTCGCGTGGGCGAGCTTCGCCACTTTGGCCGCATTGTCGTAGCCAATAACTTCGTTGAGCGCTGTCACGAGCATCAACGTATTTTCGACGTGACGGGCGATGACATCGCGACTGGGCTCGATGCCTATCATGCAATTGTCGTTGAAGCTGTGGCATGCGTCCGCCAAGAGCGCGCAGCTCTCGAGCACGTTGTGCACAATGACCGGTTTGAAAACGTTGAGCTCCAAGTGCCCGCTGGCTCCGGCGAAGCTGACGGCAGCATCGTTGCCCATCACGTGAACGCCGACCATCGTCATCGCTTCAGCCTGGGTTGGGTTGACTTTGCCCGGCATGATGCTGCTCCCGGGTTCGTTTTCCGGGAGATGCAATTCGCCAATCGCGCAACGCGGACCGCTGCCCAGTAGGCGCACGTCGCTCGCAATCTTGAAACACGCGACCGCCAGCGTGCGTAGCGCCCCGCTTGCCGCGACCATGGCCTCGTGGCCTGCCAGCGCAGCGAACTTGTTGGGAGCGGTGCGAAAGGGGACGCCCGCGAACTGCGCGATTCGATTGGCGACAGTTTCGGCCCACCGGGGGTGCGTATTGAGCCCCGTGCCTACCGCCGTACCTCCCAGCGCAAGCTCGTACAGAGCGTCGAGGGATCGCTCGAGTCCTTGGCTTGCCAGTCCGAGCTGCGCCGCCCACCCGCTGAACTCCTGGCCTAGGGTGAGCGGCGTTGCGTCCATCAGGTGTGTCCGCCCGACCTTGACGATGTCCTTGTACGACTCGCTCTTTTTCTCAATCGTCGAGCGAAGCTTGGCGACGGCGGGCAGGAGGCGCTCGCGAATCTCGAGCGCCGTTGCAACGTGCATGACCGTCGGAAACACGTCGTTGGACGACTGACTCCGGTTGACATCGTCATTCGGGTGAATCGGTTTTTTTGAACCCAAAGTCCCGCCGGCCAGCTCGATCGCGCGGTTCGCGATGACTTCGTTGGCGTTCATGTTCGACTGCGTCCCGCTGCCTGTCTGCCAGACGACGAGCGGGAAGTGCGCGTCGAGCGCGCCCGAGATGACCTCGTCGGCCGCGCGCACGATGAGATCGCACTTGGAGCCGTCGAGCTTGCCGAGGTCTTTGTTCGCCAGGGCGGCCGCCTTCTTCACGATGCCGAACGCGCGGATGACCGGGCGCCCGAACCGGTGCCCGCCAATCTTGAAGTTTTGCAGGCTGCGCTGCGTTTGGGCGCCCCAGTACTTATCGCCCGGGACTTCGATTTGTCCCATGCTGTCCGATTCGATTCGCACGCTTGTCATGGTCCCTTCTTACGCCACCGGGAGGGTGAACGAAAAGACACTCCCCTCGCCCACGCGGCTCTCCACGCCGACGTTGCCGCCTTGGGCCTCCACGAGCGCCTGCACAATGGCGAGGCCAAGGCCCGGCCCGTCGCGCGGGGTTCGACGAGCATTCGCGCGGCGATCAAAAATCGTCGGCAGCCGGTCCACTGCAATGCCGCGTCCCGCATCGGCGACGCTCACACGCACGCGTTCGCTCTCACGGTTGGTGCGTATCGTAACCCGCCCCGGCGGCGCCGTGAACTTGACTCCATTCGCGACGAGTTTCGAAATAATTTGAATGAGCCGTGCTCTGTCGCACAGAGCCATGAGCGGTGCCTTGGGCAACTCTAGCTCCAGCTGAATGCCATGCGGCGCAGCCTGGGCCTCGAACGAGGCCTTGGCCCCCTCGAGCGCGGCCACGACATCGCACGGTCGTCGATCCAACTGCATGCGGCCCGCCTCGAGTCTTGCGAGATCGTGAAAGTCGCCCACGACATTGGCCATCCGATCGGCCGATCGGCCAATGGCATCAACCACGCGGCGCGAGCTCGCATCCTCGGACGCAAGTGTCTTCTTGAGAAAACCTGCACCCATCACGATGGAGGCGAGCGGGTCTTTCAAGTCGTGGCAAACGATGGACAGAAGATCCTTGTCGGGGTCGTCGCCGCCGAGGCGCGCTATCGTTTCGTCCAAGTCGCGCAGGATCCGTCTTGCCACGGCGGCGTCTCCGGACTCGACTGTGGTTGCAGCCACGAGGTCGCGTGCCTGTCGCAAAGAGGCCAGAAGCGGGCTCGTCATCCGATCTTTTGCTCCGTTCGCTCTGCCTAGAGTGCCTATATCAGTTCGGCATCGTCCATTCCGGCTGGGTTAGGGACCCAGCCGACAAACCTAGGGCTGGGTTAGGGACCCAGCCGACAAACCTGGGGCTGGGTTAGGGACCCAGCCGACAAACCTGGGACAGACGTGAATCTTGCAACACGCCGGCAGGGTGGCGCAAATGTGGCGCCCGCAATAGAGTCCCACACGCGAACCGAGCAGAGCATGGAGCGTCGCATCCTCATCATCGACGATGACCGCAGCATGTGCGAGGTGCTCGAAAGCGAGCTTCGCCGGCGCGAGTTCGACGTGACTTCGTTGACCGTCCCGGCCGACGCCATAGCGCTTTTCGACCGCAAGGATTTTGGCCTGGTCATCACGGACGTCAACATGGCGGGGATGAGCGGAGTTGAGCTGTGCAGGGAGCTCACGGCGCGCCGCGAAGACATGCCCGTCATCGTAATCACGGCGTTTGGCAATATGGAGACGGCGGTCGCAGCCATCCGCGCGGGTGCCTACGATTTTATCACCAAGCCGTTCGATACCGACGAGCTTGCGCTCACGATCGAGCGGGCGCTGCGCCACCGGGCGCTCAAAGAAGAGGTCAAGCGCCTGCGCAAAGCCGTCGACGGTACCGAGCGCTTCGACGAGATTCTAGGCACGAGCTCGGCGATGTTGAAAATGTGCGAGCTTGTCACGCGCGTCGCCGACACCGAGACGACTGTGCTTATCACCGGCGAGAGCGGGACCGGCAAAGAGCTCGTGGCCAAGGCGCTTCACGCCAAGAGCGGCCGCAAAGAAGGCCCCTTTGTCGCAATCAACTGCGCCGCCATGCCGGAGAGCTTACTCGAGAGCGAGCTTTTCGGACACGTCAAAGGCGCCTTTACCGACGCGCGGACGGCGCGGCCCGGCCTCTTCATCAAGGCCAGCAAGGGTACCCTCCTTCTCGACGAGATCGGCGAGATGCCTCCCGGAATGCAGGCGAAACTCCTGCGAGCCCTGCAAGAACGAACGGTTCGGCCCGTTGGCGGCGACCAAGAGCAGCCGTTTGATGCGCGGATTGTCGCGGCCACCAACCGGGACCTCGAGACCGAAGTCGAAGAGAAGCGCTTTCGCGAGGACCTTTTCTATCGCATCAACGTCGTGCGGGTCCACGTGCCGCCGCTGCGCTCGCGCGGCAGTGACGTGCTGCTCCTCGCCCAGCATTTTCTCGAACGGTACGCCGCCCAGAGCCATCGCCCTGTCGTGGGCATGACGAGCGCGGCCGCGGACAAATTGCTGTCGTACACGTGGCCTGGAAACGTACGCGAGCTGCAAAATTGCATCGAACGAGCGGTCGCGCTCGCGCAATTCGATCAGGTCGGGGTTGACGACCTGCCGGAAAAGATCAGAGACCACAGGACCGCACGCATCAGCGTCGAGTCGAACGACCCGGCCGAGCTCTTGTCGATGGACGAGGTCGAGCGGCGCTACATTCTGAAGGTGCTCGAAGCCGTGGGCGGCAACAAGACGCTCGCCGCCCAAGTGCTCGGTTTCGATAGACGAACGCTGTACCGCAAACTCGAGCGCGTGCGCGATCCTGCGGCAGCGCGCGAGCAGCGCCCACCAAGCAGCGGGCGAATGCCGGTGGCGACGCCCCATCGACCGGACGAAGCCAAGAGTTAAAACAACCCGGCCAGTCCGCTGCAAAACTGCCACAGCGTGACAGCTGTCTGGCCAGAAGGCATGGGCACGGCCTCCGCTGAGGGCGATACGGAGCCCCGCCGAGGGCCATCTGGGGGCAACCGGTTCTTCGGGATGCCGGCACATCCCATGCAGCTCAAGCAGCCTCACCGCAGCCCAAGCAGCCTCACCCCGCCCCAAGGGAGCTCGATAAAGATGACCGTGCAAAGACGCGTTCTAATCATCGACGATGACCGGAGCATGTGCGACATCCTCGATGCGGAGCTCAGGACGCGGGACTTCGAAGCGACCGCGACGACGGCCGCGGAAGACGCCCTGCGGCGGCTGTCGGAGGGCGATTTCGACGTCGTGCTCACCGACATCAACATGCAGTCAATGAACGGCGTTGAGCTATGTCGGCAAATCGTCGAGAGCCGCGAGCACGTGCCGGTCGTCGTAATGACGGCTTACGGCAGCATGGAGCTGGCGGTGGGCGCGATCCGAGCCGGAGCCTACGATTTTGTGACCAAACCGTTCGAGATGGACGAAATCGCCCTCACGCTGGAGCGAGCGCTCAGGCACCGGGCACTACGCGACGAGGTCAAGCGCCTGCGCACCGTGGTGGCCGACAGCCAGAAGTTCGACGACATTCTCGGCACAAGCTCCGCCATGAAGAAGATGTACGACCTCGTCGCGCGCGTCGCCGAGACGGAAACGACAGCCCTGATTACAGGCGAAAGCGGGACCGGCAAGGAGCTGGTCGCGAAGGCAATCCATCAGCGAAGCGCTCGCAAGGACGGCCCGTTCGTCGCGATCAATTGTGCTGCGATGCCTGAGAACCTGCTCGAGAGCGAGCTCTTCGGCCACGTCAAGGGTGCGTTCACCGACGCGCGAACCGCTCGATCGGGGCTTTTCATCAAGGCCAGCAGGGGCACGCTGCTTCTCGATGAGATCGGCGAAATGCCCGCCGGAATGCAGGCCAAGCTCCTACGGGCCCTGCAGGAGCGAACGGTGCGCCCCGTCGGCGGCGACCAAGAACAGCCCTTCGACGCTCGCATCATCGCCGCGACCAATCGAGACCTCGAGAGCGAAGTCGAGGACAAGCGCTTCCGGGAGGACCTCTTTTATCGAATCAACGTCGTGCGCATCCATGTGCCGCCCTTGCGCGCACGCGGCAGCGATATTCTGCTTCTGGCCCAAAGTTTCCTCCAGCGCTACCAGCCGAACGGCCAAGAGCGCGTCGTTGGAATCAAGAGCGCGGCGGCCGACAAGCTGCTCTCGTATCCGTGGCCCGGCAACGTGCGCGAGCTGCAAAACTGCATGGAGCGATGCGTTGCTCTCGCACAATTCGACCACGTCGGGGTCGACGATTTGCCCGACCGGGTGCGCGACTTCAAGAGCTCTCGCATCACGATCGAGAGCAACAACCCCTCTGAGCTACTCTCGATGGACGAGGGGGAGCGCCGATACATTCTGCGCGTCCTCGAGGCCGTGGGGGGCAATAAGACGCTTGCGGCACAAGTCCTCGGTTTTGATCGCCGCACGCTCTATCGCAAACTCGAGCGCGGCCGCGATGTGGTGCCGCAAAAGCGCGAATCCCACGGACTTGGCGCAATCTCAGCCTAGCCCGGCACGAGAGTTGCGTAAGAGCCTGTTGGATACTGCGACGCGGGGCGGGCCCAAACCACAAGCTTGGCCGCCGCGTAGTCGAGACGATAAGACGGTCGACGGAGGACGCTATGCTCACCCACGCCACAGCGCTGTTCGCTGATCGCCACACCGCCCGCGCTGCGCTCGAGCAGCTCGCTCAGGCGGAATTCCCCCGAGACGCAATTAGCGTCGCGATGTCGGAAGAAACCCACCAGAGGGAATTTGCGAACCCCCCCTCCGAGGAGTCCGGCGTGCGCCCTTTGCACCACGTCGGCGTGCTCGGCGCGATCGTCGCAAGCCTAGCGGTGTTCGCGACGCCCGGCGACGACGGCAACGACGTCGCAGTGCGGGTGACCGGACCTCTCTGCAGCGCGCTCCTTCGCGCAGGCGCGCTGGCGACGGCTCTCGGCAGCTTGGGGCTCGAGGAAAGCGAGGCACAAGCGGTCGGCGAGGGACTTCGAAACGGGGCCATCGTCGTCGCAATCTCCGCGGACCGAGATCGGACCACCCTCGCAATGCAGCTGCTTGAGCTCTCTGGGGGAGCGGCGCTCCAAGCGGCTTAACCTCAATCAATCAATTTCGATCTCCGTCTTGAGGGGGCCGCCGGTGACCTCCAGGCGGTCTATGTGGCACCGAGACCCGACGCGGCGGAAACGCACGCTGACAAGCGAGCTGCCGATACGCATGCCATGAAGCTCGAGCTTGCGGACATTCTTTGGCAGCCTCGGATTTCTCACGACGAGCCGCCCGCGCGGGGCATCGACCCACAGTCCGAGGATGGACTGGATCAAGAGAAGTGGCGCGGCGCTCGCCCACGCCTGAGGACTGCATGCGACCGGATAACGAACGAGAGGTCCGGTGCGCTTGCCAATTCCACAAAATAGCTCCGGCAGTCGTCGATCGTCACGACAATAGGACATCGCTGCATAGAGGCCGTCGAACGCCTTCATGGCCTCGTCGTGAAGGCCGTAGTTCGCGAGGCCTCGCACGATGATTGCGTTGTCGTGCGGCCAAACGGTGCCGTTGTGGTAGCTAAGCGGGTTATATAGAGGTTGATCGCTCGCAAGGGTGCGAATGCCAAATCCACCAAAACTCGACGACGAGAGCAGGGTTCGCGCCGTCGCCGTGGCGCGGTCGGGGGGCGGCACTCGCGACCACAGCAAGTGTCCGATGTTGGAAACGACAGTCGGCAACAATCGATCGCGACCGTCGATGGCGTATGCGTATCGATTCGCCTCCTTCATCCAGAAGAGGCGATTGACGAGCTCTCGCATGCATGTCGCTCGCGCTTCGTAGACACTCGCAAGATCGTTTGCGCCGAGACGCGAGAGGATCTTGGCTCCGCGCTGATAGGCATCAACGCAATATCCTTGCACCTCGATGAGGGCGATGGGGGGGTCCGCCCGACGCCCGTCAGGGAACGAGACTCCTGAACGCGAGTCCTTCCACCCTTGATTGAGCAGACCCTGCGGACTACGGCGCTCGTAGCGCACGGGCTTTGTGCCCTCTTCGCTCTTCACGTCGATCCATGCGAGGGCAGCCTCGATCGCCGGACGAAGTTCTTGGAGGAACGTGCCGTCGGCAGCAAACCGATGGGCCGCCTCGGCGACGACCACGAAGAGCGGCGTCGAATCGATACTGCCATAGTAGGGTGAATGGGGGATCTCGCGGCAGCGGGCCATTTCGCCGAAGCGCAGCTCGTGAAAGATCTTGCCCGGCTCCTCTTCGGTTACATTGTCGAACTTCTTTCCCTGATACGCCGCAAGGGTGCGCAGCGCTTCGGTCGCGAAGTCCGGGTTGAGCGTTAGCGCCTCGTAACCGGCAATCAACGCATCGCGTCCGAACGGCGCACAAAACCAGGGGATCCCCGCACCGACGATTGAATGGTGATCGAACTGAACGCGCAGCGCATGCAAGTCGAGAGTGGCTTGGTCCAGGATGTCCTGCAGCAGGCCGTCGTCGCAGGAATAGCGCGTCGAGCTCGCTCGAAACATTTGCATCTCGTTCGAATGCGCCTCGGCACGCCGGCTGAATGGGAGGCCGGGGCGGCTGCGTGTGACGCCATTGACCATCGGAACGGCACGTACTTCAATCGAGATGCTGCGGTCCGGCGAAAGATTAAGCTCGAAGAGCGCATGGTCCTCCGTCAGCTCGGTGGGGGACGTACCGAACGAGACGATGGTCTCATATCGGGTCTCGCACAGGCCCGTGTACGCGAAAATGACGGAGCTGCCCTCGATTCGTGGCAGGTGAACCGTGCCACGCCGGGGACGCTGAGCCCCACGAACTTCGAAGATGTCCGCGAAATCGACCCCAAATCGCACGACGACTTCGAGCTCGCACGCGCGCATCAGGAAATTCGTAAGAACGATCTCTTCGATCAATCCGCCGTCGAGAATCTGCCTGCGCCGGATGTGCAGAAAATTTTTCGGGTCGTCGAGCAACTCTTCGTGCTGGTTGCCACTCACCATGAGGTCGACCTGGTTGTATGCGCCATGCGAAGTTTCGGCGCTCAGACCGATGGGGTGGCTATTGCCGATATCCAGCTTGTAATGGGACAAGAATCGCGTGTCGGAGTAGAAAAGGCCGAGCTCGCGCGCCCCGGGCGGGTCCACGTCCCCCTTGCGTGTCGTCACAAGAAACAGCGAGCCGCGTGCCCGCACCAAACGCTCTACCTCGCCTACGATTGGAAGGGCGAGCAGGTTTTGCCCGGCGTTCGGCAGGGCCTCTAGGGAAGCGCCGTCTTGCTGCCCATTCACCGAGCCGAACGACTTGTTTGTGTCGATGGTCACGCCGCCTCCCGGATGCTCAGCGGCGCGCGTCTGCAAGCCGCTTCTCGTGTGCGTCTACACCACTGCTTACGTGGGCTCGGGCGTGCCGATGCTTGCGCGCAGCGTCAGCGTACACGTGCTCATATTCGCGTGCCATCCGCAGCGAACTCCAACGCTCCCGCGCACGCTGCCGGCACTTCTTGCGATCGATTGCGCCGACTTGACGAATCCGCTCTGCCATCTCGGCGGTACTGCGAACGAGGAATCCCGTAACGCCGTCCTCGATCACTTCGGGCGCGGCGCCTGCCGCAAACGCGATGACCGGAGTTCCGACGAGCATCGACTCGATCATGACGAGTCCGAACGGCTCTTCCCACTGGATCGGAAAAAGCGTCGCGCGAGCACCGCCCATGATTTCGAGCTTCGGCTTGAACGCCACTTCTCCGTCCCATCGGACTAGCCTGCCGGCGCGCCTCAGACGGGGCTGCACCTCGCGCGCGAAGTACTCGTCGTTGTTCCAATGCGGTTGGCCGCCGAGGCGTAGGGGAATCCCCACCTCGAGCGCCGCGTCGATGGCCAGGTGCGGGGCCTTCTCGGGGGCGAAGCGTCCGACGAATGCGAGCCAATTCCCGGCGCCGTTGCCCGCTTCGTACAAGTCTGCGTCGAGACCATGATGCACCACGTGGCGCACCCCCAGCTCGGGCACAAGCTGCGCCTGACGGCGCGAAATGGCCACGTGCGTGACATCCGGGAAGTCGAGGTAAAAGTCGATGAGCTCATCGACTCGGTGATGGTGCAGCGTGAGAACGGTCGGTGTCGAACACACGGCGCTGAATGAAATGGCCGAAGCTTGATGGGCGTGAACGACGTCGAAGGGCGGGTTCTCGACGCACACCGAACGCCATGCGAAGGCCGAGTGGCGAAGCTCGGCCAGGTCGTTCGGCGGCCAGACGGGTTCGGCGAAGTGGGCTCGAAGCTCGGCCGCAGGCTTCGAGTCGCCGCTGGCAAAGACGACCACCTCGTGCCCGAGATGGGTAAGCATTTTCGCAAGCTCCGCGACAACCAGCTCCGAGCCCCCGTAGGCTCGAGGCGGGACGGACACGGCGCACGTCGACAGAAGGGCAATCCGCATTTCGTCTCGGCTTTCTCGACGCTCAGAGAACGGCGCGGCGACCGAAGAGTAGAGACACTCCCGCCAACACGAGGAACACGACAAACAGAATCTTGGCGATTCCCGCAGCGCTCGCGGCAATCCCCCCGAAACCGAATATTGCGGCCACAATCGCAATGATGAAGAAGACAGCGGCCCAGTGCAGCATGGCGACCCGTCCTTTCCGTTGACGGCGGGCCGTTGCAGCGCACGTGCCGCTGCCAACCCGAGGGTCGAAGAGAGCGCGGCGTTGGTTGACCGTGGCGCGCGGAGTGCATTGTCGAGCCGATCCGGTCACTCGACGAGGTGAGCTGTGCGGAAGATGGTCATCATCGCAGTTGCGTCGCTTGGGCACGCCAGCGCCTGCTACCCAACCGATCCCCTCCCGATGCCGCCCCGACCGACCGACCCGATCAGTCTGCGCTCTATGCCCCGCACGGCTTACGCGCCTCAGGAGATCCTCGATGCCTCAGTTGTGCGAGACGCGGAGCCTCTTCGCGACACAATGACCCCGGAGCTCGACTCGGGCGCACTAACGCTAGTGAGTAACTCGGTTCAGCAGGTGCCTCACTCCGCCTCCGCTTCGCTCCGGCTCCGTTCCGGCAACCAGTTCAGCCACGGCGAAGTCACAACCGTTGAAGCCGATGACGAGAAGAGATGACCGCCAGGACGCCAAGGACGGCAGGAGAGAAGCAAAATCTGCGGAGAATGCTTTAAAGCGCGTCCTTTCGGGGCGCCTGCGCTCACTGTGGCAGTGGGCCACGCTGACCGCGTGCGTAGCCAGTCAAATTTCCGGGGCAACTTGGCAATGAAGGCGGCGCCATCATGTCCGCGTCGCGGCACGAGGAGTGCGTGCGAAGCGCAGAGCTTCACCGCCCACCACCGAAGGCCATGAAATCCACAACCCTGCTCGAACGTCAGCACCGCAACCTGCAGCAACTCTGCGAGGCCGTTGAGCGCGGCAGCGCACGGACCCGAGAGTCTCTCTTGCCGCAACTGGCCGGCGACCTGGTAGCTCATATTGCCGTCGAGGAGCAGCTCTTCTACCCAACCGTCTCCAGGGCTTTGCACGACGAGAATTTGCTGCGCGAAAGCCGAGCCCGCCAAGCCCAAGCGAAGCGCTCGCTTGAGCGAATGCTCGATACTTCGGTCGATGGGAAGGAATTCGAGCGCGCCATGGGGGAGCTGCGAGCGGTCGTCGAGCTGCATGCAGAAGAAGAGGAAGGGCGGCTCTTTCCACGGGTCGAGCACGCCCTCGAGGGCAACGCCACGCGAGAGCTCGCGGACGCAATGATGGCCCTCTATCACGCGAAGGTCGAAGCGGGGTACCCGGGCGGGCCCTAGCTACAGGGCCTCAATCCAACCGCGGACTGCTGAAGGGCGCAGGCGTTCGCGGCGGGGGGGGCAAGTCGATGCTCCGTGCATTGCAGCCGTAGGCTGTGGGCTCGAGTTCAAGGACTACGTGCAGGGGGACCGAGACGAAAGGGCACTCCTGAGGCGGCATGTCCATCATGTACGCGTAAAGAGCGCGAAGGATGGCCTGATGCCCGATGATGAGAACGGGAGACTCTTCGCGCTCGATCTCGAAGATGACGGGCTCGAGCCGCTGGATAATGTCCTGGTACGATTCGCCCCGCGGGTACCGATAGCGAAACTTGTCGGTGGCTCGGGCATTGTATTCATGGGGCATTGCAGTAGCGATTTCTGCGTACGTCATTCCGTCGCAAACGCCCGCATCAATCTCATCGAGCGCACGCCAGGCGCGGAAGGGGAGACCGAGCAGCTCGGCGGTCTCGATCGTTCGCCTCAACGTGCTCGTCCACACAGCCACGGGCTCGCCAACGCGGTCCTTTACGACGCTCGCGAGCTCGATCGCATAGAGCCGCCCTGCATCGCTTAGGGGAGCGTCGCCCCCGATTCGCCCCAGCACGTTGAAGGTGCTTTCGCCGTGGCGGGTGAGCCAAACGCTGCGCGGCTGGATGTGCAAATTGAGCAGAAAATGAACGACGCGCGTGAGCAAGTAGCCCTGAATCCGATGAATGGCCATCTTCCGGCCCGCGTCGATGATCTTGACGAACGCTCCCTCGCTTTCGCTCACCTCCTCGTATCCGCGCTCGTAATGCGCAATGCGCAGCCGAAAGTCGGCGACCGCCTGCTCCTCGGGCACGCCCTCGTAGTCGGGCGAGCGAGCTTTGGTGGCGCGGATGTTGGTCTCAACGATCGCGAGGTCGTTGCAAATCGATTCGACGAAGACCACCTCGAGTTTGTCCTTTTCGCATCGCGAACAGACGAGCGCGCGGCGCTCCCGTGTATTGTTCGTCGCATCGTAGATCCCAATGTCGCCGCCGCCGTTCAGGAACGCGAGCATGTCGTCTAGGGCAGCCAGAGCCACTTCGCGCCGGGCCGATCGCGCGGCCTCGTTTTGCGGATCAAAGAACGAATGATGCTGGCGGCTACCAAGGCGAGCGCGGCGATACGTGCCGACGTTGAAGACCTGCGTGCTATAGCCAAGCCAAGAGAGATACCGCGCCATCTTGCGGGCGATGAACGTCTTGCCCCGTGCGGGCAAGCCGACCATCACGAAGGCGAGTTTTGGCGACAGCACGGAGGCTGTCATCATACCTCGGCATGCGAGACCCCACTCGCTGCGACCGAAGTTGAGCTCTGCCGCGCGTTCTCGGTTGGGTCCTGGCCGATAGCACGGTAACGTAGTCAAGGCGTGCCCGTCGGCACGGGCGGGCACGGGCATGCGGCCACTGTCCACTCGGGTCGGTTTGGCGCGCGTTCCCGTGCATGAGCCATAGCCCAACGATTGGACTTTCCTCGTATTTGGCCCGGTTGCTCGCGTTTGCCGCGCTGACTACCCTCGCACTCGTTGCAACCCCTTCCTCGGGTCACGCGCCGGTTGCGCGGTTCGATGCATTGCCCCGGCTTGCAGAACGCCTCTCGCAGCCGGTCTGGCTAGCGCATTGCGGCATGCGGGTCGTCGAATGGCGGCCGACGTCCGCAATGCTGCCCGAGACTTCTCTTGGCCCATCGGCGCTCGCGGTCCTGGACGAAACGTGTCGAAACGCGTTCGAGCGTTACACCGATTTTCTCCGAGCCAAGGGGCTCCCGCGCCTGCGCACTCGCCCGGACGTGCTGCCTTCGATTTCGCTTTTGCCGGGAAATATATTGCTCGACGGCAAGTCGCTCCGGGCCCTCAATGACCTGCCCTCGCGGTTCGAAGCCGTCGCGCCAGGCTGCTGCTACTGGGGCCTCTATGTCGATTCACTGAACCACCTCTTCCTGCGCAACGATCCGCTGATTCGTGGCGAGTCCGGAGCGCTCGAGCCCAATCCACGGTTTGTGCGCACGCTCACCCATGAGATTTCGCACATCCTCAGCTCGCGCATGGGGGTCTGGGACATCGCTGGGTACGACCGTCAGCGCGACGAAGACCTGGCCGAGCAGTTCGTGGAGTTCATGGGAATGCGCTTTCCGGCCGAGAGCTCCGCGGAGGACCTCGCGTTTCACCGCGGCAGGGTGCCGTACGCCCCGGCCACCGGCGCCGTAGCGAGAGCCGATGCAACCGCAGTGGGCAAGCTGCCCGGCGCCCCAGCGCCCAGCGCATCGGCAAACACGAGTGAGCAGGGGTCGAGTCCGCGGTCACGTTAAGTTAAATTTACCCGGTTCAGCATGAGCCTCACTCCGACGCGGCTCCGGCGAGAGACCGTGTCACGGCCCGACGACGGGCAGGTGTATGCCGGAGGCGGCAACGAGCCTCTCGATATCGTCTGGATCCCCCGTCACGATCACGGCGCGGCGGCTCACCGCGAGAGTGACGACCGATGCGTCGACGACGTCGGTTGCTCCGGCTTTGCCGAGAAGCAGGCCTGCAGCATGCGCCGTTGATTCATCCAGTGCGACGACGATGCATCCGCGCAGGAAGCGGCGCAATTGAACCTGCCGAATGGAGCGGCTCGCCTGGCCAACTACGCCTGCGGGGACCAACGGAACGTTCCCGTCCTCCAAGAGGGCTTTGTGATCTGCCCAAATGCGCCTGTCGTTCCGGTCCGCGGCGACGAGCACCGCGGCATCGTAGACGAATGCGCTCATGCAGAGCGGCGCGTTCGCCCTCGACGATGCGTGTTACCTACACGCACGCGCGAGCGGGCTTCTTCCATTTCTGCGTCGGTCAGCCGTCCGTGCTGTGCCTCCCACTCCGCCACCGCTGCCAGACCGTCTCGCCGGCGAAGGGCGCGCCGAGCCGCCTCCGTCATCCAGGCCGAAACGCTCACCCCCTCCGCGGCCGCTGCTGCGAGCACTTGCCCGTGCACGTTCGCGTCGACGGTGATGGCGAGCTTGGGGGAAGGTTTTCCGCGCGGCACGACAACTATACTACCAGTGGGGGATAGTTTGTGCCACACGCTCCGGCCTCTCACGCAGCCGCTTTTTCAGAGCGCGCCCCGGCCGCCAAGGGCGACCCGCTGCCTTCACCGTGGCCCGTACCGCGCGAGAATCTCTGCGGCGATGCGCTGCACGACCGGAGGCGCGTTCACGTCGACCATGAGCCCGATGCCCGTGATGAGCGAGTAAATGCGCCAGCACGGGGCGTCGGGAAGCTCGTCGTCGGCGATGGCTTCGTGCCGAGCGCTCGGGCGCAGCGCTCGCGCAGGCTCTCCTCGTTGAGCCGCTCCTTCTTGGAACGCGGGAGAGGGCTCAGGATGGACCGCGGGCGCAGGCAAAGGAGATTCGGATGCCGTGGGCGCGGGTGGCTGCGGCTCGGCAGGCGTTTCGGGAGCCGCCGGCTCCGTCTTCCCCACGAATCGCTTGAACTGCGCCGTCTTCCACTCGGCAATGCGCTCTGTGATGACGTCGATGTGGTCGCCCTGCGCGCGCATGCGACCAATGGCCACGGCGCGGACCATATGTTCCTCGTCGTATTCAGCCGCAAGGCCGTGGCCCTTCGGTGCGGGAAGGAGGCCACGCTTGACGTAATTGCGGATCGTGCGGTCCGCGAGGCCGCTCAGCTCCATGACGTCTTGTTTCGTATAGGACATGGCGGAGCGATCTACCGCAGAGAAGCGGCCAAGTGGTGAAAGAAGCGGCCACGCTCTCGGAGAGAAGCGGCCAAGTCGCGGAGCGAGGGCGACAAGTGAGCGGGCAAACAGCCCAGTTGGTCGAAGAATCGACAACGCGAGCGGAGAGAAGCGGCCAAGTCGCGGACCGACGGCGAGAACTGAGCAACTAAAGCGGCCAAGTCGCGGAGCAAACGAGCTGACCGGGGGAGTCATGCGGCCAAGTCGCGGAGTGAAACGGCTAGCTGCGCGTCCAAAGCGGTCATCCCGCGGAGCCAAGCGGCCATCCGCCGCTGTGAAACGGCCAATGGCGCGCGATAAGCGGCCATCCGCGCGTGATAAGTGGCCATCCGCCCGTGGCAAGCGGCCAGCTTCGCGCTCGATGCGGCCATTGACGCGAGAGGAGCGGCCACTTCCGCGTGCTTAACGGCTATCGCATCGAGTGATGGGGCCAGCGCGCGGAGAGAAGGCCTTCGCTCCGCGCGCGATCGACTCCACAGAGCGTGTTGGCCGTCTCGCTCGCCGAGGAAGCCGCTTCACGCGCCCTATCAGCCGCTTCACGCGCCGGACCAGCCGCTTCACTCGGCGACCCAAACACATCGCAACTCACCGAAGCCGCTTCACACGCCCAAGGGAGCTCGCCGGACGCGGAGCTGGCCGTTTCACTCAACGAGGAGAGGTCTTCACTCGAGCGGCTGGCCGCTTGCCTCACCAAAGAGAGCGCCTTGCAACGCGTGTTGGCCGGCTCACTCGCTTGCTTGGCCGCATCGCTCGAGGAGGAATCGTGTTTTGCGCGCGGGCGATGCGCTTCATAGGGCCTATTGGCCGCTTTCTACCCGTGCCGGAGCAGGTTCCTCGAGGCGGCATCCTCTTCGACGACAGAGTTAGCCGCTTGTCCGTCGATGAGGAGCTCTCTCGATGAGGGTTTGGCCGCTTCGTCTGCGTGATTGCGCAATCCACGCGTGCACGCTAGGCCATTCGCACATCGCCTACCACCTTAGGTAGCGCTCCCGAAACGCGGTGACCGTCGGCCCATCTAGCGCACCCTGAGTTTGGACGAGCTCCTCGAGCGTGTTTGCCGCAAACGTCGACGAGTCCCTCAGCAAGCGCTTGTATTGGGCTGCTGCGCGAGAAAAGCTCGGGTTGCGCGACGGATACGCAAGCACGAAGCGCCCCCAGGACCAGGCCCGCGTTGGATGCTGCAGCATCGCAAGCACGAGAAAGGTGGTCCTGCAGATCTGCTGAAGCTCGGTACCGATGACCCAAGGTCTCCATCCCTCGGAGAAGACCCCCGAGCGCTCGGCAACTTCGATGTAGCGAGCAAGCGCCATGGGCACCAAAGCTCGACTGCTGGGGCCCCTCCGTCCCTGGCAAACTCACGCCGCGCTCTTGCGACGTTTCTTGCCAGCCGCCTTTTTGGGCAGCCCGACGGCCAAACGATTGCGCGGGTCCCATCCCGCAAGATCGCTTGGTGCCAGCGTGCTCGGAAGAGGCCGCGCGGCATACGCCTTCCTCGTGCTGCGATCGAGTGCGAGGTCAATGGCACGACGGATAGCCAGCCGCACGAACTCGGCTCTTCGACGATCCTTCGCGGGAGCGACCTGCTCGAGGTCGCGAGCGCATTGGTCATCGAGTTCGATGAGGACTTGCTTCATAGGGAAGACCATATACTCGTCCGCCTGCTCCGCAACGCCTCGTGAGCACGTCAAAAGTTGCGCGTCGGACTGGGGTCACGAGGGGGCGCGCTAGCGCGCTACGCCAAAGCTCGGCAGTCGACCTTTCGGCGCGGAGGCGGCGGGCAGGGCGGTCGATGGGCCGTCCGAATGACTGAACCGGGCCAGGGGCCGCCGCGCAGCCAACCAGAAACGCGAGTTCCGCTGCGTCCTGATGCAATCGATCCCACCGGTACGGCCCATCGATCCGGGCGCCCGCCGGCCGCCGAGCACCGAAAGGTCGGCTGCCGAGCGTGCGGCCCCGTAGTTCTCTTGGGACGCTGACCGGTCACGGTGCGCTGCGCGTTCGAGGCGGGTCGAGCTTGTACTTGGTAACCTTGTAGCGAAGGATGCGCTCGGTCGTCCCGAGCGCCCGGGACGCGCGGGCGAGATTGCCTTTGGATACCGTAAGGGCGTCCTCGATCATCCGACGTTCGAGCTGCTCCACGGCCTGGCCGAGCGACGGCTTTCGCTCGATAGCGACCGGGGTAGAAATGCGAAGCGTCTTGGGGAGGTGCCGTTCTTCGACGACACTGCCCTCGCAAGAGACCACCGCTCGCTCGATCGCGTTTTCGAGTTCACGCACGTTGCCAGGCCAGCCGTGCTGGCAAAGAACGTCGAGTGCGCTGCTCGCGATTCTCTTTGCCTTACGACGATGCTCGCTCGAGTACTTCTCCACAAAGTATTCGACCAAGCTGGGCACGTCGGTTTGGCGCTCGCGCAGCGGCGGAACCGTGATCGTGAAGACGTTGAGGCGATAGTACAGATCTTCTCGAAAGATGCCGGCAACCGTCGCCTTCTCCATGTTCTTGTTGGTTGCCGCGATGAGGCGAACGTCGGCCTTGAGCGTTTCGGTTCCTCCGAGACGCTCGAACTCCCGGAACTGAAGGACGCGCAAGAGCTTCACCTGCGCCTGCAGGGAGAGGTCGCCGATTTCGTCGAGGAACAAGGTTCCCCCCTCGGCCCAATCGAGTCGTCCCTTCTTACGGCCGACGGCTCCGGTGAAAGCGCCGCGTTCGTATCCGAACAACTCCGACTCAAACAAGCTCTCGGGAAACGCCGCAGCGCTGATCTTGACGAAGGGCCGGCGCGCTCGCTCCGAGTTGGCGTGGATGGCCTGGGCGACCAATTCCTTCCCGGTGCCCGATTCCCCAAGAATGAGGGCAGTCGCGTTGGTGGGAGCGGCCTGCCCAATCTCTTCGTA
>WNFJ01467363.1_pt1 | contig 21884 bp, 16 predicted proteins | sample 5400461 | NCBI WGS metagenome assembly WNFJ01 (sample SAMN13153349, study PRJNA577476) | soil metagenome | isolation source: 115 cm saprolite on Douglas fir-dominated hillslope | place: USA:California | collected 2013-09-17
CTTAACATCCGCCCGAGGCGTATACTGGGTTACAGAACACCAGCCGAAGTGTTCGCCGAGATGCTCAGCGAAGTTGCTTCCACCGGTTGACACCGCCCACCCCTGGAGCCTCAGTGGCGGCGGTGCTGTCGAGACCTTGGATGTGCTCAATAGCCAGACGAGGACCCTGGAGGATCTTCAAGCTGAAATTGGGATGACGGTGCTCACCCTTGAGGACGAAATATATTGCTTTAATCCAGAGTTCGCTCATCGGTCAGGGCTCGCTGAAATATGCGTCCGCGTCGTCATTGGAGATGACGTCCGAGATTTTCAAGTCAATGCCGGTGACTGCGTTCTCATGCCACAGATGTTCTCTGGCGAGCGGCGGACGCTCACGAATGCTGCGGAAAGGTATCTATGGCCGTGGAGGATGAGGCTTGCTCGTCGACTGTACTTTGGACAGGTCCCGGAAGATCGGGGTCTTCGATGGTTCGATCTGGGCATGTTCTTCGCGAAACGTCACACTAGCCCGCTGTCGATTACATACGCAGAAGTTGCGACTCATAATCATTTCGTACTGGATCGCGGTGGGAAGGTCTTCCGGCAGACAGCTCCGGTCATCAAGTTGCCGGAGTCGGCGACCGACGCTGGTCACCTCGCATTGCTTGCAGTACTTAATAGCTCTAGTGCTTGCTTTTGGCTCAAGCAGATGTGCCATTGTAAGGGGAGCACTGTTGACTCACAGGGTGCTCGGCAGACCACAGTTCCTTGGGAGGATTTCTACCAATTCAATAGCAAACGGCTGGCACTGCTCCCGCTGCCTTTGGACCTTCCGCAAACCTTCGGCTGGGAGTTGGATGGGCTGGCGTCGCGGCTGAGTGCCGTTGAGGCATCAGCCGTGCGCGCCAAGTCTGTGCCGACTCGCGCCGCACTCGACACCGCCCGCACCGAACACGACCACATCCGGGCCCGCATGATCGCCCTACAGGAAGAACTCGACTGGGACGTCTACCACCGCTATGGCCTGCTCAGCGACGACGAGGCCGCCGACCTGATCGCTGATCCAGCCAGCGTGCCGGAGTTGAGCCTGGGTGAGCGAGCGTTCGAGATCGTGCTCGCACGCCGGAAGGCGGCCCATGAGCTTGACACGCAGTGGTTTGCCCGGCACCGCTCTACCCCCATTGTGGAGATCCCCGGGGATTGGCCGGAGCCGTACCGCACCGTAGTAGCGAAGCGCATCGAGACGATCGAGAACCGCCATGACATCGCGCTGATCGAGCGGCCCGAGTGTAAGCGACGGTGGCAGCGCGCGGCACTGCGGGTCTGGCTGTTGGACCGCTGCGAGGACCGCGCGCTCTGGTTCGAGGATGACGGTCAGGGCCGCGAGCAGCCGAGGCCGATGACGGTTAACCGGCTTGCCGACAAGCTGCGGCCCGATGCTGACGTGGTCTCGGTAGCCCGCCTACTGGCCGGGCCTGACGTCGACCTAGCCGCGGTGCTGGCGGAGATCACGGCCGACGAGCACGTGCCCAGCCTCGCGCAGCAGCGCTATAAGGAGCCAGGCCTGCGGAAGCGGAAGCAGTGGGAGCGGGTGTGGGATCTGCAACGCCAGGAGGACTGCGACGGCACGCGGCTGGACATCGATGTGCCGCCCAAGTACACGAGCGCGGATTTCCTGCGCACCTCGTACTGGCGCAACCGTGGCAAGCTGGACGTGCCCAAGGAGCGTTTCGTCTCCTACTCGGGTGCCAGCCCGGACGGTGACAGCTCGCTGTTGCTCGGCTGGGCCGGGTGGGATCACCGGGAGCAGGCGCACGCGCTGATGACGCTGATCGACGAGCGCGCCACCCGGGACGGCTGGGACGGTGAGCGGCTCAAGCCGCTGATCGCTGCGCTGGCCGAGGTGATGCCGTGGGTGCGGTATTGGCACGGCGAGGTGGACCCGGAGTTCGGCACCAGCCCGGCCAAGGCGTACGACGCGTTCCTGGATGAACAGAAGCTCAGGTACGGCTTCGGCCGCGACGACCTGGATAGGTGGCGCCCGCAGAAGACCAGCCGTGGCCGCCGCAGCGCTAAGCCCACGAGCGACGGCGATGCGGCCACCGCACCCGGTGAGCCGCAGGACGAGGCACCCGAGGAGGGCGAGGCGACATCGTGACTGCCGAACTGCTGCGCGACCTGATCGTCATCCCGAAGTCGGTGCACGCCGGGGACTTCGTGCTGACCCTGTCGAAGGGGGTCGAGCAGAAGTCCACGATCACCGACTACGTGGTGACCCCGCAGCTTGCGGATTGTTTCGACGAGGCGCTCGGTGTGATCAAGACCGCGGTCGAGACGGCAAGCTCACGTGCGGCGTACCTGGACGGGTCGTTCGGCTCGGGCAAGAGCCACTTTATGGCGGTACTGCACGCGGTGCTGCGCGGCGACCCGGACGCGCGGGGGAAGAAGGGCCTGGCCGACGTGGTCGCCGCGCACGACGAGTGGCTGCGTGACCGCAAGTTCCTGCTCGTGCCCTTTCACCTGATCGAGGCGACGTCGCTGGAGTCGGCGATCCTCGGCGGCTACGTGGCCCATGTCCGCATGCACCATCCGAGTGCCGCGCTGCCTGACGTCTTCGTGGACGACCAGTTGCTCGCCGATGCCCGTGACCTGCGGGCCGAGCTTGGCGATGCGGCGTTCATCGCCGGGCTGCCGGCCGGGGACGAGGAGTGGGGCGAGGCCGCCTGGGACGCCGCGTCGCTGGACGAGGCGTTCGCCGCGCCGCCGCAGGACAAAGAGCGGCGGCGGCTCGTCGGTGACCTGCTGGCCGGCCCGTTCCGCCGGTACGCCCGCGCCGTCCGCGCGGAGGCCGAGTCGTACATCTCGCTGGACGGGGGCCTGTCGGTGATCAGCCAGCACGCCAAGCAGGTGCTCGGCTACGACGCGGTCGTGCTGCTGCTCGACGAGCTTGTGCTGTGGCTGGCCGGCTACATCGGCGACCAGACCAGGGTCAGCAGGGAGGCGCAGAAGGTCTCCAAGCTGGTCGAGTCCGCCGAGCACGAGCGGCCCGCGCCGATCATCAGCTTCGTGCCGCGCCAGCGCGACCTGCGCGACCTGGTGGGCCGCGATGTCGCCGGGGCGGTCGCCACCAGCCTGTTCGACACGCTGAAGTACTGGGATGGCCGGTTCGACGTGATCAAGCTGGACGACCGGAACCTGCCCGCGATCGTGCACGAACGGCTGTTGCGGCCCAGGGACGACGCGGCGCGTGCCGCGCTCGATACCGCGTTCAGCCAGACCGCCGGTGCCCGCGGCGAGATATGGGACACGCTGCTCGACGCCCAGGGCGGCGCCGCCGACCGGGATGCGTTCCGCGCGACCTACCCGTTCAGCCCGGCGTTCCTGCACGCCATGGTGGACATCTCGGGCGCGCTGCAGCGTCAGCGGACCGCGCTCAAGCTGATGCAGCAGTTGCTCGTCGACTACCGGGACATCCTGCCGGTGGGCCAGTTGATGCCGCTCGGTGCGATCTTCGACGTGCTCACCAGCGGCGCCGACCGGCCGTTCACCGACAAGCTCCGCGACGAGTTCGAGCAGGCCAAGCGGTTCTACCAGACCAGGCTCTGGCCCTACCTGCTTGCCCGTCACCGGGTGACCGAGGAGCAGGCCGCTGGGCTCGGGCCCCGGCACGCGCTGCGCGCCGACGATTTGGTGGTGAAGACGCTGCTGCTGGCGGCGCTGGTGCCGAACGTGCCCGCGCTGCGGGTGCTGACCGCGAGCCGGCTGGCCGCGCTGAACCATGGCTCGATCGTCACCATGCTGCCCGGCCGGGAGCGCACCGTGGTCGCCGACACGCTGCGCGACCTGAGCAAGGAATTCGGCGAGATCCGGGTGTCGGGTGCGGAGGATCCCGGGGTGGAGATCGCGCTCATCGGCGTGGACACGACCGCGATCCTGGCGCAGGCGCGCCACGAGGACAGCGAGGCGTCCCGGCACCGGATGGTGAGGGATCTGCTGTGGGCCGAGTTCGGCATCACCGACCGCGGTGAGATGATCACCGCGCACGAGGTGGTCTGGCGCGGCACCCAGCGGCGGGTGGAAGTCGTCTTCGCCAACGTCCGCGACCGCGAGCGCCTGTCCACGCAGGAATTCAGCCCGGCCGATCCCGATTCCCTCCGGGTGATCATCGACTACCCGTTCGACGAGGGCAACCGCAGCCCCGCAGAGGACACCAGCCGGGTCCGCGACCTGCAGGACCAGCTTGACCGGCCGCCGGCGCTGGTCTGGCTGCCGCACTTCCTGTCCGCGCAGCGGCTCGCCGACCTCGGCGATCTCATCGTGATCTCCTACGTGCTGCAGCGTGACCGGCTCGCCGACCTGACCCGTGATCTGACCGCCGACGACCGCCACCACGCGCGCACCCAGTTGCAGAGCAGGCGGGCCGCGCTCACCGCAACGCTGCGCGACGCGCTCAAGCGGGCCTACGGCGTCGCCAGCCCGGACGACGCTGACCTCGGCGCCCGGGTCGAGGACCACGTGCTCGCGCTCGATTCCACGTTGGAGCTGCGGCCGCAGGTGGGACAGGGTCTGGCCGACGCGCTGCAGCGGCTCTGTTTCCAGCTTCTGGACCATCGCTACCCGCAGCACCCGGACTTCGACCCGCACGCCCGGCGCCAGCCGGTCAAGCGGGCCGACCTTGTGACGGTGCTCCGCGCGGTCGAGCAGGCCGCGGGGGACAAGGTCGGCCGCTACGAGCCGCCGCGCCCCGACATTCCCGTGGTCAAGCGCATCGCCAACCCGCTGAATATCGGTGTGATGCACGAGGCCGCGTTCGTGCTCCGCGACGACTGGAAGCAGATCATCGACCGCCGGGCGGCCGGTCAGGCCGAGCTCCACGTCAGCGCCGTCCGTGGCTGGATCGCCGACGAGCAGCGCGGCCTGCCCGAGCAGATTCAGGATCTGGTCGTGGCCTGCTACGCCATCCAGGCCGACCGGGCCTGGACTCGCGGCGGTCACCAGATCACCCCGCCTGAGCTTGGCAAGATCACGCCCGACATGGCGCTGCGCAGCCAGGAACTGCCAACTGAAGAAGAATTCGAGCAGGCATCGGCGCGGGCGGCCGGCCTGTTCGGCGTCGCCCGCCAGCCGGTGCGCAGCGCGCGGGCCGTGCACGCGATCGCCGGCGACGTCCGCCGCCGCGCCGGAGACCTGCTCCCCGCGGCCGAGACCCTCGTGGACAAGCTCAAGCGGCACGGCGGCACACTCGGCCTGGACGACGATTCCCCCCGCCTGGTCACCGCGCAGGACGCTGCCCACCTGTTGAACCGGCTCATCGGCAGCGGTGATTCGACCGCCCTGCTGCGCGCGCTCGCCGGCGCCGGCCTGCCGCGCGAGGGCGCTATCTACCGTGCCAGCCTCGACGGCGCGCGCAAGCTCGCGGACGCGCTCGGTGGCGTTCGGTGGCAGATCCTCGATCAGCTTCCCGGGCTCGCCGGGGAGGCTAGCACCGAAACCGCGGAGGCCGCCCGGACGATCCTCGGCGAACTGCGCAGCGCGGCCCGCCGCGACGAGCACGAGGCCGCGCTTGCGGGACCGCTCGCCCACGCCGAGCAGGCCGCCATCGACCTGATCATCAGAAATCCGCCGCCTCCGCCGCCGCCACCCCCGCCTCCGCCGCCGCCACCACCTGGACTCACTCGGTGGCGGGGCCCTGCGCAGGAGGTCCCTAACGCAATCGAGGAATTGTGTGACGCCGCCGACGCCAACCAGGACGCGGAGTTCGAGATCACCTGGCGGATCGTGACCGTTGCCGATCCCGATGGCCGGGATCGTGATGGCTGAGCGTGGGTTCGTGAGCATCGATCCCGCGGGCACTGGCCCGCCGGGTGCTGCTAGCCGTGCGGCGGTTCCGCTGGCGAACAAGACCGTGGTGGAGTTGGAGTTGCACCGGGCACTGCGGCGCGTCGCCCGTAGGCGGGAAAGGCGCGGTAACGGCGCCGACACGGCCAAGGTGCTGCTGCTGCGTGCCGCACCGCAGTGGCGCGGCGAGCCACGGCTGAATGTTGACGACGTGGTCGCGACCGTGTCGCCTTGCCCGACGGTTCTCGCCGTGCTCGACGCGTTGAGCACGCCACGCGATGAAGGCAGCTATCTGGTCGTGCTCACCCCGTGCGAGGCGCACGAGTTGGGCGACAGCGTGCTTGCCCTGGCGATCGGCCAGGAGGTGCGGCCGGTCAACCGGTGGGATCTGGTGGCCGACGCGTTCGGCGCCAGCCGGCTCGACCCGCGGCTCACCAAGACGGGTCAGAGCTGGCTGGCCGAGGCGCTGCTCGACGCGCGGCCCGCCGGAGGCTGGCGCCATCTGGCCGGGCCGGTCCTCGGCCTGGACACAGCCTTGCGCCGGCTCGCCGGCGCCCGGTTCGGCGCGCCCGGTGTCGGCAGCGGCGACGGCGGCATCGGCCCCGGCGACGGCGAAACGGTGCTTGACGCCGCCGCGCTGCTCGCATGGACCCGCGACGAGGCCGCGGTGGCGCGCTTCCTGGCCTTGCGCCCTGAGGAGCGGGCCGGGCTTACGGGCTGGCTGGCGGAGTCGGTCGGCCCCATCGCGAAAGTTGTCTTCGCGATGCTCGGCCACGCCGACATCACCGACGCGATTGCGTTCGGGCTGGCTGCTGCGGAGCTTTATCCGCCCGCGGGAAACGGTGCCGCGTCGTACGCGGCGGTGCCCGAGCCGGGGTCGTCCCCGTCCAGACCAGGTAGCGCAGCGTCACGCCCTGCGGGGAAGCGCGGCGCCGGAGGACCCGGAGGCAGAACAGACGGCTCAGCCACCCTCCAGGCCCGGGTGCGCGCCGAGGAACGGTACTTCGGCGGGACGGCACCCGATGCCGCGGATCTGGCGCGTTTCGCCGAGGCCGCCCAGTCGCTGGTCACCCGGTGGAGCGACACCGGGCATGCGGACCTGGCCGACTCGGTCTGTGAGCGGGCCGAGCGCATCCTGGCTGGCCTCGGCGTGGACGAGCTGGCCGGCGCGAGTGACGTGCTCGACGCGGGTTTCGACGCCAGGCTCGCCGTGCTCGCCGAGGCACTTGGGCGGATCCTGCCGGCGCCGCTCCCGATCGATCTGCGTCCGGTCGAGGAGGCGTGGCACCGCCTAGGTGATCATCGCCGGGCCAAGGCGCACGGCCGCGAGATGCGCGCCGCGGTGGCCGCCGTTCGGCTCGTGCGGTGGCTCGCCGCTGCGGAGGAGCCACCGGCCACGCTCGCCGGGGCCGCGATGTCCGCGCTGCGCTCGTGGGGCTGGGCCGACCGGGCGCTGGCCGTGGTCGCGGGCGCCGATCCCGCCCGCGTGCCCCGGGCCGCCGCCGTCTACGCGGCGCTGTGCGGCGCGGTCTGGGAATGCCGCGCCGAACTCGACCGGGCGTTCGCTGAGCGGCTCGCCGCCTGGACACAAGTCTCCGGTGTTACCGGGGAGCTGCTGCTGGTCGAGAACATCCTGGCGCGGATCGCCCGGCCGGTCGCCGAACGGCGGCCGCCGCTGCTGGTCGTGCTGGACGCGATGAGCACGGCTGTGGCCAGCGAAGTGGCCGAGCAGATCGTGGCCGCCTGGCCATGGGTCGAGGTGGGGCGGCGCGGCGACGGCCGCGAGCCAGCGATCGCCGCGGTGCCGTCGATCACCTCGGTGTCGCGCACCAGCCTGCTGTCGGGTGCGCTGCGCACCGGCGGGCGGCCGGACGAGCAGGCTGGCTTCGCCGCGTTCTTCCACAAGGCAGACCTGCGCGGCGACCCGGGCCAGCGGCTCAACCCGGCCGTGCGCGACGCGATCCGCGACCCCGCCACGGTCGTCGGCGTCGTGCTCAACACGATCGACGACGCACTGGACCGCGGCCGGGAGGGCGACGCGCCGCACTGGCACCTGGACGGTCTGGCCTACCTGCGAGACCTGCTAGACGAGGCGTGGCGGTCCGGGCGGCCGGTGATCCTCACCGCGGATCACGGGCACGTGCTCGACCGCGGTGCCCCGATCCGCAGCGAGTCCGCCGACTCGGCGCGGTACCGCACCGGCACGCCCGGGGAGGGCGAGTTGACGATCAAAGGTCCTCGCGTGCTCGCCGGCGGTGGGGAGATCGTCGCGGCCTGGGATGAACGAATCCACTACACGCCGCGCAAAGCGGGCTATCACGGCGGGGCCGCACCCGCCGAGATGGTGGTGCCCGTACTGGTGTTCGTGCCGTCACCATCACTTCGTCCCAAGGGCTGGGTGGTGCTCGACACGCCTGGGCACGCGCCGCCGTGGTGGGATTCCCCGCTCGCTGGCTCGGGTATCCCGGGCACCGGCATCGAGGGCGTTGGCGGCGCGGTTTTTGGTGCTACGCCCGGTGCGCCGGACAAGGCGGCAGGCCGTCCGCCGAAGACCGGATCGAAAACAGCCCCGCCGTCGGCGCAGGCCGACACGCTGTTCGAGGTCGGCGAAGCGGCCGGCGCAGCTGTTGCCGGGGCGCTATCGCTTGGGGAGCGGGTCGCCGCCTCGGAGATGCTGGCCGCGCAGCGCCAGTTCGCCCGGCGGGCGCCTGGTGACGAACAGGTCGCCGCGCTGATCGACGGCCTGGCGATGGCTGGCGGAAAGGTGCCCGTGGGGGTCGCGGCGGAACTGGCCGGTGAACCCGTTTTCCGCATGGCGGGATACCTCGCCCAGGTCGCCCGGCTGCTCAACATCGACGGTTACCGCGTCATCGGTGAGGCAGATGGTGGCCGCACCGTCGAGCTCAACCTGGAACTGCTCCGTCAGCAGTTCCTTGGCGGGCAGCCCGGATGAGCGTCCCTGCGGCGGTCAGCGCCGTGCGGCGGCAGGAGGTCATCGACGCGCTGCGGCGCGGCACGGTGCCCCGCGCGGGCCTGGATCTGTTCGCCGTCGGGATGGACCGGTTCGAGGGTGCCATCGACGAGGAGTTGGCGGCGGTCGCGTCCGGCCGCGCGGCGTTCAAGGCGATCCGCGGCGAGTACGGCTCGGGTAAGACGTTTTTCGCCCGCTGGCTCGCAGAGCGGGCCAAACGGCGCGGCCTGGCCACTTCCGAGATCCAGATCTCGGAGACGGAGACACCGCTGCACCGGTTGGAGACTGTCTACCGGCGGCTGGTCGAACAACTGTCTACCGCCTCCCATCAGCCGAGCGCGCTGCGGGAGGTAATCGAGGCGTGGTTTTTCACGCTGGAGGAGGACGTCCTCGCCGAGGGCGGCGTCACCGCCGCTGACGCCGGCGCCCTCGCCGGGCGGGTTGACGATCTCATGGAACGGCGGCTCGCGGGTTGCGGGCCTACCGCAGGGCCAGGCTCGCGGGCGACGAGGCGACCGCCAGTTCGCTGCTGGCCTGGCTCGGTGGGCAACCCAACGTGGCAGCGTCGGCGCGCCGCACCGCAGGCGTTAAGGGAGATCTGGATCATTTTGCTGCGCTTGGGTTCCTGCAGGGCCTGCTGACCGTGCTGCGCGACTGCGGGCATCCCGGCTTGCTGGTGGTGCTGGACGAGATCGAAACCTTGCAACGGGTGCGTTCGGATGTGCGGGACAAGGGACTGAACGCGCTGCGCCAGCTCATCGACGACGTCGACGCGGGCCGCTTCCCCGGCCTGTATCTGGTCATCACCGGAACACCGGCCTTCTACGACGGGCAGCAGGGCGTGGCGCGGCTCACCCCGCTCGCCCAGCGGCTGGCGACCGACTTCGCCACCGAGGCGCGGTTCGACTCGCCGCGCGCGGTGCAGCTCCGGCTGGCAGGTTTCGACCTGCCCCAGCTAGCCCTGTTTTCCGCACATGACCCCGAATGACCAGCGGCGATTACTCATAGTGGCAGCGCTCGCAACGCTCTCACCTGCGGCGATGCGGCACGTGCGGAAAACGGGGCTAGCGCGGCTCGGCTGCGTGGTCCGCGACCTGTACGCCGCTGGTTCGGGTCATGGTGAGCGGATCGCGGCCCGGGTGGACGACGCGTACGTCGGCTCGCTCGCGCAGGCGGTGGCGGGTGAGCTTGGTGGCCAGGTCGGTGTCGCGCCGCGGGTGTTCCTGCGCAAGCTGGTCGCCGACGTGCTCGACCGGGTGGAGGAGTTCGGCGACTTCGACCCGCGGGAGCACTACGCGCTCACTCTGTCGGGCAGCGAGCTGACCGGGGTGGAACGCAACGCCGCCGCGGCTGGCCGGCCGGCCGCACCTGGCCCGGTGGCGCGGGCCTCGACCGCGGACGAGGTGGAGCTGGACCTGTGAACGAGGTGTCCCGGCTCCACCCGTCGCTGGCGCACCACGTGGTCAGCACGCTCGGCTGGCCTGGCCTGCGGCCGTTGCAGGCGGCGGCGATCGAGCCGGTCATGGATGGCGCGGACGCGCTGCTGCTGGCGCCGACCGCGGGCGGCAAGACCGAGGCGGCGGTGTTCCCGCTGCTGTCCCGCATGGCCGCCGAGGGCTGGACCGGGCTGTCCGCGCTGTACCTGTGCCCGCTCAAGGCGCTGCTCAACAACCTGCTGCCCCGGCTGGAGACCTATGCCGGCTGGACCGGGCGGCGGGTCGCGCTCTGGCACGGCGACACCCCGCCGTCCCAGCGGCAGGCCATCTTGCGTGACCCGCCCGACCTGCTGCTCACCACGCCGGAGTCGCTGGAATCGATGCTGGTCAGCGCGAAGGTCGACCACCGGCGGTTCTTCGCCGCGCTGCGCGCGGTCGTTGCTGATGAGGTGCACGCGTTCGGCGCGGACGACCGCGGCTGGCATCTGCTCGCCGTGCTGGAACGGCTCGCCCGGATCGCCGGGCAGCCGCCGCAGCGGATCGGGCTGTCGGCGACCGTCGGCAACCCGGCGAAACTGCTGACCTGGCTACAGGGATCGGGTGCCGGGCAGCGGCCAGCCCGGGTGGTGGCGCCGGAACTGGGGCCTGACCTCACCCTCGACTACGTGGGTTCGGTCGAGAACGCGGCCAAGGTCATCGCCGCTCTGCACCAGGGCGAGAAACGGCTCGTCTTCTGCGACTCCAAACGGATCGTCGAGCACCTCGGCGCGGCGCTGCGCGCCCGCGGGGTGACGGCGTTCCTGTCGCACGCGTCGCTCTCTTTGGACGAGCGGCGGCGCGCCGAGCAGGCGTTCGCCGAGGGCCGGGACTGTGTCATCGTCGCGACGTCCACGCTGGAACTCGGCGTCGACGTCGGCGACCTGGACCACGTCATCCAGGTCAACGCGCCGCGGCAGGTCTCGTCCTTTCTGCAACGGCTCGGCCGGACCGGTCGGCGCGCCGGTGCCGACCGGAACTGCCTCTTCCTCGCGCTTGGCAAGCACGCCTTGCTTGAGGCGGCCGGACTGGTGCTGCTCTGGAGCCGAGGATTCGTCGAGGCTGTGGTGGCACCACCCGAGCCCCGGCACATCGTCGCCCAGCAGCTGCTGGCCCTGTGCCTGCAAGAGCACCGGGTGGGGGAGCAGCTGTGGACCGAGTGGCAGCCGATCCCCGAGCTACGGGTCTCGGCTAACCCGATTGCCGCATATCTGGTTGAGCAGGGCTATCTGGACCGCGACGAAGGGATGCTGTTCATCGGGCCGGAGGCGGAGCGGCGGTTCGGATGGCGCAACTTCATGGACCTAACGTCGGTGTTCACCGCGCCGCCCGAGTTCACCGTGCTGCACGGCCGGACCGAGATCGGGCGCACCGACCCGGTGCTGCTGACCGACCGGATCGAGGGTCCGCGGCTGCTGTTGCTGGCCGGCCAGAGCTGGCGAGTCACCTGGATCGACTGGAAACGGCGGCGCTGTTTCGTCGAACCGGCCGAGGGAGGCGGCCGGGCACGGTGGCTCACCGAGGGCATCGGCGGGATCTCCTACGAGATGACACGAGCGATGCGGGATGTGCTGCTGGGCGCGGACCCGCGGTGCGGGACGAGGGAATCGGCTGGGTGCATCCGGGCGGGACGGTGATCAGCCGTTCCGGCGATGACCTGCGCTGGTGGACCTGGGCCGGGTTCCGGGCGAACGCCACGCTGCGCGCGACGCTCGGCGGCGTGGCCGACGAGAAGCAAAGCGCCACCGACGTCAACATTCGGCTTCGCAGTGATCTGCGACCTGAGACTTGGTCCGCGGCGGTCGCTGAATTGCGGGATCGGCTATGCCGTCCGGAGATTGATGACCGTGCCCTCGCCGGGCTGAAGTTCTCCGCCGCTCTACCGCGTCATCTTGCGGTCGCTACCTTGGCCACCCGTCTGGCCGACCTCGACCACGCCGCCGCCGTTCTCGCCGAGCCCTGCCGCTTCATGCTCTGAGTTCCCTGACCAGCCGCTGAGCTGGCTCTGACCCACTTGGGGCCGGTCCCGGTAGTGCGTGCTGTTGCCTTGCTCGCCGCTCTCGATCACGCCGGGCCGCGGCGACCGCCCCTCGCCCGTCTGCGGAGGGCAGGTCCCGGTGCATCAGGGCGCACGAGGGCTTGCCAAGCGCGGGCCGGACAGCCGGTACTGGACCGGTGAACTGGGGTTCTTGCATCACAAGTCACGCAACTTCGGTCCAGCCGCGGGTGCCCCATTGCTCTATACGCCACCGGATTGCTTGAGGTCGAGGAAGTTGACCTTGCCCTCTGCCCAGTCGCGGAACATCTGCCGGAAGTCCGCCGGTACCGGTAGGTCAGGGAGCTCGCCGTTGGTCCCGGCGCTTCACCGGCGCGCGATGTACGGGTAGAGCTCCCGCGTTCGCTCATGTGCGGTCCGCCCGGCGGCGTGGCTCCCGGCGTGGTCAGCTTGCGCCGCTTCGTCGGGTCCCGCAACCGGCCTCTCGCTGCGCTCGCTCCGGGCGGCCATAGATCTTTTCCCTGGCCGCGGGCGTTGCCTGGTGCCGGCTTCGCCGGCGCTGTTCTTGTGCCCGCTGGGAAACATCTTGTCCACCCGGGACGGCCGGTGGTGCAGACCCCTCCTTCGCAGCGCCTGCTGCTGACCGCCGGGAGGCCCAGACGCCGCCCGGCGGGCCCGTTCAGCCGGACGGACAGCACGGTTCATGGCCACTGATTCTCCCAGCGAACGCTGCTAACCGCGCCCGATGCAGGGAGGTCGTCTTGACCGGGTTGTCGGCTGGCTGGGCCTGGCGTGGGGGTGGGCCTTCCCCCCTGCCCCCGCGCCATCACGCGTCCACCCATCGTAGGAAGGGAGTATTGCCATGCCCGAGACTTCCGCCACCGCTCAGGACATCGACCAGAGCGCTGATCCTGGCGAGCGACCCGGGAACCCGCCGCCCAACATGATCAGTGTTGATCAGCTCGCTGCCCATCCGGGGAACGTGCGCACCGACCTGGAGCTTTCGGCCGAGTTCTGCGCCTCGATCGCCGAGATGGGGGTGCGGATACCGCTGCTGGTCACTCATGCCGAGGGCGATGGCGGTTACCAGGTCATCGAAGGCCACCGACGTCTCGCGGCCGCACTCAAAACCGGATTGCCCGAAGTGCCCTGCGTCATCGACTCCAGCCGAGCCGACGATCAGGCCGGTCAGTTCCTCGACATGCTCGTCGCGAACAGCGGCCGTCAGCGCCGGAACTTTACACCGGCCGAGGAGGTGGCGGCCTTGTTCGCCGCGCACGAGGCTGGCGCGACGAGGACTCGCATCCGCAGGGCAACGGGCCGCAAGGCGGAGGAGATCAAGACCGCGCTGCAAGCGGGCCGGATGTCGGCGGGGACGCGGGAGCAGATGGCGGAGGTGGCCGGCCAGCTCACCTTGGATCAGCTCGCGATCCTGGCCGAATTTGACGCGGACCAGGACGCGGTCGCCAAGGTCGTGGATGCCTTCCGCAATGGCTACACGGCCGAGTACGTGGCCGAGCGGATCCGCCAGGACCGCGCCGAGGCGGCCGAGCACGAGCGGCTGCGCGCCGAGCTTGACGCGGCTGGCACGCCGGTCACCAGCGAGATACCCGAAGGAGCGGTACGGCTCAGCAGCCTGACCCACGATGGCGAGGACCTGACCGCCGAGACTCACGGCACCTGCCCGGGCCGAGGGGTGTATTGCCCCGCTTGGAATCGGCTGCACGCCGTGCACTACTGCATCAGCCCCGGCGAGCATGGCCACGCCATGCGCGGCGTCCTGCTCGGGCCGCCGACCGCAGACGACGCGGGCACGGCCGCCCCTGGTGCGCTGCCTGACCCCCCCTCGAACGAACCGCCCGACCCGGACCGCCGGCCGGTCATCGAGGGCAACAAGGCGTGGAAGGCCGCCAGCGAGGTCCGCAAGCGGGGGCTGGCCACGGCCCTGTTCGCCCGCCGCACCGTCCCGCGCGCGACCGCACCGTTCGTCGCCCGCCAGCTGCTGACCATGCCCGACCCGCTGCGTTCGGGCCTGGCCGCCGCGCCCAGCCGGCTGCTGTTCAGCGAGATCACCGGCCGCAGCGCCGCGGACTGGCAGGAGATCTGCGACACCACCGCGGCGGCCCGGCTCCCGCTGCTGATGCTCGCCCCCATCGTCACCGCCTACGAGCAGGCCATGACCGAAGGCGAAGGCCGCAACACCTGGCGCACCGACCGCTACAGCCCCTGCCCCCGCCGCGACGCCGGGCACTACCTGACCTTCCTCGCCAGCGCCGGCTACCAGCTGGCCGCCATCGAACAGGCGCTCGCCGATGACATCCCCTACACCGGCGACACCCCCGCCGGCCCCGGCCTCACCGGCACCGACAGCGACGACCCCACCGCCGAAGGACCCGACCGCGCAGACGGCCAGGACGGCGCCCCGCCCGAGACGGCCTGACCTCATTTTCCCTTAACGCCTGCGGAAGGGGCCGCCAGCCATGACGGCTGGCGCCCCCTTTTTCGCATCTCCGGACCCATCCCGGCGTCGCCCGCCGCTGCGGTGCGCCGCCAGCACCTCCCGATCACGCGAAGGAGACCATCATGACTACCCCTGCGATCCTCACCACCCGCAGCGCCACCCTGGCCGACATGGTCGCGATCCTGCGGCACCAGCGGGCCCGGCGGCTGGACGTCGTCGCCCCCGCCACCGCGATCCACGCTCACGAGGGCAACCTGATCATCAGTGGCACCGTGCAGCAGATGACCGCCGGCGGGGTGACCTCGGCGGCCGGAACGTACCGGCCCACCCAGGTCGCCGACGAGGGCATCGCCGCCAAGCTCGGCATCAACCTCGCCTACCTGCGCCGCCTGCGCGAACATCGCCCGGACCTGTGGGACGCCAACGTCAACGGCTGGCTGCACGGCAACGATCACGCCGGGATCGCCCCCGACGAGCGCAAGTTCCTGGTGCGGCTGTTCCAAACCGACGGTGACCGCCTCGGCGTCGTTCGGGCGGTGCTGTCCGACAGCTACAAGGTGATCGATAACCTCGACGCGCTCATGGCCACCCTCGACGGGATCCGCCAGGCCGGGACCGAGGTCGAGTTCGACGGCCTGGACCTGTCCGAGCGGCGGCTGTACGCGCGGGTGGTCGCCCCCCAGATCCGCGCCTACGCGCCGGAGCTGCTGGCCGGGTACCGGTCTCCGTTCGGCGGCGAGGTCTACATCCCCGGCCGGAACTGGACCCCCGAACAGGCCCGGCAAGCCGCCGCCCGCGAAGGCCGCGGCTACCAGCCCGGCACCGAACCGATCCTGTTCGCCGGGTTCATCATCAGCAACAGCGAGGTCGGCGACGGTGCCTGGTCCATCACCCCCCGGATCGTCGCGGAGATCTACGGCAACGGCCTGCAGATCACCGCGGACGTGACCAGGGCGGTCCACGTCGGCTCCCGGCAAGACGAAGGCGTCGTCCGCTACAGCGCCGACACCCAGGAAAAGGAACTCGCGCTGATCACCGCCCGCGCCCGCGACGCCGTCGCCGCCTTCCTGTCACCCGGCTACTTGCAGGCGAAGGTCACCGAGATCGAACGCACAGCCGGTGTCCCGGTCAGCCACCCGGAGGAGACCGTGCGGCAGGTCGCCAAGGCCGCGAAGTTCAGCGACGAGATGGCCGACTCGATCCTGGCCCACTTCATCCGCGGCGGACAGCTCACCGCAGGCGGGGTGATGCAGGCCGTGACCAGCGTCGCCCAGACCCTCGACGACGCCGACACCGCCAGCGACTTGGAAGCCCAGGCGCTGCGCGTCATGGACCTCGCCGCGCAGCGGTGACCGCCACGCCCGCCAGGCCACCGGACCTGCGGGGCGCCGCACCCGGCCGGCCAACCAGGAGGGCTGCCATGACCCCCGTTCCCGCCGCCATCACCGCCGAGGTGATGGAACACGCTGACGGCCGCCCCGTCGCCTACGTCGACGCGACCGCCGTCGCGGTCTTCACCTACCAGCAGCCCGACGGCACCTACGTCGTCGACATCCACACCCGCGACAACACCGTGAGCGGTCGGCTGTGCTTTCTCCTGGACGGCCAGCCGCTGCGCAGCGGTCCCGACGGCCACGGGGCCGGTCCGGTCGGCCAGACCGCGCGACCGCGTCGTGCCGCTGACGGCGATTACGGTCCCGGCGCCAACCCTGGCGACGGCACCAGCGGTGGCACGAGCTGGACCGCGGCCTGAGCGATCCAACAGCCAGGGGCCGTCGGTCACCGCGTCAGCGGCCCCTTCCGGCTGACCGTCGGCGAGCGGCCCCGCGGCCCGTACCGCCCGGGCGGTCGCCGCAGCCCTTACCTCGCATCCCTTGCTCACCGCCCTGCCCGCGCTCCGGGCTGGGACCCGATGGAAGGAGCACGTCATGACCACCTCCGCGCCGCATCCGGTCACCGCGCGGGCCTACACAGCCTCAGTCACCGGCATCGAAGGCCACCCGATCCAGGCGCAGGCTACGGCCGCCAACGGCCCGCCCGGCCTGCAAATCAGCGGCCTACCGGACAGCACAATTCGGGAGACCCGCGACCGGGTAAACGCCGCCGTCCTCAACAGCGGCCAGACCTGGCCCGCGCGGACTATCACCGTCTGCCTGCTCCCGGCGAGCCTGCCCAAGCGCGGCACCGGCTTCGACCTGGCGATCGCCGTCGCCGCGCTCACCGCAGCAGGTACGGTACCTGCCGGCGCGCCGGAGGGGTGCGCATTCTACAGCGAGCTCGGCCTGGACGGCAGCCTGCGCCCGGTTCGCGGCGTCGTGCCTGCCCTGCTCGCGGCTGCCGGAGCGGGCTGTACCCGGGCGGTGGTCGCGGCGCCAAACTCAGCCGAAGCCGTGATGGTGCCCGGTCTCGCCGTGGTCGGCTGCCAGTCTCTGCGGGAAGCTCTCGCCTGGCTGCGTCGGGAACGGTTCCCCGAGCAGCCGGCCATCTCCGCCGCGAGTACCGCGTCGGCTCCGCAGGGCGTCCCGCCTGCGGTCAGCCTGGCCAGCCTGGCTATCCCTCCGTACCTGCGGCAGGCGCTGGAAGTGAGCGCGGCAGGCGGCCACCACCTGGGCATGACCGGCCGCCGCAACTCCTGCATCCCCGCCCTGGCCGTAGGCCTCGCGGCCCTGCTGCCCGCGCTCACCCCGCGCGAGGCGATGGAGGTGACCGCGATCCACTCCACCGCTGGGCTGCTGGCACCCGGCCACGCGCTGATCACCCGCCCGCCGCTGCGCGCCCCGCACCACACCACCACCCCCGCTGCCATGCTCGGCGGCGGCCCCAGCATCACCCGCCCCGGCGAGGCCGCCCTAGCCCACCGCGGCGTGCTGTTGCTCGACAACGCCCCCGAGTTCGCGCGAAACGTCCTGCACGCGCTCCGCCAGCCCCTGCAACACCGCGAGGTCGCTGTGTCCCGTTCAGGCAGCACAATCCGGTTCCCGGCGAAGTTCACCCTCGTCGCCGGCATGTCCCCATGCCCCTGCGGTGCCCGGTCAGACTGCACCTGCAGCCCACTCCAGGCGCGCCGCTACCGAGCCCGGCTGACCGGCGAACTCGGCAGCTACATCGCCATCTGGCTCAACGCTCCCAGCCTCGATCCCGCTGCGCCGACCAACGGAGCGGATGCCGCAGACAGTATTTCGGCGACGCGGGTCGCCGCCGCCCGCGACCGCGCCCGCCACCGGCTCCGACGCACCCCCTGGCACCTCAACGTCGACATCCCGGGTGCCGAACTCCGCCGCTCCCACCTATCGCCAGCCGAAGCCCTCGCCCCCATCAACCGCGCAGTCGACCTTGGCGAGATCAGCGCACGAGCGGCACACGAGATCGTCCGGGCCGCCTGGACCCTGGCCGACCTGACCGGCAACCCCCGCCCCGGCCCCGACGAATGCGGCCAGGCGCTCGCCTACCACCTGGGGGTGGCCCGGTGACCCGGCCATCCGACGAATACCGTCTCGCCTGCGCCACGCTGACCTACCTTGCCGAGCCAGCCCATCCGTTGCTGGGAAGCCTGCTGAGGGTCCTTTCCCCGGACGAGGTACTCGCCTCGATCAGATCCGGCGCCGTTCCCGCCGCTGCTGCCGATGCGGTGGCACCAGCCGAGGTGGCCACGCTCAAGTCTGCGCTGGCGCGCTGGCGCGCACAGCTTGCCGGAATGGCCCCGGACGCCACCCTGGCGCGGTACGCGGCGCAGGGCATCCACCTGCTGTGCCCCGCTGACGGGGAATGGCCGCCTCAGCTTGATGACCTCGGCGCCCGCCCGGCCATATGCGCTGTGGGTGCGCGGCACCGCCGACCTGCGAGCCTGCTCCGCCAGGTCCGTGGCAATCATCGGTGCCCGGGCGGCCACCGCCTACGGAAGGTACGTGTCCACCCGCATGGCGGCCGACTTGGGTGCCACGGGCTGGACCGTCGTATCGGGCGGCGCGTACGGGATCGACGCATCTGCTCACAATGGCGTCCTGGCCGCTGGCGGTATGACTGTCGCCGTCCTCGCCTGCGGTCCCGACATCGCCTACCCGCGCCCGCACCGCGGTCTGCTCGATGCCATCGCGGCCCAAGGTGCCGTGATCAGCGAATGGCCACCAGGTACGCCGCCGGCCAGGCAGCGCTTCCTGCTCAGAAACCGCGTCATCGCCGCACTCGCCCTGGGCACCGTCGTGGTCGAGGCTGCGGCGCACAGTGGTACCTTGGCCGCCGCCCGGCACGCTCATGACCTCGGCCGCCCGCTGATGGCTGTCCCCGGCCCCGTCACCTCTGCCATGTCGGCTGGCTGCCATAGCCTCATCCGTGAGCGGCATGCGTTGTGTGTCACCGGTGCAGCCGATATCGCCGCGTACCTACCCTGCAGTCAGCTGTGAGCTCAGCCAGCCAGCGCGCAAACCCACGGGCCGGGCAAGCGGCGCCGGGGAGTGGGTATAAACTACGTCTGGGGTGACGCGGTTGTGGAACTCAGCCGACTGAACAGTCACCAGGTCCATGATTTCGCCCGTTTCCATGCCGCTGCGGCGGCCTTCACGCAGGGCTTCCGCGCCGTGCAGGTCGTCGGCCACCACACCCGGGTGACAGTGGACGGCAAGACGGCACAGGTCAGCTCGCGGCGGCTGCCGGGCTCGCCGTGGCAGTTCAGCGCCAGTCATCCTGTCGTCGAGGACGCGGTAGCGGTCATCTTCGTGGATCTGACCGGGGACGCCCCCGATTTCTACATCGCTCCCGCTCAGTGGGCGCGTGACGATGTGAAACAGCACTACGCGGCGTGGCTTGCCAGCAAGGGCGGTGTGCGGCCGCGTAATCCCGGCAGCGATCACACGGCGGTTGAGCTTGACCGCATCAGGCACTGGCATCAGCGCTGGGACATCCTGGCCGACGCGGGTGCGCATCAGAACTAACCGCAGCCGGCCGTCAGCATCTCGGGTCTGGTGCGCCCGGAGGCGATCCAAGAAGCGCCTATGGTCGGATGCACGCTTCGCCGATCCGCCGCTTACGCATCGCCGCATCCGCGGCCCGATGCTTGTGGCCGAGACCACGCTTGCAACCTCGATCATGCCGGTCGCCGCGGCATGGGCACTGCTCCGCCAGGTCTTGCCGGTCCAGTGTTCCGCGATAGGCGTGCTGGCAGCGGCTCCAGAAAGGTCCTGCCGCCCAAAGGCCAAGCGTCATGCCGCTCGGCCCGAACAGCCGTAGCTGGCAAACGCAGTTTTCAAGATCTATAGCTGCTGGGGTCTCGCACACATGTGACAAGGAAATCGAGTTCGAGTTCCAGGGCTTGGTGTTGCGCCTCCGGGGAGCGCAAGGTGTGCCCTTCGCCCGGGAAAACGACCAGATGGCCTCGGCCGCCGAGAATCTCGGCGAGCGCGCGTGACTCGGTGACGGGGGTGATCGGGTCTTGTTCGCCGTGAAGGATCAGCACAGGGCTGTTGATGGCGTCGGCGTTGTCGAGTACGGATCGCGCCCGATAGCTGGGTGCTGCTTCGGGGCCGATGAGGGTGTCAGCGTGGTGGGCTTGGAACTTGGGTGCTGCGGCGCGCCAGGTCCGTGGGTCGATGACGGGGCTGCGGGCGACGGCGGCGGCGAACGTTGTGGTGCGGATGAGGGCGCGCAGGGCGGTGTAGCCGCCTGCGCTGGCGCCCCAGATCGCGGTTCGCTGTGGGTCGGTTGTGCCGGAGGAGGCGAGATGTTCGGCGGCGTCGGCGCAGTCGAGGGGGTCGCGTTCGCCCCACTGGCCGCGCAGGGCGTTGCGGAAGGCGCGGCCGTAGCCGGTGCTGCCGCGGTAGTCGATCTCGGCCACGGCGAATCCGTGGCTGGCCAGGTATTGGGTGTGCCAGTCCAGCCGCATCTGGACGTTGGCGGTCGGCCCGGGATGTGCCTTGACGATCAGCGGCGGTGGGGCATCGGCGGGATCCCAGGGCGGGCAGAACAGGCCGTGGACCTCGGCACCGTCTCTGGTGGTGAAGACAAACCGCTCAGGCTGCGACAGTGACCGCGGATCGACGTCGACCACCACGACCGATGGGGTCTGGACTGGGCTGGATGCGATCAGCGCGACCTGGTTCCCGTTCGCGGACAGGTACGGCTTGATCGAGGTGCAGGGCAGCTCGAGTTGCCGTACTCGTCCGTGTTCGAGGATCTTGAGGGACTGGCGGCTGCCACGCTGGGCGATGGCGGCGATGCGGTCGTCGTCCAGGAAGGCGTAGGTGGAGTAGCCGAACTCCCATTGGGCAACGCCGAGCTCGGTCTCGCCGGTCAGCACCGGGACAACGTCGTTGCCCTGCCAGGTGTACAGGTTCCACCAGCCGTCGCGGTCAGAGATGAAGTGCAGGACACCGGCCGGACTCCACTCGGGTTGGAACACCGACTCGTCGGGGCCTCCCGCGACCAAGACCGGCGCGCCCAGGTCACCGTTAAGGCTTATCTCCGCGACCTGAAAAAGGGTCCCGTCCCACGGCATCTGCGGTGCGTTCCAGCAGGTCCAGGCCAGCCATTGCCCGTCTGGGCTTGGCCGGGGGAAGGAGTAGAAATCCCACCCGGCCGCCGCAGTCCGCGGCGCCGCGCGGGTCTCAAGCGGGATGTTCACGAGATCATTGAAGACGCCATCCGTCTCGTGGCGTTCCCGCACTGCCCACAGCAGGTTCCGGTGCGGGTCGCAGCGCAGGTCCGCATACCGGACCGCGCCCGGCCGTGGCGGCGCCGGGGTTACCGGGATCACGGCACCAGCGGTCTGCTGGTAGACGCGCTGATCTGTTGCGTTGCAGAACCAGACCGTGTCGCCGTCAGCGGCCCATGCGCCGCCGCCGTATTCGTGGACGTAGGACGCCACACTGAAGCCGTCCGGCGTGACGTCCTGGCTGCCGTGTTCTGCTGTCCAGCGGACAAGGACCTCACGGCCGTCGGTGCGGCCTTCGACCCACGCCACATCCGCTGGGGAGATTCGGGCGGCGTCATACGAGGCGCCTGCCTGGGCGACGAGTGCGGCCGGCAGGCCGGTCACGTGGTGGCCGCCAGATGGTCGCGGACCTGTTGATCCAGGCTGCCCGCCTCCCGGTCGAGCCCGGCGTCGGCCAAGAGCCCGCGATACCGCTGCACGCGGCGCAGGCCGGAGAGCGAGCCCGACATCGCGAAGGCCGCCAG
>WNFJ01004747.1_pt3 | contig 21877 bp, 25 predicted proteins | sample 5400461 | NCBI WGS metagenome assembly WNFJ01 (sample SAMN13153349, study PRJNA577476) | soil metagenome | isolation source: 115 cm saprolite on Douglas fir-dominated hillslope | place: USA:California | collected 2013-09-17
AGATGGAAGCCGATTTCTTTGATCGAGTTCTGCGTAATGATATGCCGGATACCGTCGAGTCATCGATTCACTATTACAACATGGGCGAGGGCCAATGGCACACAACGAAGACATGGCCACCGCCGGGATTGTCATCAGAGCGGTTGTACTTTGCGGAACACAACACGCTCAATGTGGCTGCGCGTTCGGCAGCGGGCGCCAGCGACTCCTATACTGTGGACTTCACCGCGTCAACTGGCAAACAAACTCGATGGCATACCGGGCTGGGCGGAGGTGATGTTGTGTATCCAGAACGCTCAGAAGAAGACAAGAAACTGCTTACCTATACCAGCGTGCCGCTCGAATCAGATCTGGAGATCACCGGGTCACCTGTTCTGACGATCGAGATGTCCTCCACGTCCAGTGATGGGGCCCTGCACGCTTACCTGGAGGATATGGCACCCGAGGGGCGGGTGACCTACGTGGATGAGGGGATTCTTCGCCTCATAGATCGGAAGGAGGTTGATGGGAAGGTTCTGCCCTATGAGCCACTAGGCCCTGTTCACAGCTTTTTCCGCAAAGATGCAGAGCCGCTCATGCCGAACGAATCTGCGAAAATCCGTTTTTCGCTGTATCCCACATCTGTACTATTGCGAAAAGGCCACCGGATTCGGATTGCGCTGGCAGGCGCAGATTCGGGATTTTTTCAACGGTATCCCGCAGCAGGAATACCTAACTGGACGGTGTATAGGGAAGCGCATAGGCCGTCGTTCATTGAACTGCCTGTGCGGCTGGCGGAACATTCGAGATAGCCAATGTCGCACGCATCCGGCAATCTGCGTTGGGACGGCCGAAGTTAGGCCCACCAGAATGGGGGAGTATCTTGGTCGCAAAAGTTCTTATCGCCTTTAGTGCGGGCATTATCCTTACAATCGGCGTCACTCACCTCATTTATACGTTTTGGGGGCCGAAGCTCACACCGCGTGACCCCGCGTTGCAAATCAGCATGAGCCAGATTGCACCTGTCATTACGGAAGAGACAACAATGTGGCGTTGTTGGGTGGGATTCAATGCCAGCCACAGCATGGGACTTATTTTGTTCGGCTTGGTTTTCGCTTTTCTCGCATTGGCTCATGGCCAACTCCTCTTTCAGTCACCGTTTCTGCTCGTTGTCGGGCTGGCAATGCTTGGTGGTTTTGTTGTGCTCAGCAAGGTCTATTGGTTCAGTGCGCCTTTCACAGGCATCAGCATTTCTTTGGCCTGCTATGTCGCTAGCATCATAGCGTCGCGGGCTTAACAAGGCGGTCCAGCCGACTGCCCGCCATGTCGCAAGGGGTATGACTGAATTCAATCCGCCCACATTGCACGAAGCGACCCAGCGCGACCTGTTGACCATCGCAGCGATCGCGATCATTGCCACCGTGATTACAGATGTCATCCATGAAGGCCTGGGGCATGGAGGCATGTGTCTTGCCACGGGCGGGCAGTCATTGACGATCTCCAGTGTGCATTTTGAGTGGAGCGTGGACACTCGTCTAGTGGAGTCGGGAGGGACGCTCGCGAATCTGATTGCTGGAACACTGTTTTGGTTCGCCGCGCGCTCCGTCAAGCAGACTGCATCTTGGCGCTACTTCTTCTGGCTGCTGATGACCTTCAATCTGTTCAAGGTAGGGGGATATTTTCTGTTCCCCGGAATCGCGATTTCGGCGATTGGGCTGCGGTGGTGGCGGGATGGCAACCGGCGTGGGCGTGGCGCGGCGGATTGATTGCGTTGGGAGCGGTTACCTACTTCTTGCTGTTTGTGCCGCTGTGTCTGTACGAGTTACGTCCTCTTTTGGGGAAGGAGCAGATATTCCTGTGCGACGCGCGCGCAGGCTCAACCTTGTGCCTTACCTCACTGGTGGAATCCTCTCCAGCGTTGCCGGTGCGCTCAACCCCGTGGGACCAGTACTGATACTCGTCTCCGCTGCGGCTGCGTCATTCGGCGGAGACTCCGGGCTGGCATGGATGTGGAACGTGCTCCGCAGCCCAAACATTCCCAACAGCGAATTGCAGATGCATGAAATCGTGCGCAGCTGGGAATGGGCTTTGGTCGCTGTGTTTTTGGCGATACTGTTTATCGTTGGACTGGGACCCGGCGTGAAGTTTCACTGATCTAGTCTAGAAGGAACCAACTATGCGACACCAGCGTTCCGGCGCCAAGCGGCTGGCGGGGCACCCGTCATCCGATGGACCCACCTCGTCATGTGGGCTTGATCGGCGAAGCCAGTGTCTGCTGAGATTCTGGATAGGCAGTCCGACCCTCTTGTGATGCGCAGCCATGCAGTGCGGGCACGCAGTTCGGCGCGCAATACCGACGGTGCGATTCCGTAAGCGGCGGCGAATCCCCGAGATACCGTTTCCCGCGCCAGACCATTCACGTCGGCCCACGCACCAATCTCCGTAGAAGCGTCTTTGGATAAGTCCATCAGCAGCAGGTCAGGCCAATCATTTTTGCGTCCAGGAGAAGGTGATCTCTTCTTTCGGAGGACGTGCTCCAATAGAAGAGTCGCTTCCAGGACATTTCTTTCAGCAGTCCGCGCCAGTTCGTCCAAATCGTCCAAATGATAAAGCCCGCCGATTCCGCTGGTATCCGTCCAATCGAGCCTTATCAGCTTGAGCCCCCCAGAGATCACACGGTTTGCGTGACAGTCCAGCGAGGGATGGATCAGTACATCGCCGGCTGTCGCCTGTATGCGGCCAACGTGTCCCGATTCCTCATAGCTACCCGCCAGCACGACTGTCGCATAGGCGCGTAAATGGCGATGCCATGGCAGGCTGAAGCTGCACGGCAACGTCTCTATTCCGGGAGTGATCTGGCGGAAGTGCGAGTTGTTGATCGCTGGCGACATGTTCAGTCAGGAAGTGAAGACGAGACAACTCACAAGGATAACCCGTCTTGCGCCGCTTCGGCCAAGTCAAATACGTTCAAGACAGTGCGCCCGAAACGATTCATCCTTTGTTTGACGACGCAGTAGACTTTTGGGTAGCCAAGTCTGTTGGTAAATCGGAGAAGAACAAAGTGGGGGTTGACCTGCGGCCATTCGCCTGCATTACAGAGTAGACTGCCGAGGTTTTTGTTCAGAGCGTGGTATGAGGGAACTCGGCAGCGACAATGTCTTTCGGCGTGGGCGAATTGCCGATTTCAGCGTGCCTCAATTGAATGGGCCGCTTTAGGCTACATGCTATGGAGCACTTTATGACGGCAGCATCATCTCCTCCTTTGCGGCCTTCCACGGCACTCCGCGCGATCGGATGGGCCGGCTTGCTGGCAGGGTCTCTCGATATAACTGCCGCATTTGTTGAAGCTGCTATGGAGCGAAGGGGTTAGGAATGTCTTCTTTTCAGGGAGGGCTAACGACTGCAGCGCTGGGAGTTTTGTTTCATTTTCTGATCGCTAGTACAGCTTCGGCAGTTTTCTACTTGGCAAGCCGCAAGTTCAAGTTCCTGGTAACGCATGCCATCCCATCGGGACTGCTCTACGGAGTTGCGGTCTATATTTTTATGTATTACGTCGTGCTGCCCATCTCTGCCTATCACGTAACAATTGCGCTTCCACCCATCGTGCAACTCGTTAGGGATGTTGCCATACACATGTTCATGGTCGGGTTACCGATCTCCCTAGTGGTGCGCAAGTATTCAGACTAGAGGGTCCTCCATAAAAGCGTGCAGCGTCAGATAAGTGCGAGTTCGAATGACCTCGCCCCATTGCCCGACCCACGAGAGTTCTGGCTACCTTCAGTGTTCTGACGCAAGCACTAGTCTTTTGGGATATTGGTCAAATAGATTCAAGACAATGCTGGCATACTGATTCATGCTTGCGACAAGGCCGTCGCTGCTTTCCGGTTGCCTGTTCGGATAGGCAAAGGGTTCGGTTGACACACATGCTGCTTTCCTGAGGGTGGGCCAATGACCACGACTACCAGACGGTCCTTCATTCAAACGGCAATCGCTCTAGGCGCTACCGCAGCATGGGGGCAGCCGTTTGGAACTCGATCCAACATTTCATGGCATGAACGCCGGGATTTTTACCCTGAAGGGGTCGCGTCCGGGGATCCCGACGACAACAGTGTTCTGCTGTGGACTCGCCGTCCGCCCAAAGATAGCAACCTCGTGGGCAAACTGCATGTCGAGGTTGCCGAAGATGAGTCCTTCACTCGAGTCGTAGCCAGTGCAGAAGCGCGTATCTCCGAAGCTTCTGACTGGACCTGCCGAGTGTTGGTCGGGGGCTTAAAGCCGTCCTGCATTTACTGGTATCGGTTTACCGATGCGAACGGGTGCGGCAGCCGCGTAGGAAGAACCATTACGGCGCCAGCCGACGATGACACCAGACCTGTACGTTTTGCTTTTGTCTCTTGCCAGAACGCAAATCAGGGAGCAATGAATGCGTATCGGCGGATGATCTTCGAAGACGAGAACGCCGCGGAGAACGATCGGCTGGGGTTCGTGTTCCACCTGGGAGACTTTATCTACGAACTCGTCTGGTACCCGGAAGACCGACCGCAGGGCATGTATGGCCGTCGTTTGCGCGACATTGTCCGCTACGAACACGGCGAGAAGATGGATGACGTTCACATTCCGACCGACGTTGGGGATTACCGTGCCATCTACCGGAATTATCTGCACGATCCGGACCTGCAGGATGCGCGAGCACGTTGGCCGTTCGTGTGCATGTGGGACAACCATGAGTTTAGCTGGATCGGCTGGCAAGGCCTGCAACGATTTGGAGGAGTGAATCGGCCCGCCCAGACGCGAAAAGTAGCCGCCAATCAAGCGTTTTTCGAGTACCAACCAGCGAGAATCTACAAGCCGAGCGGCCCGTCGCTTGATCGGTTTGATCCGCCAGCCGTCGTAGATACGCCAATTCATCACTTCGACGAGAACGGACTCGGCCAGGAAGCCAACAATCTAACTGCGATCAATAGCCTCAGGGGATACAGGACATTGCGGTGGGGGCGCAATATGGAGTTGATCGTCACCGATCAGCGCAGCTATCGATCCGAGGAGCCAACGTACCGAACCGAAGCACAGGCTTTCATGAGCAACGACTTTCCTGGATTCATGCCCCAGGAAGTTCTCGACATACTCGATGCGGGCAAGGCATACAACAATGGTCATGCCCCGGCAACAATTAAATACGGCAAGACAGAGGTTGCAAACTTTCGCAAAGACGAACCGCCCACCACCATTCTCGGAGCCGAACAAAAAACATGGTTTTTTGATCGTTTAAAGAACTCGAAAGCGACCTGGAAAATCTGGGGCGATACGGTTGCAACGCTCGACATGCGCGCGGACCCGCAGAAATTGCCGCCGGGTTTGACATCAGCCTGGCCCGGTGCGGGCTATGCGGGGTTCGACGCAAATACGGGTGCTGGCGATCACAGTACCGCATACGTCGAGCGCGGTGAGATTTACGACTTCGTCCGCGATCACGGAATTACAGGTTTCGCGACCGTGGCGGGCGACCGCCACAGTTTCTGGGCCGGACTTGCCGCCAAGGGTCTCCCACCCAAAGCCTTCGAACCGATTGGAATTGCTTTTGTGACAGGCTCGATCTCCGCGCCAGGAGTCGTGGAAGCATTCGAGCATGGATTTCCGAAAGACCACCCCTTACGGCCTCTGTTTGTCGGTCAAGGACCGAGAGACCCAGGACCTCAGCCAACGATGAATCTATTGCTGAGACATGGTGTCCGCTCATGCCTGGAATATGCGAAAAGCGGCGATCTACAGAAGGCACGTGCATTGTCCAACCCGGACCTGTCACCGCATGTTTCGTTTGTTGATATGGGTGGCCACGGCTATGCAGTGGTTCATGTTACGAGCGATAGCCTGGAAACGGAGTTTGTTTGTATCCCCCGTCCGATCGAGAACAGTGAGAGGGCCGACGGTGGCCCTCTCCTGTATCGCACGAGGCATCGAGCCAAGCGGTGGGGCATAGGTGAGGCGCCAAAGCTGGAATTGCAGATTCTTGAAGGAGATCCACGATTTTCGGTGTGAGCACTTGATGAACTGGAGATTTGCGATGAGAGCCTTCGGGCTGATACAGACTATCCATGTCACTGCTTTACTGTTCACGTCCGCATTAGGTCCATCCGTCGTTGTTCCTTCGGAGGCACAGATAAACTTGTTTCAAAAAGAGACTCCCGCGGCCAATCATGCGGCGGGTCCGTTCGATGTAAAGCTCACTCCTCAGGAGGACAAAACCGAGACTACACTCGGCCGCATGACAATTGATAGCAATACCACGGCGACCTGGAAGGCGCTAGAAAATGGGAGATGCTCACCGCCGCGACAGATATTAAGGGATCAGGTGTCTACGTGGCCATCGAAAGGTTTACCGGCACACTCACTGTCTGGAGTCGGCAAGGCCACCAATAGGTTTTCTGAATGAAAGCCCGCCTCAACGCAGTGCATGTGCGAGATTCGCTCACCCAAGCCATGCGACTATGACAAGATGGCCAACCTGGCGGGCCAACTCGGCTACGAATGCAGCGGTGCGGGTGTGCGAGCGCGACTCAACGAGATGTGGGATCCGAACGAGTACGCCGTATATGTTGCTGAACTTCCCGGAGGCCAAATCGCAGGGTGGATCGGAGTGTACATGTTTCGAGCCGTCGAGTTAGATAGTTTCTCGGAAATCAGTGGATTGGTAGTGGATCAGCAAGTTCGCTCTCGCGGGATCGGGAAGGCGCTACTCGATGTTGCGGAACAATGGGCGCGGAGCCACGGTTCCAATTCGATTTCGGTGCACTCGAATGTCACCCGAGAGCGCGCCCACCGATTCTACACGCGTAACGGATACGAGCACATCAAGACCCAGAAATCGTTCTGCAAGAGTCTCTGACAAAGCATGAAATCGCTTGCACCAAGTCGGGATGACGCAAAATGATCGCCAGGTTAATTGTTTTGCTTTCTTGCCCAGACGGCTGCGTATTGCGAGCTTTCACGGTTGGGAGAACTGTTGAGCTTACTTGACCAGGAGGCGCACCGACATTCCTCGTTTGGCGATGCAGCAAGAGGTTCTGCTGCTTTCCCGCTCTCTCTACGGAAAGAGCTGACTCTCTTTGATGCCGTGGCTGTTGTGGTAGGTACCGTCATTGGATCGGGAATCTTCCTCATTCCCAGTTCCATAGCAGCGCAACTTGATTCGCTTTGGGCTGTTCTGCTCGTATGGGTAGTAGGCGGAGTTCTGACACTGTTTGGCGCTTTGTCGTTGGCTGAACTCGGCTCAATTTACCCAGGTGCCGGCGGCCTGTGTCGTTACCTACGGCATGCTTACGGACCACTGCCCGCATTCCTGTATGCGTGGGCACTGCTTTTGATGATTCATTCGGGAAGCATTGCAGCCCTAGCTGTCGCTTTCGGACTGTATGTAGGCCAAATCCTCGCTTTGAGCACCGCTGAGGAAAAGGTGTTGAGCGCGATGTGCATTCTGGCACTCACAACGATCAACTGCCTTGGAATTCGCAGCGGTAAACTCGTGCAGAACCTCATCGCCGTTGCAAAAGTTAGCGGACTGGCTGGAATCATTCTTCTATGTCTTAGAGGGTCGCGTCCACTCCGCCTTTTCGAAGCATCTGCGAACGGAAGTGGCCGAATGTTTTCTATTGGGGAATTTGGTGTCGCATTGGTCGCGGTGCTATGGGCCTATGAGGCCTGGCACGTTATCTCGTTTGTCGCCGGAGAGATGAAGAGGCCCCAACGGGACTTGCCACGAAGTCTTTTCTACGGCACCGCGATCGTCATGCTGGTTTACGTCGTCACCAACCTCGGTTACTACCATGTACTTTCCGCAGCCGAGGTTCGAGGAAGCAAGACAGTCGCTGCCTTGGCAGTGGAAAGGCTTTTAGGTCCAATCGGTGCAACATTTATCTCGCTTCTGATCCTGGTCTCGATATTGGGTTCCATGAACGGCATGATACTAACGGGTCCCCGCGTCTACTATGCGATGGCCTGCGATGGCGCATTCCCTCGTGCGTTTGGTCGGATCAGTGATCACTACCAAACCCCAATGTTGGCCCTGATTGTCCAAGGGGTCTGGGCGACCGTGCTGACCGTTTCCGGTAGCTATCAACAGATTTTTACAGACGTCATTTTTACCGCTTGGATTTTCTACGGGCTGGCGGTTGCCGCGGTGGTGGTGGTAAGACCCAATCAGCCACAGGTGGAGCGTCCCTTTCGCATCCCCGGATACCCCTGGACACCCCTTCTGTTCTGCGCGGCGGCAATCGGGTTGGTGGTTGACACCGTCGTTCAGCAGCCTGAACGCGCATTCACGGGGATTGGGTTAATTGTCGCGGGTATCCCAATCTATTTCATCTTTTCGAAGCTTTGGCGGGTTGAGGCGAAGAATCGGAAACCGGATGATTCAAACTGGGAACATTATTGAATCGGTGGAGCTAGTTGTGAAGAGGGCACTGATATTGTGGGTTACAGGTCTTGCTGCCGGGCGGATTGCGATCTGCGCCTGGGACCCGGCTAAAGCATTCATGCAGGAAGTAGGGGAGAAGTCGCGCAAACGACTCTCAGTCGCTAGCATGGCATATCCTCTGCATCGCGGGGTTCGATCACCTTTTGATAGGAACATAAGAACATGTCGCGTCATCATGCTCGAATCGATCGACATCCAAAGAACTTATTCCGAAGCGCTTGCGTCGGTCGCAGCCGAGGTCCGCAAACTGCGCGACCGCGTGCCACAACTCGAAGGGGCCGGAGTTCCCTATGAGCCGCTGCCGGAATCGCTGCAACGCATCATGGAAGATCTCGACTACCAGATCTAGCTGCCGTGAACTAAAATCGTCCGCTCAGCCCTCAGTCCTGACACGGAGGTTCGCTCACGTGAAATGGATCATTCACGTTGTTTTTCTGTTCCTACTCACTTGGAGCTGTCTCGCCGCGGATAAACCCGCTGGTAAGGACGAAAAGCCGAAACCGGCTCAATCGATCGATGAACTCCGCCAACAGATAGAGAAGATGCCCAAAGACACCCACACGAATGGGGTGTCGATCGCGATCGTTCACAAAAACGGGCCCGAATGGGTCAGCGGCCTCGGCCGTTTTCTGGTTAAGCCTCTGGTATACAAAATCGCTCTGGTGGCCGGTCGGCTTCCACGCCGGATGGGACTGGGCCCAATCGTACTTCTATGGAACACCGGACAGTGGCCTGGTAGTCAAGGGTCACCTGCTGGCATCACATCCCGCAGGTAGTTCGTTGTGGAGCGGCGGAACGGTAGGTCCAGAAGGAAGTCCGCTGATTGTGCCGTTGGTGATCGTGATGGGGATCGGAATGTGGTTGTGGTGGGGCGTAAGAAACAAAACCGCCCAGTAATGCGAGCGTAACGCGGAGGGACGTTGGAAACGTTCGATTTGCAGGGTTGCCGAATGAGGACAATTTCACGCGACCCAAACGGTGTGGTGTCCAGAGAAACGATCCTTTCATTCGAGCAAGCCGGGGATCTAGTTTTCGGTCACTACTTAGGAGGCATGATCGCCAAAGGCTACTTGATTGGCAAGCGAGTATCAGCTACGTCAATTGGATTCTGCTACGTGCAAGTCGAGGTGCAAGGGACTGTAGATGCAGGTACGTCGATCGGTACGGTTGAACGGCTTCCGGACGGGCGCTTACGTCTTACTGAAGTATTTGAGTGGTTTACGCGCTCCGGAGGCGGAACCAACGTCTTCGAGGAAATCGGGTAAACCGTTGCATTCAAGTGCTGAACGCGAAAGCAGTGAAATCAGACGGTTGTCAGTTACGAAAGGGCGCAAGAGCTGAAATACGCTGGGCTGTTCGCTTTCTTGGTTACAGTCACAAACTCGGGCCTGAAGTCGCAGTCCCCGTTGAGCCGCTTCCACACAAACGCTGGAGATCCTGACAAAAGCGAGGAGGTAAAGCATGACTTTGAACTGGAGGACAAGGCTGATTCACTCAGAGGCCGAGGTGCCCGATGGATTTCGGTCACTTGTAACTCCCGTCTTTCGCGGATCGACGACGCTGTTCTCCAAGGCTTCCGCAATCACTAGCACCTGGAATCATGATGACGTCCCATATACGTACGGTTCCTATGGCACGCCTACGACGTTGGGGTTAGCGGCTCGCATCGCGGAGTTAGAGCACGGTTACCGATGCTTCATTACGCCCGGCGGTCAATCAGCGCTCGTCCTCGTTTACCTCGCCTGTCTGGCGTCGGGAGACCATGTGCTTGTACCTGAGAGCGTGTATGGGCCGAGTCGTGCCTTCGCAGATCATGTCCTCCGTCGCTACGGTGTAGAAGTTGAGTACTATCCGCCCCTGGAAGGCGTGGACGTTGCTTCCCGCATCCGGAGCAACACGCGCCTGATCTGGTGCGAGAGTCCTGGTTCGATCACGATGGAGGTGCAGGACGTTCCAGCGATCGTTGAAGCGGCTCATCGGCAAGGCGTGCTCGTAGCGCTGGATAACACGTGGGCAGCGGGAGTGCTCTTCGATGCTTTTGGCCACGGAGTGGACTTCTCGGTACAAGCCGTTACCAAATACATCGGTGGGCACAGCGATCTCTTGCTGGGGTCAGTCACGGTTCGCGACGAGGCTCTTTACCAACGCCTGGGGCCTATTCTTCAGCACCTCGGGATGGTCGTCTCGCCAGACGACTGCTCGCTGGCGTTACGCGGGCTTCAGACACTCCACGTGCGCCTTAAGGCGATCGAGGAGTCGGCCCTACGAGTCGCCTCATGGCTCGCTGGACGGCCGGATGTAGAGGCCGTCCTCCATCCTGCATTGCCATCTTGCCCCGGCCACATCACCTGGAAGCGCGATTTCACTGGTTCTTCCGGCCTGTTCTCCGTCGTGTTCCGCCCGCCTGTCACACGACACGACCTCCATGCCCGGATGGATCGTCTTAAGCTGTTTCGCATGGGTTACAGCTGGGGAGGTATTTCAAGCTTGGTAGTGACTCCGGATCTGACGGAGGCGCCGAATGCGCGGGTTTACGGGGAAAGGCTAGTCCGCTTTTACATCGGATTGGAGGATGCCAACGATCTCATCAGTGATATCGAGCAGGCGTTTCGTCGGTAGTTTCTGATCGGCCGGAAGTGCGATCTTACGTGAGTGGAACAATATGTCGACGTTCCGCATCGCGTCGATTGACAGATTTCGGGAGCCACGTGTGAAGCGAAAGACGTTTAGAGACTATGGGATCAGATGAAGCGTGGTGCAGTTTGCCGCAGGGAAGACATGTGGCCTCGATTGCTGAAAAAGTGTTCCTGATCTAGCGAACGATGTGGGTTTGGTACACGTTGGAGCAGCATAAGTAGGCCGGACCGATATTACGAAGAAACGAAGTGAGACATGCGTATGCGGCGATTGCAGAGGTGGGTTGGCGCTGGAGTATTGGGCCTCGCGCTTGTCATGTCGGTCGTAGTGACCGTTGCGACAGCGCTTTTGGAACTCCCAGGTGAGGAGAATATACCCGCGGGAATCCGGCGATCGAGTTCTAGGTATCTCAAAATGCGCGATGGCGTGGAGATCGCTGTGAGCGTCTACTTGCCACCAGACTTGAAAGCCGGGGAGCGGGTGCCGGTGTTAATGCGCACCACTCGCTATTGGCGCGAGCCGCAGATCGGCCGGGCATTGAGAGTGCTGGTGGCCTTACACCTGGTTCGTCCGGACGACCTAGTGGACAAGCAAGTAGCGTATTTTAACCAGCGGCGCTTTGCAGTGCTTCTCGTGGATGCGCGAGGCAACGGAGCATCGGGCGGCAATCGCATCATAGAGTACTCGCCCGCTGAGGTGGTTGATATGGGAGAGGTTGCGGCCTGGTCCGCGCAGCAACCTTGGTCGAACGGCCGCGTCGGCAGATTTGGAATTTCCTACGAAGGCAACACGGCGGAACTAGCGGCGATCCCGAAACAGCCTACGATCCGTGCCCTCATGCCGCTCTACGGCACGTTTGACAACTGGGAGCATATCGGCGCAGGCGGCGTAGCGTTTCAATCATTTCTGCTCGAATGGGGCGCCCACCGATTTTACACACGCAACGGATTCCAGCACATCAAGACCCAGAAGTCCTTCCGTAAGAGTCTCTGACCACGTCTGAAATCACTTGCACCAAGTGGGGATGACGCGAGAATGATCACCATGTTTGTTTATTGCTCAGATGGCGGCATGTTGCGAGCTTTCACGGTTGGGAGAACGGTTGAGCTTACTTGACCAGCAGTCGCACGGACATCCCGTGTTCGGCGCAGAAGAAAAAGGGATCGGGCTAATTACCTGCGGCATTCCGATCCATTTCTTCTCCACCAAGTCTTCGGTCGATCGAGCTTAACGGTAGTGCCCTGAATATGGGTCACGAAAGCGCGGCTGTTGTGCCGATTCTCACGGGAGGAAACATGGAAGAATCTTTGGATGATCGGTACGAGGAGGTTCTGTCAAGAGCTGCGGAACGGGCGCGACGCTACCTGCGGACGATTCGGGAGCGCCATGCAGGTGTGTCACAGCAGGCTATCAAAGCTCTGACCGCGCTCGGCGGCCCCTTGTGTTTTCAAGGGGAGGATCCATCGTCTGTGTTGAAGCGGCTCGACGACTTCGGATCACCGGCGACTGTGGCGTCTATGGGTGGGCGATTCTTCGGAGGTGTAATTGGCGGCGCGTTGCCAGCAACCGTTGCGGCTCACTGGCTGGCAGATGCTTGGGATCAAAATGCGTGTTTGTTTGATTTCTCCACTGTCGCGGCGTACTTGGAAGAAGTAGTTCTGGCGTGGGTCCTCGATTTGCTCCATTTGCCGCCGAATTGCGGCGGGGCATTTGTAACTGGTACACAGATGGCGGATGTGACCGCTCTTGCCGCGGCGCGCAGTACCGTCCTGCGCAAGGCTAGCTGGGATGTCGAGCGGGATGGGCTTTTTTCGGCGCCTCCGGTCACAGTCATCGTCGGTGAGGAGGTCCACGCGACAATGCTGAAAGCCCTGGCGCTGCTCGGCTTCGGAAAAGGCCACGTGCACATGGTCCCAGCTGATTCTAAGGGTCGGCTGAAGTCGTCGCTTATTCCCCGTGCGTCCGGACCCGCAATCGTCTGCGTCCAAGCGGGCAATGTAAACACGGGCGCCTTCGACCCGGTCGATGAGATCTGTGACATTGCGCAGGAGATGGGCGCATGGGTGCATGTCGATGGCGCATTCGGTCTTTGGGCGGCCGTCAGCCCACAGCGAAGGCAACTGGTGAAGGGGATCGGCGCGTGCCGATTCCTGGGCAACGGATGCGCATAAGTGGCTCAATGTTCCTCAGGATAGTGGTATCGCAATCGTAAGGGACGTGGAACCCTTGGGGCGCTCAATGTCCATTGCGGCGTCCTATTATCCCCCGGACGCAGACGAGAAGCGGCAGCCCATGCAGATGGGACCTGAGTCATCGCGGCGCGCGCGCGGCATTGAGATGTGGGCAGCACTGCGCTCTCTCGGGAAGCAAGGCGTTGTGGAACTCATCGACGGTTGCTGTCGACATGCAACAACATTCGCGGAGGGTCTTCGCGCAGGCGGTTTTGATGTTCTCAATGATGTCGTGCTGAATCAGGTACTAGTGTCCTTCGGAGCTGACGAAACCACTACGCGCATCATCGATGCCGTCCAAGCGGAAGGAACTTGCTGATGTGGTGGCACCATCTGGAAGGGTCGCAAAGCAATGCGAATTAGTGTGTCATCGTGGGCGACAACGCACTCTGACGTGACACGAAGTTTGGAAGCGATTCTGACAATTGCGGCGGCCGAATCCAAAGCTGTCGCTCCGCCGGTTCAAACTCTCGAAAGTATCCGACCCTAGTCACCATCCTTCGTCGGATTTGTGAAACACACTGTTGCGCAAGCAGGTCAAATCCATTCAAGACGACAAGGTCTCACTGTGACATTCTTGCTACATTCGGATTGTACAAACCGACAGAGGCTTTCGACTTTGCAAAAGGTCCTCGTCTTCGCTTTGGCTGCGCTTTCCCTTTCTTGCCTGTGGTTGATGGTCGCGCGCGCAAACGAGCGCGCGCATCAAATCAATCTTCCTACGGGCAAGACCCTCACTGTTCCTGTACCCGGCTTTATTGCTCGCACTAACAGCTACCCTGCGACGGTCGCGGTGAGTCCCGATGGTCGTTACGCCGCCCTGCTCAACCAGGGATACGGCACGGAACAAAGCGGGTTGCGACAGTCGATTGCGATTCTCGACCTTAGCAACAATCAGATGCGTGATTTTCCCGACGACCGTCTGCGCGCCGAAGAAAAATCGACCCTGCAGAGCTACTTTATCGGGCTTGCCTTTTCGAGCGACGGCAAACGTCTTTACGCGTCGATGTCCTCAATCACGGACAGCGGCATCGCCGTATACCAATTCACAGACGGACAAGTCACGCCCGAACGGCTCATCAGAATTCCTACCCAGCAACTTGCGCAAGGCAAAGAACTCACTTACGAGCTCGACAAAAACCCAGCAGGAACTGCACCGGCGTATCCTGCCGGGTTTGCCGTTTTAGGTTCAGCTAGCGGTGACAGGCTGCTGGTAGCCAATAATCTCTCTGACAATGTGGTACTGCTTGACGTTGCCTCCGGTCAAATTCTTAAGTCCTTCGATCTGAGCATTAATAAATATGTGCCCACGGCGTATCCATACACCACCGTTGCCAACAGGGCTGGAAGCAAAGCATGGGTTAGCTTGTGGAATGAATCTGCAGTGGCAGAATTGGATCTCGACACAGGGAACGTCACGCGCCGAATTGAGCTATGGCATCCCTCCGATCCCGTTGCACCTGGCACACATCCCACGGCCATGCTTCTGAGCCGAAGTGAGGAGGTCCTCTACATCGCCTTGGCCAATGCGGGGATGGCGAATGCCGATGGTATCGCGGCCGTGGATTTGAAGAGGGGTGTACCGGTGCGATGTTACCGTGCTGCCGCTGACAAAAATGGTGCGACTGGCGCCGCTTCGATTGGTATGGCTCTTTCCCCGGATGAAAAACACCTCTACGCCGCCAGCGCATCTCTTAATGCTGTTGCGGTATTCGAAACTAAAGACGACGAGCAGATGTCAAATCCGGCTGACATGGAATCGCCCATCGGCTTCATCCCCACGGAATGGTATCCCAGCGCCCTCGCGATCGCGGGGAGCGATTTGCTTATCACCAGCGCCAAAGGCGAGGGCAGTGGGCCGAACAGTATGAAGGCAACGGTGCAATCCGGGCTGCATCCCGATCCGCATCCTTACATCGCTACACTGATCGGCAGCTCGATCCAGAGGTTGAGCCTCGACGACATCGACAAGAATCTTCCCACGTACACGCGACAGGTTGAAAACGATAGTCTTCTCCACGCTAACCCTGCCAAGATTGAGTTTGCAAGCGGCAAGAATCCCATACGCCATGTGATCTACATCCTTAAAGAAAATCGCACCTACGATCAGATCCTTGGCGATCTGCCAGTCGGCGACGGCGATCCTTCCCTGACCATGTACGGCGCTGAGATTACGCCCAATGAGCACAAACTAGCCCTGCAGTTTGGAGTGCTCGACGACTTCTACGACAGCGGCGACGTATCCGCCAATGGCCATCTGTGGTCCGATGCTTCCACCACTTCCGATTACATCGAAAAAGTGTGGCCTGTCATCTATCGAGGAAGTGAGCGTCCGCAGGATTTCGGCAACTCACTCGATCAGGGCGTGCCCGACATGGACGATCCAGGGACCGGTTTTCTCTGGGACAATCTCGCGAAGCACAACTTCACCTATCGTATCTACGGAGAAATGATGGCGCTCACGTGGTGTAAAGACGAAAAAGTGAGCTCGCCGAGGGAAGGCAGGCCGTCGCCAGTCTCCGGTACGTGTCCGACCGTGGAGATCAAGAAGGGAGATTCGTTGCCGTCGAATGTCGGCAATCCTCGCGGCGGCCCGAGCCCATGGCCCTGGGCAATTCCTCGGTTGAAAAGCGTCCGCCCGACAAAGGAGGCGCAGCGCGACCACATCGATCCTCTCTATCCGGATTTTGCAATTGAGTATCCAGACCAGCTTCGTGCCGACGAGTTTCTTCGCGAGTTTGACCAGTTTGTGAGAGCTCGTGGTACTCCAAAGGAATTGCCGCAGTTCGTCCAACTGTATCTCCCAAACGACCATACCGGTGGAACGCGCGTCGGCAGGCCAGCGCCGCGAGCCTCTGTCGCTGATAACGATCTCGCGGTCGGACGCGTAGTGGATGCGGTGTCGCATAGCGCTTATTGGGACGATACGGCGATCTTCGTTGTGGAAGACGATGCACAAAACGGAGCGGACCACGTTGACGCTCACCGCTCGATTGCCTTAGTGATCAGCAAGTATTCGCCACCCGCGGAAAAGCCTTTCGTTGACCATCACTTTTACACGACGGTAAGCATGATTCACACAATGGAGGATCTGCTCGGGCTTCCTCCAATGAATCTGTTCGACGCACACGCGCCCCTGTTCGCGGCGCTCTTCGCTGGTCCCGGAACCCAGCCGCCCTATCAAGCCGATGACAAGAACCTCCGGAGTGGGCTTCTGTACCAAATGAACGACAAGAAAGCTCCAGGCGCGAAGCAATCATCGCGAATGGATTTTTCCCGACCCGACGCGGCCGACGCGCAGGCGTTGAACGCGATTCTCTGGCAGAACGCCAAAGGTAGCGCGACGATGCCTGCGGCACGGAATTGAGCATTGACAAGGAAAATCCCGCGGGATGAGGAAGTTCGTACGATTTGCTCTGGGTGCGGGTTTGCGGAAGGGTATTGTTTCGGTAGCTTTCTTGAAGAGGACGACCATGAATTCGCCAACTACGCATTTTCCTTCAGATAGCGCTTGCGCTGGGCGGCAGCCTACTCCTTGGTCATATTGTTGATGGCATTCTTTACCTCGTAGCTGACGCTCTGAGTGGGCGGATCGTCAAACACGCCTTTGATGGCGTCACGCTGTCTGGCGAAAGCCTGTACGACTTCTGCTAGATCGTCGGGATTGACGATCAGCGGGAAATCGACCAGATAGAGGTCTGCTAGCCTAGCTACCTCGGGGAAGGTCTTGAGCCACCACCCTGCAGGGATTGTATACCTGGAGGCCGGAGAATCCTGTTTTGGGGACAAGCCAAACCTGCGAAAACCAGTGCCCTTCAAGCTCGAACGCTTACCAATCGAGTAGCATTGGCTACGATCTGAATTTGGAGGCCTGATGCGACTGCGAGGCGTGGATCTTCTAGCTGCGCTCATTGACGATCGAAAGCTTACTGGTTCTCGCGCGAACTCTCGCCATTGGGAAGGTATTGTGAACATGCATACGTAAGGTGGAACCCATTTTCAACCTGCCTCCTATTGAGACTTGAGTTGGTTTGCAAATTGAAGCTCTTCTTGAACCTTATTCTTCAGTTCCGTGTATTCGGCATCGCTAAAAGCGGCGGAATTTCTCCAGCGCATGGGGCCATCGGGTCCCAGCAGCAGTACGTACGCATGGCTGTCATCGTCCACCGCGAGACGCCGCTTCCATAACTCCTCATTCTGGTAGGACACCATGGTTCTGTCCCGCATAGACGGCGGCATATTGCTTTTGAGTGCTGTACGCCGAGTAGGCCACGATACCAATCCTGCGCCGCGCCGGGAGTTGCTTGATCGACTGATCAAGACTCATACCCGCTCCCGGCCCAATTAGCGCTGTGGTCGCGATGGCAAGTATTAACGTAACCTGCATAGAGCCTCCACTGCGGAGCTCTTCAAGCGTAGCGATTCGGTCTTTGAGTGTCAATCAATCGACTGATTGAGCCGTTCAAGTCGATGCGCCCCTCCAAAGAGATGTATGTTCACCGCGGGGAAGCGCCGGAAGCCATCAGCGCGGCCGCAACTAAACGCTGCCTTGTTTGACGATCTTGCCCATTCCTATCTCATCAATTGACCGCGAGATAGAAGGCGGCACTTATATGCACGGCGGTGCTGTTGAGATACAAAACACCGTCGTATTCGAAGGTTGAGAGCGCCTTATGCTCCTGAAACGCAAGCGCCAGCTCTGTGCAGGCTAGGCATACTAGCGGCTGGGTCTTGAACTGGTGTTCGAAGCAGGCTTTGGCGAGCTTCCCGAGTCGTTCTGCTGCACCCGCTAGTCTTCCAAGCTGCAAATCTGCGATCAACTCGATTGTCATAGCCCTAGTGGTCTCGTCGCCTGGGCCAGTTGCTTCTATTCCATACTTCGCAAATTCATCGCGAAATCTGACTGATCGCATGGTCTGGGTGGTGCCGAGGATCAGAACCTCGCTGGCCCCGATTCGAGCGCTTTCCTTTGCTACTACTTCAAAAATGCTGATGACGGGGATCCCAATTCCGCGCACTATAGGTGCGAAGCGATGATGCGGAGTGTTGCTTGCCATGAGTGCGAAGTCGGCACCACTCGCTTCCAGTCGTCTGATAGCCGAGCGATGATAGTCGTCAAATTGCATCCAGGAGTCTTCATCACCGTCAATGCCGAGGAAGGAAACCGCCTTGCGAAGGTCTAACGATTCGATGCTCATCTCTGGTGTCGAAGACACACTCTGCGGATTCCTCGCTAGATGCCATCGTTCGCTTCGACGACAGATCTCGGCATAGTAATCCACAGTCGATGGCCACGCGACACCCCCTACAATCCCAATCTTCTTCATCGCTTCGTCAATTCTTATCGGCGTGCTCTCCAGCCGTGAACATGGCGGTAATATCCCGATAGCTCACGGCCTCCTCTGCGAATGCAAAGGTGCCAGATTCTCGCATCTCCCGGGCGGCGCGAAGAAAGGCACCAAGGGCAGCGCGACAGAGCGCGCTGCCAACGCTGATGCGCCTGACTCCAATCGTCGAGAGTTCGGACGCGCTCAAATGAACTGCTTGCAGCCCCATGATCACATTTACGGGGCGATCAACAGAGCGCACCAGCGTCGCAATGTCAGTTTTCGTAGTCAGGCCGGGCGCATAGAGAACGTCCGCACCTGCCTCCTGATAGGCCTGCAATCTCTCAATCGTGTCTCTGAGGTCAGACCGGCCGTGCAAGTAGTTCTCCGCTCGTCCGGTCAGGGTGAAGGCAAAAGGAAGGCTGCGTACAACCTCTGCGGCTGCGCGGACGCGTTCAACTGCATGCTCCTGTTCATAGATGGGATGGTCCGGGAGACCGGTTGCATCTTCGATTGAGCCGCCGACGAGTCCCGCAGCCGCCGCGAGTCTGATGGTCTCCGCGACGAGTTCAGGGGTGTCTCCATAACCGTTCTCAAGATCTGCGCTGACTGGCAGGTCAGCAGCCGAGGCGATCGCGGACACGTGTGCCATCATTTCGGGGCGGTCAACTGTGTTGTCCCGTTGGCCGACGGAGAAGGCATACCCGGCGCTGGTCGTGGCGAGCGCCTCAAAACCCAAGTGTGCCAGAAGCCGCGCAGTACCGACGTCCCACGGATTGGGAATGATGAATGCTCGGTCGCGCTGATGGAGCGTGCGAAAGGCCTGTCCTTTTTCAACCTGCGTCAACATCGGGAATTACCTTGGTCCAGCGAGTGTAGACGGAAAGCCGAACGTGCCATCCACCACTTCCACGAAGTTTCTCTCTTCGCGGAGGATGAGACGTTTGCTCTGTGCCATGGAGAAATTCTCACGCGCTTCCGGATCTGATCTCAAGCGTGCTCGGTAGCTCTCATAAGAGGCGAGACTATCGAATGCAATCAAACCCCAGGCCACATCATTAGTGCCTTCGTGAGGCAGAAAATATCCTACAAGATGCCCGCCGCATCGAGGAATAATGCGGCCCCAACTCTCGGCGTACCTCCTGAACTCTTCTCGCTGGAACGGATCGATCTGGTAGCGGATGAAGCAGGTGATCGTCATGGATGTCCCCTTGGATGCAAGTCTGGTCGCTGAATCACCAAGGCCAAGTGTGAGCGCGGCACCCGCCGTCACGATCACGCCGATTGCATCGCGGCGGGTTATCGGTGCGGTTGACCCCTTGGGCGCAGGCACATGAGGCAATATGCCAGTTGTCGAACATGTACACTTCGTTTACTATCAAAGTGTGAATGTCGCAGATGAAACCGACGCTGCAGTCTCCAGAATCGCGGCGGCCATTGGCGAGCCAGCACGTGCCCGAATGCTCTACTACCTGGCGGATGGGCGTGCACGTACTGGCACGGAGCTTGCCGTGGTGGCAGAGGTGACGCCGTCCACCGCCAGTGTGCACCTGCAGCGATTGAGGGCGCAGGGGTTGGTGAAAGTGTTCGCCCAGGGGAAACATCGCTACTATAGTCTGGAAGGGACCAATGTAGCTGCCGCGCTCGAGGCTTTGAGCGTGCTGGCCGGCAGATCCCGCAGTGCGTTTGTACCGCACAAGCCAAACCGGCTGCGCGCGGCACGGACTTGCTACGATCACATCGCGGGTTCCTTAGGGGTCTCGCTACACGACCGCTTCCAGACACTGGGATGGCTGTTGTACGATTCGACGCCGGGCGACAATGCATGCGACCTCACCATAAACGGGACCACGGCATTCGAGGCTCTCGGCGTCGATGTCGATGCAACTCGGACGCTGCGTCGTCGTTTCGCGTACGCCTGTGTGGACTGGAGTGAGCGGCGACCTCATCTCGGTGGGGCACTGGGAGCCGCCGTCTTAAACGTCGCACTCAAGAGAAAATGGGTGCTCCAGGATCTCGACGGCAGAGCCTTAGGCATCACAAATCTTGGGCGGCGAGAAATACTGACTCGATTTGGCCTTGAAGTGTGACGCGTTCAGCACGCCGGCCACCGCCGCATGAGAACCTCTCCGTTCCTCTGACATGAAGTCGGCTACTCGCAGAAGCGACCTTCTTCGCAAAAGAGATAGCGCAAATGTCGGGCTTGCTCTGAAAAAGACCTACCGGTGCGGCACGCTCGTGAATTCTGATTTTCCTGCTATTGCCGGTTCCCCTCCATTTCGTGGGACAGCCTCCTTGAGACGAAGCAGCCTAGGTGGGCCCTGCGCTGCTACCGGTGTCCACCCGGACCTGCTCAACTCCCGTTTCGGGTACGTCTCCATCTCCGCGCCAGCCGCGAGACCACGCTCTTCACCGACGACATGGTAAAACTCGCCCCCGCAGCTCGGCGCCGCTGTCTCATAGACCTCCGCTTTGGAAATCAGTCAAGCTTTATCCGTCACACAGGGAATTGGGATAGGCATCTGACAGTGCCAAGCTGATCGAGCAATTGTCTGAGGGATTTGACGCGGCAATTTGGCCGCGGACTTGGACGCAGAAATCTTCGGCTAATGCGCGCATTTTACCGCGCGTGCCGGAAGCAAAGATTCTCTAGACACTGTCTGAATAATCTACAAGCTCCTTTGTCAGTGATATCCGAGAGCAGTCGCAAAACGTCATTAGATGTGGTTAAGTAATGACAGATTGAGACATGTGCTATGGCGAACACAGCCGACTGTCCGCCGGGTAGGCCCGAGCCTTCTTGGGTCATCCGTGGGCAAGAATTCGACGGCGCAGAGTCAGTCCTTCTCATCTTGCCAGCGTGGCTCGCAATCACCCTTGAGCTGCGTCTCCAAGATCGTCTCGGCTTTCAGATTTTCTTCAAAAACTCGCGGTACAAGGACGGTACAACATGGGCTTGTTCACTAGCGTTCTCACCGGTTCCTTACAGGGCATTGCAGAGCGACCGCTGCCTTGTAATTACAACGTGATCCAGTTTGTTTGCGCCCTTTCACGGCGATGTTCAAACAAAAGCCCCCGAGTCACCGCTCCAAAACAGTTCTCTGCGACTAATCGCGCCCCCCTTTTGATGATCTCCAGGCTGGTGCCAAGACGGCATTAGCCTCTAAGCTAGTCCTTGATGAAAAGCCAACCAAGAACTTGGGGACAAATAGGGGACGATAATTGTTCCCGAG
>WNFJ01669533.1_pt2 | contig 21871 bp, 21 predicted proteins | sample 5400461 | NCBI WGS metagenome assembly WNFJ01 (sample SAMN13153349, study PRJNA577476) | soil metagenome | isolation source: 115 cm saprolite on Douglas fir-dominated hillslope | place: USA:California | collected 2013-09-17
CGGACGGTCTTGTGTCCGCCGACGTTGATGCCTCTCAGGAAAACAACGAGTGCCATCTTGGCGACTCCCTCTAGTCATTGACGCGCCTGGGTACCTGCTGCACGCCGCCAACGATCTGGCCGTTCTCTACCCGGATCAACCAGTAACCCTCACGACCTTTTTGGGTCGAGGACCCAGCGCAAAAAATATGAGGCCTCCGGTCGGTGGCAGGATGGTAGTAGCGCGAGTGGATATGGCCGTGCAGGAGCGCGAACCGCGGGCCGGCAATTTCTCGGAACAAGGCCTCGCCGTCGATCAACCGGTGGGACAACTTGTCCTTGTGGCCCGAGCGGGTCAGCGGGGCATGATGGACGACCACCAACACCGCCCGGCCTCGAATCCGCGGATCCTGCACGATTTCACGCAACGCCAGCCTTTGGCGGCGACCGACGACACCGTACGACAAGCCCGGCAATGGGGGTACGCGCGCGGATCCCAGCCCCACCACCGCTGCTTCGTCGCCCAGAAGCCGTACAAAGGGAAACCCATCTTCACGCCGGTATTCCGGCAAGTCGCTCTCGAGCAGCGGGCCAAAATATTTCTCGAACAACCGCTCCGCGACCACTGCGGGCGTGTAGCGATCGTGGTTGCCGGGAATCACCGTGCAGCGGCGCTTGTCCGAACCGATCGCACCCAGAGCCTCTCGCGCGCCGCTGAACTCCCGCTCCAACGCGTAGGCGGTGAGGTCGCCGGAAAGAACCAGGTGACTGGCACCTTTTTCCTCCGCTTCATGGACGATCTGAGCCAACACCTCGCGAGCTTGGAGGTACTGCTTGCCGCGACCGCCGATCTTCAGCTCCAGCATCGCGATCCACCGCCGCCATCCGAGCTGCAACCACGGCACCTTTGAGTAGTCTTCGGTGATGTGGACGTCGGAGCAGTGCAGAATCAGCATAAGCCCGGTTTCGGCTGGCCGGCCGCAGATATCCCGTTCCGGCAGCCGAGGCAAATTCGGATCGGAAATGGTTAATAGGTGAGCATGCGTGGAAGATTCGCGCCGAGCCCTACCGGGCAGCTGCACCTGGGTAACGCGTACACCGCTTTGTTGAGCTGGCTTCAGGTTCGCGCCGCGGGTGGACAGTTCTTGCTGCGAATTGAAGATCTCGATGCCGCCAGGTGCCGTCCCGAGTACCTCGATTCCCTGCTGCGCGATCTCGAGTACCTCGGCTTATCCTGGGACGAAGAGCCCCTATTCCAGAGCCGGCGGGTGGACGCGTATCGGCAAGCGCTGCTCGAATTGCAGCTGCGCGTAATGAGTTATCCCTGCTTCTGCTCGCGGGCGGAGATTTCCCGTGCCGCCTCCGCGCCCCACGGCGAGGCTGACGACGGACCTCGATACCCTGGGACCTGCGCCGCGCTCGGCGCCGATCAAGTGCGCGAGCGAGCTTCGAAACGAAAGCCGGCCATCCGCTTCCGCGCAGATTCAGCTCCGGTGAATTTCGACGACGATCTTCAGGGGCCGTATGCGGAGGATGTGCGCTCGCGGGTGGGCGACTTCGTGATCTGCCGAAACGACGGCGTCGCAAGCTATCAGTTGGCGGTGGTGGTCGACGATGCGCAAAGCCGGATCTCCCATGTGTTGCGCGGAGCCGATCTTCTGTCCTCCACCGCCCGCCAGCTTCAGCTCTACCGTGCCCTGCATCTGCCCGCGCCGCGTTTTGCGCACGTACCGCTTCTGATCGACCCTGAGGGAACGCGCCTGGCCAAGCGGGAAGGAGCGTTCTCGGTGTCCCAACTGCGAGCGATCGGCGTTGAAGCCGCGCGGGTGGTTGGGTTGTTGGCCCAATGGGCTGGGTTGCACGACGGAACCCCTGCCTTGGCCGCCGACCTGATTTCCAGCTTCTCGCTCGAGCGACTTCCTCGCGCCCCGGTTCAGGTTCGCGAGCAGCAGGTACGCGAATGGCTCAAATTGGAGCAGATGTGAGAGGGTGGCGTCCTGGGAGATCAGCTACAATTCGCGGCACTGCATGGCTAGGGTCGAGCAGCTTGGCGCAGCCGATGAAAGCGCTCTGTCGTCTCTGCTTGCTTGCGATCCGATCCGCAACCTGCACTTGCTTGGCTTGCTGAAGCAATTGCGCTCGAAAGGCTCGAGTGAAGACAAGCTCGAGGTGCACGCCTGCCGATCCGGCGACAAGCTCACCGCCGCGGTCTGGGTAGATCGGAAGCGAGGCCGCATTCTTCCCACCGCTGGTGGCAAGGCGGAGGACTTCTCTGCGATTGCCGAGCATCTGACTCCGACCATTAAGCTGGCCTCCAGCGTCGGAGACAAAAGCGCAGTGGAGCCACTGGAGCGCGCGCTGGCGAACGGTCGAGCTCGGCTGCGCTACCTCCATCGCCTTTTCTGGGTGGTTCCCGACCAGCTGGGCCCGTACCTGCAATCGCGACTGCGCAGCGCCAACGAAGATGACTTGCCGCGGGTGTTGCCGATGGCGGTAAATGCCTTTTGCGAAGCACTCGGGGTCGAGCCCGACGCAAACGGTCTGGAGTTGCTCAAGCAGCGCGTCGAGCAGAACGTTCGCGCCGGTCAAACGTACGTGCACGAGCTGGATGGGACGCTGGTGTTCAAGGCGGACGTGGCCTGGAAATCCTCGGACGGGGCGGAGATCACCGGGGTCTACACCGCACCGAACTATCGGCGCCGGGGCCTTGCGACGCTCGCGCTCGGCCAATTGTCGCGCCAGCTTTTGGCATCACTTCCGCGCGTCACGCTAAGAGCGGACGAGACTCTCGCCAAGGTGGCGCGGCGCGTCGGTTACCAGTGTGGACCCGTCGTCCAGCTCCTGGTAACTGACGGAGGATGAGGGACAGCCACGTCGCTACGCGCTTGGCCGCGGTGCCGCTTCGGTGCGCGACGTCTGATCAATGGTTGCCGCTTGCAATCCTGCGCTTCGATGAGGTGCTGGTTGACCACGCTCATTGTGAGAAAAAGGCGGCAGTCCAGGCCCTTTCTTTGCTCCAGGCCTACCCAGAGGTGCCGACGCTACCCGGCCAGATGGCACGACTTGCGCGCGAAGAGAGCTCGCATCTGGCCCAGGTCCTCAAACTGCTCGAAGAACGGGGCCTGAGCCTCGGTCCGGACCGTGGTGATCCGTATGCCCAGGGTCTGATGCAACGGCTTCGCAACGGCCAGTCTCAGCGCTGCCTCGACCGGCTGCTGGTCGCGGCGATCATCGAAGCGCGAAGCTGCGAAAGGTTGGGGATATTGGCGAAGGGCTTGCCGGATCCCAAGCTTCGCCACGTCTACCAGCACTTTCAGCAAGCCGAGTCAGGGCACCAGACCCTGTTTCTGCGTCTCGCCGCGCGGGCGGCAGGAGAAGGTGAAGCGCTTTCTCGCCTTTCCGCGCTGCTCGATGCGGAGGCCGCAATTTTGGAGCAGGTTGGCATCCGGCCAGCTATCCATTAATGCGTATGTGCGCGTCTTTACAGCAGGTACGCAATTGGCGTCCAAGCACCACTTGAGGCACACTGCGAACGCGTTTATCCGAGGGACTGTTGAGTAGGGAACCCGCCTGTCGCGGGAACGATGTTCAGCAGGCGACGAGGCAAGCGAGAGTCGCAACTGATCAATAGGATGGGCCTTCGTGCCGGGTTTCTTGCAGAAAATCGCGGATCGATTCCATACCAAAGGCATCCTCGTGCCAAGGCAGGGGGGGGCAAAGGGTGTGGCGAAGATTGCCGTCCAGCAGCTGGGACACCGCTACGGCAACAACGTCGAGGCGCTGCAGAACGTCAATCTGGACATCCACGCGGGAGAATTTGTGTGCCTGCTTGGACCGTCCGGGTGCGGTAAATCCACACTGCTGTATGCCTTGGCTGGACACGTCTCTCCCAGCGGCGGCCACGTCTCGATCGACGGACATCCCGTTGAAGGCCCCAGCCCCCAGCGGTTGCTGATGTACCAGGAGGCCGCGCTTTTTCCCTGGCTTACCGTGAAGCAGAACCTCAAGTTCGCGCTGCGCGCGAAGGGCCTGTCCATGGCGCAATGCGAGCTGAAAGCGCGTGACTTCATCGGGCTCGTCCATCTCAATGGTTTTGAGAACGCGCTCTCCCATGAGCTGTCCGGGGGAATGAAGATGAGGGTGAGCTTGGCGCGGGCGCTAGCCATGGACCCGTCCGTGCTGCTGATGGACGAGCCCTTTGCGCCGTTGGATGCGCAAACGCGCGGGCGAATGCACCAGCTTCTGCAAGCCATCTGGCTCCGTACCCGGAAAACCGTGGTTTTCGTGACGCACGACGTTAGGGAAGCGCTGGTTTTGGGCGATCGCGTGGTGGTGATGGCCAGCCGTCCAGGCCGAATCCTCCAGGACCTCGAAGTCCGCTTACCCAGACCGCGAGATCCGGATGACGACACGATCGTTCGTCTGTCGCGGCACATCCGCGAAGCGCTGCGCCGCGAGGAAGCCAGCCGCGAAACGCCTCTCCCCGCCTCGCGCCCCGCACCGGTCGCGGACGATAAAAAAGAATTGTCGAATGGCGCAGAAATAGGCGCATAGGCCATCGTCCCCAGACCCGACGATTTCCGACGCACCGCATCGTTTGTGTTTTCTACCAACCTCAGGGCGTTTGCTTGATGGATCCGATTAGCCGCCGAGCTAAAACACGGCGGGCGGGCTTCCGCCCGCTAGCCTGAAGGTGGCAAACGAAGACCACCACCGCAACTTAGTCCTCTAGGAATAAATATGCGCGCAATGGAGATCGCCAAAGTCAGAGATATTTCCCCAACCAAAAATGTTCACCTCCAGAACTGGGTTTCGGAAATAGCCCGATTGACCAAGCCCGATCGTGTCGTCTGGTGCGACGGGTCGGACTCCGAAAACCATCGGCTGACCGAGGAGGCGCTCTCGGCGGGGGTCTTGATCGGGCTGAATCAGCAGAAGCTGCCAGGATGCTACCTCCATCGATCACATCCCAACGACGTGGCTCGGGTGGAACATCTGACCTTTATCTGCAGCCGCCGCAAGGAGGATGCAGGGCCCACCAACAACTGGATGGCTCCGCAAGAAGCGTATTCGAAACTGGGAAAGCTCTTCGACGGCGCGATGCGGGGCCGGACGATGTACGTCATCCCGTACGTGATGGGCGCACCGGGCTCGCCCAATGCGAAAGTCGGAATCGAAATCACCGACAGCATCTACGTGGTTCTCAACATGCGGATCATGACCCGGATGGGCAAAGTGGCGCTCGACCAGCTCGGAACGCGCGATGACTTCAACCGGGGTCTGCACAGCGTCGGCGATCTCAACCCCGAGCGGCGCTACATCTGCCATTTCCCCGAGGACAACACCATCTGGTCGTTTGGCTCTGGTTACGGCGGCAATGCCCTCTTGGGGAAGAAGTGCCTGTCGCTACGGATCGGCTCCTACTTGGGACGGACGGAAGGCTGGCTGGCCGAGCACATGCTGATCCTGGGGGTGGAAAGTCCCGAGGGTCAAATGACGTACGTCGCCGCTGCCTTTCCCAGCGCCTGCGGCAAGACCAACTTCGCGATGATGGTTCCCACCAAGCGATTCGAGAACTGGAAGATTCGCACGATCGGAGACGACATCGCTTGGATGCACGTTGGGCCGGACGGGCGCCTCTGGGCCATCAACCCCGAGGCCGGCTACTTCGGCGTGGTTCCGGGGACGAATTTCCATTCCAACCCAAACGCGATGAAGACCATCAGCCACGACACGATCTTTACCAATGTCGCGCTGCTGCCCGATGGAGATGTGTGGTGGGAAGGCAAAGATGGGGAGCCGCCTAAAGAATGCATCGATTGGCGGGGCCAGAAGTGGACCCCGGCCTCTTCCGAGAAGGCAGCGCATCCCAATTCGCGTTTCACCTCGCCGATGACGAACAACCCGGCCCTCTCCAAGCACGTCAAGGATCCGGAGGGGGTACCCATTTCAGCAATCATTTTTGGCGGTCGTCGCAGCACCACCGTCCCGCTCGTGCTTCAATCATTCAACTGGACGCACGGGGTGTTTCTCGGAGCCACGATGGGCTCCGAAACCACCGCCGCGGCGACCGGAAAAGTCGGCGTCGTTCGCCGTGACCCGATGGCGATGATTCCCTTCTGCGGATACAACATGGGCGATTACTTCCAGCACTGGCTGGATATGCAGCAGAAGATCCAGAACCCGCCGAAAATCTTCCAGGTCAACTGGTTCCGCAAAGGCAAGAACGGCAAGTTCTTGTGGCCGGGATACGGCGAAAACATGCGGGTGCTGAAGTGGATCATCGATCGGGCGCAGGGTCGAGTCGGCGGCCAGGAGACGGTACTGGGTTGGGTTCCGAAAGCGGGAGATCTGGATCTGTCTGGCCTCGACGTTCCTGCAGAGGACGTCAACGAAGCGACGTCAATTAATCTCGATGAATGGAAAGCTGAGCTAGAGTCGCAAGGAGAATTCTTTGCGCAATTCGGCGACAGAATGCCGGAAGCCCTGCTGCTGCAACACAAGCTGCTGCTGTCGCGATTGGAGTAATCCGAGTTTGTCAGGCATGACAATTCGTTTGACCTCGTTGGTGGTCGCCGTCTCGGCTGCGCTCGCCTGCAACAGCGGCGGCGTAGGTGGTTCAGCTGTTGGAAGCGCCAACATCAATGGGAATATCAACGGTCACGCCTTTCAGGCGGCGGACGCAATCGCAGCGAACGTGATGGTGCCCATCCAAGGAACGACCACTACCGCGAGCTCGGGCCTGGTGGCGATTGCGAGCAACAGCGGCTTGTGCGCAGACGTCAACGCCAACAGAGAACCGAAGAGCACCCAATACCTGCTTCTGGCGTTTACGGACGTAAATCCCGCGACTGGGCAGACCAGCACGCCCACGGCACCCGGAGTCTACGTCGTCTCTTCCGGAAGCACGCCGCCGCCAAGGTGGGCAATCGCGTTCTACTATCAAACGGATGCAAGCTGCCTTGCCGTGGCTGGAGCCTCCGAGACGGCGGTATCCGGCAGCACAATAACCCTGACCTCCGTGAACAGCGGCAGCTACTCGGGCAGTTTCGATCTCACGATGGGCAGCGGCGCCAGCCCAGCCGATCACATCACCGGCTCGTTCAATGCTCCAAACTGTCAGGCGGTGGCGGTGTTCTTGAGTCAAAACCGAACCACCACCTGCTTCTAGTGATCCTCCGGCGAACCTGGCCTGCTCGGCGAGTTAGAAGCGGTATCCGCCTGTGGCGAGAAGCGAAAGGTCATTAACTCCGTGCGCGGCGGGCAGCCAGGTCAGGTGGACGTCGCCTCCCACGAAAGGACCGATGAGAGCAAAATAGGCGGTCGAGCCCGAAAGAGCGCCTACGGTCGCGGTGGCGTTTCCAAGTCCAATGCCGAGGAAAGGGCGAACTTCTACGGGCCCGACCACCAGCTCGTAGCCAGCCTCCGCCGCGATCGTAAATACGCGCACAGTTACGTTATTCCTTGGGGAGGTTCCGATGTAATAGATGAACGAAGGCCCGACGTAGAGTTGGAACGGAAACGTGTAGCCACCCCTCGCTCCAAACCCGAATCCGTACTCGTTGGTGCTGTCGAAGCCGATTCCGTACCCTATCAGGCCGGCAGCGCTGAACTTGCCATCGGTCCATGAGGAGCGTCTAGGCGCTGCAGCTGCGACTTGTGGAACTGACGACGACAAAAACAGTGCAATCAATAGGTATCTGGTCATGCGCGCGCCCTTCAACATGGGTAAAGATCAAAAGCAAGCGACATCGGCGCGCCACCGGGCCATGTCACCTGGACATGAAATGCCCCGACCTGCCCGAGCGTGGCGATCCTGAATCAAAGCAGACTGGCTGCTTCTAATCGGCGCAGCCGAGTTAGAAGCGGTATCCGCCTGTGGCGAGGAGCGAAAGGTCAGTAGCAATGAAGGCATCTGTTGAGGGTAGCCAGGTGATGTGGATATCGACTCCTACAAAAGGACCCGTGGAAAGGGGCCCGTTGAAACTGTAGGTAGCCACCGCTCCGGGAGTCAGGCCGAAGTACGCAGTCGAAGAGCTGAATGCGCCAACCCCGCCGCCGAAAACTCCAATCCCCAGTCCGAGAAACGGACGAATTTCCACTGGCCCAACAGCGAGGTCTTGCCCAAACTCAGCCATCAGCGTCCAGATGCGGACCCTGCTGCTTCCAATAAACGGAACGCTCTGCGAATTGCCGTTGTAATAGAGGAATGAAAGACCTGTGTAGACGTGAACGGGAAATGTGTAATCGGGAAATGTGTAACCGCCCCGAACACCGAATCCGAGGCCGTATGCATTGGGGCTGTCGAATCCGATTCCGTAGCCGATCAGACCGGCAGCGCTGAGCTTGCCATCCGTCCACTCAGGGCTTGGAGCCGTTGTCGCAAGCAACCCCATCAGTAGCCATCTGGTCATTGGCGATCCACGCCATGCTATTCATCCCGTATGGCCGATACAGTGAAATTCGAATCGAAGGACGCAGTCGCAGTCATTACGCTCAACCGCTGGGATGAAGCGCGCAACGCCGTGGATGCCGCGACCGCTCGAGCCCTGGCCGACGCGCTACGGCGCTTCGATGCCGACGAGTCGCTTTCAGTAGCGGTCGTGACCGGCGCGGGCGGCACCTTCTGTGCCGGCGCGGACCTGAAGGCGCTGACGGACCCCAGTCGGATGCTGCGCCTGGAGGATCATGGCGACGGGCCGATGGGCTTCAGCCGTCTGCTGCTGTCCAAGCCGGTGATTGCAGCGGTAGAGGGTCATGCGGTGGCCGGAGGATTGGAACTGGCAATCTGGTGCGACCTGCGGGTGGCGTCGCGCGACGCGGTATTTGGGGTGTTCTGCCGGCGCTGGGGAGTGCCGCTGATGGATGGCGGGACCATTCGGCTTGCGCGTTTGATTGGACACAGCCGTGCGTTGGACATGATCCTCACCGGTCGGCCGGTATCCGGTGAAGAGGCGTTCGCGATGGGGCTTGCCAATCGGCTCGTCGAAAAAGGTCAAGCGCTGCCGACGGCGATCGAATTGGCAAAGAGCATGGCCGGATTTCCCCAGCAATGTCTGCGCTCCGACCGACGCTCAACCTATGAGCAGTGGTCGCTGTCACTCCCCGATGCGCTCCGAAACGAGTTTCATCATGGGATGAAGGTGCTTGCCGGGGGCGAGACGCTGGAAGGCGCAGCTCGCTTCGCCGCAGGAGCAGGCCGCCACGGTTCTTTCGGTGAGGGCTGACCTACTTCTTTCCCAGAATGTCGAGGGTGACGAATGTCAGTGCGGTCACGCCGGTGCGCAGCGTCCGCTCGCGGTCTGGATAAAATCCCGACGAATGCAATGAAGGTAGAGTGACACCCTCTGCCTTCGCTTTCTTGTATTTCTCCGGCTCCACCGCGCCGATGAAGAACTGCACCGAGGGAACGCCGGCTCTGGTATAGGCGCCGAAGTCCTCGGCCCCCATCACTGGAGCCCGCTCCACAACGTTCGAGGCGCCCATTGCCTTGGAGAGGATGCTCGCCACACGCTTGGTCAGCGCCGGATCATTGTAGGTAGCGCCGAGCGACTCGGAGACAGCCACTGTCGGCTCCTTGGGGGCATTGGCCGCGGCAGCTTCGGACTTCGCGATTCGCTCGATTGCCGAGAGCACTTTCTTTCGAACCTCCTCTTTGTACGAGCGCACCGTGAGCTGCAGCTTCACCTCGTCGGGAATGACGTTGTGTTTCGATCCGCCGTGGATCGAGCCGACGGTTACGACTGCGGGGTCGAGCGGACTGTTCTCGCGAGCGACAATCGTTTGGAGCGCCAAGATGGTCCGAGCCGCGATCACAATCGGATCGATCGTCGTATGCGGATAGGCTCCGTGGCCACCTCGGCCGAAGATGACAATGTCCACCGAGTCGACGGCGGCAAGTGCGTATCCCGGCGTGTAACCGATTTGGCCGGACGGGAGGTCCGCCTCATCGTGAAGGGAAACTGCGAAATTGGGCTTCGGAAATTTGGTGAAGAGCCCATCCTTGAGCATGGCTAGCGCTCCGGTCCCCGTTTCTTCGGCGGGTTGGCCGATCAACATCAGGGTGCCGCTCCAGCGATCCTTCATTTGCGAGAGCAGCGTCGCGGCGCCGAGTAGGGAGGTCATATGCACATCGTGCCCACAAGCGTGCATCACCGGAACGGTGCTGCCTTCAGGCAGCTTCGCCACCACCTTGCTCGCGTAAGGCAGCCCGGTGCTTTCCTGCACCGGAAGCGCATCCATATCCGTTCTCAGCATCAAGGTGGGGCCAGCGCCGTTTCGCAGCAGTGCGACCACGCCATAACCGCCGACCCCCGTCGTCACCTGATACCCGAGCCGCCGCAAACGTTCGGCAAGCTTTGCGGACGTCTTTTCTTCTTGCCCGGAAAGCTCCGGAGTTTGATGAAGGTCCTGATAGAAGGCATCGAGCTCTGGATAGAGGGCATCGAGCCCGGGAACCGATGCCCATCCAGCAAGGATGGGCGCCAACAAAAGCAAACTCTTCATGGGCGCAAGCTAGCTCATCTTCTCGGAGTTCCGACTAGAATTCCGCTGATTGACCAGCGCCCATTCGTAGCGCCTTGGCGTAGAGAAAGTCCGCGGCGGCCACGTCTTCCACTGCAAGTCCCAGCGACTTGAAAAGCGTGATCTCATCCGGGGACTGCCTTCCTGGCACCGCGCGGATCAGCACCTCACCCAGCTCACCGCGAATATGATCCGGTCCGACCGACCCATCCTTGACTGCCAAGACCAGGTCACCTGCCTCGGCCAAAGCTGACTCGCGGCGATCCACGAAGAGCGATGAGGCTCGCACCGTCGCCGAATCCAATTCGCGGTTCGTCACCAAACTCGCGCCCACTGCGTTGAGATGAACGCCAGGGGAAATCCATTCGTATTTGAGCACCGGCTCCGCGGAGGTGGTCGCGGTTACAATGATTTCGGCACCGCGCACTGCTTCTTCGACGGTCGCCTTGGGCACAATCGGGAATCGGTAACGGGCCGACATCTCCTCGGCGAACTGCTTTGACTTGTCGAGCCGGCGGCATACCACGCGCACACTCTTGATCGGTCGCACGCACGCCATCGCGGCTAGGTGCGAGCGCGCCTGGACTCCGGCGCCTACCAGGGCAAGCACCGATGCGTCTTCGCGCGCGAGCTCCCGGGTCGCCACGCCTGATACGGCCGCGGTTCGGATCGCGGTGATCGCCGACGCATTCATCAGCGCGCGTAGCTCACCGGTCTCGTTGTCATAAAGAAGCACGCTGCCTTGATGGGCATCCTTTCCAATCGCTGGGTTGGAGGGAAAAAGGGACAGCGCCTTTAGTCCGTACGCAGGACGCGGTCCCGCCAGATGCGCTGGCATCAGGGCCAAAAGTCCTTTCGCTTGCGGGGGCCGGACAATCATCCGAAGGGGCTGATGGACCTGTCCTCGGGCGAGAGCCGAGAGCGCATCGGCCATCAGGCCGACGCACTCATCCATCGGCAGGAGCCGTTCCACGTCAGCATGAGATAGGACGAGGATGCGCATTCTCTGTCCAAACAGTGTAGCGTTTTTTTCGTGCGCCTGATGCTGGTTTCGCTGGTCCTCTGCGCCGGGCTGCTGATCTCGCCCTGGCGAGGACATGTCGATGACACGGACGCTCAGCTTTACCAAGTGGTAGCGAGGAATATGGCGCGAGACGGTCGGTGGCTGGATCCGAGCTACCTTCCATCCGTCTACCCTCACTTCCGGGAGCACCTGCCGTTTGGTTTCTGGCCCATGGCCTTGGCGATCCGCCTCTTCGGCGAAGGAGCGTTGCCCGTGCTCGGGTTGTTGTGGAGCCTGGCTACGCTCGCGCTGGTGGGTTGGCTTGGGTGGCGGCTGCTGGATCCGTGGAGCGCCGTCTGCGCGGTCTTGGTCTTGGGGCTAACCGAAACATTTTTCATCTATGGAGCACGACCGCGGCTGGACCCGCCTTTGTTGTTTTTCTCGACCGCAGCCGCGGCCTTGGTGCTGAATAGGCCCGGTCAAATCCGAAGCTGGCTGCTCGCTGCGGCGCTCGGCGCGGTGTCCTGTTTGATCAAGGGCCCGTTCGGATTGCTCCCCCTCGCGGCTGCGGCAGCGGCCTGCGCGATTGTCGAGCGCTCGACAAAGCCTTTGTTACTCGGTGTGTTCGCGACGTTGCTCGCGGCGTTTCCCACTGCGCTGTTTGTGTGGATCGATCACATCGCCGGCAGCGGCAGTTGGTGGGAGGGTTATGGCCGCAGCCAGTTGCTGGCCTCGGCGCTCGGCAGCCGAACGGATGGTTCCACCAGCCCGTTTTATCCGCTGCTGAGCATCGCCGGCCGGTTTTGGCCTGGGCTTCCGTTCGTAGCGCTGGGTTTCTTTCGCGCGGCACGTCCAGCGGCATCGGATTCCAAAGAGCGAATTGTTGCGACGCGCTTGATAGCCCTGTTCAACATCCTTCTCGTGCTCGAGTTGGTCCTTCTCCCAGGGCGAAAGTGGTGGAACCACGCTCTGATTGCGTACCCGGCTTTGGCGCTGTTGGCGGGCGCCGGCGCTGGAGCGTTCCTCCGACAATTGAGTCGCGCGCGGGCAGTGGTCGCGCCGGCGCTCGTCGCCCTTGCAGCGATTGCGTGGGGAATGTCGCTTGCGGGTTTCGGCGCCAAGTTCTTGCCCAAGCCGTGTGTTGTTTCCACGGAGTTTGCCGGTCCGCTGAGCGAGGCAGCCACCCACGAGCCGATTCTGCTGGTCTCGTCGCCAACGAACTGGCGAATGATTGCTTTACTTGCCGCCGAACGCGACCTTTTTCCGGAGCCTGCCGAGTCCTTCGGTCCGACCGAGCAAAACGGTTCGCAAGGACGGTTTGCTCTGCTTCAGGAGAAGCTACTCGTGCCCAGTAGTCCGTCGTGGCAGGAGGTAGCGCGGGCGCGCGGCTGGGTGCTCCTTCGAAGGCCCTAGAGACCCGTCTGAAGCATCGCCTCCACCACGCGGCGAATCAGCTCGCGTCGAATTTCGCGACGGCAGTGATCGATTGCCGACCTGGGCGGGCGTGGCAGGTGGGTCGCACGCGAACGCGCAGCCGTACGCACAACCAGGTCCACCTTCGACTGCTCAATCTGAAAGAGGCGGTGCCCATCCTTTTTCAGGAAGTAAGAGACACCGCGGGTGTCGAGAAGTTTTCGAAAGTGCTGCTTGGCGTGGTTGATTAAGCTGAGATCGATGATGTCAGCCATGTGCACGAGTTCTCGCCTGGATCTTTCGTCCCGTCCAATTTCGTAACCGTCGAATCAAACCCTGCGCAAGTGTGATGATCGCTCCTGTAGCAAAGGCTTCAGCGCGCTTCGAAAAGCGTTGCGCCGAGCCTCGGGTTCTACTCGGAATGGGACGGGACCGAGCACCCGCACGCCAGCCCGCCGCTGGATCCAGCGGGCGTTGTCGCGCTCCGATGGATCATGCGTCGCGCCGGTGCAGGTGAGGAGCACCGCGCGCACGGGAATACGACGGGCCGTGAGCGCCTGAAGAGAGAGTGCCGTGTGGTTCAGGGTTCCCAGTCCGGCTCGAGCGACGAGCAACGCCGGCAGCCCGAGTACCTCGATCAAATCAATCACGTCTCGGTGCCCGTCGATTGGAACGAAAAGCCCTCCGGCGCCCTCGACAACCAACGGTCGCCCTGAAAACGATCGGTATGCGGCCAGAGTCTTCCGGAGCGCGGGGGTTGAACCGCTCCGAACGGCGGCAACCCCAGGCGCAATTGGCGGTCGAAAGCGATGCGGACAGATCAGCTCCAGAGCATCCTCGCTCTGTGCGGCATCGCGGAGCGCGCATGCGTCCGCGGGCGCCTTCAGATTTTGGCATCCACTCTCGTACGGCTTGAATGGCGCGGGGCGAAGTCCCTGATCCGCGAGCATTGAAAGCAGCGCGCACGAAGCCTCCGTTTTTCCGACGCCGGTATCGGTAGCGGTGACGAAGAGGCGAAACGGCTCGCTCAATGCGAAGTGACCTCGTCAATGGACTCCTTCACCACATCGCCCAGCCACCCGGCCTCAGCCGAGGTGAGCGAAAGGGGCGGCATCAGGACCACGACGTTTCCCAAAGGACGAAGGAGCACGCCGCGTTTGCGAGCCGCCAAACACACGCGATGTCCAACACGCTCCCCATAGGGATAATCCGTCTCGGTCGACCGATCCCGCACCAACTCAATGCCGATCATCATTCCCCGCTGACGCACTTCCCCGACGTGTTCCAACTCCCCAATCGACGCGAGCTTCTCCGCGAGTGTCGCGATCACCGGCTTGATCCGTTCCAAGATGTTCTCCGACTCGAAAAGGTCGAGACTCGCCAGCGCCGCCGCGCAGGCCAACGGATTTCCGGTGTAGCTGTGGCCATGAAAGAAGGTTCGCTTGTCCTGGACTGCTCCGAGAAATCCTTCGTAGACGCGGTCGGTGGCGAGCGTGGCTGCCAGCGGCAAGGAGCAGATCGGGCGCCACTCGTTCCTGCTCCACCGCGAACATCGTTCCGGTGCGTCCAAAGCCAGTCGCCACTTCGTCGCAGATGAGCAGAACGTCATGGCGGCGGCAAAGCGCAGCCAACTCCCTCAAGAAGCCGACCGGTTGCGTGATCATCCCGGCAGCTCCTTGCACCAAAGGCTCGATGATCAACGCAGCAAGCTCTTTGCCCCTTTGTTCGAAAAGTGCTTCCGCGGCGTCGAGGCATGCCGTCGCGCAGTCGCCTGGCCCGGGCCAACGATAGCGGTAAGGCGTTGGAATGCGCGTCACCGGAAACAACAACTCTTGAAAGATTTCGTGAAACAGGTCGATTCCACCGGCTGAAACCGCTCCGACGGTGTCTCCGTGGTATGCCTCTTTGAGGGCGACGAAAACCCGCTTCTCCGGACGCCCCTTCTGGCGCCAGTACTGGAACGCCATCTTGATCGCCACTTCGACCGCCGTTGATCCGGAGTCGGAGTAAAAAACGCGGTTCAGTCCAGGCGGAGCCAGTTTGACCAATCTCGCCGCGAGCTCGATTGACGGCGCCGACGCGAGGCCTAGCAGCGTGGTGTGAGCCACTTGCCGAAGTTGAGCGATCAGCGCCTCGTCGATCTCCGCCTTTCGGTGCCCGTGGATGTTCACCCACAACGACGAGACCCCGTCGAGGTAGCGGCTGCCGCGTGCATCGATCAGGTAGTTGCCTTCGCCGGCGACGATCACCAGAGGCTGGTCGTCAGGCCAGACCTGCATCTGGGTAAATGGGTGCCATACATGGCGTAGATCCAGATCCAGCAAGCGCTGGTGCTCCGACTGGATCACAGCGAGAGCACCTCTCGGAGCGCTGACAAAGCGAGGTCCACCTGCTCGTCGCTGTGCGCAGACGAAAGCGAGAAACGAAGTCGACTGGTGTCTTGCGGCACGGTGGGAGGCCGGATGGGTTTGACCAGCAAACCCCGCTCGCGAAGCCGTTGAGCTGCAGAAAGCGCTCGCTGCGCGTCGCCAACCACCACCGGAAAGATCGCCGAATCCGCTCGGGACCGAATTCCCAACCCGCGCAGGCCTTCAGAAAACCGGCGAATGTTCCGCCACAATCTGGCCCTGAGCTGTGGGCTACCTTCGACGCGGGAAATGGCAGCTTCCGCCGACGCGCAGAGAGCCGGTGGAAGTGCGGTCGAGAATACGAGCGAGCGGGCGCGGTTGAACAGCAGCTCCGAAACAGCACGCGAGCTGAGCGCAAACGCGCCGAATACTCCCAACGCCTTGCCCAGCGTGCCAACTCGAACGTCTACGGAATCGGTCAGGCCTAGCTCTTCGCAGAGACCTGCGCCGGTCGGGCCGATCACTCCGATCGCGTGCGCCTCATCGATCAGGAGGGCCGCACGATGTCTTTGACTGACGTCAGCCAACTCAGCGACCGGCGCTCGATCTCCGTCCATTGAAAAGACCGACTCGGTGCAGACCAGCTTTCGGCGTGCGCTGATCGCTCGGAGCAGCCGTTCAAGAGCTTTCACGTCCCGGTGCGGGTACACCGCGACTTTCGCCCGGGAGAGACGGCAACCATCGATCAGCGAAGCGTGATTGCGCTCATCGGAAAAAATGGCGTCTTCCGGTCCGCACAGAGCCGATAGGATTCCGACGTTCGCGGCGTATCCGCTGTTAAAGAGCACCGCGGCTTCCGCGCGTCCAAACTCCGCGAGCCGCTGCTCGAGTCGCTGATGCGCGATGCTACTTCCTACCAACAGCCTCGAGGCTCCGGAGCCGACTCCGAATCGGTGCACTGCGCTGCTGGCTGCGTCAATCACCGCTGGATCGTTCGCCAGACCCAGATAGTCGTTGGACGAAAAGTTGATCAGTTCGATTCCGGCGACCTTAACGACGGCACCCTGGGGAGATTCGAGCGGCTCGAGATGACGGCGAAGCCGTTGCCGCTCCAGCGCCCGAAGCTCGTCTTCGGCCCAGTCGGCGGCCGGACCAACGCCGGATCTCGCTTGCAGACCCAGTTCCATCAATTGCCCCGAGCCTCCGGTTGGAGCGGTACCACTCCGGCTTGGCGAAGAAGCTCCATGTCATCCTGGTAGGAAGGGTTCCCTGTCGTGAGGAGCTTTTCTCCGAAGAAGATCGAGTTGGCGCCAGCTAGCATGCACAGAAGTTGCGCCTCCGAGCTCATCTGGAGCCTGCCCGCGGAAAGCCGTACCATCGCCAGCGGCATCAAGAGTCGCGCGGTCGCGATCATCCGCACCAGCTCGATTGGCTCGACGGGAGTCCGGTCCGCCAGCGGCGTACCTTCGACGGCCACGAGCGCATTAATCGGCACCGATTCCGGTTGCGGCTCCTGGTTGGCGAGCGTCATCAGGAGCTTGCATCGGTCCTCGATGGACTCGCCCATCCCGATGATGCCTCCGGAGCATACCGAGATGCCGGAAGCGCGAACCCGCTCGAGCGTCTGCAGACGATCTTCGAAAGTTCGGGTGGTGATGATTTCCCCGTAGAAGTCTGCGGACGTGTCGAGGTTGTGGTTGTACGCGGTGAGCCCCGCCTCTTTGAGACGCTCCGCCTGAGACTGGCTCAGCATTCCCAGAGTGCAGCATGCCTCCATTCCCAAGCCACGAACGCCGCGGACCATCTCCAGGATTTCGTCAAACTGTGGCCCGTCTTTGACTTCGCGCCAGGCCGCGCCCATGCAAAAGCGCGTGGCACCGGCGTCGCGCGCCCGGCGCGCCGCTTCTAAGACCTGGTCCACGGACATCAGCTTTTCGGCGTTAACGCCGGTTTGGTAGCGCGCAGCCTGTGGGCAGTAGGCGCAATCTTCAGGACACCCGCCGGTTTTCACCGAAAGCAGTGAGCACAGCTGCACCTTGTTGTCCGCGAAGACGGCGCGGTGAATCGTTTGCGCTCGGTAGACCAGATCGAGCAAGGGCAGGTCGTGGAGTCCAATGACCTCAGGCAAGGTCCAATCGCTTCGAATACGAACCGTCTGCACCGACGACCTCCGTAGGGACGCGAACGGCGTCAGAAGGCCACGCGACGGATGCCTTGTCAACCAACTAGTCTGGCGCAGGTTTACCACCAGCGTCGGCATCTGCGGCTGTGACATCTTTTGAGGTTCCCTCGCCGCCAGCGATGCCTGGCCCGCCAAAACCCAGGTTCGTCCTGTGACATCTTTTGCAAATCTGGAATCGCCGGGGCAAAGCTATTCCGGGCCTTTTCCGTGACATCTTTTTCGAATTTGGGGTTACGGATTGACGCCCGGGCTAAACGAGTTCCTGAGACCGTTCCGTGACATCTTTTTCGATTTGCAGAGTGAAATTTAGTGACATCTTTCCATCCTTCGATGCCGCAGGATGCCCATTTTGCTTGGCCCTCCTTGCTCGTTCGTCCATGACACTTTTGTGCATGCCGGATGCGAAGATTCGATGGGAACGGACGGCCAGGCCGTGACATCTTTTGCGGGCTTCAGCTTCCCGCGCGAGGCGCCAAACCCGGGCCCTGCCGTGACATCTTTTCATCGAGGCACCCGATCACCAGCGAGCGGACCTCGGCAAAAGAGACGCCAAGAAAAAGCCTTAGGCAGTTGGAAGCGAGTTTCGGGCTCGGTCGCGCACGCGGCATGAAAGCCCCTTGGCTTCACAGGGGCCACTCCGGATTTCTTTGTAATATTAGGTAGTTAAGCGGCGAATTCTGATCTTGTGTCCAGCAGACTGTACATTCGCCACGCAATTTTGGCAGCTTAGCGACGCACTATTGAAAGAGCCGGATCAAATAACCATCAAATAAGTACTGCCACGGAATCCTTAGGTTTTTTGTCTGCACCTTAGGAGTAAAGGGTACTGCGATCAAATAAGCACCGGTGCGTTATTGTCTCTGCCCCGCTGCCCACCAGGGGATGTAGCGCATGAATTTCTTCGCTGCGTCCTTGTCTTCGGGCACGATCGCTTCACTCTCCACCGCTTCTTTGATGAGTCGCGAGGCCGCAGCGCTGTTTTTTTCGCTGATACCAAAGCGCTCTCGTACGGACGTGTTCGTCATAAATTCACGGTTCACAAACTTAAGGCAGGCGTGCAGGTAACAAGCGCGCACTCGATCTTCTCGATCCATCTTCGAGAGTGGACGATGGGCGAAGAGAACAGCGCGCGTGGACGCTCCAGTGACCTCGAAGAGCGGTGCAGGAAGCTGGTGGTACTCTGTCTCGAACACAACCTTATCGACTCCGCTTCCGCGCTCTTCGCAGATACCCATTCGGCGCATGAGTGACGCGAGCGTTTCGTTGCGCGACTTAGGCGGAGTATCTAGGAAGCGCTGGGCGTCGACGATGGGATCACCGGGATTCGTGAGTTCCATCCGATCCTCGAAGAGCTCTACCGTCGGACCGGCGCCAGTGACGGAAAAATCTTGATGGATGAGCGCATTCACTACGAGCTCGCGCACGGCAAGCCCTGGGTACATGGGCACGGACTTTCGCAGCGCCTGTTTAATGACTTCGTTCGAGGGGACAAGAGTCTTGATGTACCCCATCAGGCCATCGAAACCACTAGCGTAACCCTTGGTCCCCACTTGCTCCTTGAGCGTATCAATGCGGTTATTGCCGCGGTAAGCGACGACGCGCCGTTTCGCGAACAGCACGGCGCCTAGATTTGTGATGTTCCATCCACCCGCATCGCAACGGTGAATCAGGGCATCGCTTTCGAGCGCAGAAAGTATGCCCCGCTTCGCATCGGGTAGTGGTCGACCGATAAGGTCAAAATAGCTTGGGTAGTCAAGGAGTTTTAGAACTTCATCGTCGGTGACACGCTCTGCCGCGATTGCCGCTTCGAAAGGTGTTCGATCGAAGGTGCGCCAAAGAGCGGCTTCCTTCTGCGGAAAGTCTTTGAGCTTTTTCTTGTAGCTAGCGATCCGAATGAACTCCGTACCCTTGAATTGGACAGGTTGATGCACGGCGCGCGGAATCTCGGTAAGCACTACGCGCTTGCCGTCAGAGAGAAGATCGTCAAAGCGAAAGTGGATTTTGGGCGTAAGCAACTTCAGTAACCAGCTTTCAAGCTGTTCGTTGCCGACCTTTGTAGTTTTCGGATTGAATTGAGTACCGATGATTTCGTGGGACGAGTTGTCCACGCCCCAAACCAGATAGCCGAAGGCTTTCCCAATCAAAGCTGCCGCGTTGGAGAGCGCCGATATGTATTCCCCGATCCCATCTGGCTCGGCATAATTGACTTTGAACTCGACCCACTCGGTCTCGCGCGGGAGTTTGCAGATCTCGCGAAGAAGACCAAGCAGGTAGTCGGTCGACCGGATCACACTCACAGCGCCAACCTAACGCGCGTCCAGCCTCGAACTCCAGAACCCGCAGCGCAAGATGATGTTCCGACGCACGCCCGCGCTGGCACAACAACGCCGCCCGATTGCATGTCCAGTAAGAGCGTGGCGAGGTCTTTGGGAGTGAACAGCTCGGGGCGGAGATGCGCATAGCGCTCAATCACCACCACGTATTTATCGGACCATCTTGGCGCCAGCGCGGGGTGCCCGTTGGGACTTGAACGACACGGATGACCGGGCGGCTCTCTCTCCATCGGAGTAAGCCGCTTCGTTCATGGCAGCGCGTTCCAGTCTTCGACGGGTTTCCCATTTACCTTCCATATGGGCTCGAGTTCGTCGAGGTTCCCGACCATGAAATTGATATTGCCGTCGGGCTCAAACACGAGGTTGATTGCCTCGATCCCAGACCTGCGCCTCGTATACGTCGCTCGAGAACCGTTGGAAAAGTGAACGTGGAACCCGAATACGCCTTCCTCTTCGGAGCTCAGCAGTTCAAGCACTTCATAACTCGGCCATTTGTGGAAACGCTTGCCGCGCCCAAGCTCCTGCAGCCATCTACGGTGCAGCCCGAGGAACGCGCCGTAAAATGCGAAGCACTCGGTGATCAGCACGTGGACGATGCCAAGGTCCAACTGTTGCGGAAGCCCTCCCTCGGTGAACCGGAAGTACTTGTCCGTAAGAATGTAGTCGGAATGCGAGAAGGCATTCCGGACGCGCTCATCGAAGAACTTGTCGAGGGCATCGGAGACATCTGCTCTCCCCGCTGCAGTGGCGAGTTCTTTGATACGTCTGACCTTCTGCTTGGCACTCGGCGGCACTCGCGACAACGGGTCGCCTTTCTTTGCAGCGCGGCCAAGGCCTTCGAACGGAAGTAACGTGTAGTGTTGCCCGCCAATGATCCGGAGCAGGTTTGCCAAGATCTCGTATGGCGCCGTCATCTCGACGGCCTGACAGTACATCAGCAGCGATATGCGTCTGGCGGCGACGTCGCTGCGCTGCGCTGCCGCAGTTTCTAGCATCCAGTTGTAGTCATCGAACGCTGCGCGAGACTCCTCGAGCGGATCCCAATTCGCGTCCTCCATACCTCCAACGCGGAGAACCGTGCAGAGCGCATCAAACCCTTTCGAGGTGAACGCAGCTGAGAAGAGGGACTTGAAAAGATGCGCGTAATCGTCGCGCCGGTCAGAACCGTGGGAGATTTCTGGCACGAGACTTCCCCTATTACCTCGCTTCGCCTAGGCGAGCCATGTAGAGGCAGCAACAACCGACCCCGCAGGCGCCGGAGGCAGCTTGCGCGCCGCCCGCAACGCTCCAAAGCAGTCGAGGATCATTTATTCTTCCTCCGGCCGACGAAGGTTTTGAGAACCGTCGTTGCCCCTAAGTCTTTAGCTCCGCCCATGCGAGCTGTAGTGGCGTGGCCACGGGCGTGCGATCTGGCTGCTATCCATTCCCGCATACGTCGGAGTGGGTGGGCCGACCATCAACTCGCTCAGGCCCCAGATCAGCGTTTCGGCGCGATCACCTAAGACCTCGCCCACGTAACCTTGCGCCGGTGAAGCAGCAGAGCTGATCCTCGAACTCGGGGAAAACTCCGGCATTGCACAACCGAAGTTATGCCGCGGAACGGGCCTTCCCAAATTTGCCACCCAGCCGGGTATTGATGATCGCGTCCTCTGTTACGAGGCCGAGCAGTGCCATGGTTAAAGCATGGGTCGAACGCAGGTCCTTGTCGATCTCATTGGAGGGAAGGAATGACCGCATGTACTCGGAGTGCGCGACCTTTGCGACGGCGACCTCGCCGTAGACGCGTAAGACCTCGGCTTCGATCTGTTCAGCAAGATGGTCTGGGTAGAGGGACTGGTAGTGCTGGATCTGTTGAATCAGCACCGGATGCTCGATGTTCAGCAGAACGACGCCGGTCGGGTACTGTGGATCATGGGCCTGCCAGGCAGCCAACAGCCCCGGATGATCGAAGTCCTCCGCCTTGGCCTTTCGATAGTATGGCAGTCCGCCGCCGACTCGCGCCGTCCGGGCTGGGGTAGGCCCAGGAGTTGAACCCATTGACGGCGTGCCTTTGCGGCGACCTTCCGCAGTTGCTCCTCCTTGCCTTCCTC
>WNFJ01455283.1_pt1 | contig 21842 bp, 19 predicted proteins | sample 5400461 | NCBI WGS metagenome assembly WNFJ01 (sample SAMN13153349, study PRJNA577476) | soil metagenome | isolation source: 115 cm saprolite on Douglas fir-dominated hillslope | place: USA:California | collected 2013-09-17
CGCCGTCCTCACGCCGGACCGCGCGAATCGCGAGCGTCTCCCCGGCGCCGAGCGCGACCTTGCGGGGGACGCGCGCCTCGGCAGCCGCAAGGGCGGCATCCTGCGCTGTCCGCCCGCCCGCGAGAACGAGCTCAGCCTTGGCCTGGGCCGGCACGCAGAGCTTCTCGCAGATCGCGTAGTCGAGCTTGATCTGCAAAGTGACCGGCCTGGCCTCCTCCTGCGGCTTCACCCGCAGCGGCAGGATCACGTCGCGGTCATACCCGATCGTGTTGAGGCCGGCTTCCGGCAACCGCCGCGGCGCCGGCCACAGCACCTCGACGGCTTTGACATTTTGCGATCCGGCAAAGTCGAAACGCGGCGGAACGCCGGCGTCGCCCGGATAACGCCAATAGGTGTGCCAACCTTGCTTGAGCCTGATCTCGACCCCGGCACGAAGCGGCGCGCCTTGAACGGGCGGCCGAGCTCCCGCGATCAGTCGCGCGGCGCTGCGGGCGTCGCCGTCCCAGGGTGAGACGTCGTCGGCCGCACGGGCACCCTCCACGCGCATGCCTGCCGCACCGACAATCACCAACAACATTGCTGCGACCGGCCGCCGCGGGTGCCATCCATGTACCGTCATGGCTACGAGATGTAGATGCGAAATGTTTGGCGGGCCATTGAATTCATCGTGAAGGCGTTATTAATCTCGGCGGCAGCCATGCGGGCGGAGCCCATAACAGGCGCATGAATGTACCGGCAGACATAGGGCGCATGAAAATGACACATATCGCATCTTCAATCGAACCTGATGCGGAATTGTGACGCAAACCGCATGGACTTTTTGGGTTACGCCGCATTTGCAAACGGCGGTCAATCAGGTAGCATTTCCGTATGAAAGTCGGTCGCAAGAGCGTCACCGCCGGTCAAGAGGATGGCGGCGAGGATAACCCCACAACGCCGGGGTCCGATCCGCGCGCGCCGCCGGTCGCCAAATCGAAAGCGTCGGGCAAGGGCGTCAGGCGCGGATTTCTCGACGGACAGATGCTGATCGCGATGCCGTCCATGGGGGATGAGCGTTTCGCCCGCGCCGTGATCTACATGTGTGCCCACTCGGCCGACGGCGCCATGGGCATCATCGTCAACCAGCCGGCGGCGCATATCAATTTTTCCGATCTCCTGGTGCAGCTCGAGGTCCTCCCGGCGGCGGATCTGATTCAGCTTCCCCAGCAGGCCGGCGTGGTGAAAGTGCTCAAGGGCGGACCGGTCGACACCCAGCGCGGCTTCGTGCTCCACAGCGCCGACTTCTTCATCGAGAATTCGACGCTGCCCATCGACGAGGGCATCTGCCTGACCGCGACCCTCGACATCCTCAAGGCGATCGCGCGCGGCGACGGACCGGCCAGCGCGGTGCTCGCGCTCGGCTATGCGGGCTGGGCGCCCGGTCAACTCGAGACCGAGATTCACCAGAACGGCTGGCTGCACTGCGCGGCCGATCGCGAGCTCATCTTCGGCGCCGATAGCGAGGGCAAATACGCGTTGGCCTTGAAAAAGATCGGCGTCGAGGTCGGCATGCTCTCGAGCGAGGCCGGGCACGCCTGAATCAGACATCAGATGACGGACGACAGACGACAGATATTGCCGAGATCTGACCCCTGTCACGTAACCTCCGTCCTCCGTCCTCCGCCGTCTGTCCTCTGTCTTACTTCGCCAATTCGAGCCGGTCGGACTGCAGCAGTGCCTTGGCGTCGTCGGCGCTCATCGGCTCGCCGAAAATGAAGCCCTGCGCATATTCGCAGCCGAGCTGATAGAGTTCGACGGCGTCCGAATCCGATTCGGCGCCCTCCGCCACCACCTCCATGCCGAGATCGTGCGCCAGCGCGATGATTGAACGCAGGATCACCGGCCGCGTTCCCTTGCTGCTGGCGCGCACGAACGACTGGTCGATCTTGATCGTGTCGAACGGAAAGCGCTGCAGATAGGCGAGCGAGGAATGTCCGGTGCCGAAATCATCGAGCGCAAGGCCGGCGCCGAGCTCGCGCATGCGGTGCAACATCTGCGCCGCGTGTTCCGGATTCTCCATCACCAGCGATTCGGTGAGCTCGAGCTTGAGCGTGCCGCGCGCGAGCCCGGAGCGCGCGATGACCGTGCGCAGATCATGAATGAGGTCCTGCCGCAGCAATTGACGCGACGACACGTTGACGCTGGCGAAGATCGGTTCCCGGTGGCGTGCGCCACGTTGCCAGGCGCCGAGCTGGCGGGCGGTGCGCTCGAGCACGAACAGGCCGAGATCGACGATCAGCCCGATTTCCTCGGCGATGGCGATGAAGTCGGACGGCGACATCCGGCCCATCTTGGGGTGGTCCCAGCGCGCCAGCGCCTCGAATCCCGCAACCGAACGGTCTTCCAGCCGGATGATCGGCTGATACAGGATCGAGATCTCGTCGCGTTCGAGCGCGCGGCGTAGCTCCGATTCCAACGTCAGCCGGTCGCTCTTGCGCGCGCGCATCGAGGGCTTGAACACTTCGATGCGGTCGCCGCCGATGCGCTTGGCATGGTACATCGCAAGCTCGGCGTCCTTGAGCACTTCCTCGGTTCGATTCGGCTGCCCGTCGCCAAGCGCGATCCCCATGGAGGCGGTCACGAAGATCTCCCGATCGTTGAAGGTGATCGGCGCGCGCAGCGCGCGGCGCAACGTCTCCACGAAAGCGATGATGCGGTCGGACTCCTTTTCCGACATGATGATGAGCGCGAACTGGTCGCCGGAAAGTCGCGCCAGCGTATCCTGCGGCTTCAAGAGCCGTCCGAGCCGGCGGGCAAGCGTCAGCAGGATCGAGTCGCCGACCGCGATCCCGACCGAATCATTGACTTGCTTGAAGCGATCGAGATCGATCACGACCACGGTCAGGCGGATCGTGGCGTCGGCCTTGGCGAAGGCGAGCACGCCTTCGAGCCGATCGATGAACAGCTCGCGATTGGGCAATCCGGTCAGATTGTCGTGGACGGCGTCGTGCAGCAGGCGCTCTTCCGCGTTCTTGAACTCGGTAACGTCGGTGAGCGTGCCGACGATGCGCACCACCTCGCCGTCGGATCCCACGACCGGGCGCGCCTTCAGGGCAAACCAGAGATAGTGGCCGTCCGGGGCGCGCAGGCGGAAGTCCTGCGTGAGCCGGCCGCGGCGTTGCTCGAGCACGCTGTCGAGCGCGGCGCGGAAGCGATCGCGATCGAGCGGATGCAGCACCTCGAGCCAGCGCGCCGCCGATCCCTCGAGCGTGCCGCGCTTGAGTCCCAGCAAGGCCTCGGTTTCCGGGCTGGTGAACACCTTGTCGGAGGAGACATCCCAATCCCAGATCATGTCGCCCGAGCCGGTGAGCGCCAGTGCCCGACGCTCCACGTCGGTGACGATGCCATGGGTGATCCCGCCCGCGAAGGCATGCTGCATCACCGTGAAGCCGATCAGCATGACGATCAGGACCAGGCCGCCGAGGAGCGCCGGGCCCACGATATCGTTGGTCAAGACCCCGGTCACCGCGAAGCCCGCCGCGATCACCCACACCACCAGCAGAAGCCAGGTCGGAATGAGCAGAACGGCGCGATCGTAGCCGTGGAACGAAAGATAGACGACGAGCCCGAAGCCGAGCACGGCGACCGCCAGCAGAGACAGGCGCGCGATGCCCGATGCGACCGACGGATCAAACAACGCGACCGCGACCAGCGCGCCCAGAAAGACGAGCCAGCCAATGGTGATATGCGAATAGCGCACGTGCCAACGGTTGAGATTGAGATAGGCGAACAGGAACACCAACAGGGTCGCGGCCAGAATGGCCTCGCCGGTCGCCCGCCAGATGCGCTCGGCGTCGACCGAAATTTCAAAGACCTTGCCCCAGAAGCCGAAATCGATGCCGATATAGACCAGCACCGCCCAGCCGAGCGCGGCCGCCGCCGGAAACATCACGCTGCCCTTGACCACGAACAGGATAGTGAGGAACAGCGCCAGCAATCCGGCAATTCCGATCACGATGCCGTAGAACAGCGTGATGCTGTTGATCTTGTCCTTGTAGGCGTCGGGCTCCCAAAGATAGAGCTGGGTCAGCTTGTCGGTGCGCAGTTCCATCACGTAGGTCATGACGCTGCCGGGATCGAGCGTGATGCGAAAAATATCCGCGGTCGCGCTGTCCTGGCGATCGGGACGGTCGCCGCTACTGGTGATGCTCACGACGCGCGAGAGGCCAAGGTCGGGCCACAACAGGCCGGAACCCACCATGCGATAGTGCGGGACGACGATCAGGCGCTCGAGCTGCTCATTGCCCGTATTGGTGAGCGCGAACACCGCCCAATTGGAATTGCCCTCGCGCGCGCGCACGTCCATGCGCTGCACGATGCCGTCGGGACCCGGCGCGGCGGATACCAGGAGGCGATCGGTATCGGTGCGATGCCGCTCGACCGCATCGGTCAGATCGATGGCGGCGGCGCCCTGACGCACGTTCACGGCTTCGACCGCGCGTGCGGATGGGGCGCCGGCCAAGGCGATCAGGAGGATCGCAAGCCGACCGGCGACGCGGACGAAAGTCAAACGAAACTCAATCGACGATCTCCAAATGCGAGAGCCCGATATACAAGAGCACAATATGCAAGGGTACGATAGGCAAGAACACGGCCGAATTCGCCCGCGCGGCGTATCGACGCCGGCGCAGGGGCGAGCGCAGGCTCACTGCTATCCAACATTACGTCTATTTCGCGGCCCACGGGTTTGCGGCGCGCGGCTTTGCGACCGGCCGCCGGCGGGCCGCAGGCGGGCACGCGCACAAGAAACCAATGAATGCCTGCGCGGTTCACAGGGTCAGCACGATCTTGCCGATGTGAGCGCTCGATTCCATCCGCGCATGCGCGAGCGCGGCCTGCGCGAGCGCAAATGAGCTGTCGATGACGGGCTTCACGCGGCCGGCGGCGATCAGCGGCAGCACGTGTTGCTCGACCGCACGCGCGATCGCGCCTTTGTCCTCGACCGAGCGGGCGCGCAACGTGGAGCCGGTATGGGTCAGGCGCTTGAGCATGATGCGGCGGAAATCGACCGTGGCCTTCGGACTGCCCTGAAAGGCGATCTGCACCACGCGCCCCTCGACCGCGGCAGCCTCGTAGTTGCGCTCGATATAGTCGCCTCCAACCATGTCGAGAACAACATCGGCACCGCGCCCCTGGGTCGCGGCCTTGGTGGCGGCCACGAAGTCTTCCGCCTTGTAATTAACGGCGACGTCAGCGCCCAGCCGGCGGCAGGCCAGGCATTTGTCCGGCGTGCCGGCGGTGGTGATCACGCGCGCGCCCTTGGCTTTGGCGAGTTGAATAGCGGTCGTGCCGATGCCCGATGAGCCGCCGTGCACAAGCAACGTTTCGCCCGCCTTGAGGGCGCCGCGCTCGAAGACGTTGTGCCAGACCGTGAAAATCGCCTCCGGAATGGCAGCCGCCTCGATCAGCGACAGCGTTTCCGGGATCGGCAGCGCGTGACTTTCATGAACCGGACAGAATTGCGCGTAGCCGCCTCCGGCCACCAGTCCGATCACCTTGTCGCCGGGCTTCCAGCGCTCGACCTTGGGACCAAGCGCAACCACCTCGCCGGCGATTTCGAGGCCCGGTATGTCGGTGGCGCCGGGCGGGGGCGGATAGAGGCCTTTTCGCTGCATCACGTCCGCACGGTTGACGCCGGCGGCGGCGACCTTCACCAGCACCTCATGCTCGCCCACCGGCGGCACCGGCCGCTCCTGCGCCACCAGCATGTCCGGCCCGCCGGGCGAGCGGATCACAATGGCGGTCATGCGGGTTGGAACCGTGCGCATGGTGTTCCATCTGTGCATGCTTGGCGGCAGCGCCGCTTCTTAGTGGGCGACGCCCGGTGTGACAACGGAGATCATGTGACAGCCGAGAACCTGGCCGCTATGGTTGCGGTCTCGGAGCCTGCGATGGCAGCAATCGACGACGAGGACCGGCCGAAAAAGAAGATCGCCCACGAGATCGGGCAGGATCTTTCATTGCTTTCGGTCAAGGAGCTCGACGAGCGCATCGCTTTGCTGCAGAGCGAGATCGCCCGGCTCGAGGCCAACAAGATCGGCAAGCAGGCTTCCCGCCAGACGGCTGACCAGGTCTTCAAGAAATGAGCGCAATCCAGCTTGATCGCCCGTAAAGGGTAAACCATGGGCTGCCGGGTGCCGAGCAAAATTCTTAAATATCTTCATAACTTGTTAAGCTTTCTCGACCATTAGTCATGTTGTCCAGACTTCTGGACGAGTGGCTCCTGTCCACTCTGTTTGACGCCTCCCTGTTAACCTTTAAGCCGCCGGAAACGGCGGCTCTTTTTTTGCTGTCCCGTTTCGGGTCACCTAAGGCCTGGTTTCAAGCGCAAATGCAGTTACGACTCTGGACAGCGCCGACCGGCCGCGGTCGCCTGGAAACTTTTTTCATTGCGCCACCGTGGAATACCACAAGGCATGATCTTGCTCGCAGTGTGCGATCTGGTGCCGAACGGCACCTGGGGCCGAACGGCACCTGGGGCCGAACGGCCAAACGTGGTGTCCCGCCTGGAATCCCGTTCGGTCGCCCGGGTGGCCAGCCGCACCGTGGGACCGTGAGCGTGGCCGCGAAGCAACTGTGTCTGAATCTTCGTTGCGCGGGTGCTGGACATCGGGGCCTAAGCCGCGCAATGCTGCGTCTTCAGGGGTGGCCGGCGCATCATCAAGAAACGGTCAGTTGCGTTGAAGTGCGAGGCGTTAAAATGTCCGAGCAGTCGGTCAACGAGGCGGGGCCCGTCTCCTTCGGCGAAAGGCTGGCGAATTCGCAGGTTTTTGCGGTTCTGTTCCGCGACGGAATGGCGCTGGTCGAGGAGACGGCGAGCTATCTCGACGGGCCTGGCCGAAAGGAATCCAAGAAGCTCGAACGCATGGCGGCGCTCGCCTACGCGACCGAGAGCATGCGGCTGACGACGCGCCTCATGCAGCTTGCTTCTTGGCTGCTGTTGCATCGCGCCGTCAAGGAAGGCGAGATGTCGCTCGCCCAGGCCAACAAGGAAAAAACCAAGGTCAAGCTTGCGGCCGGCGAGGCGGGCAGCGAGGACAGCATGAAGCTCCTGCCCGAGCACCTGCGCGGATTGATCACGCGTTCGAAGGCGCTGCAGGCCGACATTCGGCGCCTTGACGCGACCATGCACGCAAGACCGGACTTCACCCTCAGCAACCGCAGCAACCCGGTGGAGCGGCAACTCGGCTTGCTCAAGGCCGCGTTCGAGGCGGATGATATCTGATCACCGCGCGCGGGGAGGATGTCGGTTCGATCTATTCCTTTTTGAGGAAGCCGGAGAACTTCTTCTGGAACCGCGACAGCCGGCCGCCGCGATCGAGCAATTGCTGCTGCCCGCCAGTCCAGGCCGGATGCGACTTCGGGTCGATATCGAGGCGTAACGTATCGCCTGGCTTGCCCCAGGTGGTCCGGGTGGTGAATTCGGTGCCGTCGGTCATCACCACCTTCACGCTATGATAGTCGGGATGGGTATCGGGTTTCATGGTTCTATCGTCCCGCCCGGCATGGCCGGCAATGAAGTCCTGGTTGATGAGAAGTGGCGGCTCTATACCGCAGGCCGATGCGGGAAACAAGGCACGGTCGCGATTGCCACAGGTGGGCCAAGCGGGCATTGTCGAGCCAGTCTGCCACAGAGGCTCGCGTGGTATAGCGTGCCGAACCGGCCCCGGCGATCACCGTCGACCGGCGATAAGACCGGCTCGGGAGGCCATGCGTCCCATGAACCACGTCATTTGAATTGCGTCCCATGAACATAGCCGAGAGAGCAGCAGCGCGTCCGCCGCAAGCCGTTGCCGAACTGCCGCAAGGCCCGCCTGCTGCGGCGGCGCCATCCCCCCGCAAGGCGAAGCTGCGGCCGCTGCTCTCACTCTTGCCCTATATCTGGCGCTATCGCGGGCGGGCCATCGCAGCCGTTTGCGCCCTCGTTCTGGCGGCACTGGCCACGTTGGCGGTGCCGGTCGCGGTTCGGCGCATGATGGATTTTGGTTTCACCAGCGAAGGCGCGAACCTGATCAACAGCTATTTCTCCGTGATGATCGGCGTCGTGGGCGTGCTTGCGCTCGCCAGCGCCATGCGGTTCTATCTCGTCACCACGCTCGGCGAGCGCATCGTCGCCGACCTGCGCAGCGAAGTCTTCGGCCACCTCACGTCGCTCTCGTCCGCCTTCTTCGACGAGGCCAAGACCGGCGAGATGGTTTCGCGGCTCACCGCCGACACCACCCAGATCAAAGCCGCCGTCGGCTCCTCGGTTTCGGTGGCGCTGCGCAATCTGGTCCTGTTTCTCGGGGCCTCGATCATGATGGTGGTGACGAGCCCGCGGCTGTCCGGCTTCGTGCTGGCCGCAATTCCCCTCATCGTGCTGCCGCTCTATGGGTTCGGGCGCGCCGTGCGCCAGCGCTCGCGCTTGGCGCAGGATGCGCTGGCCGACGCCTCCGCCTATGTGTCCGAATTGATCAGCGCGGTCCGCATTTTGCAGGCCTTCACCAATGAGGCCTTGGCGATCGGCCGGTTTCGCGAAGCCGTCGAGCGCGCCTTCCGGACCGCCGTCCTCTCGACCCGGGCGCGCGCGATCCTCACCGCCATCGCGATCTTTCTGGTCTTCGCGAGCGTGGTGGTCGTGCTGTGGGTCGGGGCCCAGGACGTGCTGGCCGGCACCATCACGCCGGGCCGGCTGTCGCAGTTCTTGCTGTTCGCGGTGCTGGCGGCTGGTGGTCTCGGCGAGCTTTCGCAGGTCGGCGGCGAGGTCGCGGCGGCGTCGGGGGCCGCCGAGCGTTTGTTCGAGATCCTGGCGATCACGCCCGCGATCGAGCGACCGGCGCATCCGATCGCGCTGCCGGTTCCGGCGCGCGGCGAGGTGGGATTCGAGTCCGTCGGTTTTTCCTATCCGGCGCGGCCGGACGTTCGTGTGCTCGACGGCATCTCGTTTCGCGTCCAGCGCGGCGAGAAAGTCGCGCTCGTCGGCCCTTCGGGCGCCGGCAAGAGCACGATCTTCCACCTCCTGCTGAGGTTCTATGATCCCACGTCCGGCGCCATCACGTTTGATGGGGTGCGGCTCACGGACGCCGATCCGTTTGCGTTGCGTCAACGGATTGCATTGGTCCCGCAAGACGCGGTCGTGTTCGGCGCATCGATCGGCGAGAACATCCGGTTCGGGCGCCCGCAGGCGAGCGACGCCGAGGTGGCGCATGCGGCTGATCTTGCGCTCGCCTCCGAGTTCATCCGCCGGCTGCCGCAGGGCTTCGAGACCCCGGTCGGCGAGCGTGGCGTGACCCTTTCGGGCGGCCAGCGCCAGCGCGTCGCGATCGCCCGGGCCATCCTGCGCGATGCGCCGCTCCTGCTGCTCGACGAGGCAACGTCCTCGCTCGACGCCGAGAGCGAAACGCTGGTCAAGGCCGCGCTCGAGCACCTGATGCAGGAGCGCACCACGCTGGTGATCGCGCACCGGCTGGCGACCGTGCAGTCCTGCGATCGCATTCTGGTGATGGAGGCGGGCCGCATCGTCGAAGAGGGCACTCATGAGCGGCTCGCCGGCGGCGGCGGCCTCTACGCGCGGCTGGCCAAGCTGCAATTTCAAAACGGTTAGAGCATTTCAGGAAAAAGCCCGCCCTCGCGGAGGCGGGGGTGGAGACCGGTTCTCCGTCCGAAAATGCGACCGCTCAAAAATGACGGAGCGGTCTCTGTTTCGGGCTAATGTGAAACCGCGCTACGGTCGCCAGGCCATCTTGTAAATCGGCGCACCGGAGCGCGGATTGACGTCGGTTCCGCTGATGACGAATCCCTGCTTTTCGTAGAAGCGGATGGCGCGGCCGTTGTCGGCATTGACGGCAAGATCGAGCCCCGTGGGCGAAAGTCGCTTGGCTTCCGCCAGCAGCGCGCCGGCGATCTTCGAGCCCCACGCCTCCGGGGCGACCACGATTTGATCGAGATACCGGGTTCTTGGATCGACGGTCACGAAGCCGACCAACTGCCCGGCCGATTCCGCGATGGTGATCATCGCGGTCGGCGCCAGCTCGTTGCGCCAGCGTTGGCGCCACCAGTCGAGGCGCGCCGCAAAGTCCAATCGCGGATAGGCGATCTGCCAGGTCCGGCGCCACAGCTCGATCGCCGTTTCCTCGTCGGCTGCCTGGTAGGGCCGCAGCGTGAAGGAGGCCGCGCTCACCGCTCAGTCAGCTTCAGCTCGATGCGGCGGTTGCGGCCGTAGGCTTCCTCGGTCCGGTCGGTATCGATCGGCTGGAACTCGCCGAACCCGGCGGCCACCAGCCGCTGCGGCGAGACGCCCTTGCCGATCAGGTATTGCACGACCGAGATCGCGCGGGCCGCCGAGAGGTCCCAGTTCGATCGGAATTGCGCGCTGAAGATCGGGCGCACGTCGGTATGGCCATCGACCCGCAGCACCCAGGCGATCTCACCCGGAATTTTCTTCTCGAGATCGAGCAGACCGGAGGCGAGCCCGTCGAGCTCGAGGCGTCCCTCGGGCTTGAGCACCGCCTGGCCGGTGTCGAAGAACACCTCGGACTGGAGCACGAAGCGGTCGCCGACGATCCGGATATCGGACCGATCGCCCAGAATGGCGCGCAGCCGGCCGAAGAAGTCGGAACGATAGCGCGAAAGTTCCTGGACGCGTTGGGCCAGCGCGACGTTCAGGCGCTGGCCGAGATCCGAAATCTGGATCTGCGCCTCCTTGTCCTTCTTGGCCGAGGCATCGAGCACGTCTTGCAATGCCGCAAGCTGGCGGCGCAGCGCCGCGATCTGCTGGTTGAGCACCTCGATTTGCGCCAGCGCGCGGCCCGAGATGCGCTTTTCGGCGTCGAGGGCGCCGGAAAGCGCGGACACCTTGCCTTGCGCGTCGAGGGATCCGGCGCCTTCGTAGAGGCCCTTGTAGCGATCGCGCTCGCCTTCGGTCGCCGCCAGATTCGAACGGAGCTGCGCCAGTTCCTCCTCGACGCTCACCTTGCCGGATTTTTCCAGCGATAGGAGATCGGTGAGCTGCGCGATCTGCGCGTTGAGGCGGTTCAGCGCGGTGTCCTTCCCGGACATTTCCTGCGTCAGGTAGAACTGGACGACCACGAACACGGTAAGCAGGAAGATGATGCCGAGCAGCAAAGTCGACAGCGCGTCGACGAAGCCGGGCCAGTAATTCATGCCGGTGTCACGGCTGCGGCGGGCAAGGGCCATGGTTTTTGCCTGATCGGTCGCTACTTGCTGTTGACGTTCTCCAACAGACGGCGGATCTCGCGGTGCTGCTCGGCCTGGGAATCGACCCAGTCGCGGATCATCTGTTGCTCGGTGCGCATGTGGTGGACCAGGCCCTGGATCGCCTCTGCCAGATTGGCCATGGCGGCGGTCGCCGCCCGATTCGACCCGCCTTCGGCCATCACCTCCTTCAGCCGGTCGATCGTCACCCGCATATCGCCCGGTGCCGGCGCCCCGGCGGAGGCTCCCGCCTCGGTGCCGGCGACGAGGTCGCGGACCGTGGTGGACAGCCAATCCTCGAGGTCGGTGTAGAAGCGGTTCTGGGCCTGGCTGGACTGCAGGTCGAGGAAACCCAGCACAAGCGAGCCGGCCAGGCCGAACAGCGATGACGAAAACGAAATGCCCATGCCGCTGAGCGGCGCCGCCAAGCCCTCGCGGAGCGAATCGAATGTGGATTGGGCATCGCCGCCGACCTTGAGGGTGTTGATGACGCTGCCGACCGAGCCCACCGTGACGATCAGGCCCCAGAACGTTCCCAGCAGGCCGAGGAAGACCAGCAGACCCGTCATGTAGCGGGAAATGTCGCGCGCTTCGTCGAGCCGGGTGGCGATCGAATCGAGAATGCCGCGCATCATGGTCGAGGAAATCGCCATCCGGCCCATGCGATCGCCGAGGATCGACGCCATCGGGGCGAGCAGAACCGGCGGCCGTTCGACGGCAAGGCCCGGATCGGCGAGCCGGAAGCCATTGACCCAATCGACCTCCGGAAACAGCCGGATGACCTGCCGGAAGGTCAGCAGGATGCCGATGATCAGCACGAAGATGATCACCGTGTTGAGGCCGACATTGGATACGTAGGCAACGGCGATTTGCTTGTAGAGGATGATCACCACGAGCGCGCACAGGACCAGGAACACCGTCATCCGGACCAGAAATATCCGGGGCGACGACAGCTTCAGCGGATCGAGGTCACGCGCCATGGGGGAATCGGGCCAGCGCTCGTTTAAGGGCGACACATACTAAGGGTGACACATACCATGACAAAGGCCAGCCATGACATAGGCGATGCGAAAGGAAAAAGCAGGACTGCGGCAAAAATCATGTTGCCCTGGGAAAATCCGGTTCCGCGCAGCCGGCAGCCGGCTCGACAAGGCGTTGCCCCGCGCGGTCGCCTCCCGGCGGCGATTTCGGCTGCCCCCGTCCTGCCGCTCAACATCACCCCATAGCGCCCAAGTCGGTCAAAACCGTCTTCGGCTGAAAAAAGGGGAAACGATCGCGCTTTACGACTTCGCTGCCGTCTTGAGCAGGGCAAGAAGCTCGCGGTGCATCGCTTCGTTGCCGGCGACGACGTCTCCGCTGATCCAGGGCGTGTCGGTCTCATCAAAGTCGGTCACAAAGCCGCCGGCCTCGCGCACCAGAATAAGCCCTGCCGCGACGTCCCACGGCGAGAGTGCCCGCTCCCAATAGGCGTCGAGACGCCCGGCCGCGACCCAGGCCAGATCGAGCGCCGCCGCCCCGAACCGGCGCAATCCGGCCACCTTGGGCTGCACCGCGGCGAGCTCCCGGTTTCCGAGCTCCAGGTCGCCCCGTCCCAGATGGGGGAGCCCGCAGGCGACGACCGCGTCGCCGAGCCGCTTGCGCGCCGCCACCCGCAGCCGCTGATTGTTGAGAAAGGCGCCCTTGCCGCGCTCGGCGGTAAAAAGCTCGTCGTTGATCGGATTGTAGACCAGACCGGCCACGATCGTGCCCTCGCGCTCGAGCCCGATCGAGATCGCGAAATGCGGAATGCCGTGCAGGAAATTCGCGGTGCCGTCGAGCGGATCCACGATCCAGGTATGGGTTTCGTCGGTGCCTTCGCGCCGGCCGCCTTCCTCGCCCACAAAGCCGTAGCCGGGGCGCGCCGCCGCCAGCTCCGCGCACAATATCTCCTCGGCACGGTGATCGGCGGCGCTGACGAAATTTCCCGGTCCTTTCAACGAAACCTGCAGGTGCTCGACCTCGCCGAAGTCGCGCTTGAGCGTGCGCCCGGCCTTGTGGGCGGCCTTGATCATGACGTTGAGGAGCGCGGAGCGAAGCATGATGGCGGCGGTGGGTCTGCCCGTCGGGCGCCACCGCGTCAAGAGCGCGATTGTTTGATCGCCTCGAGCCAAGGTTGCGCCGCCTTTTCGCCGGCGGCCTGGACTTCGGGCTTTTGGCCGTGCATGAACTCGTCGAGCCCGATATCGCCGTCGCCGCCGGCCTTGGCGATCAGATGCCATTTGATGGCTTGCACCGGGTCGGCCGGTACCCCTTTCCCGTTCGCCAGGATGTTGGCTAGGCGGTTCTGCGCCACCGGGTTGCCCTTGCGGGCCGCCTTGCGAAGCAGGACGGCCGCCCCTGCTTGGTCCTTGGCGACACCGGTGCCGTTGAACAGCGCGATGCCGTATTCGAGCTCGGCATCGGTATTGTCGGCAAGCGCCGCCGCAGCGAGCAGGCGCGCCGCTTGGACCGCGTCCTTGGCCACGCCGCGGCCATCCTTGTAGAGCGTGGCGAGCGCGTATTGGGCTTCAGGATTGCCGGCCTGCGCGGCGCCGCGAAAAAGCTCGGCGGCGCGGGCAAAATCCTGCGGGAACAACTGGCCTTCCAGATAGAGCAGACCCAGATCATAGGCGGCTGCGACATGCTCAAGCTTGGCGGCACTGGCGAGCAGCTTGGTCGCCTCTTCACGATTGACCGGGCCGCCGCGTCCGGAAAGGCGGAACATGGCAAGGGCGAACATCGCTTCGCGATCGCCGCGGTCGGCTGCAAGCCTGTACCATTCGGCGGCTTTGTTGTCGTCGCGCGCCACCCCAAAGCCGTTGGCGTAAATCTCGCCCAGGAGCGTCATCGCCTTGACGTCGTTTTTCTCGTCGACCCGGTGGGTCGCGAGCGACAGCGCGGTGAGATAAAAGCCGCGCTGGAAGGCCCCGAAGGCCAGATCAGGCTCGCCCCCGGAGGCGGCCACCGGCGCCGAAGCCGGCGGCGTGCTCGCCGGCCCGGATTTGGCCGCTGCGGGCTTCTGGGGGGTCGGCTTCGCGGCCGGCTTTGCGGGCGCTTGAGGCGTCCGTGCTTGTGCCGCCGGCGGCCCGGATTGGGTCGGGGCCTGGGCGGCCGCGGATGCAATGAGCCCTCCGGCGAGGCAAGCCCCAAGCAGGGCCGCGGCTGCGGGCCGGGGCGCCGTCATTCGACCACCTCCGGCGGCGCGATGTGCTGCGCCGCGTCGGCGAGCGCCGCGGCGGGCCCGCGGACATCGTCGAAAATGCAGTTGCCGACCGCGACGAAATCCGCCCCGGCTGCCGCCAGCACATCCACTTCGGCAAGGGTGGCGGCAAACCCGACGCAGGGCGGCTCGAAGATTTCGGCCCACCAGGTCACGCGTTCCGCGACAGCCTCGAAGGAGGGACGGTGTCCGGCTCGATCAGGCTCGCCGAACAGGACGTAATCGGCGCCGGCTTCGGCTGCCAGCATGGCGTCGTGACGGGTGACGAGCCCGCCGCATCCGGCGATGCGCTGCGGCTGCAAGGTGGCCCGCGCAGCGTCGAAAGCATCGATGCCGGTGAGATGCGCGCCATCGGCGCCTACACGTGCGACAATTTCTGGATGGCCGGCCAGCAGGAATGCGGCACCCGTATCCTGAACCAGCGGCGCGAGCTTTTTGCCGATATTGATCAAGCTCCGCTCATCGCTTGCTGCGAGTCGCAGCAGCACCGCCGCCACACCGGCACCCGCAAGCGCGGCGGCCAGCGTGCCCGCAAACCCGTCCGCGTCAGCGACTTCGGGGCTGACAAGGTACAGGCGCGGATCAGGGCGCCTCGGTTTGGTCCTATCGTCTCGGGACGCCATAGCGGAGTCGCTTGCCCGGGCAATCGGGCGGATTAGGGGCGTTGGTGGTTCCTTTTAGCTGCAGCGGGTTAAGGATTTCATGCCGCCTTCTTCTCCAGCTCCGACTTCCATTGGCCGAGCGCCGCGAGGCTGTTCATCATGGCGCGGTGGACGAAGGCGCGTTGCGCGGCGGCGACATTCTCGCTCCTTCCGGCCCAGGCTTTTTGCGGCGCTGCCTGCAGGGCGCGGCCATACGAGAAGGTGAGCCGCCAGGGCAGGCCGCCGGTCTTGTTCATGGCGTCGAGATGCGCGGTCGCATCCTCATCCGACTGGCCGCCGGACAGGAACGCGATGCCGGGCACGGCGGCGGGAACGCAGGCCTTGAGCACCTTGAGGGTCTTGTCGGCGACCTCATCGACCGTCGCGCGCCTCGCGTACTTCTTGCCCGCAACCACCATGTTCGGCTTGAGCACCATGCCTTCGAGCGCGACCCGCTGGTCATAGAGCTGCTCGAACACCCGCTTCAATGTCCACTCGGTGGCGATATAGCAGCGGTCGATGTCGTGATCGCCGTCCATCAGCACCTCGGGCTCGACGATCGGCACGATGCCTTCGTCCTGGCAGAGCGCCGCGTAGCGCGCGAGCGCATGGGCGTTCGTGTTGATGCAGGTGTGGGTCGGGATGCCCGCCCCGATGTCGATGACGGCGCGCCACTTGGCGAACTTGGCCCCAAGCCCGCGATATTCGACGAGGCGTTCGCGCAGGCCGTCGAGGCCTTCCGTGATGACCTCGTTCGGGCAGAACGGCAGCGGCTTGAGGCCTTTGTCGACCTTGATGCCCGGCAGCGCTCCAGTCTTCTCGATCACCTTCACCAGCGGGGCGCCGTCCCTGGCGTTCTGGCGGATGGTCTCGTCATAGAGGATGACGCCGGAAATGTATTTCGACATCGCCTCGGTTGAGCGAAACAGCAGCTCTCGATAGTCGCGCCGGCTGTCGGCGCTCGATTCAGCGCCGATGGCATCGAACCGCTTCTTGATGGTGCCCGATGATTCGTCGGCGGCCAGGATGCCCCGGCCCGGCGCAACCATCGCCTCGGCGACCCTATTGAGCTCAGCGAGGTTCATTTGAAGCCTCCTTCACGCGTTAGCATCGACTTGTCCCGGCCTTTGAGCCGGGACAAGGCTTTGGCCTATTTTACCCTCAAAACCTCGACCCCAGGCAATGGTTTGCCTTCCAGCCATTCGAGGAATGCGCCGCCCGCCGCCGACACGTAGGTCATTCGGTCGGCCGTCCCGGCCGCATTGAGCGCCGCAACCGTATCGCCGCCGCCAGCCACCGACACGAGCTTGCCGGCAGCGGTAAGCTCCGCCGCCGCTTCGGCGATCTCGATCGTGCCGTTGTCGAAGGGCTCCATCTCAAAGGCGCCGAACGGGCCGTTCCACACCAGCGTCTTCACCCGGCCCAGGACCGAGACCACATGCTCGACGGTGCGCGGGCCGATATCCAGGATTATCTCGTCCGAACCCACATCATCCACCGAAACGATCCGCGAAGGCGCATTGGCTTCGAACCTGAGCGCCGCGACGGCGTCGACCGGCAGCACGATCTCGCAGCTCTTGGCGGCGGCCTGGAGCAGAATGTCACGTGCGGTGACGGCGAGCTCATGCTCGCACAGCGACTTGCCCACGTCCTTGCCTTGTGCGGCCAGGAAGGTATTCGCCATGCCGCCGCCGATGATCAGCACATTGACCTTGGGAATCAGGGCGCCGAGCAATTCGAGCTTGGTCGAGACCTTGGCGCCGCCCACGATGGCGGCGAGCGGACGCTGCGGTGCGTCGAGCACCCGGCTGAAAGCAGCAAGCTCCGCCTCCATGGCGGGGCCCGCATAGGCCGGCAGAATGTGGCCGAGGCCTTCGGTCGAGGCATGGGCGCGGTGGGACACCGAAAAGGCGTCGTTGACCCAGATGTCGCCAAGCCGGGCAAGCGCTGCCGCGAAAGCGGGGTCGTTCTTCTCCTCGCCCGCATGGAAGCGGGTATTTTCCAGGCAGAGGATGTCGCCCGGCTTCATGGCAAGCGCCGCCGCTTCGGCCTTTGCCCCGATGCAGTCGTCCACGAAGGCGACCGGGCGTCCGATGATGCGCGCCGTCTCGGCGGCGATGGGCCTGAGCGAGTCCTTCGGATCAGGCCCTTGCGGCCGGCCGAGATGCGAGAGCAAGATCACCATGCCGCCCCGATCCGCGATTTGAAGGATGGTCGGCGCCATGCGCTCGATGCGTGTTGCGTCGGAGACCACCCCGTCCTGGATCGGCACATTGAGGTCGACGCGCAACAGCACCCGCTTACCCTTCACCTCAGCTTGATCGAGCGTGCGGAAACCGGTCATTCTTCGGTCAACTAGATCAGCTTTCCCATCGCCACGGCGGTGTCCACCATCCGGTTCGAAAAGCCCCATTCATTGTCGTACCACGACATGACGCGCACCAGCGTGCCGTCCATCACCTTGGTCTGGTCCAGGTGGACGATCGAGGATCGCGGATCGTGATTGAAGTCGATCGAGACGTTGGGCCGATCGGTGTAGCCGAGAATGCCCTTGAGCTGCTGCTCGGCGGCGCGCTTCACGGCGCCGTTGATCTCCTGCGGCGAGGTCGCGCGCTTGGCGACGATCTTCAGATCGACCACCGACACGTTCGGCACCGGCACCCGGATGGCCACGCCGTCGAGTCGGCCGGCAAGCTCCGGCAGCACCAGACCGACCGCCTTGGCGGCGCCGGTCGAGGTCGGGATCATGGATATGGCGGCCGCGCGCCCCCGATAGAGGTCCTTGTGGAACTGGTCGTGCGAGGGCTGGTCGTTGGTATAGGCGTGCACCGTGGTCATGAACCCCTTGTCGATCCCGACCGCGTCATTGATCACCTTGACGAGGGGGACGAGACAATTGGTGGTGCAGGACGCGTTCGAGACGACCTTGTGGTCCCGGGTCAGCTTGTCGTGGTTGACCCCATAGACCACGGTGAGGTCCACATCGTCGGCGGGCGCGGACACCAGCACGCGCTTGGCTCCGGCGGTGAGATGCGCCGAAGCTTTGTCCTTGGTGGTGAAGAGGCCGGTGCATTCGAGCGCGATGTCCACGGCGAGATCCCGCCAGGGCAGCAGCGCCGGGTCCTTGATGGCGGTGACCTTGATCGGCCCGATGCCGCAATCCAGGATGTCGCGCGTGACCGTCACCTCGCCCGGAAAGCGGCCATGCACGGAATCGAACCGCAACAGATGCGCGTTGGTCTCGGGCGGGGCGAGGTCATTGATGGCGACCACGGCGATGTCGCTGCGCTTGGCTTCGACGATGGCGCGCAACACGTTGCGGCCGATGCGTCCGAACCCGTTGATGGCAACCCGAACTGGCATTCCCGGCTCCTTGGCGGGCCCGCTTCGGCGTCAAGCCCGCGCCTTCGAGGATCGATTGTTGTCACTAGCCTTTTAGCTTGTTCAATGCAGCTTCGGCGACCCTCTCGGCGGTGATGCCGAAATGGCTGAAAAGGTCCTTGGCCGGCGCGCTGGCGCCGAACGTCGTCATGCCCACGAAGGCGCCGTCCGAGCCGATGATCTCGTCCCAGCCCTGCCGGATGGCGGCCTCGACCGCGACCCGAGCGGGCGCAGTGCCGATGACCGCCTGCCGCTCGGCCGCCGGTCGCGCGCGGAACAGCTCGAAGCACGGCACCGATACGACGCGCGCCCGCACGCCGCGCCCGCGCAGGAGCTTCTGCGCTTCGACGGCGATTACGACTTCCGACCCGGTGGCGAACAGCGACACGTCGGCGCCGCCGTGCGCCGGGGCGCTGCCTTGCGCGGAAACGATCTCGTAAGCGCCGGCCGCGCAACGGTTGCCGGCGTCGGCTTCGGTCCGCAGCTGCGGCAGGTTCTGCCGCGTCAGCGCCAGCACGCTTGGGCGGTCGTGCGCCTCGAGCGCAAGCTGCCAGCATTCGACGGTCTCGACCGGATCGCAGGGGCGGAACACCAAAAGGTTCGGTATCGCGCGTAGCGCCGCCAGATGCTCGACCGGCTGGTGCGTCGGCCCATCCTCGCCGAGCCCGATGGAATCATGGGTCATCACGTGGACTACGCGGGCGCCCATAAGGGCAGCGAGCCGGATCGCCGGACGGCAATAGTCGGAGAAGACCAGAAAGGTGCCCGAAAACGGAATGATCCCGCCATGCAGCGCCATGCCGTTCATGGCTGCCGCCATGCCGTGCTCGCGCACGCCGTAATGGATAAAGCGTCCGCCATAGTCGGCGGCCGACAGGACCTTGATGCCTTTCGGCTTGGTGTTGTTGGAGCCGGTGAGATCGCCCGAGCCGCCGATCATTTCCGGCGCCAGCGCCATCAAGGCTTCGAGCGCGTTCTCGGAGGCGACGCGGCTGGCGATGGCTTTCGGCGCCGCCGCGAGCTTCTCCTTCATGGTGCGCACCGCCGTCACGATCTTGTCCTTCGGGAGATCGCCGCGCAGGCGTCGCTCGAACTCGGCGCGCCGGTCGGGGGCCGATGCGGCGAGGCGCTGCAGCCAGGCCTGTCGCGCCCCCTTGCCGCGCTCACCGGCCGCCCGCCAGGCCGCGCGCACGTCGGGCGGTATTTCAAAGGCGGGCAAATCCCAGCCGAGACGTTCGCGCGCGCCCTTGATCTCTTCGGCCCCCAGCGGCGAGCCGTGGCTCTTCTCGGTTCCGGCCTTGGTCGGCGCGCCGAATCCGATGACGGTGCGGCAGGCAATCAGCGACGGCCGCTCGCAGCCCTTGGCGGTCTCGATCGCCGCCGCGATCGCGTCGGGATCATGCCCGTCGACGCGGCTGGCGGCCCAGCCGGCCGCCTCGAAGCGCTTCACCTGATCGACCGAATCGGTCAGCGCCAGCGGCCCGTCGATCGAGATGCCATTGTCGTCGAACAGCACGATGAGCTTGCCGAGCCGCAAATGTCCGGCGAGCGCGATCGCCTCCTGGCTGATGCCTTCCATCAGGTCGCCGTCGGAGGCGAGCACGAAGATGGAGTGATCAACCAGGTCGCCACCGAACACGGCCGCCATATGCCGTTCGGCAATCGCCATGCCGACCGCGTTGGTGAGCCCCTGGCCGAGCGGGCCGGTGGTCGTCTCGACGCCGGGCGTGTGGCCGAATTCCGGGTGGCCGGGCGTCAGTGAGCCGAGCTGGCGGAAGCGCTTGATCTCCTCGATCGTCATTTTCTCATAGCCGAGCAGATGAAGCACCGCGTAGATCAGCATCGAGCCATGGCCGGCGGAGAGCACGAAGCGATCGCGATCGGGCCAGGCCGGATCCGCGGGATCGAATTTCAAGAACCGTCCGAACAGCACGGTGGCAATATCGGCGGCCCCCATGGGCAAGCCGGGATGCCCGCTTTTCGCCTGCTCCACCGCATCCATGGCGAGCGCCCGAATGGCATTGGCCATGCGCCGATGCTCCATCTGGTGCTCCGCGTGAGGGTGCTCCGGCCGCAAAGTCGCGTGCGTCCGCGCGTCGCGGCTCGTGGCAGATGCGGCGGCCGCCGAAGCAGCCGCAAGGGGTGACATCGGAATCGGCATGATGAGCCAGGGCGGGTTACTGTTCGTGCCCTCTAGCACGGGGCTTCGTGGAGTCAAAGAACGCCTCCGCGGGGTCGCCCGCCATCAACCCCGCGATGCACAGAGCAGGGGAGAAAATCGGCGCCAGCGTTGACGGGCAGCCGTCATCCCACGTAAGGTTCCAATCATAACTGCTTGCCGCGCATATCATTTTGGTGGCTCAACGGGGCCGATCAGTGGGGTCGGGCGGCGATGACCGATGCTGGCGCGATCGAAGCTGCCACCAGGCGCCTGATGCTGGCGCTTGATGGGCTGGAAGCGGCGGCCGAGCGGCGGCGCGAGGCCGATCGCGCCGAGCATGGTTTAGCCGATCAGGTGCACGCGCTCGGCGCGGACCGCTCGCGCATGGCCGCCGATCTGGATGCGGTGACGGCGCGGGCGCGAGCGCTGGAAACCACCAACCAGGAGGTTGCCCGGCGGCTCGATGCCGCCATCGAGACAATCCGCTCCGTGATCGAGGCAAACGATAGTTGATGTATCCATGCGTCCAGTCGAGCGTGTCATGTCGCAGGTAACCGTCACCATTAACGGCCGCCAGTTTCGCATGGCTTGCGAGGACGGGCAGGAAAGCCATCTGTTGCGGCTCGCCCAGGATCTCGATCAGCGAATCGAAAGGCTGCGCGCCAAGTTCGGCGAAATCGGCGATACGCGGCTCACCGTCATGGCCGCATTGACGGTCGCTGACGAGCTTGCGGACACGAGCGGCAAGTTACGCCGCCTGGAAGAAGAGCTGGCGGGTCTGCAGGATGCGCGCGCGGCCTCCGCCGAGCGCACCGATGCCACCCAGGCGGCGGTCGCGGCGGCGCTCAATTCCGCCGCCGAGCGCATCGAGGAGGTGACCAAGGCGCTCAATCCCGGTCGCACCGTCGGCGTTACGCTCGGATGAGGCGCCGGAACGGCTTGCCAAGAGATCGACATGCCCAGAATCGATCTTCAATGAATCGTGGCGCCGGGCGCGTGGCCGCATTACATTGGCGGGGCGGGGCTGCGGGGTGCGTTAGGAGCATTATCCCCGGGGCCTTATCGATCTCACGGGAGCTGTCCCTGTCCGGGCTCGTGGGTCCGGGCACATGGCGCCCACCTACTTGTGTAGGGAACCCGGGATCGAACACTCCGACGGCCATCGTGGCTCCGCATTCTTTACGAGGCC
>WNFJ01166663.1_pt3 | contig 21841 bp, 24 predicted proteins | sample 5400461 | NCBI WGS metagenome assembly WNFJ01 (sample SAMN13153349, study PRJNA577476) | soil metagenome | isolation source: 115 cm saprolite on Douglas fir-dominated hillslope | place: USA:California | collected 2013-09-17
GCCGATGACCTGCACGATCCGGCGATCCGGCCGCGCCAGTTTCAGTCCGAGCGCCATGCCGCCGCTGAATCCAAGCCCGCCGCCGGCGAGGCCGACATAGCTCTGCGGCTTGGTGCGCGTGATGTGCCCCTGCAGCAGCGGCGCGTTGCGGATCGCTTCGTTGATCACGACATCGTCCTGCGACAGCCTTTCATTTAGCGTCGCGAACAAGAACGCCGGGTTGAGCGCGCCCGAGGCGCCCTTGTTGGCGCTTGCGGCGGCGCGGCGTTTTGCCGTTTGCTCGCATCCGCTGCTCCAGCTTGCGATGCGCTCAGTCACGCGCCGGCGATATCCGTCATCGGCGCGCGCCTCCACCGCATCGAGCACCTGCTGCAACACGGTGGCGCAATCGCCCTGGATTCTCATGTCGGTGGGAAATCCCCACATCGGGAAATCCGATTTCAACGGATCGATGTCGATCTGGATCCATTTGATCGCGGCGGCACGTTTGGCGTATTGCGGAATGTACGGCACGTCGGAATCGAGCAGCAGACCGAGATCGGCTGTCTCAAGCAAGGGCAGCGGATCGAAGCCCGCGAAGCACGGCGAATCCTGGGGTATATTGAGGTCGATCGAGTTGAATTCCGCGACCTGGATGCCGCAGGTTCGCGCCAAGCGCTCCAGCAGCGCGACCGCTTGCGGCTTGCGGCCGATATAAGAAGTCAGCGCAATCGGATTTTTCGCCGCCATCAATGCTTGCGCGATGGCGTCGACCCGCGCCGGCTCGATGCCGCCTGCGCGCACACTGCCATAGCGCGCGGCCGGGTATGCCGGCATGCCGGCGTCGTCCCATTGCTCCGCCAGCGTCTCGCGCGGCAGCATCATGTAGACAGGGCCGGGCGGATCGCTTTGCGCAAACGCGCTGGCGCGGGCCAGCGCTTCCTTCACCACGATGCCTGAGGGGAGCGAATATTCCCATTTGACGTAAGGCCTGACGATGCTGGCGATGTCGAACGGGTCCTGCACGAAATGCACATAGCTGTCGCGCGAGCCCGGCAATTCGCCATGCAAGGTATAGGGCGCGCGTCCGGCAAACAGCATCACCGGCAGCCGGTAGCGAAACAGGTTCTGGATTGCCATGCAGGCATTCGCGGTGCCGGCATCGACATGCACGAAAACCGCCTGGCCCCGTCCAGTCGCCAGCGCGTAGCCGCCGGCCATGTGCACGGCCACGACCTCGTGCGGGCACAGGATCACCTCCGGATGTTTGCGCCCTTCCTTGTCCCAGCGCGCCATCTCCTCGATCAGGGAAACATGATCGGTACCCAGATTGGCGAAGATGTAGTCCACCCCGAGATCGACCAGCCCTTCGAGGAAATGGTGCGCGGTAGAGTGGTGGCTCATGCGCGGCTTCCCGGCGCCGTCTCTTTTACAAACCGGTTGCGCAAGGTGCCGATGCCGGTGATTTCGATCTCGACGACGTCGCCGGCTTTGAGATCGGGCGAAGCGCCGTCGGTCCCCATCCAGATCACGTCGCCCGGCCAAAGCGTGAAATATTTGGTCAGCTCGACGATGAACGGTTTGATGCCGAAGATCATCTCGTTGGTGCGGAAGCGATTGCTCTCCTTGCCGTTCACCTTGACGATGGTTTCCATCTTGTCGAGATCGACATCGGTTTCGATCCAGGGCCCCATCGGCTTGAAGGTGTCGGCATTCTTGGCACGCCACAGCCCGCGATCGGCCTTCTGCCAGGAGCGCTCGCTGACGTCGTTGCCGATGGTGTAGCCGAACACGCAAGCCATTGCGTCGGTCTCGTTGAGGTGTTTTGCCTTTTTTCCGATGACGACGACCAGCTCGCCCTCGTAGTGAATCTTCTCGGTGGCGGTTGCCGGAATCACGACGTCTTCGTTGTGGGCGATCAGCGCGTTCTGCGCGCGATAGCCGATCTCGGGCCTGTCAGGTACGTTGGGCACCTCGCCGCGCTTGTCGGCCGCTTCCTTGAGATGCTTGAGGTAATTCAGACCGACGCAATAGAAGGTCCGCGGCATCAGCGGCAGCTCGATCGTCACCTCCGCCAAGCAATGAGCGCGCGGCGTGCGCTGCCATTCGCCGAAGGGCTCGCCATTGACCGCGATCACGCGGTCGCCTTCGATAATACCCCAGGATGTTTGTCCGTCTGCGGTGAATTTCAGCCAACGCATGCATGATCCTTTTTATTCGGCCGCGGCGCGGGGCTGAGTTTTCCAGGCGCCGGTGGCCGGGCGCGGCAGCCCGAGATTCTCGCGCAAGGTCTTGCCGGCGTATTCGCTGTGAAACAGACCGCGGCGCTGCAGTTCGGGGACGATGTGGCGGACGAAATCAGCATACGATCCCGGCACGTAAGTGGCCGCAATGACAAAACCGTCGCAGCCGCGGCCTGCGAACATCTCTTCCAGCCGGTCGGCGATCTCCTTGGGGCCGCCGACGATCGCGTCCTGGGTTTGGCCGCGGCCGGAGAAAGTGATGAAATCCCGCGTCGTCGGATTGGTCTTGCCGCTGGTTCTCAGCACACCGTCGCGGATGCCGAGCATGCCCTGCATGCCCTTAAGCTCTTCGGTCGTGAGCGGTTCATCGATGCCCTTGGAGGCAAAATCATAGTTCAATCCCTCCGACAACAGCGACAGCGCATCGATTTCCAGTGGCAGCTTTTCGATCAACGCCATTTTGTCTTCGGCCTCGGACTTGGTCGCGCCGGACACCGGTGTGACGAGGTTGCAGAGAAACATCCGGTCGGGATCGCGGCCGGCCTTGGCGGCCTCGTTCCTGATTCCGTCATAGCCCTGCTTGGCGCCGGCCAGATTGCGCGCCGCGGTGAAGATGACTTCACCCCATCGGCCGGCAAAACGCTGGCCGCGGCCGCTGGCGCCGGCCTGGATGACGACGGGATGGCCCTGCTGCGAGCGCGGCACCGTGAACGGCCCACGCGATTTGAAGAATTGCCCTTTGTGGTCGAGGCGCTTGACCTTGGTCGGATCGGCAAAGCGGCCGCTTTTCTTGTCAATCAGGAGCGAGCCGTCTTCCCAGGAATCCCAGTGGCCGAGCACCACTTCCATGAATTCGTCGGCGCGGTCGTAGCGCAGATCATGCTCGAGATGCGCGTCCTTTCCCATATTGTGGGCCTCGCCGTCGTTGACTGATGTCACCACGTTCCAGGCGGCGCGGCCGCCGGTCATCAGGTCGAGCGTGGCGAAGCGGCGCGCGACGTCGAAAGGTTCGTAATAGGTGGTCGAGCAGGTCGATGCGAGACCAAGCTTGTTGGTAACCATTCCCATCGTGGTCAGCACCACGATGGGATCCATCTTCACGCAGCGGATGCCGTATTCGACGGTGTGGGCGTGATCGTTGCCATAGCGATCCGGCATCGCCAGACGATCGTCGAAAAACGCCATGTGGAATTTTCCGGATTCGAGGATCCGGGCGATCTCCTGGTAGTAATCCGCCGACATCGAGTCGTCGCGCGATTCCGGATGGCGCCACGAGCTTGGCAGGTTGGTGCAATTCTGCGCCTGCAGGAAGCCAACCATCACCATTTGCCGTGTCATGCTGCTCTCCCAGTGTCGGCCAGATGATATGTCACGCGAGATCAAGCTCGGCGGCCAATTTGTATTCACCGGCCAGCGCGCGCAATCTTTCCCATGTCGTGTCTTCGACGTCGATGCCGGAAATCTTGCGCTGCTGCTCCCGGGTATATTCGACCTCGCCCGGATAGAACACGCCGGGTGAGCCTTCCGACGGCGGCGTCGCCTTGAGATAGCGCGCGAACTCGGCGACTTCTCTCTTGAAATCCTTCAGGGGACGGAACGCCGCGACATTGAACACCGCCATGAAGCATCCGTCGTTGTGGCGCCCGGTGGGTTCGACGCCGAAGCCTAACCCCGTGAGCAGCCCAGCACCTCGACCATCGCAGCCAGGCCAGAGCCCTTGTAGCCTTCGGTGCCGCCGAGTGGCAGCAGCGCGCCGCCCCTGCGGAATTGTTTGGGATCGGTGGATTGCCGCCCTTCGCTGTCGACGATCCAGCCGGTCGGGATTTCTTCGCCGCGCGCGGCGGCGAGCTGGATCTTTCCGGCCGCGACCGCTGACGTCGCCATATCCAGATAGAACGGCGCCTCGAGGTCCGATGGCACCGCGATCGAGATCGGATTGGTGCCGAGCCGGGCCTCGCGTCCGCCGAACGGCGCAACGTGCTTTGGCGAACGACCGGAATCGGCGGTGGCAAGCCCGATCATGCCCTCCTTGATCGCCATCATCGGATAGGCGGCGAGCCGTCCGACATGGCTTTGCCGAAAAACCGTGCAGGCCGCGACATTGGCGATCTTTGCTTTCTCGATCGTGAGCGCCATCGCCTTGGCGTTGACGTAAAACCCAAAACCCCAATGGCCGTCGATCACCGTCGTGGTCGGTGATTCCTGCACGATCGTCCACTTCGCGCCAGGCACGATATGCCCGGCCTTGATGCGCTCGATATAGGTCGGGATCGCGATCACCCCGTGCGAGTCATGGCCGGCGAGGTTGGCGTTGACGCAGCCGACCGCCACGGCGTTGGCTTCCTCGTCCGACGCGCCGGCGGCCTTGAGCAGCGCCGCGCCAATGCGCGTGAGACGGTCGGCCTGCACGAGCGGCATGGGACTTCCTCGTTCGAGCCCGCGCGGGAGGCGGGTCTTGCTTGTTGTCTTTTGCTTCTTGTCTCTTGGTCTTCCCTTTGGCTCATGGTCTCAAAGCGATGGCCGGAGAGCAAGAGGCAAAGACGTCGAAATCGCGGTGCGCTCACGCCGGCCATGCGTAGCAGTTCCGCTACGCGGGATTTGAGGATTTCGTTTTGCGCGGAAAATCGCCGGGCCATGGCAGCGAGGTCTGGTCGGCGAGGGATTTAAGAAAAATCTTCGCGCCATCGGCGTAAGTGCTGTTGACAGGCAATTCCAGACGCGCGCACCAGTCGGCCGGCATCGGTTGCTGCACACCCAGTACTTCAAACGCCGAGCCCCACCACCGTGCCGGTGCCGGCGATCTCTCGTCCTCGGGGATCGCGCGCCATCGGACGAACTCATCCACGGCGCGTTCAAATTGCACATTCGCGGCCTGATGCATCGCCACCTCCGAACGACCGATGATACGCGGCTTTGCGATGGCGGCCAATCCGGTCCGCGCGTGTCAGCGCGCCGCTTCCGAACCTGGGCGGATCCACAGCCAGCCGGCGACGCCACCAAGCGCGGCGCAAAGCGCCGCTATCAGCATCAGCGTGCGCACTGCGCGATCGAATGCGGCGACGACGCCCTCGGCGATGCCGGCCTGCCCGGCCAGTACCGCATTCAATGCTTCGTTGGTGTGCGTGGGCGGCCCGGCAAGATAGTGTGAAAAGCTTGCGAACAGCACCGCGCCGAGTGCCGCGACCGCAAGCAGACCGGCCACCCGGGCGAACGCGTTGTTGACGCCGGATGCGATGCCGGCGCGGGCTTCGCCCACCGACGACATCACCGTTGACGTCAGCGGCGGAACCGTGATGGTCATGCCGACGGCGAGCACAGAGATCGGCGGAAATACCCCTACCCAATAGGGTCCCCTGAAGTCGACGAAAGCGAGCAAGGTCAAACCGCAGGCGGCGATGATGGGTCCGATGGTGAGTGACAGCCGCGGCCCGAAACGGTCGGACAGGGTGCCCGCGAACGACGCGCCGAAACCCATGATCAGGGCAAATGGCAAAAGCGCCGCGCCAGCTTGCGTCGCAGAATAGCCGCCGAGCCGGATCAGGCCAAACGGCAGATAATACAGGGCGCCGCCAAGCGCGAAGTAGAGCAGCAGCGTCAGCGCGTTGGTTGCGGCAAAATTGCGCGAGCGGAATAGCGACAGCGGCATCATGGCCTGTTCGCCGCGTCGGGCTTCGATCGCGACGAACGAGACAAGCAAAGCGGCTCCCAGGCCGAGCGCTGCAAATACGGTCTTGTCATGAATTCCCGATGCGGGAATGGCGCTTAGTCCCCAGGTGATCGCGGCGAGGCCGATCGCGACTGTGACCGCGCCGATCCAGTCCAGCCGCTTCGCTCTATCGTCGCGGCTCTCGCAGGCAAAGAAGATCGCGAGTCCGGCGGCAGCGATAGCCAATGGTACGTTGAGCAGGAAAATCGCGCGCCACGACACCTGATCGACCAGCCAGCCGCCAAGCACGGGGCCCGCCGCCGCGGTCAGCGCGCCGACACCCGCCCATATCCCGATCGCATGGCTGCGTTCGTGCTGGTCGAAAGTCGCCCCTAGCATGGCGAGACTGGCCGGCGTGAGCAACGCGGCGCCGAGCCCTTGAACCGCGCGACTGATGACGAGCATGGTGATGTCGGGCGACAGTCCGCACGCAATCGAGGCCAGGGTGAATACCGCAACGCCCACGAGAAAAATCCGTCGACGGCCGTAAAGATCGGCGGCCGAGCCACCGACCAGCACCAAGGCGCTAAGCAGCAACAGATAGGCGTTGACGATCCACTGCGTCGATGCGGCATCGGCATGCAGCGCCTGCTGGATGGCGGGGAGGGCGATATTCACCACCGAGCCATCGATAAACGCCATGCTCGATCCGAGGATCGTCGCGGCCAGTGTCAGGCGCTTGCGCTTTTGGGAAAGCACTGCGGGAAAAGCCGGCGTCGCGCGGATGACACCGGCATCGCAGGGCGGCCGTATGAAACCAACCATGTGGACCTCGAAGGAGTGTACCGACGACACTCCGCTTATGTGAAATCCGCACCCGGCCAGCCGCCCTCGCGCGAAGAGAATTAGATCTGCCTCACCACGCCCGGCTGGCCAAGCGCGCATTCCAGCGCTTCGCGGTCCCACTTCGCGGCATTGGCCGCGGCCTCATAGGTGCTTTGCAGGAATTCGAGCAGTGCCTGGTCCGGCTGCGCGGCGGTGCGCACGGCGTCGTAGGGCAGGATGAACTCGCCGAGCGCCTCGCTGAAGAATGCCGCGTCGGGCCGCACCGGCATGGTGCGGAAGCCTGCCGGTTCGGGATAGGCATAGGAATAGAACGCGGGATAATCGATCGCGCCGCTGCCCGGCCAGAAGCCGGCGCTGCTCACTTCGTGGGAATAGGCTTCGGCGGCGACTTCATCCGGCAGATAGGGCACGCCCCCGGGATGACGCGGCGCGCGCCGGCCGGAAAAGCGCGTCACCGCCAGATCGAAGCTGCCCCAGAAGAAATGTACGGGGCTGGCCTTGCCGAGGAAGGCGGTGCGGAATTGCTTGAAGACACGGTCGACGTTCTCAAGAATTTGCAAAAAGCGCCGCACCGCGTCCGGGTCGTAAGAGACGTGCTGGTAGTCCTGCGAAAAGCGGATCGGGTTCGGTAATTCGTTGGGCATCTCGTTGATGGCGACGTGAATGCCGAGCTGCGCGAGTGCAGCGATGATCGCCGCGTAGAAACTCGCGACCGAGTGCCCGGCGAGCGAAAACTGCCGTCGCGCGCCGTCACTGGTCGAAATCCGCAAGGCGTGATCGATAAAGTCGAGCTCGATCTGAAATGTGCGTGAGCCATCAGGAATCGGCGAGGTCGTCAGCCCGCGCGGGGTGATGTACAGCACGACATGCCAGGAATGATTGAGCCAGGGTTCGCGTGCGAGGCGTATCTTGCCGATGATCTGGGTCCACAGATGCAGCGTTTCGTAAGTCTCGCGCCACGCCGCGGTCGGCAATTCCGGCCACGGGACTTGCGGGGCGTTGCTCATGCCTGAACTCTGTGCGCGGGCGTCGTGAAACGCGTATTACGTATCACAAATCATCACGTGAGCATCACGAATTGGTGCGCTCCGGACATCGACGCTTGCCGCGCGTGGCGCGGTAGAGGCTGCGGCACCACCAGCGCCGCGCAATCGCCTGCACCGGATGGCGCGCCAGTTGATAGATAAAGAGAATTTCGATCATGGCAGAGTACGTCGTCCCTAGCGCATGGTCCGCCAAAGCATGCCCTCGGGCTTGACCGGAGGGTATGGTGGGTTTGGCGATAAGATCGTGCGCTCTTTAATGAAGAGCGCGATTGGACCCAAAACTACCGCTTTTGCCGATCGCGCTCGGGACAAATGGGGCGGCACTCACGGATGAGAATGCCGCCCGCGTCACATCAGCCATGCAGTTTTTTTGCGGTCTCTGCGATCACGCGTCCTTGATAGCGCGCGCCCGCCAACTCGTTCTCGCTCGGCTGACGGCTGCCGTCGCCGCCGGTGATGGTGGTCGCGCCGTAGGGCGAGCCGCCGGTGACTTCGTCGAGCTTCATCTGCCCCGCAAAGCCATAATTCAACCCGACGACGGTCATGCCGAAATGCAGAAGGTTGGTGATGATGGAGAACAGCGTGGTCTCCTGGCCGCCGTGCTGGGTTGCGGTCGAGCTGAAGGCGCCGCCGACCTTGCCGTGCAGCGCGCCTTTCATCCAGAGGCCGCCGGCCTGGTCGAGGAAATTCGCCATCTGCGACGACATGCGGCCGAATCGGGTGCCGGTACCGACAATGATGGCGTCGTAATTGGCAAGCTCTTCGATCTTCGCCACCGGCGCCGGCTGATCGAGCTTGTAGTGCGACGCTTTTGCGACCTCGAGCGGCACCAGTTCGGGTACCCGCTTGATGTCCACGGTAGCACCGGCTTCGCGGGCGCCTTCGGCGACGGCATTCGCCATCTTCTCGATATGACCGTAAGCGGAATAGTAGAGAACGAGAACTTTTGTCATGGTTAGTCTCCGGGGGTTGCGAGGTTTTGATTATTTGAGGCGTCACGGCCGGGCTTGATCCGGCCATGACGCAAACGTCAGGTCATGCCGCGTCCACCAGCACCAGTTCGGAATCTTCCAGTGCGGTGATCTTGAGCTGTGCCTCGTCGCGGATCGCGACGCCGTCGCGGGCGTTGACGCGCACGCCGTTGATCTCGACCGCGCCCGCCGCCGGGACCAGATAAAGGTTACGCGTCTTGCCGGCTGCGTATTCCGCGCTGTCGCCGGCCTTCAGCGTGGTGGCGAGTACGCGAGCGTCGGCGCGGATCGGCAGCGCGTCTCTATCACCCTCGAATCCGCTGGCGATGGTGACGAAACTGCCGGAGCGATCCGCCTTCGGAAACGGCTTGGCGCCCCAGGTCGGCTGGCCGCCTTCGGTGGTCGGCTCGATCCAGATCTGGAATATTTTTGTCTTGGTCGGCTCCAGATTGTATTCGGAGTGACGTATCCCGGATCCCGCGCTCATCACCTGTACGTCGCCCGCCTCAGTTCGTCCCTTGTTACCGAGACTGTCCTGATGGGTGATCGCGCCTTCGCGGACGTAGGTGATGATTTCCATGTTGGAATGGGGATGCGCGGGAAAGCCGGTGTTCGGGGCGATCTCGTCGTCATTCCACACCCGCAAGGCGCCGTGGCCCAGATTGCCGGGATCGTAATGGCTGCCGAACGAGAAGTGGTGTTTTGCCTTGAGCCAGCCGTGATCGGCGCTGGCGAGTTTTGCAAATGGTCTGAGTTCGATCATGGGATATTCCTTTGATTTGAATTCTTTGAGGGTGCCGGGCGCCGTGCACCCGGCATTTGTTCGGATCAGGCGCCGCAGCCGCCATCGCTGGCCGCGCCGATGCCGCGCGAGCCGCCGGTGATGAGGCCAACCTTGCCTGCGAGGGGCTTGGTCATTGGATTTCTCCGTCGTTCGAATTCCGATGAGGCTCTGGATATGCGCTTCCCCATAGGTTAGAAATAGAAACTATCGAAACACATTGTTTCTGATTTTGCGCTTGGGAGGAACGCGGATGGCAAAACTTCCCGATTTCGAAGGCCTCGCGATTTTCGCGAAAGTCGTGGAATTACGGTCGTTTGCGGCGGCCGCGACCGAACTGGCGCTGTCCAAGGCGACGGTATCGAAGGCGGTCACCCGGCTCGAGGAGCGGCTCGGCGCCCGGCTGTTCAACCGCACTTCGCGGCGGCTTGCCTTGACCGATGCCGGGCAAAAGCTGTCGGAGCGCGCGGCGCGCCTGTTGCTCGATGGCGAGGCGGCGGAGAACGAGGCGCTGGCGCAATCGGTGGCGCCGCGCGGGCTGGTGCGCCTCGCCGTGCCGATGACGTTCGGGGTGAAAGCGGTGGCGCCGATCCTGCCGGAGTTTCTCACAGCCTATCCCGATGTCGCGATCGACCTTCACTTGAGCGATGCCATGGTCGATCTGATCGGTGAGGGCTTTGATGCCGGTTTGCGGATCGCGAGCCTGCCGGATTCATCGTTGATCGCGCGGCGGCTGTGCGCGATGCCGCGCTACACGGTGGCAGCGCCATCCTACCTCAAGCGCCACGGCCGGCCGACCCATCCGATGCATCTCGCGCAGCACAGATGTCTCGGTTACGCCTATCTCTCCACGCCCGGCGTCTGGCACTACACCAATTCAGCGGGCGAGCAGGCGAGCGTGCGCCCCGCGGGGCCGCTGCGTGTCAACAATGGCGAGGCGCTATTGCCGGCGCTGATCGCCGGCTTAGGCATTGCCGATCTGCCGGAGTTCATCGTCGGCGATGCCATTGCCTCAGGCGAGGTCGAAGTGATCCTGAAAGACTGGAAGCAGACCGAGGGCTCGGTGCATCTGGTGACGCCGCCTGGCGGTCCGCGTCCCGCGCGCGTCGAGGTGCTGGCGGATTTTCTCGCGAAGCATTTTGCGAAGGGGAAGGTGCGGCGCAAGTCGTAGCTCGGACAATGCCCGCGGCTATCGCAGCACCTGTTATTTCGGCTAGGCTGGATCGTTTCTCGGCAAGGCCAGATGCGGCGAGGTGGCAACGATGCGCATTCATAATATCTACGCGGACGGGCAAGGCGAGACCCATTTTCGCGACATCGAGATTGAATGGTCTGAGAACGGTCCGGACGGCACAACATCGAAACGATTTCCCGCAACCGGCATTCTCTTTCGGACCACGCCGTCAGATTGGTTTTTCGACTGGCATCCAGCGACGCGGCGTCAGTACGTCATCAATCTGGACGCGCCACACAAAATCACCGCAAGCGACGGCGAGACGCGCGTAATTGGTGTGGGTGAAATTTTCTTGATCGAGGACGTCCATGGCAAGGGGCCATCTCTCGCAAGCACTGGATGGCAAGTTTAGGCATTCGGTGATGATACCGATCGATTGAATCCTCAATGCTTGCCGAAATTCAAACCAAAAATCGCACGACGCGAAAAATAAAATCAAATCTGCCGGGGGAAAACTGCCGATGAACCGACGTGAACTTCTAAAGACGGCTGCGGTGCTGCCGCTGGCTCACGCTGCACTCTTCAATTCCGCATTCGCGCAAAGTCCGTGGCCGACGCGCAATATCACCATGATCGTGCCGTTCCCGGCCGGCGGCCAGGCCGATCTCGCAGCGCGCCCGGTGGCGCTGGCGCTGGAAAGAATCCTGGGCAAGCCCGTCATTGTCGACAACCGCGCCGGCGGCGCCGGTGGATCGATCGGCAACGCAGCGGCAGCGCGCGCCGAGCCGGATGGCTATACGCTGTTGATGACGCTGTCTTCGCTTGCCGTATTGCCCGAAGCCGACCGGCTGTTCGACCGTCCCGTGGCTTACGAAGTCTCGCAGTTTGCCCCTGTTGCGCGCGTGCTCGCCGATCCGACCTTGCTTGCGGTACCGGCATCGGCGCCATGGAAGACGCTGCAGGATTTTGTCGATGATGCCAAAAAACGTCCGGGCCAGATCCCCTATGGCTCGTCGGGCCCCTATGGCACGCTGCACGTGGCGATGGAAATGTTCGCGGCCAGCGCCGGCATCAAATTGCTGCACGTGCCATTTCGCGGCGCTGGTCCCGCGCTGACCGCACTCTTGAGCGGCACGGTGCAGGCGCTGGCGTCGGCGCCGGGCACGCTGAAGCAGCAAGTCGATGACGGCAAGATGCGCGTGCTGGCGAACTGGGGCGCCGAGCGGATTGCGAGTTTTCCCGATCTGCCGACCTTCCGGGAGCTCGGCTACAAGGACGTCGAGTTCTACATCTGGGCCGGGCTGTTCGCGCAAAGCGCGCTGCCGGCGACGATCATGACGCGGCTGCGCGAGGCGATGGCGCAAGCTGTGAAAAGTCCGGAGGTGACAAAAACCTTCGAGACCGCAGGCAGCCCGGTGGCTTACCTGGACGCGCCGGAATTTTCGAAGTTCGTCAGTGAAGACAGCGCGCGCCTGATCGCGGCAGTGAAGAAAATCGGCAAGGTGGAGTAGAAGGACCAGACCTCAGATGCGCAATTGCGCATCTGGGAATCTCGAGATTCCGGGTTCGCGTTTTCAACGCGCCCCGGAATGACGCGTCAATAATCCGAGAGCGCCCTGACCTTGTTGTCCGTCGCGCCATCCACGGAACCCCAATTTCACAATTTTTTGTGCAGCGCGAACCTTCCCTTTGCCTCATTTCTTTTGAAGCCTCCAGTGCAACACGGAACAAGCACGCCAACCCAATCCCAGAAAGAAGGACCGGACATGCGAGTGCACCCAGTTGCCCTGAGCCTCGTGATCGCGACCGTCAGCGGTATCGCCGTTCAAAATCCCGCTTTTGCCGAGGAGTATCGGGGAACCTTTGCGCAACAGCTTGCCTGCACGCCTGACGTTTTCAGGCTTTGCGGCGATCAGATACCCGACAGCAATCGGATCGTGGCGTGCCTGCGGCAAAATACAGCGCAACTCAGCAGTGACTGCCGCTCGGTGTTTGAATCCAATGCCAGCGCGTCCCCGGAGGCTGCGCCGAGACGCCGCAATGATCAGCCAAGGTCCTATAGCGGCCAATAGGCGGCCCTGCCGCTACGGCTAGGTCCGCAGCACCGCGATCAAGGATGCGACAGCGGCGATAAACGCCAGCACCGTGGCCATGTCCAACCACAGGGTTTGCCGGCGAGCATCGTGCCGGTCATGGCTAAGCCAGTCCCGCACGAACCTGGCGGGAACGTCGAACACAACCGAGTTGTCATCCGCATGATGGATCTCGTGATCGGCGAACATCGCCCGCACGTTGGCGACGCCCATCCGTTCGAGTTCGCAATACCATTGCCAGGCGTGCTCGCCGCCCGTCCATCGATTTTCGAAAGGAAGCCGGTGCGATTTCATCTCGGACCTCCGCCTCTGCGTCGATCCGCGCGCGGCCAAGTTAGTCACGCTCAAGCGCGGACCATCAGCAACTCTGGTAAATTACGCCTTCGGGAACGCGCTCTCCAACGTTTCGTTTCATGGCCGAGACCGGAATTACAATTCCGTCTCGACATGGCCGATGGGGATCAAGTTCCCCTAAACCGCCGACCGGCTCCGAGGGCGATATCGTCACGCGCGATTTTCGCAGACGTCGACCCATTCGGCGGCTGTGAGCTCAGCCATCCGCGAGGGTGCGATGCGGACCGCGCTGTGGGTCGAGCCGGCGGCCGGCACGACCTCGTCGAATGCCTTCAGCGAAAGATCGCAATAAATCGGCAGCGGCGTTTTCAGGCCGAACGGACATACCCCGCCAACGTCATGGCCGGTAATCCCGGCGATCTCGTCGACGCCGAGCATCTTCGGCTTGTCGCCGAAGCGCGCCTTGACTTTCTTGTTATTCATCCGCGCCGTGCCACTGGCGACGATCAGCACCACGCGCTCGCCGATCCGAAGCGAGAGCGTTTTCGCGATCCGCCCGGGCTCGACGCCATAGGCCTCGGCCGCCAGCGCCACCGTCGCCGAGCTGATCGGCGATTCGATCACGGCGATATCGGGAGCCTCCTCGGCGAAAAACGCGCGGACCGATTCAAGGCTCATGGGAAGAGACCAGATCGGGCAGTTCTGACAGCGCGTGGATGCGATAATCGGGCTCAACTCCGAGTTCGTCCATCTGGGTCCGGATCGCCTTGAACATTGTGAGTGGGGCGACAACGTCGCTTTTGACACATGCCAGCGCCATCGCTTCCGGCGTCACCCGCTCGATCCAGGCGACGTTCAGCCCGAATGCCTTGGCGCCGCAGGCATCCCACGGGTTCGAGGACACGAACAGCACCTCGGCGGGCGGCACGCCAAGCGTCGATTCGATCAGGCGGTAGGCCTCCGGAGCAGGCTTGAAGATTTTTTGGGAGTCGACGCTGATGGTGGCGTCCAGCATCCGGTCGAGACCGCTGTTGGCTACCAGTGCGTTGAGCATGCCGGTGCTGCCGTTGGAAAGAATCGCAAGCTTTCGGCCTCGCATCGCCGCCAGCGCGGCCATCGCGTCCGGGTAAAGCTCGAGATGCAAATATTTGTCGATGATGCGCCCGAACGCATCCCTGTCCTGTTTCAGGCCAAGGCATCGCAGCGTATAGGCGAGCGAATCCCGCGTGATGACCGAGAAATCCTGGTAGCGCCGCATCAGCGAACGCAGCCAGGTGTATTCGAGCTGCTTGATCCGCCAGATCTGCGTGATGATTTCGCCGTAGCCGGGAAATGCTTCCTCGGTAACGGTGGCCACTGACTGAATGTCGTAAAGCGTGCCATAGGCATCGAACACAACGGCTTTGATGGTCACGGGGGGTACTCGCTGGATTAGCGTGAGGCTCCCGGGGTTCAAAGCGGATCTGCGTCGCACGTCTGACGGTCAGTATGGCCGGCATGTCCGAAAGCGGATCCATCTAGCCTTTGGAAGCCAGGATGCACATTATGGATTCATGAAGTCCTGTCCGTCCATAGCGCAAGCTCGATATCGGCGCCACAATTGGGCCGGTTGCAATCAAGGGGGGCACGCATGAAAGCCTGGCAGCTGCAACGGCCCGGCGGAGAACTCCGCTTTAGTGATGTGCGTACGCCGGAACCGCGTCCGGGCAGCGCCTTGGTGCGGATCGAAGCGTCGGCGCTGATGTCGTATCTGAAAGCCAACGTCGACGGCAAATTGCCGACCTACAATCCGCCTCCGGGCCCCTTCACGATCGGAACCAACGGGGTCGGCGTCGTGGAAGCGGTTGGCCGGGATGTCTGGCATTTGAAGCCGGGTCAGCGCGTGGTGCTGTCGTCGCATTTCGTGGCAGCAGAGAATGTCGAAGATCCGGCGCAAGTCCTGATCGGCCTGACCTCAAGCCCGGACGCGGCGCAGGTTCTGGCGGACTGGCCGGACGGAACGCTGGCCGAATACGCGCTGATGCCGGTCGAGGCGATTACGCCCGCGGAAGGGCTGGACGAATTTGATTCAACGGCGCTCGTCACCATCGGCCGCTTTATCATTCCGTTCGGCGGTCTGCTCCGAGGCCGGCTGGCGGCCGGCGAGACACTGGTGGTGACCGGAGCGACGGGCGCCTACGGCACGGCGGCCGTATTGCTCGGGGTCGCCATGGGTGCGGCGCAGGTGATAGCGGCCGGCCGCAAACCAGAGGCGCTAGAAGCTGTCGCCCGCGCCGCGGGTCGGCGCGTTTCAACGGTGACCCTGACGGGCGACGTGCACAAAGACGCAAGCGCGCTTCGCGAAGCGGCTGGCGGCGGTGCCCACCTGGCATTCGACATGGTGGGACAGGCGCGCGATCCCAAGGCAACACTGGCCGCGCTTCACAGCCTCCGCCGCGGCGGACGGCTGGTACTGATGGGAAGCATGACAACCGATCTGCCGATTCCCTATACCGCGGTGATGCTGAACAGCTGGGAGATCATCGGCCAATTCATGTACCCGGCCGGCGCCTACCGGCGGCTGCTTGACTTGCTGCGCAGCGGGCTGCTTGACATCAGTGCGATCCGACCGCGCGTTTATCCGCTCGCGGCCTTGCCGGAAGCCATGGAAGCTGCGGCTACCGCCGGCAATCTCGAATGCATTGTGATGCAGCCCTAGCGCGGCGTCGCGTTTAGGATCGTCGTCGCCGCTTGTTCGATGAATGGAGGTTTCAAATTGCCATCAAAATTCCGACAGTGGATTTTCGCCAAACCGATGGTCAACGATGTCCTGGGACCGGAGCAGTTTCAGTTGCGGGAAGTGCCGATTCCAGAGCTGAAGCAGGGCCAGGCTCTCGTGCGCGTGAAGCTGGTGAACATTCATTCCGGCACCCGCGCGCGCATGGCTAACGGGATGACCAAGCTCGGCGACACCGATCGCAGCAATTATGCGTGCGCGGAGGTGGTTCAGTCGCGCGACCAAACCTTCAAGGAAGGGGACGTCATTGCCTGCCAGGCGGGTTGGCAGGATTACCAGATCGTCAGCAGCGAAGACGGATCGGTGGGATACGGCCCGGCGAGCGAACTGGTGAAGGCCTTGAATGGCAGCAACTCGCAATGGAGTTATGTTTTCAGACCGGCCATGGTGAAGATGTGGCCGCCGGAAGTGCTGATGGAGATGTTCGGCACTTCGGGAATGACCGCGTATTTCGGGATGCGGGAATGCGGGCCGCTGATGCCAAGGGATTGTGTTGCGGTCGCCGGCACGACCGGATCGGTCGGATCGATTGCCGCGCAACTTGCGAGGATTGCCGGCTGTTACGTGGTCGGCTTCGGCGGCGGTCCCGATCGATGCAAATGGGTGCTCGACACCCTCGGCATCAATGAATGCATTGATTATCGAGCCAAAGACTTCGAGCAGAAGCTTAAGGCCGCGTTCCCGGATAGCATCGATGTTTACTCCGATGGAATCGGTGGCGCTCTGACGGAGACGGTCACGCAACTCATGAGCCGACACGGCCGTCTGTTCTCTTACGGAGGTGCCGCGGCATATTACGCCGACAAGATTGACGCGCCACGGCAGCGTCCTTCGTTGCGGCGGGCCTTCGGCATTTCGGAGAACGTCGAGAACATCTTGAAGCAGCGAAACATCAAGTCCGAATGCTGGATCGTCGATGCATTTTACCACGAGCGGTTGAAAGCCGAAGACGATCTGTCCCGGCACCTGCGCAGCGGTGCGCTCAAGCCGATCAACCATGTTGTCGATGGCTTCGAAAACCTGCCCACTGCGGTTGTCGGCCTGTACACGACTTCCCGTTCCGGTAAATTGCAGGTGCGGTTTGAAGCGAACTGAGAACGAAGCTCGAGCCGGATCGGGCGGCTGAATCCTCGCGCGTCAAATGTTCAGAAGCTTGCGCGCGTTGGCCTTCAATACTTTCGGCCTGATCTCGTCGCGGATCTCGAGCCTGGCGAAATCCGCCATCCAGCGGTCGGGCGTAATTACCGGCCAGTCCGAGCCGAACAGCATTTTGTCCTGCAAAATGCTGTTGATGTAGCGCACCAGGATCGGCGGGAAATATTTCGGCGACCAGCCCGAGAGGTCGATATAGACGTTCGGCTTGTGGGTCGCGACCGACAGCGCCTCTTCCTGCCAGGGAAAGGACGGGTGGGCGAGGATGATCTTGAGGTCCGGAAAATCCGCCGCCACGTCGTCCACGTACATCGGGTTGGAATATTTCAGCCGCATCCCCATGCCGCCTGGCATGCCGGAGCCGACGCCGGTCTGGCCGGTGTGGAACAGCGCGATCGCGCCGGCGTCGCTGATGACCTCGTAGAGCGGATAGGCCATGCGGTCGTTAGGATAAAAGCCCTGCATGGTCGGATGGAATTTGAAGCCTTTGACGCCGTATTCCTCGATCAGCCTGCGCGCTTCGCGCACCCCGAGCTTGCCCTTGTGCGGATCGATGCTGACAAAGGGTATCAGCACGTCCAAATTTTCGGCGGCGACTTCCAGCATCTCGTAATTGTTGTAGCGGCGGAATCCGGTCTCACGCTCGGCATCGACCGGAAAGATCACCGCGGCGATCTTCTTGGCGCGATAGTAGGCAGCGGTTTCCGGCACGCTGGGCGGATGCTTGTTCGGTGACTTGAAGTATTCCGCCATCTGCGCCTGGAAGTCGTCATAGCCGTCGTCGCCATGCATGCCGCAGGGTTCTTCCGCATGGGTGTGGATGTCGATCGCAACGACGTCATCGATGTTGGGGATTTTAAGTTTTGGCATTTCGGCATCCATCGATCGTGGGGACGGCCTTCTGCGAATTGATTATACTATATAACGAATTTGGCAAGCTCGAATGTAACCCTGACCATGCCATATTGCGCCTTCCAGCGCCGTGATGTTCGCTTCTACGATAGAGGGCCAGGAACAAGGCCGGCAGGGAGGGAACAGATGACGCAGGCGCAACCCTACGAGACCGATTTCTGGAAACACGCCAATTTGCGGAAAGTCTGGGACGACATCGTTCCCGGCGAGCCGCGCGAGACCATTCCCTACACCCTGATGCGGGAAGCGATCGCGCTATACTGCAAGGCGGTTGGCGAAGATCACCCTGTTTATTTCGATGAAGCCTACGCCAAGACCACCCGCTACGGCGGGCTGATCGCGCCGCCGTCGATCCACATCCTCTTGATGTTTGCCTGCACGTCGGCCGACGACTGGATGCGCAGCCCCGGCACCGTCAATGCCGGGCAATCATGGAGCTACAATGTTCCGGCGCGTCCCGGTGACGTCATTTCGCTTCAGGCCCGCGCGCTCGACAAGTTCATCAAGCGCGAGCGGCTTTTCGTGGTGCACGACAACGTCTTCTTCAATCAGCACGGCGAGGTGATTTGTTCCGGCCGCGGCTGGACCATCCGACCGCAGTGATTGCGCGAAGGGAGTGAAATCATGACCGTGACGTTCGAAAGCCTTGCCGCCGGCGACACCATCGGGGGTGCGAAATTCGCGGTCAGCCGCGAATCCATCCGCCTGTTCTGCGATGCCTCGCTCGACTACAACCCGCTGCATCTCGACGACGACTACATGAAGGGAAATTTCGGCAAGACCAATTTCGGCGGCATCATCATGCACGGCATGAACAATTTCGGGCTGATCTCGCGGATGATTACCGACTGGGCCTTTGCCGCGGGCGCCATCCACCGCCGCCTCGAAACCAGGTGGGTCAAGCCGGTCAGGCCTGGCGACACCATCCAGCCGACCGGCATCGTGAAATCCAAACAGGCGACCGCTAGGTCACGCTGGGTTCTGATCGACGTCGTGGTGCGCAACCAGAACGACGAGAAGGTCGCCACAGGCGAGGCCATGGTCGAATTCCCGCACCGCTAGATTTTGTCAGCAATTTCAACGCGGAACCGCCAGCGGAGCTTCGGTCCGGGATGGGTCCAATGCCGAGGCCAAAGGGCCTGTTTGGATTGACATTCGACCACGCGATGGCTTAGAAACCGCGCGTCCCGGGCGGCAGGGCCGTCAGCGGGGTCGAGCTTATTTTGCCAACACTTCGGCCTGTCGAACACGGCCTTTCAAAGCACCAGGATTGTCCCATGAAAGTCCGTAACTCGCTGAAATCGCTGCGCGCTCGCCACCGTAACAACCGTCTGGTCCGCCGCAAGGGCCGGGTTTACGTGATCAACAAGGTTCAGCGCCGTTTCAAGGCCCGCCAAGGCTGAACCAGGACTGGCTTTGGCCCTTGGGGCCTAGCGCGCGAAAATTCTCACCTTTCACGGGTCTTTGACGTCTTGCTGCTTTGCAAGCCGCTTTTCCTGCGTCTAGAGTTCGGCGATGGTATTGAGATTCCCTCTCGCGCCCAACTGCTTGGCCGCAATTTTGGTGACCGCTGTCATTGCGGCGGTGCCGGCCCTCGCATTTGCGCAAGATGATCCCGGGGTCACGCCGCCGAAACAGCAGAAAAAACTGCCGGAAGCGCCGGGCAAGCTGCCGAAGGTGGGCGCCGATCGCACGCGTGGACTGGATTTTCTGTTCGGCGCGCTGAAGGCGGCGCCGGATGAGGTCAGCGCCAAGCATGTCGAGGCCCGGATCTGGGCGCTGTGGCTGCAGACCCCGAGCGACACGGCAGCGCTCTTGATGATGCGCGCCAAGGCGGCGATGGATGCGCAACAGATGGACGTCGCGCTCAAGCTGCTAGATGCCGTGGTCAAGCTGCGTCCCGATTATATCGAGGCATGGAACAGGCGCGCGACCCTGTATTATCTGAAGAACGATTACGCCCATTCGCTCGAGGATATCGAGCAGGTATTGGTCCGCGAACCGCGCCATTTCGGCGCGCTGGCGGGGCTTGGCATGATCATGCAGGATCTCGGCGACGAAAAGCGCGCGCTCGACGCCTTCCGCAAGGCGCTCGCCATCAACCCGCACCTCGAAAAAGTGCCGGAACTGGTCAAGATGCTGAGCGAAAAAGTCGAAGGCCGCGACATCTGATCGATCCTCAACCTAATCGGATCATGATCTCGTCCCGCGAATTAACTACAGGGCTCTATTGAGTGGTCGGCAATGGCGCGACCAATACATGCGAGATCGTGACCAGCAACCCGATTGCGATTGGCGATATCTGGTTCGAGGACGGCCTCTTTAAATCGCTGGAAGATGCCAAGCTCGCCCGCTCGACCGTTGCCGCCTGCCGGAGAAGGATCCCAACGCCGAATGCGGCGGATCAGTGCAGCGCGTTGCTGCCACGCACGAAGGGTCGGCTTAGGGCGACCGCCGCGTAGAGCTGCTGCAGTTCGGCCTCCAGTTGCTCGTTGACCAGCAGCAGCGCCTTCAGCGCGCCGTGGATGTCGCCATTGCAACTGGCGACGATTTCGTCGATGGCGGCTTCATTTGGTCGGCAAGTCATCGAAAACCCTCCAATTTTTCCGGTAGGATAAGCTTGGCGCCCGGCCTGCGTTCCTGTGGATTGCGTGGATAGGTCAGGCAAAAACAGCCTCGATGGCTCAAACGCCCGTCAGGCAGAGGTGCTGATGACCGTTATAGAAAATTGCCGGTGACGCTTATATGACGAGGCACGCAATAGCGCGCGATAACCCGCCATCGGCCGCGAAACGCGGCCACCGTGGCGCCATAGCTCGTTGGCGCCCGAGCTCTTCCGGAAACTCCGAATGATATCAGTCGTTGTCGTGACGGCGCTGGCAATCCTGGCACTGATCACGCAAGCCGGCGTTTTTGCCCTGCAGCGCGCCTATCCCGCGCGAGGCAGCATGGTCGAGGTCACCGGCGCAAGGCTCAACATCGTCGACATCGGGCCGCGCGATGCCGCCGGTCCGCCTGTTGTAATGATCCATGGCGCCAGCTCAAACCTGGAAGTGATGCGGCAGCCGCTGGGCGAGATGCTTGCCAAAATTCATCGGGTGATCCTGATCGACCGTCCCGGGCATGGCTGGAGCACGCGCGCGCGTCCGCAGGATTCGACCCTGGCAATCCAGAGCAGAATGATCGATGAGGCGCTCGCAAAACTTCGCGTTGGCCCGGTAATCCTGGTGGTTCATTCCTGGAGCGGCGCGCTTGGCGCGCGCATGGCGCTCGAATATCCCAAGCGCGTTGCCGGTCTGGTGATGCTGGCGCCGGTGGCCTATCCGTGGCCCGGCGGCATCGGATGGTACACCAAACTCGTCACTATCCCGGTGATCGGTCCGCTGCTCGCCTACACGATCACGCTGCCTCTCGGATACTTCCTGGCCGAGCCCGGCGCCCGCGGCGTGTTCTTGCCGCAAGTCATGCCGGATGGTTTTGTCGGCAACACCGCGACGGCGTTGGTGCTGCGTCCGCGCGAATTCCTCGCCAATGCCCGCGATATCGTGACGCTGAGGGTGGCGGTTGAGGAGCAGGCGCCGCGCTACGCCGATATCAGGGTGCCGACGGTGGTGATTTCAGGCGGACTCGACAAGACCGTCACGACGAATATCCATTCGCGACCGTTCGCGAAAACGGTGCCGAACGCGAAACTGATCGTGCTGCCGGATGTCGGCCACATGGTGCAGAACGCCGCGCCCGAGGTTGTGATGTCCGAGATCGAGGCGATGATCGGCGGAATCGCGCATGGCACGGCGGCGGCTGCGGCCGGACCATCCATTAGCACCTGAAGCCGGCCCCAGACATGCATCGGAGGGGGGGATCGGATACCTCGTGGGTCGATAGAGCGGTGGGAGGCGACGTAGGCGATTTCGCCGCGCGTGATGCC
>WNFJ01122592.1_pt2 | contig 21821 bp, 26 predicted proteins | sample 5400461 | NCBI WGS metagenome assembly WNFJ01 (sample SAMN13153349, study PRJNA577476) | soil metagenome | isolation source: 115 cm saprolite on Douglas fir-dominated hillslope | place: USA:California | collected 2013-09-17
AAAGCCGTGGAACGCCTGCAGAAAATCGCCTCGATGTTTCCAGGGGATGAAGCGAGAAATCCGCGGCTGCAGAATCTCTACCAGATGGCCAACTGGTGGCCCCCAACTGTCGAGAAGCGCGAGCCTCCTCGAGTGGCGGCGATTCCGGTGGAGGAACCGAAGCCAACACCGCCCACGGGCAGGACGGGCACGTACACCGCGGAAACACTGCGCGACTTGACGAAGATTTCCGAAATTAATCAGAAAATTTTCCGCCAACAAACCCCGCGCGCAATGCTGAATACCACCGTGAACGAAGTTGGCACGTACATGAAAGCAGGGCGAACGCTGGCGGTGATCGGTGCGCCGGGGCGTCCACCGGAAATTGCGGCGGAACATTGCACGTCGGGACTGAAGCCGGCGCCCGGAGCGCAGGTGGTATTCCTGATTGCGCAGATGGAAAAAGCGATACCGGATGAACTGGGTGGATTGGTGGTCAACGCCAGCGAGGGGTCGATTCTGACGGAACTGGGTTTGGAGACGGCGCTGGGAGTGACGATTACGGACAAGGAGACGCAAGCGCCCGCGGGAATGCTGATCGTCGCGCACCAAACCGCGCATCACTGGAAAGCGAACGAGACCTATTTTTTGCAAGCGATTGGCGACCAGATGTTGATGAGCGTCAGCCACACGCGCTTGCGCTCGCTGGTGCGCCGCATGGGCGTTTCCGACGACCGCACGGGACTGCTCAGCAGGACGTCTTATGTCGGGTGCCTGTTGAACGAAGCCGACCGCGCGCGCACGCAAGGCACGCCGCTGTCCCTCGCGATCCTGCAAATCGATCGAGGCGCGGAGATGCTGCGGCAGCAGGGAGAATCGCCGCTGGAGAAATTCCTGGAGCAACTGGCGCGATCGCTGCAGCCCATGGTGCGGCAAAACGATATGGCGGTAAAATACACGTCTTGGGCGCTCGCGTTCATACTTCCCGACACATCGCTATCGGGCGCGTCTAACCTGGTAGAAAAATTGCGGCGCGCCGCGGCGGGCGTGCGGCCACCGTGGGATTCCACGCAGATCACCTTGAGCGCCGGAATCGTGGAAGCGGCGGCGAGGCAGGAATACGACAGCGAAGACATCGTGACGGACCTGATCAATCGCGCGGAATTTAGCATGGAAGAAGCAAGAAAGCGCGGCGGAGATACGGTAGTGGCGGAAGAGCGAAAGACCTGAAGGCGTGTACCAGCCAGCGCACGCAAGGCATCTCATTTCCCGGAACAAAATAAGAAAGGAAAATCATGTTTCCAACGGACGTTGTCATTGTGGCCGGCGCGCGCACGCCCATGGCCCGATATACGGGGAGCTTCTCTGACGTGTCGGCAATCGAGCTTGGCGCGCTCGCTTCCAAAGCCGCGATTCAGCGCTCGGGAGTGGATCCCGGCGACTTCGATCATGCCATCTTCGGGAATGTGCTGCAGACCAGTGCGGATGCGATTTATGGAGCGCGGCATGTTGGTCTGAAGGCGGGGTTGAAAGTGGAGACGCCGGCGGTGACGGTAAATCGCTTGTGCGGCAGCGGCATTGAAGCCATTGCGCAAGCGGCGCAGCGGCTGCTGTTGGGCGAAGCAACGATGGTGTTGGCGGGAGGAATGGAGAACATGACGCAGGCGCCATTCGTGATTCGTGGTGCGCGCACGGGACTGAAGCTTGGCGGCGGCGCTCTGGAGGATTTTCTTTTTGTGGGACTGACGGACAGCTATTGCGGGTTGCCGATGGCGCTGACCGCGGAGAAACTCGCCGAGCAGACCGGGATCACGCGCAAGGATTCGGATGCGTACGCGCTGCGGAGTCAACAGGCCGCGGACGCCGCGTACAAAGCTGGCCATTACAAGGAAGAAATCGTGCCGGTCGAAGTGAAGCAAGGAAAAAAGACCATTGTGGTGAGCGAAGACGATCACCGGCGCCCGGAAACAACCATGGAAACATTGGAAAAGCTGCCGCCGTCGTTCAAGAAAGACGGAATGGTGACGGCCGGCAACGCCAGCGGAATCGTGGATGGAGCGGCGGCCGTGGTTGTGACGCGGGAAAGTACGGCCAAGGAACGCGGACTGAAACCGGTGGGAAGAATTGTATCCTGGGCGGTGACCGGCGTGGATCCCCGCATCATGGGGATCGGGCCGGTGCCGTCGACGAGGAAAGCGTTGCAACTGGCCGGACTGAAGTTGGAGCAAATAGATCGCGTGGAAGTGAATGAGGCATTCGCGTCGCAATATTTGGCGGTGGAAAAGGGACTGGGCTTGCAGCGCGACAAGACAAACGTAAACGGGGGAGCGATCGCTCTCGGCCATCCGCTTGGTGCGTCTGGCACACGCCTGGTGATTACCGTGCTGAATGAATTGCGCCGGAAAGGCTTGCGCTATGGACTTGCCACCGCGTGCATCGGCGGCGGCCAGGGCATCGCGATGATTGTGGAAGCCCCTGAATAACTGACGAAAGAGTCTTCGGAAGAAACCTTTGGTACACTCTTGCGGGTGGATATTTCCCGCCAGATTGGCACGAATCCGCGGATTTGAGGAACGAGAATGGCGATCCAGAGAGTTGGCGTTGTGGGGTGTGGGCTGATGGGAGCCGGGATTGCGCAGGTGAGCGCGCAATCTGGATTCACGACTGTTGTGCGCGAGGTCAGTCCGGAGCTGGTAGAAAAAGGGATCAAAAGCGTCGAGAAGAATCTGGCACGGCTGGTAGAGAAGGGCGTGATTACCGAAGCAGCGAAGGGCGAAATTCGTGGCCGGCTGAAAGGGAGCACGTCGCTGGAGGATCTGAAGGACTGCGACGTGGTCGTCGAGGCGCAAAGCGCGAGCTGTTCACTTTGCTCGACGTCATTTGCCCCGCATCCACGATTTTCGCCAGCAACACTTCTTCGCTGACCATCACCGAAATCGCCGCCGCCACCGAGCGTCCGCAACGATTCGTGGGATTGCATTTCTTCAACCCCGTGCCGGTGATGAAGTTGGTTGAAGTCGTGAAAACAATTGCGACGGACCCGGCAGTGTACGAAGAAATGGTGGCGTTCGGCGCAAAGCTGGGAAAGACGCCGGTGCGAGCGAACGATAGCGGTGGCTTCATCGTGAACCGCCTGCTGGTGCCGTACCTGCTGGACGCGATTCGCGCGCTGCAAGAGGGCGTGGGTTCCGTCGTCGATATCGACAATTCCATGAAACTCGGCTGCGGCTATCCGATGGGGCCGTTTACGCTGCTCGATTTTGTCGGGCTCGATGCCACGCTGTACATTTCGCAAATCATGTTCGATGAATTCAAGGAAAAGCGCTTTGCCGCCCCGCCGCTTTTGAAGCGCATGGTGCTGGCAGGATGGCTCGGGAAGAAGTCCGGCCGCGGGTTTTACGACTATGCGGACGCAGCGAATCCGAAGCCGATGCAGCTTTAAGGACAAAGAGATGGCCTACGAAAATTTGATTTACGAAAAGAAGGACGGAATTGCCTGGATTACTTTCAACCGGCCCAAAGTTCTGAATGCGCTGAACCGCAAGACGATCGAGGAGCTTCAGGCCATTTTGATCGATGCACGCGATGACACCGCGGTGCGCGTGCTAATTCTGACCGGATCCGGGGAAAAAGCGTTTGTGGCCGGCGCGGATATCAACGAACTGGCGCAACAAACTCCCGTGGGCGGAAAGGAGTTTTCGCGGTTCGGACAGGGAGTGTTTCATCTGCTCGAAACAATCGGGAAGCCCTCGATCTGCGCGATTAATGGATTCGCGCTGGGCGGCGGCTGCGAACTGGCGCTTTCCTGTTCGATTCGGCTCGCGAGCAAGACAGCCAGGTTGGGCCAGCCGGAAGTAAAGCTGGGAATCTTGCCTGGTTATGGAGGCTCGCAACGCTTGGCGCGATTGTGCGGAAAGGGATTTGCCCACGAGCTTTGCTTGACGGGAGAAATGATCACCGCGGACGAGGCGCAGCGAATTGGATTGGTGAATCACATCTACGAGCCGGCGGAGTTGCTGCCTGCCGCCGAAACAATGGCCAAAAAGATCATCGAGAAAGCGCCGCTAGCTGTGAAATACTGCATGGAAGCAATCGAGCGGGGCGTGGAAATGCCACAAGCCGAAGGGCTGTTTCTGGAGGCGACGCTTTTTGGCGTGTGTTGCGCCACCGACGACATGCGCGAAGGAACGAAAGCGTTTCTGGAGAAGAGGCCGGCAAGTTTTCAGGGCAAATAAATATGACCAAAGGGGAAAAACTTCAGCCTGCGGGGATCAATGGAGGGCTCAGCGCCGCTGGCTTGCGCTTCGGGATTGTGGTGAGCCGCTTCAACAGCTTCATCACGGAACGGCTGCTGCAAGGGGCGTTGGATGCATTGCAGCGAACGGGAGCGACGGACAAGGATGTGGACGTGGTACACGTTCCGGGGTCGTTCGAATTGCCATTGGCGGGAAAAAAGCTTGCGGCTGCGGGCCGCCACAATGCGCTGATCGCGATCGGCTGCATACTGCGCGGCGAAACGGCGCACTACGATTACGTTTGCTCGGAAACGGCGCGCGGCCTACAACTTGCCCAAATGGATAGCGGCGTACCGATTATGTTTTGCGTGTTGACCTGTGACACGCTTGAGCAGGCCATTGACCGCGCGGGATTGAAAGGCGGCAACAAGGGATTCGAAGCGGGCCTCGGCGCTGTGGAAATGGCGCAACTCATGAGGAAACTGAGCGCGCCGTCCAAATTGCCAGCCGGCGAAAAAAGGCGGGGCAAGTAACGTGTCGCTGCGAACCAAATCGCGCGAGTTTGCCATGCAGATGCTCTTTCAGTGGGACATGAGCAACCAGGACCTGGCGAAGCTCGAAGGGAAATTTTGGAAGGGCGCGAAAGCCGCCGAACCGACACGCAGTTTTGCGAACCAACTGTTTGAAGGCGCGGCGCACGATTCCATGCCGTTAGATGAGTTAATTTCGAAGCACGCGGACAACTGGCGGTTGGAGCGGTTGGCGGCTATCGACCGGGCGATTCTGAAGCTGGCGCTGCATGAAATGCGCGCCACGGATACGCCGCCGAAAGTGGTCATTAATGAAGCGGTGGAACTGGCGAAGAAATTCTCCTCCCCGGAAGCGGGGAAGTTTGTAAACGGAATACTGGACGGCTACCGCAAATCGCTGCAGGCGAACCCGCACGAAAAGTAGATGTACTGAACCGTAGTCTTAGTTTAGTTAGGTACGAATCACGCCTTCGAAAACTTTCACTGCAGCCCCGCTGACACGTGGTGTGAGTTTCTTGCCGGACTGCGTGACTTCCACTTCGATCTGGCTGGGCCGCCCCATCTCGACGCCCTGCGAAACGCTTAGCGTTTGCGCCGGACCGAGTTTGCCATGCTTCACAAGGTAGGCGCCCAGCGAACCTGCCGCCGAACCGGTCGCCGCATCTTCATAGAGCTCCCACGGCATCATGCCGCGCGCGTAGGCAAGATGACTGCCGCCCAGCGTGAAGCAATAGGCCAGCGCGCCTTGTTTGTCGAACAGCCGCGCCAGTTCCACCATGTTCATCTGGATTTTTGCCAGCGAGGCGCGATTGCGCAACGGCACCATCAGATTGAAGATCCCGGTGGACACGAATTCGGGCTCAAGTTTGGGATCGAAATCGTTTGGTGAAAGACCGAGAGCAGCCGCGAGCTTTTTCTTCTGAATTTTCGAGGGTTTAAAGGCTGCTGCCTCTTGCGTCATGGTCACGCGCAGTGGCCGGCCATCCTTAAAACGAATTTCCACGGGAAGAACGCCGGCGCCAGTCTGCTGTAAAATGTGCACTCCGCCTTCTTGCGCGGGCACGACGCCAAGTTCCGCCAGAAGAAACCACGTTCCGATTACAGGATGTCCGGCCGGTGGTGAAAATTCGCAGGCACGCCAGTGCGCGGTCGTCCGTCGGTTTTTGCACGAACACCGTCTCCGAGAGATTCATCTCGCGGGCGATGGCCAGCATCTGGTCGTTGGAAAGGCCGTCGCCATCGGTAATAACTGCTAGGGGGTTGCCCTGGAATCTTGTGGTGGTGAAAACATCCAGCGTGAAAAAGCGGTGATTCATTTGATCTCCGTGATAAGCGTCAGGCAATTCTGAACGGGCCCTTCAGATGCGCTCCAGTTGGCTGACAGTCCTTTCATTCACAACGTTTCCTGTGTTCAAAGTGGTTTTGGGCTCGAGCAAAAGTATGTGCACCTCTTCATCGGCGACCGGCAAGTGTTCGACGCCGCGCGGCACGATGATGAACTCACCCGCATTCACGATGGCTTCCTGATCGCGGAATTTCATGCGCAGAATGCCCTTGACGACCAGGAACAATTCGTCTTCGTTGTCGTGATGATGCCAGATGAATTCGCCCTTCAGCTTCACGGCTTTCACCTGGCAGTCGTTCAGTTCGCCGATGACCCGGGGGTTGCAGTAGTCGCTAAACTTGGCAAACTTCTCCCGTAAATTCACCGTGTGCATGTGTTCACCTTAAAGCCCTTGAACCGTTTCCGCGACAACCTGCAAAACGCGGCGCGTCGTCGCAGGGTCGTTCGTTTCGGAATAGAGGCGCAAAAGATTTTCCGTCCCCGACGCGCGCACCATCGCCCAGCCGAAACCGTCGAGATAGATTTTAATGCCGTCCATGTCTTCGCGGCGGGTAATTTGCCAGTTCGCCAGTTTCTTGAGTTTTTCGTCGGAGAAATAGGCGATCGCCCGTTCCTTTTGTCCCGGCTTAACGTCGAGATCCACGCGGCCATAGTGGTGCTCGCCGAATTCCGCGTGCAGAGCGTTGATGAGTTCGCCGAGCGATTTGCCGTGCCAGGCCATCAGCTCGGCGAGCAGCAGCGCGGACACCGTGGCGTCGCGCTCGGGCAAATACAGGCTGGTGCCAATGCCGCCACTTTCTTCGCCGCCGATCAGGATATTCCGCTCCAGCATGAGTTCGCAGATGTACTTGAAGCCGATGGGGACTTCGTAAAGCTTGCGGCCGCATTTTGCGGCCAGCTTATCGATCAACTTCGTGACCGAGAAAGTTTTGGCAATATCGCCGGGCAAGTTGCGCGTGCCAATCAGGTGCCAGACCATCAGCGCGAAAATTTGGTGAGGATTGATGAAACTGCCGTCGCGATCGATAGCGCCGATGCGGTCGCCATCGCCATCCGCAGCCAAGCCCGCATCATATTTTCCCTTCAAGACAGCTTTGCGAAGCCCATCGATGTGGGGTTCGATCGGCTCCGGATGAATTCCGCCGAAATTGGGGTCGCGCGTGCCACGAATTTCGTCGCAGACCACGCCGTTGCGCGTGAACAATTCATGCAAAAGCCCAGCGGCGGAGCCGTACATGGGATCCGCAACAAAGCGGAACTTGGCCTTGCGGAGCCGCTCCCAATCAATGAGTTTCTCCACCGTATCGAGATACGGCGCGCGCGGCTCGAGAGGTTGAATCAGTTCTTTGCGAGGCGGCAGTGAAGGCAAGCCATTCGCAAGCACGATGGCCAATTCTTTTTCGATTTGCGCCACGATCGAGGGCAACGCGCTGCTGCCGTAGCTGGCTTTGTACTTGATGCCGTTCCATCGGGATGGATTGTGGCTGGCAGTAATCACGACGCCACCCGCAGCCTGGCGTTGGCGCACCAGAAGTGAGATCACGGGAGTGGGGCAGGGCTTGTCTGTCAGCCAGACGGGCGTGCCCGTCGAACTCACGACTTCAGCAACGGCCGCCGCGACTTCCTCGCTGAGATGGCGGTGATCGTAGCCGATCAGCACGCCTTTGCGCGCATCTTCGCCGCGTACCACATAGCGAGCAATCGCCTGCGCCACAAGCCGGGCATTGGGGAGAGTGAAGTCTTCGTCAATGACGCCGCGCCATCCATCCGTACCGAATTTGATCGTAGTCATCGCTTGGAAGTATACGCGAAGCGGGGGAAGCGCTAAAGCAGCCCAGGCAACGGTGGCAACGGTGAACAGTCCAAAATGTCGCCGCAGGTTGAATCTTGCTGGATCCTTCGGTTGCGACCCATCGTGGGGAATTTTCGCTAAAGGAGCTTCTTGTGCTTACGTTCTTCAAGAGCCTTCACGATTTTGCCCACGTCCTGGGCGCGCTCGCGCGGACAGATCAGCAGCGCGTCGGGCGTATCGACAACCACCAGGTCTCGCACACCAATCGCCGCGACGAATTTGCCGGGACTCCACAGAAAGTTGCCTTCGGCGTCGAGTGATTGCCCCGGCCCATTCAAAATATTCTCGCCGGGATGTTTCGCCAGCAATTCGTACACCGCGCTCCAGGAACCAATATCGCTCCAGCCGATGTCCGCGGGAATGACGACGACGCGGGCATCACCGGTTTCGCGAGTCGCCGGCTCCATAATGGCGTAGTCCACTGAAATGTTTTCCAGTTTGGGATAAGCCTTGCTCAGGTTTGCTTCGTAGCTGCGCTCGCCAATGTGCGAAGCAAGCAGTTCCAGCAGTTGATGCGTCTTAGGAAGATAACTTTTCAGCGCGTCCAGGTACGTGGAGACGCGCCAGAAGAACATGCCCGCATTCCACTGATAGAGTCCTGTCGCGAGATATTCTTTCGCCGCAGCAAGTTCTGGTTTCTCCGTAAAACGCCGCACCGCGAAGACCGGGAATCCTTCCGCATCCATTGCCTCGCCCATCCGCTCGATGTAGCCGTATCCGGTTTCCGGCCGCGTGGGCGGAACGCCTAGCACAACCATCCGAGAAGAATCGCGGGCAAGATGGAGGGCCGCGGTCACGATGCTGCGAAATCGATCGGGCTGCGCAATGTAGTGATCCGCGGGCAGCACGGCCATCACCGCGTCGCCGTTCGCCGCATGGCGCACGTGAATCGCCGCCAGCGCAATCGCGGCCGCGGTGTTCCGGCCAACCGGCTCGGTGAGCACGCGCTTCCTTGCCGGCGCCAGGAGTTGTTTGCGAAGCGCGGCGGCCTGCTCTGCGTTCGTCACCGTCCAGGTATTCTTCGCGGGAACCAAAATCTGCAGCCGGGCCACGGTCTGTTCCAGCATGGTTGTTTTGCCGATGATGTTCAGCAATTGTTTTGGAGTGCGTGTGCGGCTGCGCGGCCAGAATCGCGTACCGCGGCCCCCAGCGAGGATGACAGCATGCGTCTGCAACGGTTTTTCGGTCATAAGCCCTTACTCCACAAAGACCTGCGACACGGCTTTCTCATCGAGGCCCTGATTCAGCAACTGTGTTCGAAGCAAGTCAGGCTGCGGCACATAAACGCGCAGCAGAGAAGTTGCTTCGTCCGGTTGCAGGTAAAGCGTCGGCAACGACGCGGGCAAAAACCAAGCCGTGCCGGCTCGATATGCCATGGACACGCCATCATAGAGCCTGCCGGTGCCCAGCAGAATGATCAGCAATTGGAAATGGTTTGGGTCGGGCTCGATGGCGGTCGTGCGGTCGCAGTCCCAACGCTCGGTAGCAAAGAATTGGCACGCGGCCAGCAAGCGAATGTTGGCGTCGGGCGAATGCAAGGCCAGCGGAGGAACCTTGCCCGCGCGAGTGCCTTCAAAACTCGTTACCTCTAGGGCCTTCTCGATGTGTAGCGCGCGAGGCTTGCCGGACCCGTCCACGCGGCCAAAGTCATACACGCGGTAGGTCAGGTCCGAATATTCCTGCACTTCGCAGAGAATCGTGCCGGGCCCAATGGCGTGCTGGGTTCGCGCCGGAACGAAATAGGTTTCGCCGGGGCTAACCAGTTCGTGAACGAAAAGATCTTCCAGTGTATTTTTCGAGAGCGCTTCGAGAAATTGCTCACGCGTGACGCCGGGCTTCAATCCGAGTAGAAGTTCCGCGCCGGGCTCCGCCGAGAGAATATGCCACATTTCGGTTTTGCCGCGCCCGCCGGCGGCCTGCTCGTATTTTGCGGCGTAAGCATCGTCCGGATGCACCTGAATAGACAACTTGTCATGCGGAAAAATGAACTTCACCAGAAGAGGAAAATCGGCATAGTGATTGACGTACGTGCCACGCCACTGCACCGGCATGGCCCGCCAGCTTTCGCCCAGCGATTTTTCCGCGAACGGACCGTTGGCAATGCGGCATTCCTGTCCGGTGAGCCATGCTTCGCCAATGAGTTCCTGCAAGCCGGTCTTCTCGGGGAATAAAGGGGCCAGGGAACGAGCGCCCCAGGGGCGCGGACTGAAGATCGGCTCAATGCGTGATAGAACAGGTTCCAGCACGGTCACGCAGCGGCTTCAGCGCGCGAAAAGAACTTTCCCAGACGCCGCAACCCTTCATCGATGCGTTCGATCGATGTGGCATACGACAGCCGCAGGAAACCCGGAGCACCGAATGCCTCGCCGGGCACCACCGCGACGTGCGCTTTCTCCAGGAGCAGCTTGGCGAGATCCGTGCAGGTTCTCGCATGGGCGTTCTTGCCATCACCCAGATGCGCCGAAATATTCGGGAAGGCGTAGAACGCGCCGCCAGGCCATTCGCAGATAACGCCGGGAATCGCGCGCAATCCTTCGACGATACGCTTGCGGCGCTTGGTGTATTCCGCGAGCATCACCGGGACGGTATCCATTGTTCCGCGCATGGCTTCCAGCGCGGCATATTGCGCGATGGAGGTCGGGTTCGATGTGGACTGGCTTTGCACCTTGGTCATCGCCTGAATCAGCGGCTCCGACGCAAGGGTATAGCCAATGCGCCAGCCGGTCATTGCGAAGGTCTTCGAGACCGAGCCGACGATGATGACGTTCTGTTTCGAATTCCTCGCGCTGGCGATTGAAAAAGACTTGTGCGGCTCGTAGACGAAATGCGAATAGCATTCATCGCCCATCAACCAAATGCCGTGCTTGTTGCACACCGCCAGAATGCGTTCGAATTCCTCAGGATCGAGCACGCCGCCCGTGGGATTACTCGGTGAATCGATGATCACCATTTTCGTTTTTGGCGTAATGGCTTTCTCGATCTCGGATGCCTTCGGTACAAAGCCGGTCTCCGGGTACGTGTGAATAATCACAGGAGTGCCGCCGGCATACTTGATGATGTCCGGGTAGCTCACCCAGTAGGGAGCCGGAAGAATGACTTCGTCGCCATTCTGGATAAGCACCGAGATGCTGTTGAATATTGAATGCTTGCCGCCGACCGTGACGACGCATTCCTTCGCCGAATAGTCGGATCCAAGTTCGCGTTTGTGCCACGCGGCAATCGCTTCGCGCAACGGCATAATGCCGCCGGTGGGAGTGTACGTGGAGCGATTTTCCTCGATCGCTTTGATCGCGGCCTTCTTGATGTGGTCGGGAGTGGGGAAGTCCGGTTCGCCGGGGCCGAAGTCGGCGATGTCCACGCCTTTGGATTTCAGCTGTTCGGCGGCGCTGATAACCGCGGCAGTCGGCGAGATTTGAATGCGATTGATGCGATCGGTGAGTTGCACGGGCTCTCCTTGGAGCGAAACAGCGGCCGTAACCTAGTAGTTTTCAGGAAATCGCGAAGAATTTCAATCAGAACAATAGCTTGGCCATCNNNCCCGCGTTCAAGACACTTTGGCTCTCAGGCGTTGCTCGACCGTCGGCGGCACCAAGCCGGCCAACGGGCCGCCGAAGTGGGCGATTTCGCGGACAACTTTGGCGCTCAGATAGCTGTACGTTTCGCCCGGCATCATGAACACAGTTTCCAGGCGCGGTTCGAGTTTGCGATTCATGAGCGCCATCTGCAGTTCGTATTCGTAATCGGAGACCGCGCGAATCCCGCGCAGGATAACGGCGGCGCCGCGCTTGCGCGCATAATCGACGAGCAAACCCTCGAACACGTCGATTTCCACAGACTCCCATTGCCGGGTAACTTCGCGCAGCATCTCCACGCGCTCGGGCACGGAGAACATCGGCTCTTTTTCGGTGTTTTTCAAAACTGCGACAATCAGCCGGTCGAACATTTTTTGGCCGCGTTCGATCAAGTCAAGGTGGCCGTTGGTGACGGGATCAAATGAGCCGGGATAGATAGCGACGGAGGTTTTCATGCGCGTGAGTGAGTGTCTGGGGCACATTCTACTCTAAACAATCTGCCAAGCGCGAGGGAACTTGACCCCAGCAGACCCCAACAATTGGCCTGAACCAAAGTGGGTGAATATTGTCCGCGGAACGGAACACTGCACCTATTTTGTGCGTGTTATAACGATTTAATAGAGCTATATTGTGCACTGAGACTCCGGAGGATACCAGATGAGTGGCCGTTCGTTCACAGGCATGAGCATTTTTGCGGCAACGATTCTATGTATGGTAGGGAGCATGCAAGCACGGGCGCAATCTCCGTCTGAATTGAACGTGATGCCGTTGCCGGCCAAAGCGCAGCTGGGTAGCGGCGCGCTGAAGATCGATGCCAGTTTCACACTGGCATTTACGGGTTATCGAGAGGCTCGCCTGGATCGCGCAGGACAACGATTCGTGCTGCAACTCAACCGGGAAACCGGACTCGTGTTCGGGCAAGGAGCTGCGGTCGCGGACCCGGCGAAAGCCACGCTGGTTGTAACCACCGACCACGCCAGCAAGCCGGTCCAGGAACTGGGTGAGGACGAGTCTTACACGCTGGAGGTCACGCCAACCGGGGCGAAACTGCACGCCGCCACTCCTCTCGGCACAATGCACGGGCTGCAAACCTTCCTGCAACTGGTATCCATCACGGCGGATGGATTTGCGGCCCCGGCGGTCAGCATCCAGGATCAGCCGCGATTCCCCTGGCGCGGCCTGATGATCGACGTCTCGCGGCACTTCATTTCCGAGCCGGTGCTGAAACGCAATCTGGATGGCATGGAAGCCGTAAAGATCAACGTGTTCCATTGGCACCTTTCCGACAATCAGGGCTTTCGCGTGGAAAGCCACAAATTCCCGAAACTGCAGGAGCAGGGTTCTGACGGCTTGTACTACACGCAGGATGAAATCCGCGATCTGATTGCCTATGCGCACGATCGGGGCATTCGCGTGGTGCCGGAGTTCGACATGCCCGGCCACAGCACCGCCTGGTTCGTCGGCTACCCGGAACTGGCCAGCGGACCAGGCCCGTACCAAATCTGGCAGCAGTGGGGCGTGGCGGATCCCGCGATGGATCCCACGAATGAGAAGACCTACAAATTCCTTAACGATTTCTTCGCAGAAATGGCCAAAATCTTCCCCGATCAGTATTTCCATATTGGCGGCGACGAGGTGAACGGCAAACAGTGGGACGCAAACCCGAAGATTCAGGAGTTCATGAAGTCGCACAACATCAAGAACGATGAAGGCCTGCAAGCGTATTTCAGCCAGCAGGTTCAAGAACTGGTGGTAAAGCACGGGAAGACACCGGTGGGCTGGGATGAAATCCTTGTGCCCGGAGTGCCTAAGAACATCGTGATCCAGTCGTGGCGTGGAACAGAAGCGCTGGCCACGGCGGCAAAGGAAGGCTACCGAGGGATTGGATTCTGTCCAACGGCTACTACATCGATCTGGGATGGAGTGCTGCGCGGCACTACGCCGTAGATCCGGTGGGAGGAGCCGCAGCCAACCTCACGCCCGAAGAGAAGGAGCGAATCCTGGGCGGCGAAGCGACGATGTGGTCGGAGTACGTCAACTGGGAGAATGTCGACTCGCGCATCTGGCCGCGGACTGCGGCGATTGCGGAGCGCTACTGGTCTCCTCAAAGCACCACGGACGTCGCTTCGATGTATGCACGCATGGAATCAGAGAGCACGCGCCTGGAATGGCTTGGGCTGACCCACCTCACGTACCAGCGCCAAATGGTCCAGCGCATGGTGGGTTCCGGCTCACCCGAAGAAACCGCGGCGCTCAGCACACTTGCCGCGGCGCTGGAACCGGTCAAGGACTATGAGCGCGAAGGGGACAAAGTCCCACCGTCGAACCAGACACCGCTGAATCGCGTGGTCGACGCGGTGCAACCGGAAAGCGAAGTGTCTCGGCGCTTCTCGGTTGCCGTGGAGCAGTTCCTGGCTTCTTCCTGCAAGGACGCTGCGAAAGCTGCTGAGTTGCGGGGCCAGCTTGCTGCGTGGGCGAGAAATGACGCGCGTGTGCAACCGCTGGCGCAACGCTCATCCTTGGTCCAGAACGTCAGCCCGGCTTCGGAAGCTTTGTCGCAGGCGGCAGAGCTCGCCCATGGGGCGCTGGACCGGATCGCGCAGGGCCTTCCTGCGCCGCCGGGCCTGGTGAAGCAGCAAGTGGCCGCACTCAACGCCTATGAGCAACAGGCGCACAAGTCGCAACTCACGCTTCCGGCACGTGCCGCGTTCCAAAAACTGATCGAAGCGGCGGGCTCCGGCGGGGCGTGCGCGAACGGGAAGTAACACAATCTGGCCGCCGCCGCAATCAAGGGCTCTTGCCGATCAGCCGTTAACCACGAACTATCGACCATTGAGCTCCAAAAACAAGCCGTTCAACGCAAGAATGTTGGAAATCCGACTAAATTAGTCTTATTCTAAGTGCTGAAATTTTAATGATTTGGCCTCAATATTTATGGGCACACGGCGTTGACAATGTGGGTGTTCCCGGGTATAGTTTAATTGCGACTTATTCAGTCGGATATGCATCCAACTGGGTGCGGGGAACACCGAGAAGCAACATGTTCAAGCTTTCAAAAAAGGCGGATTACGGGTTGATCGCAATGAAGCACCTCGCCAACCACCGTGAAGAACACGCTTGCAGCGCAAGTGAAATCGCCGGAGAGTACGGAATCTCCGGAACGCTAATGGCCAAGGTGCTGCAGAAGTTGGCCAGGCAAAGTTTGGTAATTGCGAAGCATGGATCGAGCGGCGGGTATCAGTTGGCGAAGAACGCCGAAAAGATCAGCGCGCTGGAAGTGATTACGGCAATCGATGGACCGGTTTTGATCACGTCTTGCGTGACGAACCACGGAAATTGTGACGCGACCGACCGCTGCTCCATCAAAGAACCATTGCAGCGCGTGAATGAGAACATTTTGGGAGTTTTGAGCACCGTGACCATCGCGCAGTTGAGCGAGGATAAGCCGGAGCCAGCGACGCTGGTGGAATTAAAAGGAATTGACCGCGTAGCAGCAGTTCGCTAAGCGGGAGTTTTAGAGTTGAAGGAGAGCATGGAAATGGCCGTCAAGCTGCCGATTTACATGGACAATCACGCTACCACGCCGATGGACCCGCGCGTCCTGCAGGCGATACTGCCTTATTTCACAGAGAAATTCGGCAATGCGGCCAGCCGCAACCACTCCTTTGGCTGGGCCGGCGAAGAAGCCGTGGAAACGGCGCGCCAGCAGATCGCGTCCCTGATCAACGCCACCGCGAAAGAGATTATTTTCACCAGCGGCGCGACCGAATCTGACAACTTGATGATCAAGGGCGTCGCGGAAATGTACCGCGAAAAGGGCAATCACATCATCACGCAGGCCATCGAGCACAAGGCTGTGCTGGATACCTGCAAGCGCCTGGAGAAGAACGGCTACGAAGTGACGTACCTGCCGGTGCAAAGAGATGGGCGCGTAAATCCCGAGGATGTGCGCAAGGCCATCAAGCCGACCACCATCCTGATCACGGTCATGTACGCGAACAACGAAATTGGCGTGATCAACCCAATCGCGGAGATTGGCAAGATCGCCAAAGAGCACGGAATCATTTTCGCGGTCGACGGTGTGCAAGCGGTTGGCAAGGTTCCGGTGGACGTGATCAAGGACAACATCGACCTCTTGGCGATTTCCGGCCACAAGATTTACGGTCCTAAGGGCGTTGGCGCTTTGTACGTGCGCCGCCGCAATCCTCGCGTGCAGCTTTCCGCCATTATCGACGGCGGTGGCCACGAACGCGGTATGCGTTCCGGCACGTTGAACGTGACGGGTATCGTAGGGCTGGGCAAGGCGTGCGAGCTTTGTCAGCAGGAAATGGCAGAAGAAGGTGCGCGGCTGGGTAAGTTGCGCGACCGTCTGAAGGCCGGCCTCGAAGCCAAGTTGGATGAGGTGTACATCAACGGTTCGCTGGAGCAGCGCCTCCCGAACAACCTCAACATGAGTTTCGCTTACGTCGAAGGCGAATCGCTCCTCATGGGGATTAACGACGTAGCGGTTTCCAGCGGTTCCGCGTGCACCTCGGCAACCCTTGAACCCAGTTACGTACTCAAAGCTCTAGGCGTAGGTGAAGATCTGGCACACACCTCGATCCGCTTCGGCCTGGGACGCTTCACCACCGAGGAAGAAGTCGACTACGTGATCGACAAGATGGTGCAGGTTGTTACTAAGCTGCGCGAGCTTTCGCCGCTCTATGAAATGGCCAAGGAAGGCATCGACATTTCCAAGGTTAAGTGGCAAACCGCGTAATTCAAGGAATGAATGAAGGGAATGAACATGGCAAGCGTTATTGCAAGTGAAGGAACTCTCAGGATTCACCGGTCGATCGCCGGAACTTCGGCGCCGTTCCGGGTGACGTATCAGCCCTATCAGGACAGCGATGAGCCGGCTCCGGCGGCAGAGAAGGCCTTTTATCATCTCCAGGATGTTCGGGAATTCCTGCACATTCTGGGATTGGGCGCGGACTACATCCGCGAAGCGCTGCGCGAACTGACCGCGGGCCGTTCGGCTTTTTTGACCAACGTTGGTTTGACGGAAAAGGCCATCAAGAATGCAGGTTTTGCAGCAACTCTCGCCGCGGCGAGGGGATAAGTTTCAGAGCAGGAATTTAGAGAAGGAGCAACGAGTCCAATGGCATACAGTGAAAAAGTAGTTGATCACTACAACAATCCTCGCAACGTCGGCAGCTTGCCCAAGGAAGATCCCAATGTCGGGACCGGCCTCGTGGGCGCGCCGGAGTGCGGCGACGTGATGAAGCTGCAGATGAAGATCAATCCGGAGACGAATGTCATTGAAGAAGCCAAGTTCAAGACGTTCGGCTGCGGCTCGGCCATCGCCAGCTCTTCCCTGGCCACCGAATGGGTGAAGGGCAAGACCGTCGAAGAGGCGCTCTCCATCAAGAACACGGACATCGTTCGCGAACTCTCTCTTCCTCCGGTTAAGATTCACTGTTCCGTGCTCGCGGAGGACGCCATCAAGGCGGCCATCGGCGATTGGAAGAAAAAGCATGGAGTAGAAGTTCCCGCGCACGAAAAATCTTCGCACTGAGCGAAGGATTGCGCGGCGTTAGTGGCGTCCTTCCGGCGGCAGCAAGTTGACCGTCGGAGGATGCTGTCGAGTGATTCGCTCCAGGAGGGTGTCAGGAAGCGCATTATGACGACGGAAGTTACAACTCCAACCAGAAGCAAAGTGGGCCCGGCGATTCACCTCTCCGAGCATGCGGCGAAGAAGATCATTGCGCTGCTCGCTAAGGAAGGTGTGTCGGCGGAAACCGGCGGGCTGCGCGTGGGTGTGCAAGGCGGCGGCTGTTCCGGCCTGTCTTATGCCATGAGGCTGGATACCCAAGCGCGCGATCGCGACAAGGTCTTTGAGGAATTCGGGGCGCGCATCTTCGTTGACCCGAAAAGCCTGCTCTATTTGAACGGCACGACGCTTGAGTACGAAGAAACGCTCATGCGCGAGGGCTTTGTGTTTCAGAACCCCAATGCTGCGCGAAGTTGCGGCTGCGGGAGCAGCTTTACGGCGTAGCGGTTGCACAGCTTTTCGTCTGTGCCTTGAGTGCATTTCAGCTCGGTCGGACAAGTGGTTGGCCACCGCAATTGCCAGCCACTTTTTTTTGTCCTTGAGGCCGACAGAATTTGAAGAGAGTTTATGGCCACGCCACTTCCCATCTCGAATCCCCCGCTGGTGTGCTGGAATTGTCACGAGCGCACCATCGGTACCCATTTCTGTCCGGGATGCGGCAAGGTGCTGCAAGTTCCGGAGCATAGCGATTATTTCTTCATGCTGGGATTGCCGCGCCGCCTGTGGCTGGACATGGGCATGCTCGAGCAGAAATTTCTGGCGCTGAGTTGGAAGCTTCATCCGGACAATTTTGTGAATGCCACCACGGAAGAACGCGAGATATCGCTGAAGCGCAGCAGTGAGTTGAACGATGCATACCGCACGCTGCGCGATCCGGTTTCGCGGGTGGAATACCTGTTGGCCATCGAAGGTACCCGCAAAGAAGGGCAAACCAAGCAGCAGGCTCCTCCGGAATTGCTGGAGGAAGTGTTCGAGCTGAACGAATCGCTCGACGAACTGCGCGAGGCGAAAGCTGGGGGCCGCGACGTAGGTTCCCTGCGGCAGCGCTTGGCCACAGCAGAGAACAACTTCGAAGGAAAGCTAAAAGCAGTGGACGGCGAGCTGCAATTGGCGGCGCGGAAGTGGGACCAAACACTGGACGCCAACGCCGATGAAGATGAGAAGAAGCGAGTGATGAGCCAGCTCAACGGCCTGCTGAATCGCCGTTCGTATATCAGGAATTTGGTAGTAAACGTCCAAAAGGAGCTGCTGTAACACTTGTGGCCGTGCGTTCTTGGATTTCGGAAGTCAAAACTGAGTACTGATAACTGATCGCTGATAACTGCCTCATGGGAAGAATCGTCGGAATCGATCTCGGAACAACCAACAGCCTGGTGGCGTATGTAGACCCGCAAACCGGACAGCCGAAGTGTATTCCGGGCCCCTCGGGCAGCACGCTTTGCCCCTCGGTGGTTAGCATCGATCCCGATGGCGGAATTATTGTCGGGGAGCCGGCGCGCCGCCGCTTGCTGACGCAGCCAGACCGCACTATCTATTCCGTGAAACGCCTGATGGGACGCGGCCCTGCCGATGTGCAGAGCGAATTGAAGCTGTTTCCCGGAGATTTCTTCCTTCATCCTTCGCGAACTGAAAAACTGGGCAGAAGCGTTTTTCAGCGAGGCAATCGACCGCGCAGTGATCACCGTGCCGGCGTACTTCAACGATGCCCAACGGCAGGCCACGAAGGATGCGGGCAAGCTAGCGGGCCTGGAAGTCGTGCGCCTGGTGAACGAGCCGACCGCGGCGGCATTGGCCTACGGCCTGCACGAGAAGCAACGCGGCAAGGTCGCCGTCTACGATCTGGGCGGCGGCACGTTCGATATTTCCATCCTGAAACTGATCTCCACCGGAGAGGGCGACATTTACCAGGTGCTGTCAACCAACGGCGACACCCACCTCGGCGGCGACGACATCGATAATCTCCTGCAGGCGTTCGTGCACGAACAGATTTTGCAAACCGACCAGATCGACTTCTCGCCTCATGGCGAAATCGCTCAGGAGCTGCGCATGGAACTCATCGCCATCAAGCGCAAGCTCTCCGAGGCGAATTCCGCGACACTGCTTTTCCCTTTGCCGAACGGAAAAACGTTCGTGCACGAATTTACGCGCGGCGCCTTTGAGGCGCTGATTCGGCCGGTTGTGGATCGCACCATGGGTCCCGTGAAGCAAGCATTGGCGGATGCGCAACTAAAGCCCGCCGAAGTAGATGAAGTAGTTCTGGTGGGCGGCACCACGCGCACGCCGCTGATTCGTCGCACCGTCCAGGAATTCTTTGACCACAAGCCGCACACGGAGCTGAATCCGGACGAAGTGGTGGCATTGGGCGCGGCGGTACAAGCCAATATTCTGGATCACGGCGTGAAGAACATGCTGCTGCTGGACGTTACACCGCTTTCGCTCGGCATTGAAACGTATGGCGGGGCGGTGGCCAAAATTATTCCGCGCAATTCCACGATTCCGGCCAGCGCTCAGGAACTTTACACCACTGGCGTGGTCAATCAGACCGGCATCGACATCCACGTGCTGCAAGGCGAGCGCGAACTGGCCAAGGATTGCCGCTCGCTGGCACGGTTCACGTTGCGCATTCCGCCGGCACCTGCGGGACTTCCGCGCGTTGAAGTGAAGTTCCTCATCGATGCGAACGGCATCCTCCAAGTGGGCGCGAAGGACATTCGCACCGGCGAACAGCACACCATCGAAGTGCAGCCGAGCTATGGCCTGAACGATTCAGACATCGAGCGCATGCTGGAAGAATCCATTGAATATGCCGAGCAGGATTTTGCGGAGCGCCAGGTGATCGAGGCGCGCACGGAAGCGGAATCCATACTCGGCGCGACGGCCAAGGCGCAGAGTAATCCTAATGCGGGAGCGCTTTCATCGCCGGAGCGCGCAAAAATCGAGGCTTCGATCGCGGCGCTGCAGGAAGCTGTGAAGGGCAACGACTACAAACTGATCCGGCAAAAGATTGATGAATTGAACCGGGCTACGGAACACCTGGCCGAACTGCTGATGAACACAGCCGTGCAGTCGGCGCTCGAAGGCAAGAAACTGGCTGAGGTTTAGGGAGAGACTTATGGGCGGCAGCAATCCTTATATCGAAGAAGTGAAATACAAGAAGGCCACCAGGAAATTCAATGTGACGTTTCTTCCGAGCGGCAAGACGGTGGAAGTCGATCCCGAGAAATTTCCTTACGGTCACAACGGCTTGCCCGGCAGCATCCTGGATATTTCCGAGGGCTTCAAAATGGGGCTGGACCACGCTTGCGGCGGCGTGTGTGCCTGCTCGACGTGCCACGTGATGGTGAAAGAAGGCCTGGAATCGTGCAATGAAGCCACCGACGCCGAGCTTGATGAACTCGACGAGGCTCCCGGAATTACGCCGAAGTCGCGCCTGGGCTGCCAGACTGTTCCGGATGGCACCACCGATATCGTCGTCGAGATTCCTGAGTGGAATAAGAACTATGCTCGCGAACTCGATCACTGAGAGAACTGTTATCAGCGATCAGTTATCAGTAATCAGGAAGCTAGACTGAGAAGCTTGCTGGGTTTTGTATCGTCCACTCGCCGCGGCGAGAGGACGCACTACGATGAGGAGCACAATGCATGCCGCCGAGCTTTGATTGGGACGATATCGAAGACATTGCCATTGGGTTGACGGACAAATATCCGGACGTCGATCCCTACACCGTGCGCTTCACCGACCTGCACAAGTGGGTGACGGAATTGCCCGGCTTTGCCGGCGATCCCATGAAGTCCAACGAGAGCAAACTCGAAGCCATCCAGACCGCGTGGCGTGAAGAATGGGAAGATCGCAAGAAGTGAGACAGTTTGCAGTTCTCAGTTTTGAGTTTTAAGTAAAACAAGGCTGGCGCATAATGTCGAACCGCGAATTGCTGACAGCGGCCTACAAGGCGTTCAATGCTCGCGACATTGATACGATCCTGGCGATGATGCGTCCGGATGTGGATTGGCCCAACGGAATGGAAGGCGGGCGCGTGCACGGGCGAGACAATGTGCGCCGGTACTGGACGCGCCAATGGGGCATTCTTGATCCACACGTCGAACCGGTGAGCATCGAAGAGGACGAAGCCGGGCGAAGCGTCGTGCGCGTCCATCAAGTGGTTCACGATCGAGCGGGGAATCTGTTTGTCGACCAGTTTGTCGAGCATGTCTACACCATTCGCGATGGCTTGATCGAGCGCATGGACATCCGCGAAGCAAACACGAACCAGGCCGCGGCTGGCACCGACTGAGTCGTGGGTCCGAACAAAGGTTTTTTCCGGAACTTAGAACTTATAACTGAGAACTGATAACTTCCTTGGCCGCGCGTGCCGCAAACTGTGCGTTTCCCGTATAATTTGATATTGCGTTTCCCCCGGTGGCGCTATGGTGCAACGGTTAGCACGTAGCCCTTTCAAGGTAATTTTGGTGACTCCAGATAAAGGACTTGCTGCATTTTCAATAATTTACACTGGGCTGGAGTGGGTTGGAGTAGGCTGGAATCAGATGCGTACAATGCAGTTCTCAATGCAATTATGCGCTTGCTCGTGGTCCGGCTTTTTCGGGGAGCCATGAGACTTTCCTTTGCCCGGCGTGACGGAACTGGCAGACGTAACAGACTCTAAATCTGCCGGGGATCACTCCCCGTGAAGGTTCGATTCCTTTCACCGGCACCA